>OHYD01000135.1_pt1 | contig 46882 bp, 59 predicted proteins | sample 1580191 | NCBI WGS metagenome assembly OHYD01 (sample SAMEA3882510, study PRJEB24775) | human gut metagenome | biome: human-associated habitat; feature: intestine environment; material: feces | place: Netherlands | collected 2009/2010 | reverse complement strand
AGCCTCTTCCGTTGGCATCTCCCTCGATCATCGTCTCGATGAACGCTTTGTTGACCATATCCATCTCTTTTTTACAGTCTTTGTACTTGAAGTCCATCTCCTTGCCGCCGACGATCGCAGGAAGCTCTGCGAGGTCATCCGGTACGGTCCAGTCGAGTGTGATGTTGGAGAACGGTGCCTGGCTTCCCCAGCGGCTCGGTGTGTTGACGCCGTAGATAAACGCCTCGATGCACTTCTTCACTTCGCCGTAGCTTAAGTTGTCCACTTTGACGAACGGCGCCAGATACGTATCAAACGAAGAAAATGCCTGCGCACCTGCCCACTCGTTCTGCATAATGCCAAGGAAGTTGACCATCTGGTTGCACAGAACCGAAAGATGTTTTGCCGGAGAAGAAGTAATCTTTCCGTTGATGCCGCCAAGTCCTTCTTTGATAAGCTGTTTTAACGACCATCCTGCACAGTAGCCGGTCAGCATCGACAGGTCGTGGATGTGAATATCCGCGTTGCGGTGTGCCTCGGCGATCTCGTCATCATAAATCTCTGATAACCAGTAGTTGGCTGTGATCGCGCCGGAATTGCTTAAGATCAGACCGCCGACAGAATACGTTACGGTCGAGTTCTCTTTGACACGCCAGTCCTCTACTTTTACGTAGCTGTCCACGATCTCTTTGTAGTCTACGATCGTCGATTTCATGTTGCGGATTTTTTCCCTCTGCTTGCGGTACAGAATGTAAGCTTTTGCCACTTCTGCGTAGCCGCACTGGATCAGCACGTTCTCCACGCTGTCCTGAATTGCCTCCACTGAAATTTTTCCGTCTTTGATCTTGGACTGAAAGTCCGCTGTTACGCGCAGTGCCAGCATCTGAAGCATGTCATCGCTGAACTGCATATCTTTTGCGCCGAATGCTTTTCCAATCGCATCGGTAATCTTTTTCATCTGGAACTCTGCAATCGTTCCGTCTCTCTTTTCTACCTGAAACATGGAATCCCTCCTGTTAATTCAACCGTTTCTGCAAGGCCTTTTTAAGGTTCCACTCTTTGCAGTGTCTGAACCATATGATAGCAGAGCATGTTTCTCCCGTCAATAGTAAAAAGTACCATATCTAGTGTGAAATTTTCTAACATCACTAGATATGGTACTTTTACTTGTGTTCTGTCCCTTCCATTTTTCGGCGCTGTACGGCGCTTAAAGGGATGTACTGCCGTTTTTAAGCCCGCTTGCCATACCTCTATACCCTCGGATAGATATCCTTCGGTACATAGGCTTTTACGCGGATGCCTTCCGGCAGATATTCTTCTTCGAGCAGAATTCCGTATCCGCGGATCAGTGAAATCGTTCCCGCCTTATCGTACGGATAGAGGCGCTCGATATAGATTTTTCCCTCCATCATCCACGAGGAGAGTAAATTTTTGAGGTCTTCGAGTCCCTGTCCTGTTTTGGCAGAGACCGCAAGGCTCGCGTCTGCCCGGAAATCTTTTACAACCACCGGGGCGAGAAGCTTATCCTGCTTGTTCAGCAGGGTGACGATCTTTTTGTCCTCAACTTTCAGTTCCCGCAGCGTATCGTACACGACCTGCATCTGCAGCTCCATCTGCGGATTTGACGTGTCCACAACGTGGAGAATATAGTCGGCATACCGTGCTTCCTCCAGCGTACTGCGGAATGCATCGATCAGATGATGTGGCAGCTTATTGATAAATCCAACCGTATCGGTCAGCAGGATTTCCTGTCCATCCGGAAGGGTCAGTGACCGCGTCGTCGTATCCAGCGTGGAAAACAGCATTGCATCTGCCAGAATTTTCGATCCTGTCAGTGCATTTAAAAGACTGCTCTTTCCCGCTGACGTATAGCCTACGAGCGCCGCTACCGGGATTTTGGAACGTTTTCTGCCTTCACGAAGGAGCTCTCTGTGCTGGCGTACTTCCTCAAGCTCACGTTTTAACTGCGTAATACGCGTGCGGATCAGGCGCCGGTCGGTTTCCAGCTTTTTCTCTCCCGGTCCTCTCGTACCGATTCCGCCGCCGAGACGGGAAAGCGATGTGCCAAGGCCGGAAAGTCGGGACGCACGGTACTTTAACTGGGCCAGCTCAACCTGGATTTTACCCTCGCTGCTCACGGCGCGCGCCGCAAAGATATCCAGGATCAAAAGCGTACGGTCCATGATCTTGCATTCCAGTGCTTCCTCCAGCCCTTTTAACTGGATCGAGGAGAGCTCATCGTCGCAGATGATGCCCGTCGCATCGCAGGCGCGCACCAGAATTTTCAATTCCTCTAATTTTCCTTTTCCGATGTACGTTCCCGGATGAATGGCCTCCCGCACCTGCACCAGGCGGCCCTCCACCTTCGCACCGGCGGTGCTGGCCAGTTCCGCCAGCTCGTCGAGCGATTCTTCTGCGTTTGCGCCGCCGTTTTCCTGTACGCCGACCAGAATCACGCGCTCCTGTTCTTCTCTTAAATCAAACAATCCAACTTCCTCCGTCTGTTATCGGTTCTGGAGAAACGTATTTTCCCGCTGCGCCGCGGTGTTTTCCGGGTATGCTGCCAGAAAATCCGCCATCAGCGACTTCGCGGTATCAAAATCCGCCCGTTTTTCATAGGATACAATCTGGTTGAACAGCAGATTTTCCCGGTCGGAATCCTCTGCCGTTTTGAGTCCTTCCTCGATATACGAGAGTGCACTGTCCGTGTCGTTTTCCGCAAGTGCGCAGAGCGCCAGCCCGTTGTTTGCTGCCGCCGCAAAGCCATCTGTCGAAAGATACGAAGAAAACAGTGCTTTCGCATCGTCGTTCTGACCATTGGAAAGGTAAACCTCGCCGAGCATTTCCATCGCCGCGCTGCTGCCGTCCTTCATTGCCTTCGAGAACGCTTTGACCGCCTCGTCCTGCTCCTCCAGATAGTAATATGCGCAGCCGATGTTATAATAATCCTCGGTCGTTTTCGGCTCAATCTTCACTGCCGCTTCGAGGTAACGGTCTCCGTCCGCCTTCATGCTGCTCTCCTGATACAGCTCGTAAATGTCAAGGCAGAGCTGATAGCTCTCCTTCGTCTCCACTGCCGCATCAAAATCCACCTTCGCCTGCTCGTAATTCTTCTGCAGGAAGTACGCGCGTCCCCTAAGGAACAGCGCATCGGCATCGGCCTTTTCTTCCTGAATATTGGTGCAGATCTCAATGGCTCCATCCAGATCTCCGGCCTGTACGCAGGTTTCCGCCTCGTAATACATGACATCGCGCGAAAACTCCGCGTCTTTGTGCTTCATGCTCGAAAGACTGCTCTTGAAAGCCTCTTTTGCCTTGTCATACTCCTGGCTTTTCAGATAAGCGATGCCGAGCGACCGGTAGCTCTCCGCCAGTCGGTCGCCTGCCTTTACGGCTCCCTCCAGCATCGCAATCGACGTTACGTAGTCCTTCTGTTCGAGCGCCTCGATGCCCTTTTTATAAAGCTTTGAATTTTTATTTTCACAGCCGCCAAGCACCATTGCCGCCGCCAGAAAAAAGATTACCAGTCTTTTTTTCATTCTGTCACAAGTCCTTCTTTATGCATCACAGAAACAACCTGGTCTACGTATTTTGCACACGTTGCGTCGTCCGGTGCTTCCACCATGACACGGATCACCGGCTCGGTGCCGCTCTCTCTTACGAGGATGCGTCCGTCATCGCCCAGGGCCTCTGCTACGTCTTCTACTGCTTTCTGTACTGCCGGGTTGGCCTTTGCAGCTGCTTTGTTTGCCACGCGGACATTCTTTAAGAGCTGCGGGTAAATCACTACCTCGGCTGTCAGGGTGCTGAGCGGGAGTTTCTTATCTATCAGCACTTCCATCACCATCAGGGAGGTCAGGATTCCGTCACCGGTCGTCGCGTGCTTGCTGAAAATGATGTGGCCGGACTGCTCTCCGCCGAGAGAATAGCCGTTTGCCATCATGTTCTCGCACACGTATTTGTCGCCGACTGCCGTCTTCTCATACCGGATACCGGCGCGGTCACACGCTTTGTAAAGACCGAGGTTTGACATGATCGTGGTCACGATCGTATCTCCGTTTAACTGGCCTTTTTCTTTTAAGTATTTACCGCAGACGTACATGATCAGGTCTCCGTCTACCACATTTCCCAGCTCATCGACAGCGATGCAGCGGTCTGCGTCTCCGTCGTAGGCAAATCCGACATCGAGGTGTTTCTCTCTTACATATTTCTGAAGCTCTTCGATGTGGGTGGAACCACAGCCGCGGTTGATGTTTGTTCCGTCCGGCTCGTTGTGGATCACATATGTCTTGGCGCCGATGGCATCAAACACGCTCTTGGCTACGGAAGAGGCACTTCCGTTGGAGCAGTCGAGTCCGACTCTCATGTTTTTAAAGGATTTTGTCGGAATCGAGATCAGGTGTCCAATGTAGCGGTTTCTTCCGGCTGCAAAATCCACGGTGCGTCCGATGTCTTCTCTCGTTGCGAACGGGATCTTCGGTGTTCCGTCGTCGATGTAGGCTTCGATCTGCGCTTCGATGTCGGCTTCCAGTTTCTGTCCCAGGCCGTTGATGACTTTGATTCCGTTGTCATAGAACGGGTTGTGGCTGGCGGAGATCATAATTCCGCAGTCAAAGTTTTCGGTACGGACAACATAGGAAACGCTCGGGGTGGTCGTTACGTGCAGCAGATAAGCGTCTGCTCCCGATGCGGTCAGTCCTGCTACCAGCGAATATTCGAACATGTAGCTGGAGCGTCTGGTGTCTTTTCCAATGACGATCTGTGCTTTGTGGTCTTTTCCGAAATACCATCCGAGGAATCTTCCCACTTTATATGCATGCTCAACCGTCAGATCAATGTTTGCTTCTCCGCGAAATCCATCTGTTCCAAAATATTTACCCATGGTATGCTCCTTTCCCCTTTCGGGCAGAAAGCGTGTTTGAAATTTTTTGCAATCATTCAAACACGCTTTTTCTGGTTATTCACTCAAATAACAAAATATCGTAATTAGTCGTACAGCTTCTCGCTGTATACGCCGTCCGCAATCAGTTTGCGGAATGCTTCTGTTACGGAAGCTTTGTCTTCCTGATACGTTACGCCGAACCACTCTGCGTCGGTCGGAAGAACTTTTACTTCTGCTTTTCCTGCGTGCAGCAGCTCGTCGATGTAGATCGGAAGGAGGTACTCGCCTTTTACATCTCCCTCTTTCTGTGCAGAAAGGAATTCAACAAAGCCTTTCTCCAGAAGATCAATGAACTCCGGCTGCAGTCCCCACATGTTCATGGAAACAAGGGAGTTTTTGTCGATCGGATCAACCGTTCCGTCTTCTTTTTCAACGCCTGCGCCCTCTGCGGTCTTTACAATGTTTTTCGTCTCGTTGACACCGGTCAAGTTTCCGTTTTCATCAACGACGCAGACACCTCTTGTAACACCGCCGTTGTCACTTAAGGTGTTTCCAAGCACGAATCCTGCCATGGAGATCGGCATAACTTCATCCACATCATGCTCCTGTACGAGGTAGTCGTGCAGTTTTACGAACGGATCTTTTCCGTAATAGTCATCAGCATTGATAACAGCAAACGGCTCTTTTACAAGACCTTTGCAGGCAAGAACGGCCTGGCCGGTTCCCCACGGTTTGGTACGGCCTTCCGGTTTTGCAAAGCCTGCCGGCAGATCATCGAGCTCCTGGAATGCATATTCCACCTCTGTGATTTTGCTGATGCGGTTGCCGATGACTTCCTTGAAATCATTCTCCAGATCCTTGCGGATGATGAAGACTACTTTGTTGAAGCCGGCTTCCAGTGCATCGTGGATGGAATAATCCATGATGATCTCCCCGTTTGGTCCTACTGGCTCAAGCTGCTTGATTCCCTTTCCAAATCTGCTGCCGATTCCGGCTGCCATGATCACAAGTGCTGTTTTCTTCATAGCGTTTTTCCTTTCTCTTTTCCCCTTTTTTCTCTTGTTTATTCTATCAACAATCGATCCTGTAGACCAATCGTGATTCGCAGCGTTTATTATTATGCTTCTTCCTGCATGCTGCTCAGCTTTGCGGCCTGATCGGCTGCAATCAGACTGTCGATGATTTCATCCAGATCACCGTTCATGATGGCGTCCAGTTTGTATAAGGTCAGTTTGATTCTGTGATCCGTCACACGTCCCTGTGGGAAGTTGTACGTACGGATCTTCTCGGAGCGGTCTCCCGTTCCGACCTGGCTCTTTCGAAGTTCGGCCATCTCATCGTGCTGTTTCTGCTGCTCTAAGTCGTACAGACGGGCACGCAGAATCTTCAGTGCCTTGTCCTTATTCTTTAACTGTGATTTCTCATCCTGGCAGGAAATGACGATGCCGCTCGGGAAGTGGGTCAGACGGACTGCTGAGTCGGTCGTATTGACACACTGGCCGCCGTTTCCGGAAGCACGGAATACATCGAATTTGTAATCTTTCGGGTCGATCTGTACTTCGACGTCGTCCACCTCCGGCATGATCGCTACGGTCATGGTTGAGGTATGGATTCTTCCGCCGGACTCGGTTTCCGGCACACGCTGTACGCGGTGCGTGCCGCTCTCGTACTTCATCCGGGAGTACGCGCCTGCTCCGTTGATCAGAAGTGTTGCGTCTTTAAAGCCGCCGATTCCGTTTTCATCGGCGCTGGTCAGCTCTGTTTTCCAGCCGCGGCTCTCTGCGTATTTGATGTACATACGGCAGATTTCTGCGGTAAAGAGTGCCGCCTCGTCTCCGCCGGCACCTGCGCGGAACTCTACGATAACGTTCTTGTCATCGTTCGGGTCTTTCGGCAGAAGCAGGACTTTGAGCTCCTGCTCCAGCTCCTCTACGCGTTTTTTTGCATCGGAGAGCTCTTCTTTCAGCATTTCGCGCATCTCTTCGTCGGATTCCTCCTCGAGAAGCATCAGGCTCTCTTCGATGGTCTGTTTCTGTGTTTTATAGTCCTTATATGCGTCTGCGATCGGCTGGAGTTCTGCCTGCTCCTTCATCAGCTTCTGGAACTTCGCCGCATCGGCAGCGACGTCCGGCTCGCTTAACTGATTCAGTACCTCCTCGAGACGCATGAGGATATCATCAAGTTTATCAAACATAAAATGACTGCTCCTTTTTGCTGTTTTCGTCTGTTTATGATGTCATTATGGTGTCAAAATTAAAATTCATTTCTGTCAGGGTTTTTTGTGCCAGATACCGGTCACCACGCGGTCCAGGCCTGCCAGATCTTTCAGAACCTGTACATCGGCAAAGCCGTGGGTTTCCATCAGCTCCCGCACTTCATCTCCCTGATCGTATCCAATTTCAAAACAGAGCTTTCCGCCCTCTTTTAAATAGCTTCCTGCCTGCTCTGTAATCTTCCGGTAAAAGACAAGACCATCCGCACTGCCGTCGAGTGCCATCCGCGGCTCATGGTCGCGCACCTCCGGCATCAGCGTTTCAATCACATCCGTGCGGATATACGGCGGATTGCTTGCGATCACATCGAAGGTTCCCTCGATGTTTTCAAATAAGTTGCTCTTTACGAACGATGCCCGTCCGCCCGCCTGTGCGCCGTTCTTTTCCGCAACCTGTAAGGCTTTCTCGGAGAGATCCGCGCCGATTCCCGTGCAGTCCTCTCTCGTCACAAGAAGCGATATGAGGATGCATCCCGAACCGGTGCAGAGATCGAGAATCCGTGCATCTTTTGGAAGGCCGCGGAGCGCTTCCTCCACAAGAATCTCGGTGTCCTGCCGCGGAATCAGTACATGCTCATTCACAAAAAACGGGATTCCGTAGAACCACGCCTCTCCGGTCAGCTGCTGCAGCGGAATGTGTTCGCCGCGCTTTCTGACCAGCGCTTCGTACTGCTCCTGCTGTTCTTTTGGCATTTCATCTTCACTGTGTACAAAGTAGGTGCTGTGGCTGATCCCGCAGACATGCTCCAGTAAAAGCCATGCGTCCTGCCGGGCTTCCTCCACCCCCTGCTTTTGTAAGTACAGAATAGCGGATTCCAGTGCAGATTTCAAGTTTTTTCTATCGTGCACACTCATCGGTCACGGCTCCTCATGTTCTTTCTTTTCGGTTTTGGCCGGGTACGTATAACCAAAGTTTTCGTTCAGGTACGCTCTCCAGTCAAACACAGCCTCCACAGCGGCGATCGCAACCTCTGCCATCTCGGCATCAGGCTCGCGCGTCGTCAGGTGCTGCAGCATCAGGCCCGGTTTACTGATCAGGTTGACCAGTTTATTGTCACTTTTTCCCGCCAGGCGGATAATTTCATACGAAACGCCCGCGATCACCGGAATGAGAAGCAGGCGGATCACAATTTTCAGCACCGGGGAATCGACCCGGATGAACATGAAAAAGATGATGCTGATGACGATGACGTACATAAGAAAGCTCGTTCCGCAGCGCTTGTGCTCCCGTGAACTCTTTAAGACGTTTTCCACGTTCAGTTCCAGACCGTGCTCAACGCAGTTGATGCATTTATGCTCGGCGCCGTGGTACATGAACACGCGCTGAATGTCTTCCATACGGGAAATGGCTGCCAGATAGCCGAGGAACAGTGCAACACGCACAAAGGCCTCTGCCACCGCGGTCAGTGTCGTTCCGGCTCCCGCTTTGTGCAGCAGTTCGGACAGGAAGTACGGCACCATCAGAAAGAGAACGACGGCGATGACAACGGAAAATGTGACGGTTCCGTACATCATCAGCCTGTCTGTCTTTTCTTTTTTCGATTTCTGCTGCTCCTCTTCCTCTTTCGTCGCCGGCTTTTTCTTTTCCTCCTCCTCGTCCTCATAGAACGAAGCGGAGTACATAAGGGAACTCATGCCGACGATCATCGAATCGGCAAAGCTGAAGACACCGCGCAGAATCGGAACTTTTAAAAGCCCCTTGTGCTTTGTCAGCGGCTTGTGCTGCTCTACTTTAACCTCAATCTCCCCGTCCGGCCGGCGTACTGCAACGGAATAGCGGTCCTTGTTCATCATCATGACGCCTTCCATCACGGCCTGGCCGCCAATATTGGATGATTTCATAATTTACGTTTACCTCCTCAAAGGGGATTTTCTGCATCCGTAACGCAAGAACGGACTGAGATCTTCCAACCTCAGCCCGTTTTTCATCTTGCTTGATTCAATTCTTATTTCATGCCGTATTTCTTGTTGAACTTCTCGATACGTCCACGAGCTGCAGCAGCTTTCTGCTGGCCAGTGTAGAACGGATGGCATTTAGAACAGATCTCAACATGGATCTCTTTCTTGGTAGAACCTGTTACGAAAGTATTTCCGCAGTTGCAGGTAACAGTTGCCTGATGGTATTCTGGATGGATTCCTTCTCTCATTTTATTCACCTCTTCTTAATATTGTTATCTTCTCAGATTTACTCTGATGATTTCGTATTTCAGGCTGACAAAATCTCATCAACCTTGCACAGCTTTCTCATTGTATCACACAATTTTGAAAATTGCAAGCCTTATACTATTTTTTGTTTCTTTAAAATTTGAATCAGTTCGCCGTTGTTTCTGGTGCGGGCAAACATGTTCAGAATATTTTCCACGGCTTCCTCGGATTTCATGCCGTTTAATGCCTTCCGCATATTGTAAACGGCCTCCTGCTCATCCGGTGTCAGAAGCAGATCTTCTCTTCTTGTTCCCGATTTGGCTATGTCGATGGCCGGGAAGACGCGGCGTTCCTGCAGTTTCCGGTCGAGCACGAGTTCCATGTTTCCGGTGCCTTTGAATTCCTCGTAAACGACATCGTCCATCTTGCTTCCGGTGTCCACAAGCGCCGTTGCAAGAATCGTCAGGCTTCCGCCCTCGCGCATGTTTCTGGCCGCGCCGAAGAACCGTTTCGGCATGTAGAGTGCTGCCGGATCGAGACCGCCGGAAAGGGTACGGCCGCTCGGCGGAACGGTCAGGTTGTAAGCTCTGGCGAGACGTGTGATGCTGTCGATGAAGATCGTAACGTCTTTTTTACTCTCCACAAGACGTTTCGCGCGCTCAATGACCATCTCGGACACGCGTTTGTGGTGCTCCGGCTGCTCATCGAAGGTGGAATAGATGACTTCCACATTCGATCCCTGAATCGCTTCTTTAATGTCGGTGACCTCCTCCGGACGCTCGTCGATCAGAAGGATGATCAGATACATCTCCGGGTTGTTCCGCAGGATGGATTTTGCCGCATCCTTCAAAAGCGTCGTTTTTCCGGCTTTCGGCGGGGAGACGATCATGCCTCGCTGGCCTTTTCCGATCGGACTTACAAGATCCACGATCCGCATCGCCATGCTTCCGCCCGGGCGCTCAAGGCGCAGCCGCTCATCCGGGAAGACCGGTGTCATATCTTCGAAATTGCCGCGGCGCATGATCTGGTCGAGCGGCAGATTGTTGACGCTCTTTAAGTATAAAAGGGCGCTGAATTTTTCGGTTGCGGACTTTACTCTCGTGTTTCCACGGATGATATCTCCCGTTTTCAGTCCGAAACGGCGGATTTGGGACGGGGAAACGTAGACATCGCTGTCGCCCGGCATATAGTTGTCGGAGCGGATAAATCCAAATCCGTCCGGCATGACCTCGAGGATGCCGCAGGCCTCCTGGCCGCTGTCGAGCGTGCTGGTTTCCTGACGCGGTTCCTGTCTCGTCTCTGGTCTTGCTTCCTGACGCAGCGGCTCCTGTCTCATTTCCTGCCCTGCTTCCTGACACGGCTCCTGTCTTTGCTCTTCCTCACGGTTATTCTGATTATAATTCCGTGGTTCCTGAAATCTACGCTCATTGAAACGCGGCGCTCTTGGACGGTACTCCTGGCGCTCTCCGTTTTCACTGCGCTCTTCCCGGCGGACATACCGCGGTCTCTGGTACGGGCGCGCGGTGCCGTTTTCCGAGGTTTCCCGATTCTGGCGCTCCATACCGTCCTCCCGCTTTTCCTGCGGTTCCTGATTCTGATCCTGTACAGTTTCCGTCTTTTTTTCCTCTTTTAGAACCGTCGGCTCTTCCATGTTTTTCTGGTTTTCTTTCTGATCTTCTTCCAGCATCCGCTCAATCAGCGCTTCTTTCCGCAGGGTGGAAATCCCCTTCATGTTTCTGGATTTTGCCAGCGCTTTCAGCGTGCTCAAAGGCAATGACTCATACTTTTCTCTTGTCATACCATTTTTCCTCTATCTATTCTCTATTTGATTTTCGGTTCTGTTTGGAGTTTTTAAGATATTTGATGCGCGAATATTTTTGCTGCAATTATTTAGAATCTGATTTTTGTCATTTTACTGCTGTGGATTTTTCGTTACTGTTCACTCAGCAGTGAAACACTTGCTGTTTCGCTGCGTAAGAAAGTGATTCAGGTGTGAGCAGCCCTCCTTTTGCGAAGCAAAACTTTAAATGAGGGCTGCGAATGTTACAGTTCGCAGGGAACCTGTGAACTGTAACGATTTTTCTGCGGTTAGTGGGACTCGAACCCACACGCCGAAAGGCACAGGAACCTAAATCCTGCACGTCTGCCAATTCCGTCATAACCGCATATTATTTTTTCGAGAAAAAGAAAAATCCCATAGAAAACCTCCATGGGCGTTTTCTACGGGTTATTTAGTGAAGCATCGGGGATTCGAACCCCGGACAACTTGATTAAAAGTCAAGTTTCCTTACCTACTAAAATGCCCGCAAATACGCCATTTTCCAACGATCCCATGACACGAAATTGACACATTTGATATTAACACACAGTGACCAGTGTGTCAAATAAAAAAAGCCGTGCCATTTCGACACGACTCTTTTTTTATTCGTAAAACACGATATCGGCGCCCGCATCGCCCTCATACTCTTCTGCGGCCTCCTCCGCCTCTTCGTAAGTTTCGACTTTTGCTATCGTTTTCCGCGTTTCTTTGTCGACTACAAAAATTTCCATTGGAGTGAATTTCCAAATGTCACCGCCTCCGATCCATTCGTCATCTTCGTCGTATTCGTTTTCCTGGATCGAAAACTCTTCTACCGTGAAGAGGCTTCCGGATGTTTGCACATCCGTTTTGTATTTTTTCAATTCCTTTTCGGCTTCCTCTTTGGTTCCGAATGAAGCAATTTTTTCCGGATCCACATCGTACATCGTGCATCCTTCCTTGATTTCATCCCTTTCTTTCCAGCTGATTTCTGCTGTTGTTTTTACGATTTCAAATTTTTTCATTTTCTTATCTCCTTTTTTCTCTTTACTATTTTTTAAGTCATTGTCGATCAGTTCATTTATATACTGATTGACACTTTTTCCTTTTTGTGCAGCCATACTTTTAATAACTTGTTTGCTTCCAGCCGGTACAACCAAATTTATCCGATCGTATTTCTTCTTTATGTAATTGTTGATGTATTCAATTTGATTAAATTCTTTTGTTTCTCTCATAATTACCGCCTTTACATCGATTTAATATCCAAGTTTTTGCATTCTTTCAATGTTAAATTTCCAATAAGTTATTACCGATGTACCATATTTCTTTATAGCATCTCGTTTTAATTCTTCACTTGTGAAAATTAATTCAAGTTTTTTTAAATCATGAAACAATTTTTTACTCATTATCGGATAATACCAATCAAATCCTCCAACTTTGTTAGTAACAATTTGATAACAAGCTCCGTTATCTAAAATTAGATCTTTTTCATCAAGTTCAATTATATTTCTACCAACTTTTAATTTTACCATTTTATTATCACCTCTTCCAATCTTCCGAGTAAATATTTCTTTCATCAATTATTATTTCGTTTCTATGGTTATAATATATCACATATTGCGCAATATGTCAATACATTTTACGTAATATATTTATTTTAATTTTACCTTAAAAAATGGTAATAAAAAAAAGGCGTAGGGAAATCCCCACGCCTCTTGATATCTTTTATATTTTTTACTGGCGGTTACACCATTCCTGCAAAGCCTTGACCATCGCTGACGGGTAGCTGATCACGCCGTCTACCGGTGTGCCGAGTTTTTTCTGGAGCGCACGGATGGTCTGCGGTCCGATATAGCCGTCTTCTGTGGTTCCGGCCCACTTTTGCATAGCTCTGATCAGGTCAGAGCCGCCGGACAGTTCATCAGACCATTCGGCCGCCGTGATGCCAGCGCAGTATTCTTTATTGGCTGTCGGCTGATTGCTGATCACGCCGTCTACTCCGGTTTTAAAAATCTCCTGCAAGCGTTTGGTCAGCTCATGACCCCATACTCCATCAACTGATATCGCTTTTGCGGCCGGCTTCTGAACGGATGCTGTACCGCCGTAGGTACAGTATTTTCTATGACAATTGATCCATCCTGCGCCCGAAAGCAGTTTTCCCCAACTTCCATTCTGGATTTTGGTGATAGTATAGCTGCCCTGATCCCGGATTACTCCGACGATCTTACTGTCTGCATTCGGCGCGATACGGATGTTTAATTCCGCGTCATTAACCTTGTAAACTCCTGGCTTATATATCTCCTCGCCGGATGTATTGTTTCCAGAAGACTCTGAGCTGCCGCCGCTGATCAGCTTCTTGAATCTCGTCCAGTCGCCTTTTGCAATGATCTGCGACGGGCAGTTTTTGCTGCAGATATCGAGATGTCGATAGACTTTGGATGCCGGGATGCCTGTTTCTTTCATGAGCTGCCGTACAAGCTCCACGGTGTTCTGAAACGCTTTCTCATAGTTATATCCGCCCTGCACGCACATTTCCACACCGATGCTGTTCCGGTTGCCATAAGAGCCGAACAGGTTGCCGTTTCCGTAGTTGATGCCAACGTGCCAGCATCCGAGGTTGTGCGGCGCGGCCTGATAGGCGGTGTCTCCGTCATCCACGTAGTAATGAGCCGACATACTCTCGAAATTCCCGTCATGCTGCGCTCTTGCGTGGGCGCGAGCGTTGGCGGTTGGCTCGAAGTTGTCGGTATTGTGTACAACGATACACTGTGGATTGTTGTACGGATAGGTGTTCTGGCTGCTGATGTATGATCTGTCAATTCTCATTTGTCGATGCTCCTTTTCCCGAAATTTCGTTTCTTAGGAACATTGTACTCTTTTTCTCACGGCTCTTTGTAGGCTTGTTAGACTACGTATCGGTGATGGCTGTATCTTACGTTTTCCTGCGTTACTTTTGCGTAGATCATCGTGGTACTGATCCGCGTATGACCGAGGAGTTTCTGCAGATCTGTCACGTCCATGCCGTGGTCTATCGCATTTGTAGCTGTGGTGTGCCGGATCAGATGAGGAAATAGCGGTCTCCCGATGCCGGATCGCACGCCGATGTTGTGGATGACCTGCTCTATAGCTTGCTTTTGCAGAGCATGGTAAGGCTTACGTATTGTACAGAAAACGGCATCTGTATCGTCTTTTCTGGTAGCCCAATACTTCTGCAGAGTGTATTCTGCGCGGGCGTTAAGATAAGAAACTCGGTGTTTGCGGCCTTTTCCGAACAATCTGACTTCTTTCGTGGAGAAATCAATATCTTCTTTTTTGAGGATCGCCATTTCCGAAACACGGCATCCGGTACTGTAGAAAAACTCGATCATTGCTCTTTCTCGAAGATCAACGCACGCATCCCGTACCATTTCCATCTCGATGCCATCAAGTGGCTCTCGCGGCTTCTCCTCGTACTTAATGGCGTGGATTTTCGCACATGGGTTCTCCGGAATGTAATATTCCAGACAACACCAGTCAAGAAACGTATTGATAACGATGCGCTTAGTGTCAATGGTATGATCCGAGTTCTTCCCAACCAGCCCGTACAAATATAAGCGGATATCATTTGCCGTGATTTTCTCAACTGGCTTGCCGACGGCGTACAAAAACTGTTCCAGATAACATTTGTAAGTTATAAGCGACTGCGGACTCATGCCCTCAATCTTTTTCGATACCATGTAGACCTTATAGCACGCTGGTAAAAGATCGTCAGGAACCGCTACATCCCTGCACTTCTTTTCAATGTTGTAATCGTCCGAAAAGATCTTAAATGTATATTTAAAAAAATAAATTTTAGTTAATTAGTTGATACTCTGTATAGATTTTAGAAACCCACTAATACATTCTGCCATTCTTTTGCCGCCAATAGATGTGGGATGAAAAAACATATCATTTTCATTTAGTACAAATGAAGAAATATTGTTTTCGTTCCAACCAACCAAGCTATTTAAATCAATACATGGAACATGATTATTCCCACACGCATTTAAAGTTGCCTTTGCAAAATCTCTAGTTGTGTTACCATTAGAATTTTTTAACCCATCAGCACTGCCTTTTTTTAAAAAGAAATTTTCACCATTGCTATTTTTTACTGGTGTTTGTGTCATAAAAACGATTCTTTTTGTTGGGTATTTTGTTGTTAGCTTTTTCATAAGAGCATTTAGTCCACCATAGAATGTTCCAGTAAATGTTTGGTCATCTGTGTTGATGTCATTTTCTGTGCCTATTGTTCTATCTTGTGCCCAATCATTTGTTCCGCCCATAACAAGCATGACATCAAAATCTTCCGTGATTTCGGCAAGGCATTCATCTGTAGCCATTGCCATCAAACGTCTGCCACCAACGCCATGATTATAATATTTAGAAAATCCCAATTCCCTTTGTACATAATCTTGCCATGTCTGTTGAGCAGTGATGCTGTCTCCATAAGTGCATAATATTTTACCAACATAAGGCTTTTCTAAATCAGATTTTAAAATCTTAATTTTTTTTCCTCCAATAGAAAAATCAATATTTGAAGTATCTTTGTCTGTTACATCGTAAACATAAATATCAACTGCATATGATGCATTCTCAGTAGTTGAATATATAGAAAATCCTCTAATGTCTGATTTCGCAGTATATGACATTACTGATGTTTCAAATTTTCCTATTCCAAGACTCTGTGCTTTTCCAATTGATCCCTCAAATTTATATGAAAAAGCATTGGCATATACTGATATATCGGTGCTGCTATTATTTTTGAATTTAATTACAACAATATATTTTTTACCATTTTCAAACAGAGATATATTTATAAAGGCTTTGTATTGTTCCTTTGCAGCATTTATCGATGTAATTGTATTACCATTTAGCGTTATATCGCTTGATGAGCCTTCAGAATTAAATGTCAATTCATCTATTTTATCCTTAAATACAATATAATCAATATCCGCAATATCTTCCTTTAGCGAATCAATGTTCTCTCCTACAACCTTCGAATCCGCCGCTTGTCCGGACTCTTTCAGTGTACTGTCTACCGGCACAATTTTTGCTTCTGTTGCCTGGATCTGCTTTCTTACGGCATCACCGGCCGTGCTGTATTTTGTTCCGTCCGCTCCGACCCGGATGTCCTGAAGCTCTGCGTCTCCCGTGGTGGAGCCACTGGGCAACTGGGTGAAAGTGTCGATTCGCGATGCGTTTGCTTTAGACAGCGTGGCGACCTCATTAACTGCGTCAACTACGCTTTTTGCGGACGTAGTCAGCGATTCGACAGTTTTGCTTTTAAGACCGGAAGAAACGAAATTCCACAAATTTCCGAAACTGAATTTTTTTGTTTTTCCGTTTAACTCACTTAAAATCGAAATGTCGTTGTCTTCGAGTTCTGATTTTTCTGAATAATTTTTAAACTCCGGCATGATTACTCCTCCGATTCATATCTTTTTAATTTTTTTTTGAGGTCAGATACTTCTTTGCTTAGCTCCTGTATGGCTTTATAAGCCACTCCAATAGCATTGTACATATCAATATTACTCTTATCGTGGTCTAATATATCGCCTGTCAAGTCGAAACCGTCGCCAATTACAAAACCAATGTGTCTTCCGTCGTCATCTTTCGCGTGATGCTTTAATTTGTATCGATATACAGTCGTTTCATTAATTTTTTCAAGGGCACCGTCTTCATAGGCATGAATGTCTTCTTTCCATTCTGCTTTGGATCCAGTAACCCATGACATGGCTTTGCAAGTTCCATCTTCTGTAGCAACAAAGTTATAATTATCTTTGTTGAATGCATTTTCTCCGTTCCATCCGCCCCAGATTATCCACGGGCCTATAGCGCCAATACCATTTTCCTGAGTTCCTGATGTTTCCCAGTATTCTGCCGGTTCTCCATACACTTCTGTCCTCTTGATCTGCCAACCGCCCAATTCCAAGAAAACATCTCTTTTCCCATTGATGTTTCCTGCAGCATCATAATGAAAATAATCGCCCAGTTTGATTGATTCCACTTTTCCTACAGAAAATCCCTTGTTATTCCAGGAACCAATTAGCTCATTATTTTCGTCGTATACACAGAATTCACCGTTTCCGTTATTTTCTCCGCCGAGTTTCAGTGTACCTCCGCGTGCAAAAGAAAAGTTGAGATACAATTTTCCATTCAGTAAATAAACGCCTTGCTCTTCTCCGTTATTCGTTAAACGATTAAAAATTTCTTCCTGGTCGAGGGATTTGTTAAGCTCATCAACAGCGCTATCATCGGTATATTTATTTTTCTTCTCCCAATCATCCGCAGAAAATTCTCCGTCCTGTCGGTCTCTTACACAGGTCATAATATCTGCATCTGTGCCGCCAAACCACAAATCACCTACGTTGTACGGAGGAACCGGCGTGTTCACAAAAATTTGCGCTTTGCCGTCAATAAAATCAAATAAGTCATCCGGAACCTTTGATTTTACCCAATTTCCGCTAATGTAAATAAACTCATCACCATTGCTCGGAACTTTCCACAGATCTCCCTCATGAATAGATTTTTCTTTTTCCCAAACGGTCAGAAAAGGATTTCCATTCCCATCTAAGATGTTTTTTCCGTCAGAGTCCAGCAAATATGTTTCTTCCGTGGCCGTCCATTCAATCGAAGGGTCGTTTTCCTGATACCATGATTCCGCTTTTTTGTCTATGGAGTTTTCAATGTCTTTGATATTGTCCGCATATTCCCCGTCAACAAAATCATCAAGAATTTTTTTTGAAAGTCTCGAGATAACGGTATCAATGCTTTCACCCTTGATGCTGACTGCAGAAGCCGAGATTCTAACCTCTCCGGTTTCCGCATTAACGTAAAGTGTTTCTGTACCAGACGCGTCCTGAATAACAAGCTCGCCGCCTACACCCCAGTCAAAATTGATGCCTATCGTCGTCATGATTTTGGAAATAAGCGTTCCATCGACTGTAAGGCCCGCATTCCAAGTGTTTCCACCATCGCTGGAAACCGCAACCGCTTCTGCCGTCATCTTCCATACGATTTGTGATTCCTTTAATGTAGGCTTGTCGTGAAGATAATAGATATTGCTACCGTCTGACTGTTCTTCCGTTGTCATATACACTCCAGAAGAATTATCCAAACGTTCGCTTAAGCTATTCATCTGTTTTTCAAATTCTGTGTAGTGCCGCTGCGTTATGCGCTTCATCTTCTGATAGATTTCTGCCGCTTTTCCTCCATAAGAAGAAGCTGTTCTTTCCGGTGTATCCAAGTCGCACTTTAAGTTGGTGAAACCAAGATAGTTAAATTCAACAGATGTTAATACGGTTGGGAAAACGGATCCATTATTTTTCCTAACAAAACAGGTGTCCATGACCTCCGCCATGGGATACGCAATGTGACTTCCGCTAAAAGAATACAGCTTCAACCCGATAACATTGTTCGCGATGAGCTGCAGTCCGTCAGATTCTTTTCCAACTATTAACGGATTATCAACCGAAAAGCAATACTGAGTATCTCCAATGATAAGATCAGAATCTTTCCCATCCTCTGTCTCAACTGTGGTCCGTACACCTGTTATTTTAATCGGATCTGTAGACACTTCCGGCGTGCTCTTAAAATCTTCAAAGACCTGGAACCCATCTGTGTTATAGCTTCCGTCCGCTTTTTTTATGTCGTTCATGTTGTAACTTTTGATAACAACACGTTCGTTTTCGTCACACAGCGCGTTTCCACCGGCGATCATCGCTATGTTGGCCAGAACAGACCTACAATTCACATTCTCCGGGGCTTCTTCTACCACAAAATCCTGATTAGGAAACGACGCGCTTCCGATAATAAGGTTGCACTGGCGGCAAACATCCTGATAAATTCGGAATAATGTAGCTGGGTAAGTTACGCCTGGAACATATGACACGCTCGTTTTCGAAATTGCATCGGCGGCCGTAAATTTAAGTGTACTGCCTGGAGCAACCGGATCTGTGACATAAAACGTTCCTTCTTTTATTTTTTCTGTGGTTCCGTCAGCCAAAATAACGCCACTTTTTAATGTTATTTTAGCTGCGAGAAAGTCTTTTTCATCAAAACTGCCGTCGCTATTATCAATGGTAAGTTTAATTGTTTTCGAAATCGCCGCACCAAGAGGGAAAGAATTATTTCCCGCCGTCTGTGTGATAGAGTTACCTGTCACGCGAAAGTTTTTTTCCGGACTAAGCGTAAGCGTAGAGCCATCCGAAAGCGTTGCATCTGCATACGGATAGATTATTGCCCCATTTTTCACTTGTTCCCTAAACGCCGTACTTACATTTTTCATACAGGATTAACCCCCGTTGCTTGAAAACTTAACTCTGAGCATTTTTCCTCGCCATCTACAAGCGAATAAAAGGCTGTTTCGATGTTTGCAGTGTAAAAAGGTGATGTTTCCCATTTGCCTGAATATACATTGAAATGGAAAAAATCATACTGTTTTTTTCCCTTGATTTCCTGCAGGATTTTAGCGGCATTTGCTGCAGAAATATCGCTCCATTTGAGCTTGTACGCTTCAACCGTAAAGAGCGGTGTGTTCATCATAACGCCGCTCATAATACGCCCAGAGTCATCCGATGAAGTGGTCGCATAAGAAAGAGAATATCCATCTTCGTCCACTTCCGGAGCTTCAAAAGAGCCAAATTTCAAGTGTTTTTGTGACATGATAGCCCCTTTCCTTAAAATTCGAATTGGTTTTGACCAGTCTGCATCTGTCTCAACTTTCCTTCTGAAATCGTCTCGTCGAAAATAATCTTTCTATCAAGCTGAGCTACAAATCTATAAGTAGATGACTTTCCGCCGGACTCTTCCCGGACAATCTTACGAATAAGGCCCTCCGGTGCTTCGATGTTGTTTCCGCTCCGCTGATCACCAAGGACAGCAAGGAATTCCTGGTTCGGCGGAATAACTGCGCCGGATGCCAGATGCGGAATTTTTCCAATTGTTGAAATATTTACCCCAGGAATTTTGTTTGCACCGCGAATCAACGTGTTGATTCCGTTAATCGCCTGGTTAATCATGCTGATAATTCCATTAATCGGAGCACGCAGGACGTCGCCAAGTCCGCTCATAATGCTAGAAAAAATATTTTTGACGCTCTGCCAAGCATTCCGCCAGTCACCAGTAAACGCGTATTTAATAAAATTCATAATCCCAATAAATACGTTTTTCATAGTTTTGAATATTGACTTAATCAAATCGCAAAGCACCTGCGGAGCAATGCCAGCTACGCCAAAATATTTTACCCAGTCAACAGAGAATAATTTTTTCACCAGTGACATAAATGGAGATAAAATATAGTCTCCAATCCATTCAATTACAGCGCCGCATGCATCCGCAAATCCCTGTGCTATTTGTCCTGCACCGGAAAAAGCTTTTTTCCAGTCGCCCGTAAACACACCAACGAGGAAATCGATCAACCCGCCGAGCATATCCAGAATTCCGTTCGCCATTTCTACCGCAGCGCCCAATAAATCAATAGCCGCGTCGCCTAGCCATTTTACAACGGGAGCCAATAACGGAATTACATTTTGAAGAATCCAATTAATAAGGGGAACAAGAACGTTATTCCAAATTTGCTGCAACGCATCAATGATTTTTGCACACACATCAAGGAATTTATCGACAAAATCTGTAAGAGGTCCATTAATCAAATCTTCGAGCCGCGTTCCCCATTCATCGATGATAGGCACTACATAACTATTGTACAGATCAAGCAATGTTGCCAAAATAGACGCACAGCCTGATTCGATGTCATCAATAAATGGCTTAACGCTCTCATCATAAAATGCAATGATTTTGTCGGATGTATCGTTTAAAAAGTCCTCGATAACCTGCGCGAGTTGCTGAATAGGTGCGATTGTTTCGTTAATCGCTTCAACTAATTTATCTTTATTATCGATCCATGGCTGCCATGCAAGATACATTTTATCGCGCTCGTATCGTGCAAAAATTTCTACAGCCAAACCGCCTAAAGATGCAAAAATTCCAATAAGATTTCCTGTCAAATCCTGCGCTGTTTGTGTGCCAAACGTTTTTGCAAATACTTCGGCTATCGTTTTTGCGATAACTCCGAATTCATCTGCAATTTCTGCTCCGACATTGAAAACGTCAACCAGAAATTTCTTGATTCTATCTTTATTTCTGCTCAGATAGCTTTCAAAACCGCCTACAAGATTAACAGCCAGTGTAAGGCCTACGCTTGCTATTGATCCGGCCACGATCCCGAGATTATAGATTACAGATTCTGCAAAGCGTTTTGCGGCTCCTACTACTTCTGGGTCCGTGAAGATCTCCGCAAGATTCTTTTTGATGGATGCCAGATCCTTTTTCAGCTCTGCAAGCTGCGGTTTGTAATCTCCAAGGCCATCCCAGAAGCCGGACATAAACAGGTCTTTAATCTTTTTCAGTAAATCAAAAACTTTCTGCAAATTATCCAGAAAAGCGTTAGGGATCTGCTCTTCCGTGAACATCGGCGTACTGCCTGTTCCTCCTCCACCGCCGCCAGCTCCCGGGGATTTGCCGCCCCCGCCGCTGCCGGAACCGCTGTCGCTTTTCGAATCCATCTTGTTCAGATCATCGAGAGGGGAAAGGTATTTTTCCGTTGCTTCTGCGGCCGCATCTGCCGCATCTGCCGCGTCGTTGGTTGCGTCCGCTACATCTTCCGCACTCGATGCCGTATCGCTTAGAGATGCCGCGTAATCCTTCTGAACAGCTAATGCTCGAGTGTATGTTTTCTTACCAGACAGCATCGAAAAGAACATGCTTACGTAAGTTGCCGCGGTGCTAAGCATGTCGATAAATTTGGACAGAATCGGTGCAATCGCCGTAAGAATCGGCGCAAAAGCTGTTGCAAGACTGTTTTTGAGCCGTTCCAAGCTACCCCACAGCATAGAGATAGCTGAGTTTGTTGAACCGGATTCCTGCGCCAGGTTGGACATTCCGGCCACAACCGCGCTTCTCAACTTATTGAAAAGTACGAATAATGAGCGGATGCCTAGACCGTATTTTAACAACGTCATAATTCCGTTTTTGGCATTTCCCGCCGCGCTTCCGGTCTCTTTCAGCGAATTTGCGGCTTTCTTTCCGCTGTCAGCCACTTTTTTATTTGAATTTGCCAGCTTTTCTCCGTCGTCAGCGGCTTTTTTTGTTGCTGCGCTACTTGCTGATTTCGAATAATTATCAATGCTGTCTTTTACACCGTCATATGACGTTTTCAGCCGGTCATTGATATTTGCCAGCTTTTCTTCTTCCTGCGCCAGTTTTTCCGTCGACGCTGCTGCTTCTTTTGTAGGTTCGGTATTAATCGTTGCAGTACCGGCTTCTTCCATCTCACGCATTTTGTTTGCGACCGAATCGTATTTGTCACGTAAAAAGTCAAGGTCAACCGCAAGCTCTCCCATTTCTGCCGTCTTACTTCCGTCATCATTCGACGACCAAAGTTCATCCCATTTTTCTTTGGTAATCGAAATTTTTTCATCCAATTTCGCAAGTTCTGACTCAAGCTGTGCGTACTGCTGGGTTGGAGTTTCTGATCCTAGTGCGGACGTGAACGCTCTTCCTGTTTCTTCAAGATCCTGCAACTCACCTTTTGCATATTCAATTGTTTTTGCGAGCTGGTCAATATCATACTGATAGCTCTTATACTTTTTGCTGTCTTCACTTCCGCCCAGCGCCACAAATTTTTCCTGCGCATAGATTAGTTTGTCCATCTGCGTCTTAGCAGACTCTATCTGTGCCTGAATCTCTTTGTATTCGTCAGTCGGTATCTGCTGTTTTCCTAGTTCAGCAACCTTTTCTTTGAGCTGTTCGACTATTTTTTCCTGCTCTCTGTACTGATCGTTCAGCTTCGAGAACGCATTCGTCTGTTTGTTGAGTGATGCTTTGGCCTTGTCTCCAAGACCATTAATAGACGAGATACACTGCCGCACATTCGCTTCCAGCTCCTTACTGCCAGCTTTTGCGCCGTTGGTGTCAATCTCCGTATCAATGATGATATAGCCGTCAGCCTGTCCCGCCATGCGTATTCCTTCCTACCGTGTAACTTTTAACGGTTTGTGCCGGTGCTTCGTATGCGCCGGCAGTTATTTTGATATTCCGAAAAGCTCTCTAAGAGCTGCTTTTTCTTCTTCGCTTCTCTGGCCGCTTGCCGATTTCAGATCGATGATAGCCTTGTTATCTCTGTAATATTCCTGTTCCCACTTGTCCAGTTTCTTTCCTTTGGCTTTTTTATCTCGGATACTTACCACGGTCGAAAACGTGCCTTCCCCGATCTCCATGTAGAATGCAAAAAAAGTCCACCAGTGCAGATACTTCTGACCGCGCACATCTTTTCCGGCAACCTTATTGATGGACGGAATAATAATGGTTGCATCCTGTATCCAGTCCATTAATTTTGGCCTTTTTCGCTTTGTGTCCTCTGAAAACCCGCAGTCAATAAATTCACATGCTTTTTCTGATGCTTCTTCCCATTCTCCGGGTGGCATATCGTCAAAATCAATATAGAGGATGGCTAACATGCTTATGACCTGTTCCGCCCTCTTTTCGTCCTCGGTCATATCTGGTTCGAAAATCTCTGGATCGTTCATACATTGCAAAATATCCAATACTACTCGATAATCTGAGCGTATTGGATATTCTTTTCCTGCAACGTTGAGCGATGTCGGAAGGCTCCACGCGTCCATTATTTACGATATTTTGCAACGTACTTATTCATACGTGTTCGAACTTTCTTCGCCCTGTGTTCGGTCTCAGTTTCGATCACGCGGCCGATAGCGTCAACAACTTCTTCGAAAAACAGCTTTCCAGAAGCAAGCGGAGAGAACGGGCCTAAGATGCTGAAAAATGATTCTTTCGAATCCGATCCGATCAGATAGGAAAGCTCATCAGCAACCATGTTTTCAACCTTTTTGATGTCCGCCGGTTCGTTTTCAGGCGCTGAAAAGCTGTTCAGATGCTCTACAACCTCATCATATCGCGAGATAAGATTGGTGTCGGACGGTCGAAAATCAAATTTCCCGTATACATGGCCCTGCTTATTTTTGATATAATAAGTTTTTAAGCCATCATCAATAATGATGTCGTTACTCTGCGGTTTTACCAGTTTATTGCTCATCTAAAAGCTCCTTTCTATTCGTGTGTGATCTTACGCCAGGGATGTGCTTTTATCGGAAGCTGGCGCTGCGCCCTCATTAAATTCCGGAGTTCCGGTTTTAAGAGAAGCTGCGCTTACGTATCCTTTGGTGAATTTGCCATCCTCGGAAACGGCAAACGGGATATTAAGGCCTGCAGTATCGCCGCCGTAAGACTGCGGTTTTACGATGACCTCACGCACGTACGCAAGATGATTGGTCGCCGCTGTGTCCTCCACGATGACTTCCAGCATAAGGGTTTTACAGGCATCGCCTTTTTTACGTTCAAGGGCGATATCTCGCAGTACCGGATACAGTTTGTTATCCGGGTCAGCATAGAACGGATCAGCGTCCATAGACGGCTCATATCCGTTGTCTCTCGTTTTGGTCTGGCCGAGAATATTTTTGGTTGTTTCGGTGTCCGGGTTAAGCTCTACGGACATATCCTCGATGTCGTCACCTACCAGCACCCAGCTTGCGGATGCCACGACTCTCTTGAATGTCGAATCGAGGTAAGTGGCCATTGCTTCACGCTCAAGTTTAGACATGTTTTTTCCTTTCTACCGCGTAACTTTTCGCGGTCAGCGGCTGCCGAATCGGTGCCGGTATGATTATTTTTTGAATTTCTTTCGATATTTTAATGACATGCTGACAACCCAGTCCTCCACTTTGTTTTCTGCCACCGTATCAAGATAAGATGGCGTAAGGCGGGTTATAGATTCAATAACTCTTCCTTCTGTAAGTGTCGGGTAAGATTCCAGATGATATTCTTTCCCATCCACCTGCACAGGCTGTTTTTCCAGCCATTTTCCGAGAGTGTCAAGAAATTCTTTGATTTCTGTCTTAATTCCCGGCGTTGTAGGTGCTGAACGATACACGATGTAAAACGGATAGTTGCAAAGCTGATCCACAATTCCTGTGATGTATTTCTTTTCAGAAGCAACCACAGCTCCACTCACTGGATAGAATGCAATCCCTTCATCCTCTTTGAGCGAAGAAAACTTGATCTTTTCGGTCGGCTGAAGTCCGGGGAAAGTGTTCAGAACTGTTTCCAGCGCTTTCGTTACGATGTCGTATCCGTCCACATCGTATGTAACAGGTTTTTTAACCTCCTCCGGCACGTTTCTTCGCTCCCTTCACCCATTCTTTGCCGTGTGCCGCTTTTGCGGCATCAAACCAGTGATCCGTAGCAGACGGATGCGCGGTTCTATCGAATTTTAGTGGTGTATCAGTAACAACTTTTTTTGCGCCAGGTCTCGCCCACGCTGAACGCGTCTCCGGATCAACCATAAGTTTTCCCTCGTACAGGAACCGTCCATACGGTGGAGCGCCTGCGCATACCTTTCCAGTTCCCTGCATGGATGCACTGCGCACTCTGGTTGCATCCACCATGATTCCGTCACGAAAAGGCATGTACGGGATCATATCATTCATAACCTGTCCATCAAGCCAGAACTGCGCTTCCTGGAACTGCTTGTCGAACCTCGTAAGGTCTACCTGTACCTTAACATGTCCATTCACGACCGAAAAACTGGGGAAATGTTTCGTATTGCTCATTATTTTCCCCCTATTTCAAAATGAGGAATAAGCCTGTACGGACCGCCTACATTGCTGATGGAAAACACATTATCGTATTTTTTATTCATGTAGTCATAGAATCCGCGGTCTACTCTGCTTGTGTATTCCGCGTCTTTCACCACGCCGTACATCTGCCGTTCAACAATTGTGGCAATCGGCCTTTTCTCGTGATCCTGCACGTATACTCCGTTATGGTCGATAAGATAAGCCTGTTCTTTCTTGACGCAGTAATCGCCGAGCACGAAAAAATCTTCGTTAGCAAAAGTGATTGTTCCCGGGAGTTCTTCATTCGTCTGAGCTTTCCAGGCTTTCGGTGATAACCACTTCTTTCCCTGCACCATAATAGTGCCGTTATCTGGCGTATATGCCACGTGCAGGCTGGCCGTATCGGCGCTGTCAATGCCGGTTCGGACAATATTTGCGACCTTGTCCGTGATAAGATCCACATGCTGCAACACAGTCGGATACCAGAATACATTCCCGGTTTGATCTTCGTACCTGTTGAAAAGAGTTATGGTTTCGTCATACATGTTTCCACCTACTTCTTATTCTTCACGAGAGCCGTTTCATATTGACCGCTAAAACGTGATTTTCCATTTGAGTACCACGTATAGCCTTTGGGATTCGTAAGAGCATTTTCTACGGGTTTCCAGCCTTTAGGGGGGGTATTGAAGCGTTTTACCGTCTTACCGTTTACAGTTTTCATCATTCCACTGTTGCTCCTCTTCCTCCCATCTCACAACCTCACTCCTGCATACAGGACCGGAACGCCGTCATCCGTCATAACGCCCTGTAGATTTTCGAGAATAATCTGTGTCACGAGCACGTTTTCTACCTTTTTGTCCATCGCCGCTTGTCCGTAGACGCTAGAATTTGTACCGCTAGTTCCGGTCACGTAGGAGATGCTTTCACTGCCGGAAGAAATCGAAGAAACGGCCTTATTGATGACCGTTCCATCTTCTCTCTTTACGGTTCCTACTGTTTCCATCGCGGCATTTTTTACGGTGTCGATCTGAAAAAGCGCATCCGCCAGTGTACAGACCGCTTTCTTGATCTTTTTCTGTGCCCGTTCGTTTTCCGGCAGCCCGTCTGCAAGCCGGTCGAATGTCAAAACATCAATTCGATCACTTGCCCGCTCGGCGTACCGCGGAAAGTCGGATTCTGGCACGGTATCGCCGAAATATGAAGTTGTGTAAAATTCATAATCTGCATAAGCCATGCCAGATACCTCCGTCAACCGTTGGACTTAATCAGTCCCATACGGATGTTTTTGTGATTGAATGCAAGTGACCAGTTCGCTTTTGCTCCGAGTTCCGCATTGGTCGGGGATTCTTTTGTGATTCTGTTTGCATTGATTGAGAATCCGTTCGGATGCAGCACGTAGCCCTGTTTTGTGTACAACTTACGAATACCGGCTTTGGTTTCCGGATCGTAGTCTGCATAGTACGGGTCCTCGTAGTTGGTTTTATCGCAGGTGAGCACCGTTCCAGATCCGATCATATAGCTCTTATAGATCGGAACGTCTGTAGATGTGTCTACCGTGAAACGATCAGATACAACTGGAATGAATCCGCCGATCGTCGGAAGCTCAACATCTCGCTCGATAGCATTGGTGATAGTGTACTTGTTGTAATCAACCAGCCCCATAGCCTTGTAACGAGCGTAGATGTAAGAGTTAAGGACCAGCAGACCCATGTTCTCGTCTGCGTCTCCAACTGCTTTCTGCTGCGCGAAAATCAGTGTTGTATCATTGATTTTGTTTGCATCGGTTACGGTTGTAACCCCAGAAGATGCCGTCGCCGAAAGATCCGTAACATGATCTTTCATACCGTCCAGTGAAAGAACTGCATCAACAATAGCCATGAGATCACGGGTTCTTACCTGCCGATAGAATCCAGCAACTGAATTCGCAACGTGCGTCATCGGGTCAGCGCCGGTCAGCTCTTTTGTGAAATCCTGGGATTTCCATGCTTTCATACGCTGGGTCAGCATACAAGTCTGTTTCTTTCCACTGATCTCTGTCGGGGTGTTGTCGGTTTCACCATCATTGTTGAGCGCGTGAGATTCATCCTCATCAATCGGAACATAGAACGGAAGTGTTGCAACGTTTCCTTTTGTTCCGATCAGATCCATGATCGTCTGATCCTGTACAAGGATTCCAGACGCTAAGATTCGGTCATTCCAGGTCGGCTGCTCGCTCATGTAGTCGGAGAACACCTCCGGATCAAATGAAAAGCCGCCAAAAGTACCAGTTCTTGGCATTGTGTTTCCTTTCTACCGCGTAACTTTTTGCGGTCAAGCGTTATCGCGTGATAACGGTGTTATTTCGAGAGTGCTTCGTACAGCTCGGGATCTTCTTCTCTTAATTTGAGTCTTTCATCAAGATTCATTTTGCGGAAAGTTTCTTTCGTAATCTCGCCTCCATTGCCGCCGGTTGTAGGCTGTGTGAACTTGGCTGCATTGCTCTTTGCCTTTTCGGCTCCGGCATCCGTGAAAATCCCTGCTTTCTGTTTTCCGTCCTTGTCGGTAATCATCTCTGTGAAGATATCCGAAATGGACTTTCCTTTTGCAGAATCAGCATCCAGCGCTTTTGCAAGCTCTGCGCGGTAGTAGTCGGCAGTAATATCGTTCAAAAACTCGTATTTCTTCGCTCCCTTTTCGTCTGTAGCCGTCAAGAAATCATTTACCTGTTTTTCGACTTCTGCCTTTCTGGCATCTGCTGCCCGTCCAGCTTTCTCTTCGTTGAGCTGTGTGGTGAGGGTTGTAACTTTCGTCTGTAATTCTTCGACGTTCACGTCTTTGAATCCCTCCAGCTCTTTCTGCACATCGTCCAGCGAGTTCTTGTACTCATCACGCTTTGTAACTACCTTGTCATAATCTGATTTGGTCCGATAGTTTTCTTCCATCTTCTTTTTCAGATCTGCTTTTTTGTCTTCCGGAATCTCGATTTCGAGTTCTGAAAGAATTGCTTCGTAGTTCTGCATTTTCTATCCTCCTAAACGTTGTTTTTAACTGCCCGTCGGCAGTAATGGATTAAGGCAGATCAACCTCTGCCGGGGTAATGGGAAAATAGGATTCGAACCTATCAAGCAGTCCAAAGATCCAGCATCTTATGGCAGAATCAAGGGGGATGATGCCAGTTTTCCATTACTGTTTCCCAATTGTGTAATTCATAAAATAATAAGAAACACGCCGCGTTTTCAGAAAGGCTTGAGGAACGGAAAACGCGGCATATTTCAGACACGTTCCGAGCCTTGTGCAGGCTCTTAACAGGATCCCCTAGAACGTCGAAAGGAGGTGAATTGAACATCAAAATGACTTACAAGCCCATCCCAACTTCTTTTCACGCTCCTATCGTACTACATTCAATGTTTTTCGTTGTACCCATCTTGTCATCACGAATCAGCAAGTTTTCGAATCTGCTGCATGATAGCCTGTCTTTCGTCGCGAAAATCCGCATCAAGAATCATCGCCTGCAGCATATCGAACACCTCAACCATCAGGCGGCCGACGGAATCCATAAGCTTATCTTTGTGCGCCGCGTCTCCGTGTTCCTGGTACGCCATTTTTGCCGCAATGTATTCGTCATACAATGCATCAATATTCTTATCATATTTTCCGTTGCTGTACTTCTTAATCAGTGTCTCTGATGCATCCATCATGACCGATGGAATGCTCTCACACTCCATTTTCCGCATATTGCACAGTGTGGTTGTGATTTTGAACATTGCGTCAAGGTTATCTGTCGTGAGTTTCTGCATCGCAGATTCTTTTTCTCTTTCCAACTGCTTTTCCAGCACTTCTTTCACGTTTCCCATCATTCCACCTCAATTTCTTTCATGCGTTTCTTGTATTTCTTGTGCAACTCTTTTTGCGATTCTGTGATATGGACCATATCATAGCCGGTTGAGATCAGGTCCAGAATAATCTTGTCGATTTCTTTCAGCTCATTACTTACGTCGTCCACCAGAGAAGTTACAAGCGTGAAATCTTCCACGTTACCTTTCTCAAGGAGCGCGGCGGCATAGATCTGATACACCTCTTTTGTTTCCTCTTCCCATTCCCGATATGCTAAGAATCCATCTTCTACAGCTTTCTGCTTAGTTCCTTTTCCGACAGATATGCTTTTCGCGGAGTACCAGCTATCCGGAATCATCTTCACTTCACCAGAAAACGCATTTTGAATCAGTTTTCCGTGTCTTTCGATGCGATATTTGCATATTTTTCTTCTTTCGATGCTTTCCGCGAGGTGCTGGTACTCATGGAGCCGCTTATATCCCTTCAATCCGAGAAAATCGAAATAGTCCGCGAGCTGATCGTGCATCATGATAGCCGCGATGAAGCGGCTGTTGATTTCCGAAAAGATAGCATCCGCATCTGTTACGTCTGTTTTGCTTCGGAAAGTAATCATGATTCGTCACCCCCTACGCAACTTTTTTGATGATGAGGTTCGCGTCTTTTACGAGAACTTCGGTTGCAGAAATATTTCCGACTGACACAGTAAGGCTCGTTCCCGCCGGCACAGGGATCAGTGTGTCTGCGCTCACGTTCTGATAAGTGTTCGCAGTAACTACGGTATAATCCATCTCTGTTCCTCCAACCGCTTCTCCGTTCAATTTCAGCGTAAGCACGGTCGCGCCCGCTGCCGCCGCTGTTACGTTTCCGTTGAACTGTAATTCTACCGCGATAGGAAGGTTCGTCCGGTTCGTGATTGTGAAAATTCCGCTTCCCTCGATGTGGTTCAGCCATCCGCTGGAGCATCCACAACGACGGGATTTTACGCGGGTATTGGTGAATACAATATTCTGTCCTGCTGCTACTGTCTGTTCTGCTTTTGCAATTACATTTAACATAATTTCTCTCCTTTTTGAAATGAAACAGGGGCAAGCTCCACGCCTACCCCTGCAATTTTGCACAACTACTGTTTCGTAGATTTGGAATCTTCCAACATGCTGATTATTTTATTTTGATTTTCGATGATCCGGTCAAGGTACTTTCTGTCCTGTTCCTGCAGGTGTTTTGCGATATCCGCATTGCTCGCCTGCGATAGGTCGCTCTGATAATTCATCGCCTGCAGGAATACACCGAACAGGTTCAGAAGATCGAGCGCGGACAGCTCGCTTGTGCTCATCACAGCACGTTACCGCCATTTCCGCAACATCCGCCGTATCCGGTCATGTTGTACGCGAAATACGGGGAACATGTAAGATAAGCCGGTGTAGGTGTCGGGCGTACCGCATCAATGATTGTACGGGTCTGCGAAACCTGTGAAATCTGATTGTACGCGTTCTGCAGATCGCGGTCACGGTCTGACAGCTTATCCCTGAGTGCCTGGATGGTGTTTTCCTGCATCATCTGTCTGGTTGCGTTTCCGTCGGCCAGAATGCTCTCTTTGATGTCACAGCAACAATTCTGCTGTGCCATCTGAGCCTGCATATTCTGTGCCATGAGTGCCGCATCATATCGGCTCTGCAGGATCTCTTTCTGTGTTTCACAGCAACAATTCTGCTGTGCCGCCTGCACCTGCTGTAAGCCGAGCTGATTGGTATACCGGTTTTCCAGTACGTCTCTCTGCGTCTGGCAAGCTGTGTTGGAAACGTTCTGATTGGTATTGAAAATGTCACGTTTGACAAATTCATCAGAAATGAAATTGTCCTGCACGCCAGTCTCAACGCCGCCACGGTTCCATCCGCCCATCATCGGGAACAGAAATGCCAGCAGAATAATCCAGATCCACCAGCAGCCACCGCCCCAGTCATCGTCATTGTTTCTCGTTACGGCTGCTACATCAGCCGCGCTAAGTCCCATTGTTCCATCTGTCATGGTTATTTCTCCTTATCCTTCTATTTATTAAGGCTGTGCACCGCCCTAATATCTTATTTCATCAGCCCGGAGAACTGCCCCGGGTCCATCCCGTTCTGTCTGCACATTTCCTCGAATACCTGCTTCGGGTTCTTTCCCTTGCACATATCCATAGCCTTTTTAACATTCGGGTTTGTCTGCGCCATCTGTTCTACTGCGGCCTGCGGGTTGCCCGCCTGTTTGAGCTTATTGACCATCTGTATAGCCTGCATCATCGCGCCCATCGGGTTGTTACCGCCGCCCATATTGCCTATCATGCTCATTAATGGATTCATACGGGTTCCTCCTTATTCTCCGGCTTTTCGCCTAATCGCGTCAGCAGAGCGTCAAATTCCTGCCGCGTAACGTATTCTTGTCTTTCTTCTTTCGACTGGCTCTGTGCCGGGTTTAGGGCTTCCGGCGAGATCTCGGCGAACTGAAATACCTTGAAAGTCGCGCTTCCCATTCCGTCCACAGACTTAACGTAGAACACAGGGCTGTTGTTATCCATCATCCAAGCAGTATGTCCAGGCTGGACAATCTGATTTCTTGCGCCCTCGATGCCAGCAACCTGTATCCAATTCACGTTGCTGGTCGGTGCCTGCGGCTGTTGCTGACTCTGTGGTGCATACATGCTCATCTGCTGGTTTCTCGCCTGTTCCAACTGATTGATTCTCTGCTGAAGCATTGCCTGTTCGTTCGCAAATGCCTGCGGGTCAATATACGGATACATATTCATCCCTCCGTTCTCTTTCTACTCATATTTTAGGCGCAAAAAAAGGACTCTGACAGTTCGTCAAAGTCCCATGAAATGCTTAAAAAAGTATCAATCAACATACTTTAATGATTTTGGTGTTTACGTTTCTGCTGATCCGTTTTACAGTAGAAACAGAAATGTTCATTAGTTCCGCACACTTTTCGAGCGGAATATTCCTACTCCGATAATCAAAAAGTGTACGTTCGTCACGCGTAAAATTACAATACGTGCGAAAATATTCCAGCTCCGGTACTGTGAATTCATACACTTTCAAGATAAGCCCTCTTAATTTTTCTTGTCGGTCATCGCATTTACAAGTTCTTCCCTCGTTTTTTTTAAGCCCTCGATGTTGTTCCCTGTAATCTTATTTTCGATCAGATTGAACATGCTCCTCATTATCAGATTCATATCATCTCGTTGGGTGCGGATAGAGGTATAATCTTTCTCAAGTTTTGACTTGATATCCTTGATATCCTCCTCCATCGTCTGCATCCTCTTTTCCAGATCCCTCTCTGGCTTTTTGAATTTCTTCCATGCTCCGGTCAGAACCACAATCGCGCCACCTACTGTAGTTATCCAGCCGCAGAGAATCATGATTTGATTAATCGTCTCAATCATCTGCTTTTTCCTTTTTGCGTTTTTGATATCGCCGTGCATCCGCTGCGGCTCTTGCTGCCTGTTTTCGGTCCCAATGGGCTATTTTCAATCGCTCATCATAAGGGCGCAGGTTGTTGTCTTCGCAAAACTTGCGATATGCTTTATTTTGCTTACTAAGCAAATTAGCTTTTTGCTCTGTTCTACTTTGCAATTTGCTTTTCGTCTCGTCATCGCTTGCGTTGTCTATAGCATATTGCAAAGTTTGAATTTGCCTTTTGCTGTTTCGTATTCTGCGCTCCAACAATCGTTGCCGCTTCTGTGCTTCTTCAACCTTACGATTATCTGCGTATGAGATGTTCTTAGCGTCAAATGGGTTGTTCTTTCCGTCTCCCGATCCGAAACTATGACGGCAATTCCAGCCGCCCAGTCCCTCGCCGGTGCCGTATCCGGTCACCTCGTAGAAATTCGGGTATTTCTTGTTTTTTCCGGTTCGGGAATAGAATCGTCCTTGCCACCAAAGATGATTTCCCGGGTTCTGCCCGCCGTCTCCCGTTCGTGCGCCTACATGAGCAGAAACAAGAATAATATCCCAGTCCATCTCCTCCATCCGCGTTTCTGATACATCGCACGCCGCCTGCGCTATACCGGTGCGTACGATGGTCATGGTCGCAGATTCAAGGCTCTGCCGGTATCCTGTCGGGTACTTGACTGTCAGCCCCTCCTCGGACACTTTCTCGATCAGATCAGCCACCACAGCGCCGTAAGACTCTCCGCCGCTCAGAACCCTGTGATAGGCGCTGTCAAGCTCGTTGATAAAAAGTCTCTGCGCTTCTTCTGCGGTCGTCCGGGTGAAGTTCCGCCATGTGCCCGCGGTCGCCTTATAGTCTCTTTCCAGTACGCGCATCAGTGTGGGGGAAAGAAGAAGCGGCGTAGGTACCAGCCCAGCCGCCTTATATACCGCGTCGTCCCACTTGAGCGTCTGTATTCCCGCGTCAACGCAGGCTGATTTGATCTCTGATAGCTGCTGATTGGTCGCCTTTGCTATCTCTTTCTGGATATCTTCCAGCAGATAGCCAGCTTCCTGCAGTGCTTCGATTCTCCACTTGTCCGCCGCCGTCAGCATGTAGTTTTCGCCGCGTTCCATGCGTGTTAAAATCGCCTTGACGATCTTCCGCATGATCCGGTTGTGTAAATCCTCTGTGATGGCTTCTGCGCCCTCTGCCGCGTGCTGCAGATACTCCGGGGTAAGCATGTCTTATTCCTCTTTCTGTGCCTGTTTGATGATCTGGTTTGCTCCGGTGCTTGCTAATCCGCTGACAATGCCGACGGCTACCGCATTAAGCACGTCATGCGCCGGAAAGTCCGGGATTGTGTACATACCAACAACGCCAAGCACCGCTCCCGCCAATCCTACTGCGCACGGAATCCACTTGTTGCTAATATCCGTTGCTTTCATCACCATGCCTACCAGATAGCAGACTACTGTGATGCATACTACTGTTGCTACTCCACTCATATCCATGTTATCATTCCTCCTTATATTTGCTGTCAAAAAGCTCATCCTCTTTCGGAGTGGCTTCTTCGACCATTGCCTTTGCGTCTTCCTCCGAGAATCCCTCGAACTTGACGAAATACATCCACGCCGGTACTTTTCCGGCATTAACGTAATTCCACCAGCGTGCGCGGTCCTCCTCGCGGTTGTACGTAATATCACCGAAATCATACGTTACTTCGTACTCTCCCGCCGGACTCTCGCCGTACAGATCCGCATAGACGCTCAGCGCGTAATAGACGGCATCCATGCACTTCTCGAGCTGATCCCGAACATCTTTGATATACTGGATCGTCCGCCGGTCATCGGATTCAACCTGTGTTGCCGTTACCATTCCGGTTTTCTGGTCAAATACAAAATAGCCGTTTGAGAAGCCCGCCTTATAGCCGATCTGAGACAATAGCGCGTTGATGCCATTAACTCTTACCTCTGTGTTGAGTGTCGGGTTAATCTCTTGATAGAATGTATCCGCTCCTTCGCCGTACACGTTGCGAACATACTTTGGCAGGTGCGTTGTTGCGGCTGCTCCCGGGGTCATCTTATTGACCGGAGTGCCAGCCGGAGACAATAACCGATCATCTGCCAGAACAATTCGTTCACTGTCGTGGATTTCTCCGGTCATGCGGGAATACGCAATATCAAGATCTTTCAGTTCTTCCATCGCTTCTGCATATACCGGCAGGCCGAGCGGTGTTGACTTGTCCACGTTGTTCGCTTGCGGTGTCACGAATACGCCAAACATCGGGCCATCCAGGCTTTCTCCGTTCGCTTTCAGAATCGGCGGTGAGTCTGCCATAAGCTCAGACCATTTCGTATCTTTCAGATCCACCGGATCTCCGATTGAATCTGGTGTTTTCGACCGATAGGCCCGATTGGAAATATAGTAAGGGCGAACTGTATCATCGCCCTGCTTTTCTTCTTCAAATCGGTGATATTCCAGTCGTGTGTAGTACCATTTTCCCTGTGTGTACGTGTCCTTGAATATCATTCCGGTGATATTCTGGTTATCATAATCGGTTATAAGCACTTCATCCGGCGTGAATACATCCAGTGTCTTCCCGTTCGGCTTGATGACTACCGTTCCATACGCACAGCCATATTCCACCCATTTTCGGATACTGAAAAACACCGCGTCCGTCTGCTGCTGCAGCCATTCCGCCCGTGCTGATCCCTCGATTGTGATTTTAATTGCTAATGTCGCAAGTCGCGCCGTTTCGGAGCTTAGCGTTTTTGCAAAATTGATTGTTCGGATGCCGTTCTGTGCGTCTTTCCACATCGGCTCCCCGGAGTAAACAGCAGCGCATTTTTTTATAACTGTGTCCATGATCGGGGATTCAATCACATCAGCATCAAACGCCTGCTCCGCTTCGCTTCGAAAAAACATGCTTAGCCACCTCTTAATAGTTGTTATCAGTCCCATTCCTAGCCCTCTGTCACTTTTCTGCCGCACATCGGGCAGTAATTGACGTTATGCGGCGTTCCCTCGATGCTCCCTGCCGCTCTTGTCTCGACCATCGTCTTGCGTATCAGCTTACACTTATAGACGTACCGTGCACGCTGATCGAATCTTTCTAAGGTTTTCCAGTTTTTCAGCTCATCGCAAAATTCGCACATTATGCACTATACCCCCTTCGATTAAATAATGGTTCGTACGCATAACGTAAAGCCGAGATAGCATGGTCGTTACCGTCTGGATATCCGCTGATAACGTTCCCGTCCTTATCCCGGTCGTATTCGTATTCCGTGATTTCTTTGTAAGCGTGCGGTGTCCGCTTCGGATCAATCACGAGAGTTCGTGCCTGCAGGAATTTGAATCCGTATTCAATGCTTCCCGGTCCTTTGATTGCTCCCCTGGCCGGGAGTCCGGCATCCCTATAGTCGTTTACGGACTTAGGCTCCGCGGAATCGCAGATAATCGTATAGTCATCATACCCTTTTTCTTTGATCCATTTTGCTGTTTTCTCATTGCTCCACTTATTCACGTATAGTTCGTCAATGAGATAGATTTTCTCCCGCGCCGAATCGTAGTAAGTCCGCAGGTAGCAATACTGATCCGGGTACCATCCGAAGTCAACGCCTGGATAGATACGGTCCATGTGGCTAATCTCTTCGTCTGTGATGTCTCGGATCTCCAGATATTCAAACACGTTTCCGCCGTCTCCGTTCGGGATGCCGAGATACTCATGCTCGTACGCTTCCGGATTGACTTCTTTTAGATGTTCCGCGTCCTCGATGAACTTCTTTCCGAGCCATTCCGGCGGCGCGTCTGTATAGCACGAGTGGTGTATCACTCTTTTCGGATTCGGCACGAGCTTGATTCGGTTGACCCAGTTACTTTTGCTTTTGGGAGGGTTGTAGGATGAGAAATCATAGGAGATGTCACCACCTCGCAAAACTGACTGATTCACGGAACGCTCCTGTGCGTCGCCTTTCATCTGGTCTTTCTCCTCTTTCCAGAGGATTCCTATATACCCAAATTCCGGCTTAATGGATTTCAGTTTTGTTTCGTCATCCAGTCCGCGAAAGTATATCGTCTGTCCAGTCTTGATATACTTAATTTCGAGCGGAGACACCTTAAACTCGAACTCTTCCATCAGCCCCAGCTCATTAATCGCCCATTTCATGTTGGCATACACGGAATCTTTCAGTGTCCCGGCTACCTGTCTTGTGATACACGCGTGCATCTGCGGGTTATTCTTGAGGATTTCAACGATTTTGAAAGCCACATAGGACGATTTCAGACCGCCACGCCCGCCCTCAAACACGTATTCAATGTTAGGCTCAATCCGCCGGTTGATGTCCACGAATGCTTTTCCAATCACCCTTGCAGGCAGCTCATACACCGCCGTGTCTGCTTTCTTGTCCGCCACAAGCTGCTCCCACTTCTCCACAGCCATCATGTTTCCCTCGATGGCCTTACTGTACACCGACGCTACGATCCGCGCGTTGTTGTTCGCGCTTTCATCGTCAATTCCAAGCTTTGCGAGAGACTTTTTGGTCTGCGCAGGTGCCGGGTTCTCGGCTATCATCTTAGCCAGTTCGGAAAGGGTCTTTTTCTGCCTGCGCACCTGTCCAGACTTGATACCGCCTTTTCTGGCGTTTTCTCTTACCTCGCTCTTACTTCTCCGGTTTGTCGGTATTAAGTTTTGTTCGTTCGCCATTCCATCATCTCTGTTCCCTTTCCTGCAGCTTTATTTCTTTACCCAACTCTTTGTTTTACCGTCCCACCGAAAGCCTTTTTCTTTTAACATGCTTCGTATGTTGTAGGTTTGTCCCGAAACGCTGCTTACCTTGTCCCATCTGATACCGTAACTTTCAATTCCCCTGGAATCATCGTAGCTCACAATACCATGTTGAATTTTATACGTCACGTCTTTGGTGTTCGCTTTCGGGTTGCTGTTGTCGAACGTTCCATAGGCTTTTACGATCTCAATTCCGCCTTTTTCGTTCTTTCTCTCTACGGCATCATAGACATCATCTATATAATGTGCCCCGTAGATTGAATTTCTACGGTAGAATGTCGTAATTGTCTGTTCTTTCGCTCTCGGGTCCAATGCTGATTGGCTTTTCCTGCCTATTCCGCTTGCCCCCCTCGTCCGCCCATCTAGGTTCCCTCCTTCTTGTATCTCTCCTGGAACGCTGCGACCTTTTCCACGTCCCCTTCCAGTTCTTCCGGAACTTTCCCGAAGAAGATCACATGCTCCGGTGATAATCGTTTCATCATTTCTTCATATCCCCGCAGGAATGCCGACTTTTTCGCCTTGCTGTTCTGCGTTCCCACACTGGATACTGCCACCACGCTTCCCACCGGCTCGCCATCAAAGCACCACTCGAACGAGCTTTCATCGCTCCATGCGATCGTAGGTATTACACGCAGTCCATTCATTTGCATATATGCCGCGCACCAGTGTTTTCTGTAATGGTTGTAAATCTGCATGGCTTTCGGAAAGTCCGTGTACATGCTGAAATCCGGTGAAAGCACGTAGTCATAGTCTCTCAGTACCTCAATATACCTGTCCGGGTTGTTCCATACCCGTTCGAACTGGTAGTCATCCAGGAAGAAATGCACGCCCTTCCCGGCTCGCCTCGCAGTGCTCGCAGCGTAATTGAATCCGATCCACTCGCACTTCTTGTACTGTTCTGGCATAATTTCGGGGATTCCGTATTCTCCCACGCCGGAGAAGATCATTTTCTCGAGATTGTCGTAAGTCTTGTTTGTAGGCATAAAAATCACCCCCATACTAATACACTTCTATTCTTAGTGTACTTGCATGGGGGCTTTTCGTTGTACCCTTTTTGTTACTCTTCTGGATATGTTTCTGTTTTTTCTTCTCCTTCCAGTCTTAAAACCACCTTATAATCTTTCTCAATAATTACGTTTTCATCAACCATGCTTACGATCAGATCATTGTCTCTGTCCAGTATCTGGATTTCTGCAACATTTTTGTTCCCAATTTTCATCATAACTCCTTCCCGTGCAGAAGCAGCAATCTATACAGCTCCTCGATTGTCTTCCGCCTGTACCCCTGGAAATCTTTCCGCTGCATTGGGATGTACTGCACCTGGCTGATCCGGTCATATCCAATTCCAAGCGTAAGATTCGCGAACAGGGCACTCGATATCTCCGGGCAAGTCTTCTGTGCGGCCTGTAAGATAAGATTCTGGTCGTAGTCGTGCGCGTTTCTGCAATATGATACGATCTTATCCCCAAGTTCTTTCGAAATCCCGTAATCTTTCAAAAATGTGCTACGGATGCTCATGGTGCAGCTCCTTTCTGCGTTACGCTTCTTTTACCTCATCTCTTAACTGGCAGAATTTGTAGGTGACGCAATACTCTCCCACACTGAATACCGCAATATGTGTAGAGATATCAACCAAAGTTGCATCACTCCACTGATACGAATTTACGTTGCCATCCGCGATTGACGGGCGGCGGATCTTATACCTGTTCCCTATCACAAGTTCTTCTTTTGTCATTTTGATTTTTTCTCTCCTTCTTCATCCAAGTTCATGCTTTCTAAGTCTTCAATTAGCTTGCTATATTTACTTAATGTCTGATCTTCTTTTACCATCTTAAATACCCCAAAAATTTTCCTCGATTAGATGCAACTTCTACCGACACATTAAAATACTCTGCAATCTTGGAAGTATCTACTACGTTACCGTCCGCAATCCTTTTAAGAACTGTAAGATATTCCGATGCTGGCATTAAAAAAGCTGCTGCAAACTCATTTGCTTGATATTCTTTTTCGGAGCTTCCTATTCGATGATAAATGTTATTCTCTTGTCTTGCCCATAACTCTTTATTAGTTCTATATCCCATATGAAGAAAGAGATGTCCTAATTCATGCGCAATTGTAAATCTTTCTCTTTTTTCGTCTTGATATGGGGATACAATAATCCTAAATCCATCCCCTTCCTTTTCAACTGCGCCATCTGAAAATGAAGTTTCTTTTTGGATAGTACCACCTAATATTTCAACAATATCACCAATATTCTGAATCGGAACAGAAATGTCATATACATTTAGTATATCTTCTGCTAATGAATTAATCATTACTTTAGTTGGCTTTAATACATCATATCTATTCTCTCCCTCATACGACTCATACAGTGCGCCACATCTGTCACATTTGTATGCTCTACTCATTCTTCCTCACCTCCTCCAAACCCTTCAAAGACCGTTTTAACTACTCCTCTTGTCACTTCTGGCATTACAGCATAAGGCATAGCAATTCCTTTTTGTATATATTGTTCTGCCGACTCCACGATCTGTTCTTCCAGTCTCTCATACCGCGCCAACTTTTCGGCTACCTCGTTTAGTACTCGGCATTCATCTGATGCACAGTATTCCCCGTCGTACGGGCAACTGGTACCGCACAGCTTAATATGTGCGGTACCGTCAAAAGAATCTTCTGTAAGTCTTTTCACTCTTCCCATCTTCACTCCTCTGGCATATCCATATACCAAGCTTTTTCGATTTCATCCACTAAATACACAGCAACTCCTGCGTTGCATAACGCACTCTGCGTTGCGATCATGTCCAAAACTTCCATTGCTCTTTCTTCTGTTTTGTAAGTTCCAAGCTGTTCGAATTGGTCTGCGCAGATTTTAAAACAACCTCCAACCGTCTCAGCCACATAAAGCACTCTGCAAGTATCAATATTGAAGATTGCTTTCTTGTCCTGTCTTCTAATCAGCATCTTCTTCCTCCTCTTCTGCTGGCATTTGATACACATATTCCTGTGCAAGCGCTTGATACACGGTTACACGGAGTCCGCCGATCCCTCTACCCGCGTAAATGATTTATCTGCTTTGCAGCATCCAATTTGCTCAGCAATTTCATCAAGAACCTTTTCTGCTTTCTTTTTTGTTTTATAGACTCCTACTACACCTGCTCTTGTCTCGATACCATCCCTACTTTTAGGTATGGGCAGTTGGCTTCTTTGTACTGCTCCATCGGTTTCACCTTCTTTCTTTTTCAAAACTGCTTTTCAGCATCCCCGCTTTGATCAGCTCGTAAATAATATCAAGGCTTGTTTTTCTGTTTCTGTACCTGCAATTAGGATTCGCGTGAATTCTCTGGTCATCATCTCTCCAATCATTTACCTCAAAGTATACATTACTCACAAAAAGCATCTTTTTTCCTCTTGCTACGCACAGATAATAGCATTCGAGGTCACTCGATATTCCTTTGCATTTTTTAAAACCAAATTTCTCAAATTCTTTCGCTTTTACCGTTGGAATCAGCATATTTTTTCACCTCCTACGCAAACCTCAACTGTCCCTGACCATCGTCGATATTCAGATTCGGCACCCGTTCCCCTACTTTCAGATATGGGCAGTTGGCTTCTACCAGTTTCTGCGCCATAATCGGCACTACACTGTTCCCGATCCGCGCCACCTGTTTCGCGACCGGGTAACTTTTAAAATTATAATCTCGATTAATGATATAATCTTGCGGAAATCCCTGCATCAGTTTCAGTTCTTCCGGCTTCAGCATTCGCAGGAAAATGTCAAAAATGATATATTTTTCACCTTTGATGTTCAAAACCACGTTTACCAATCCGAACCGGTCTTTTGTGGTGATCGTCCCGAGCGGATGGTCGAGCATTTGCCCGCATCCTGCCCCGTAATATTTGATCAGAAACGCAGATACCAGTCCAAAATGCCCTGGCGAAGTCGTTATGGTATGCAGCGGTTCGTCACATCCCTGCCCGATGCCGGATTTATAATACTTTGTGACAAACGCGGTCACTAACCCATACCGGTTTGAGGTGTCGATCGTCTTGATCGGCTCCGTTAAAAGTTGCCCTCTCGAGTCCCCGTCCCGCGTCTCTCCGTGATATTGGATGATAAAGGCTAATGCGTCTTTATTTTTTACGATATACGGTTCTGGTGCATCGATGATATATTTTTTTATCCCGTTGGCTATTCGCTTTTGTGTTGCCTCTGCCAGCGGCTTTTTTCGGTCAAATATCGACGTTCCGAGGTCAGACCAATCAATATAGTCTCCGCATTCTTTCCAATGCCTCAAGCTGGTGTTCTCTCTGCTGTGCGTTGGTTCTGGCCAGCGGATCTCTTTTCCGTCCCGCCGGAACACCGCGTACCATCGTTTTCTGGTGGTCGGTGCCCCATAATCGGCAGCTACCAGCTCCCGGCAGTCAAATATATAACCCAATGCTTTCATCGACCGGATAAATTTCTGATAATCTTCTCCCTTTCTTTCTGGAATCGGATATCCCTTTTCATCCAGCGGCCCCCACTGCTGTATTTCTTCCACATTCTCCATTAGGATCACATCCGGCAGAATCTCCTTGGCGTGCTTATACACCGCCCATGGAAGAATCCGCAGACCGCGCTCCCGTGGTTTACCGCCCTTTGCTTTGCTATGGCTTGTGCAGTCCGGACTAGCCCACATCAACGCCACATGCTGATTTTTGACGTATTTCCGCAGGTTGACCTTGAAAATATCCTCGGTCAGATGCAGCGTGGTCGGGTGATTGGTTTTATGCATCAATATGGCGTCCGGGTCGTGGTTTATCGCAATATCTACCGGCCGCCCCAGTGCCATCTCGATGCCGACGGAGGCACCGCCCCCGCCAGCAAAGCAATCTATAATCAACTCTTTCATTTCAGAAAATCCTCCAAACTCATCTGCACCGCCGGAATGTCCTCCCACTCCACGCCGATATAGTCCAGCACCCTTCCCCAGCCATATTTTTCGCCAGTGTTTGGATCTGTGCAGCAGCGATACATCCAGAATTCCCATTCTTTCGGGTTGCGCTCCCGGAGCTTGTCAAACCGGTGCGGCCGCTGCTCCAGATGAATTCCAAAACCGCACATGCTACAGCCGGTTCTCTGTGCTCCTGTTGTGTATAATTCTCCATTCTGCCGCTTCGCTATCGTTCCATAGATTTCCGGCACAATGGATTCCAGCGGAACATATTCTTTCGGACTTCCGTCCTTATTCCGGCCGTATGGCTGCGCATGATACAGCTTCTCGAACAGCGCCAGATGCTCATGGTACCAGCGGTTCATATCCAGAGCCAATTGCAGAATATCCTGCCGCATGAAGATCGCAAAGGGAGCAGATCTTATCACCGTCTTACCGTAATAATTGCAGCCATGATCGATCAACGCCTCTTCACGCTGTCCCCCTTCGCTTGCCATGATTCCAAGGTAAGGACTGCTGTTATGGTTCTTCGCCCAGTCGTCGCAAGGTTTCTCTTTTAGCCAGTAACAACATTCATTCGAAATTTTAATGTCCGGCTCAGGCTTGCCATAGTTGACACCCTCGTTCTCGTTTTCATAACCGCCGAACAGTCGTAACCATTTCTGCGGCAACTGCATGCGGCTGTTCTTGGCATAATGCCCCTGTGCACCGCATTCGCCGGTGATAATCGCATGCCGCACCGTTTTATTGTTCTCTGTCGGGTTCTGTAGCGTATTGATCCGCCCGGCGATCTTCTTGCTAATAACCGGAAATCCAATCTCATTCAAAATCGTAACCTTGCTCTTATACGATTTCACAACTTCAAGCCCCAATGCTCTATGTACCTTTTGGATGCTCTGATCTTCAATACCAGATACCGTAATTCCTGTAACGTGGATGCCGATACTGTGCAGCCAGATAAACAGCGTGATGCTGTCCAATCCACCAACGCTCACATGGCAGTTTTTATTCTCGTATTCCATTTCCGTCCAGAACTCCCACGCTCTTCTGGCCTGACGACGAAGTTTCACTTCATACGGCAGATTCTGCTTCGCCGTAAAAATCGCTCTCTGTATCTTCTTCTGTTTTTTCCACTCTTCTGTGCTTAATTCTCCCATTATTTCAAGAAGCCCGGTATACCCTTGCCCCGGCCGGAGGCTGGCTCCTTTCTTTGTGTTTGTTATTTTTTATGTTTCTTGTTCCACTCGTTCAGAAATTCAATTTGCTCCTCATCCTCTTTCGGATCTTTTTTCCGATCCGGCGGGTCAAGTATTAGTTTTGCTGACGCGAGAATCACCGCGCAGAACAGAATGATTCCGATTATTTCCATTCTCTTTTCCTGCCTTTCCAAGAATCTGTTTTCTCGTTTTATCCCATTCTTTCAGAAGAGCATCCGGGAAATTGTTTTTATCGTATTTCGTTTCTTTCATTCTTCCGCCCCTCCAAAGCCAAACTCTTTTGCGAGATCCATATCCTCAAATTCCAGCGTCGCGCCGGTCTTTTCGTGTAGCTCCTCGTACATCTTAGCCAGACCTACACTGTTCATCTTCCGTACTGCCGCAGTGTAGTTGTCCATGTACCGGTCAAGCGCCTTTTTGTACCCCCAGGTCTCATAGATCGCCAGTGCCGAGCACACGACGTTCGCCGCGCTGATGCAGTCCTCTGCTTTCAGCAGCTTTTCCTGTGCTTCTTTCTGGTAGGCTTCGGACAGGTTTCTCTGCATCCTGTCCACCCATTTCCGCAGGATCTCGAGCTTTACGCCTGTGATCCCGCTTACCTCTGCGGCTGTCATCGTCTCAGGGCTTAACTTAGTTGACGACTTTTTTTTCAATTTGTTGCTCATAGGTCCCTCCCCTGTCCTTTTCTTAACGTTTCATCATCTGGAAGAAGCAAAACGCTACTGTTGCGCAGATAATTGCTGTTTTGATTACTGATACCATGCTTAACCTCCTGTCAATGCCCGCTCCAGTGCCGTGAAATCATAGTCCCGCTGGTTGAAATTGTTGAATTTGTTTTCTTTCTGCTGCTTTGTCGGCTCTCTTTTTCCCGGCTCATAATTCGCGTCGAGATAATCCACGTAACCAGAATTGAAAAAGGTACTGCCGTACTGCGGCAGTCTCCAGCCCTCCTTTTCCAGTTCCGTCTTATACCTCTTAATTGCTCTCTCAAGCTCTTCCTGCCCGATTTTAAGCAGTTTTTTCTTTGCTGTATCACTTACCTTCCCCTTGCCTTTTTTGTTCGGATACAGGCTCCACAACCGCTCGAAAAGAATCTTTGCTTCTTTGGTTTCCTCCGCCTTTTTCGACGGCTTCGGCTCTTCTGGTTCTTCGTGTTCCTCTTGCTTCTCCTCTACCGGCGGCGGTGTTTCCTGCTCCACAGCTTCTATTTTCGCCTGTTCCCTGTACCGCGCCTGCCGCTTCCGGTTGCTCGCCCGGATCTGTTCCAACGCGGCTACGTTCTGATGTTCTTCCCATCCAGGGATCAGAAGCGTGTTTTCCTCGTTTCGGCTTATCATTCCCATACTTTCCAGCGCTTTCATGGCTACCAGAATGGTACTTTCTGGGAATCCAAGCTCATTTGCGAGCATCGCCGGAGTGTACGGGATGTTTTCGGTAAGGAAAATATAGCCATTGGAATTGCACCGTCCGGCCAGCGTCAGCAGCATGACCCAGATAAGAACGATGTTGTTTCCCTCCGGCAGGCCGCGCAGATACTTGATCTTTCGATTATCGAACATGTCTATCGACATCTTAACCCACTTAACCTCGCCCATCGTCCGCACCTTCTTTCAGACTCATTCCCGCTTCGTATTCGCGGAATATTGTCATCCAATCGTCGAGTTCCATCGTGACCAGGATCTTATGATTGTTTCTTTTGTGGAATACTGCGGGCAAAACGTCTTTTCCGCTTTCTTTCGCGTCGTGTTTCGCCTGATCCATCCAATCATAGAGCTGCATTCGCTCTTGATGTTTCGCTTCCACGTGGATTCCCGGGAGGCCTACAACATCGGATGCGTCCCCGGTGTTCCCGCAGTATTGCGCGGTCCGGCGGGACTCCGTGTAGCCATACTCCCGGAACTTTCTGGAAAGCTCCAACTCGAAGCGTTTCCCTTTCTGTTTGCTGTTAATCGGCATTTCTGCCCCTTTCCGGCGGCTCCAGCCAGCCGCCTTTTTGTGACGTATAAAATTTTGAACCATACTGAGATACTCTGTTGACAGTTCCATGCTGGACTCTATGATTTCCCTTCCGGGCTATCATCCACAATGATTCCGTAGACGTGATACATTTTCTCGAAGCTCGGCATTCCTCGTTGATGTGCGATCGTGTGGTGCGTCCTGCACAGACAGATTTTCCGGTATCCAGAATCATCCACCCTCCGCCGGTCATTTCCCATGCCGATTGTATCAACATGGTGTATTTCACCGTCTTTCCCGCACACCGCGCATTTTCTGTGCTTGATACACGCGTATAAGTATTTTCCAACGTCATCCGCGCGTTCTATTCCGCTGTCTGAGAGCTGTATTCCCTCTTTCAGCACGAAATCCATCAGAAACGTGATGAAATCCCGTGCCGTCCCCACTGAACAGTCCATACAGTTTTCTGTGTGGATGCACTCGCCATTGACCTCTACGTAGTCCTCGCCGTAATATCCAGGCTTTGCAGACGCAATGACCTCGCCGCCAAAATCACAGATCAGCACTCTTCTCCCGTTTTCGTCGCTGTCCCACATGGCTGCACCTCCACTTCTTTCAGTCCGAGAATCGCCGCGATTGTCTCAACCTGCGGGAATTTCTCGCTTTCCAGATACCGGCGTACTGCTTCGATGTAACATGTTGCCGCATCTGCCGCGCTTTTTTCTACACTTACATCCAAGCCTACATATTCATACTTTTTCATTCTTCTACCTCCACAAATTCTCCGTTTTTCAGCGTGTAATAAGTGTTCTCTTTGATTTTTTCGCCGTCTACACGCTCTGTTTTTACGCAGATCGGCACATAGCGTCCTTTTTCTTCATCTTTCGCCCATTCCGCAAGCGTGATCCAGCTCCCCTTTTTGCCTTTTGCTTTTGATCTGCTGCCTGCGCACATAATCACAGCATCTTCTCCGGTGCTGTTGAT
>OHYD01000120.1_pt1 | contig 49429 bp, 37 predicted proteins | sample 1580191 | NCBI WGS metagenome assembly OHYD01 (sample SAMEA3882510, study PRJEB24775) | human gut metagenome | biome: human-associated habitat; feature: intestine environment; material: feces | place: Netherlands | collected 2009/2010 | reverse complement strand
CCTGCGCAAGACGAAGGCCACATTAAGTGGCCTTCTTTGCGTGCGGAACTCGCGACAAACCAAAACCATCTCGCCAGCCCAGCGACCATGGGGTCCCAAGGTTTTCAAAAAAGCGGTCGGCGCGCAGTGCGCCGACCGCCGATATATGGTGTCTGATATTTTCTACCAGCTAGAGCCTCTTACTCGTCTAGGAGATCTTCTGGCATGTCGTTGCCGTCGCCTAGATCGACTGGGGCTTCTTCGGGGGCAGAACCGTCTTCTGTTGCTTCGTCTTCGGGCTTCTCTTTGGCTGCCGTCATGCGGGCTACGGCGCATACGCGGTCGTTGTCGTCGACGGTCATCATCTTGACGCCCTGGGTGGCGCGGCCGGTCTGGCTGATCTCGTCGGTCTTGACGCGAATGACCGTGGCGCCCTCCGTCACGATGAACAGCTCGTGCTGCGGGCCCACCGTCTTCATGGCCGCGAGGTTACCCTTACGCTCGGTCATTTGGATGGTGTAGACGCCCTGGCCGCCGCGATTCTGCTCCGGGTAGTCCGCAACCGGCGTGCGCTTGCCGTAGCCGCGCTCGGTGATGACGAACAGATCGCCGTTGCCGTTAGTGACTTCCATGCCCAGAACGCTCACGCCGTCCTTCATGCTAATGCCGCGAACGCCGCTGGTATCGCGGCCGGTGGCGCGCACCTGCTCCTCGGAGAACATAATCGCCTTGCCCGCGGTGGTGGCCAGGATGATCTTGTCACCCTCGCGCACGCGGCGCACGTTCAGCAGTGCGTCGTCGTCGCGCAGGTTGATGGCAATGAGTCCATCGCGGCGGCTGCGGTCATACGCGCTCATCACGGTCTTCTTGACCATGCCGCTCTTAGTGGCAAACATCAGGTACTCGTTGGCCGGGAACTCGCGGCAGCTGATGACGCTCGCGATCTTCTCGCCGTCCTCAAAGGGCAGCAGGTTGACGATCGCGGTACCGCGCGCCTGGCGCGTACCCACCGGCAGCTCGTGCACCTTCAGGCGATAGACTTTGCCCTTGCTCGAGAAGAACAGCACGTACTCGTGCGTGGACGCGATGAACATCTCATCGATAACGTCGTCCTCTTTGAGGTTGACGCCCGACACGCCCTTGCCACCGCGCTTCTGGGCACGGTAGGCAGCCACCGGGATACGCTTAACGTAGCCGGTGTGGGTGATGGTCACGACCATGTCCTCGTCGGCGATGAGGTCCTCGACATCCAGGTCCTTCTCAACCTGGCTGATCTCGGTGCGGCGCTTGTCGCCAAACTTCTTGGAGATCTCGCGCATCTCTTCCTTGATGACGCCCAGGATCTTCTCCTCATGCGCCAGCAGGTCCTCGTAGTAGGCGATGGCGCGGCGCAGGCCGTCCAACTCTTCTTGGATCTTGTCGCGCTCCAGGCCGGTCAGGCGGCGCAGCTTCATCTCGAGGATGGCCGTGGTCTGCTCGGGCGTAAAGCCAAAGCGCTCGATCAGGCGGCTGCTGGCCTCGGAGTCGGTCTGCGAGGAGCGTATGATGCTGATGACCTCGTCGATATGGTCAAGGGCCATCAGGTAACCCTCGAGGATATGCGCTCGGGCCTGGGCCTTCTTAAGGTCGAAGCGGGTGCGGCGAGTGACTACGTCGACCTGGTGGTCGATGTAGTGCTGCAGCATCTCGCGCAGGCTCAGGCATTTGGGAACGCCGTTGACGAGCGCCAGATTGTTGGCGCCGAAGGTCGTCTGCAGCGAGGTGTACTTATACAGGTTGTTGAGCACGACCTGCGGAATGACGCCCTTCTTGAGCTCGATGACCAGACGGATACCCTTCTGGTTGGACTCATCGCGCATATCAGAGATGCCCTCGATGCGCTTGTCGTTGACGAGCTGGGCGATCTTCTCCTGCAGGGTGCCCTTGTTGACCATGTAGGGAATCTCGGTAAAGACCAGGCGGCTGCGGCCGGTCTTGGTGGACTCCACATGTGCCTTGGCACGCACGGTAATAGAACCGCGGCCGGTCTCGTAGCTCTGCTTAATGCCGGCGCTGCCCATGATGATGGCGCCGGTGGGGAAGTCCGGACCGGGCATGATCTGCATGAGCTCGTCGACGGTGGCGTCGGGGTTGTCGATCAGGTAGCAGGTGGCCTCGATCGCCTCGGTGAGGTTATGCGGAGCGATGTTGGTGGCCATGCCGACGGCGATGCCTTGGCTGCCGTTGACCAGCAGGTTGGGGAAGCGCGCAGGCAGCGCCACGGGCTCGGCGAGCGATTCGTCGTAGTTGGGCTGCCAGTCGACGGTATCCTTCTGCAAGTCACGCAACAGTTCCATGGCGGGCTTTGCCAGGCGGCTCTCGGTGTAACGCATGGCAGCGGCGCCGTCGCCGTCAATGTTGCCGAAGTTGCCGTGACCGTCGATGAGCGGCGTGCGCATGGAGAACCACTGCGCCAGGCGGACCATGGCCTCATAGACCGCGGAGTCGCCATGCGGGTGGTACTTACCGATAACTTCGCCGACCGTCCAGGCCGACTTCTTATGTGGGCGGTTGGGGTAGATGCCGCTCTCGTTCATCGCGTACAGGATGCGGCGGTGCACCGGCTTTAAGCCGTCGCGCACGTCCGGCAGGGCACGCGCCGTGATAACCGACATCGAATACTCGATGAACGACTGCTTCATCTCGCGGCCAAACTCCGAAATCTGGAGCTGGCCGCCGTTGATATCCTCGCCGGCCGAGGCGCCACGGTCGACTTCGCCAAAGCTCTCCTCGAGCTCGGCGTCGTCTTCTTCCTCATCATCATCGGCATCGGGGTTATAGGCGTCCGGGTCGCCGTCCTCGCCCTGCTCAGCACGGGCAAGCAGGCGCTTCAGATCGTCGGGCATACCGGCATCGCCGGCCTCGCCCATACCCTCGTTATTGTTGATATCGTCTGCCACGTTACCTCCTCATGGTTTGCGTGGTCCATTAGTTCCCAACCACGGAGACGGCTTTTCCAGGTGCCGCAGATTCGCCCGAAAGAGGAGGGAAGCGTACTTGGGTACGCGACCGACGATTGAGGGCGAAGGTGCGGTGGCTGGGAAAGCCGCAGGGATTAGGCGTCTAAGAATCGTGCGTCATGTGCATGCTTCTCGATGTACTCGCGGCGATAGCCGACCTCGGAACCCATCAGCTCGCGCACGGCGCGGTCTGCCACCACGGCGTCCTCGATCGACACGCGCTGCAGGATGCGGGTCTTGGGGTCCATCGTCGTCGAGGCAAGCTGCTTGGGGTCCATCTCGCCCAGGCCCTTGTAGCGCTGGACGGTATAGCCCTTGCGCTTTTTGGTGATCTTGCCGTCCTTGGCCTTGCCGTCCTCGTCGTTATCGTCGGGGTTCAGGCCCAGGCTCTGGATGGTGTCGCGCAGGATCTCGTCTTCGGGCTGGCGGCCGTTGGGATACACGTAGTGGATCTTGTTGCGCACCTTAATGCCAAAGATGGGCGGGCAGGCAACGTAGACGTAGCCGGCATCGATCAGCGGACGCATGTACTTGTAGAAGAACGTCAGCAGCAGGATGCGGATATGCGCACCGTCGACGTCTGCATCGGTCATGATGATGATCTTGTGGTAGCGCGCCTTGGTGATATCGAAGTCGCCGCCGTCGCCGGCACTCGTCGTGACGCCGCAGCCGATCGCGGTAATCAGCGACTGGATGGTGTCACTCGAGAACGCGCGATGGTCACCAACGCGTTCGACGTTCAAAATCTTGCCGCGCAGGGGCAGAATCGCCTGGATGTCTCGGCGACGGCCGTCCTTGGCCGAACCGCCTGCCGAGTCGCCCTCTACGATGAAGAGCTCGGTCAGCTCGGCATCGCGCACCGAGCAGTCGGCGAGCTTGCCGGGCAGGGAAGCCGTCTCGAGCAGGCTTTTGCGGCGGGTCGCCTCGCGCGCCTTGCGGGCGGCATTGCGCGCCTTGCAAGCCTGTTGCGCCTTCTTGACGATCTCGCGAGCGGGCTTAGGGTGCTCCTCCAAGTAATCGGCGAGGCCGTCGGTCACGATCTTGAGCGTGAGCGCGCGCATATAGGAGCTGCCGAGTTTGGCCTTGGTCTGGCCCTCAAACTGCGGATCGGGCAGCTTGACCGAGATAACGGCCGAAAGGCCCTCGCGCACATCGTCGCCGGTCAGGTTGGCGTCTTTTTCCTTGAGCAGGTTCTGCTTGCGCGCGTAGTCGTTGATCACGCGGGTGAGCGCGGTGCGGAAGCCCTCAAGGTGCATGCCGCCCTCGGGAGTGTAGATGTCGTTGGCAAACGACATGACGTTCTCGCCGTAACCGCTATTCCACTGCAGGGAAACCTCGACCTCGCCCATCTTGGCCACAGGTGCGTCCGGGTCCGATTTGCCCTCGATGTAGATAGGCTCCTTAAAGGCCTCGGGGACGTCCTTGCCCTCGTTGAGGAACTTGACGAAGTCGATGATGCCGCCCTCGTAGCAAAACTCCTCCACGTGGGGAGTCGCCTCGCGCTCGTCGGTCAGCACGATTTTGAGGTTCTTATTGAGGAACGCCGTCTCCTGCAGACGGTTGTGCAGCGTATCGAAATCGTAGATGCAGGTCTCGAAGATCTCGTCGTCGGGCCAGAAAGTGACGGTGGTGCCCGTCGAATCCGAGGTGCCCACGACCTCCATCTTCTTGACGGTCTTGCCGCGCGAGAACTCCATCTCGTAGGTGTTGCCATCGCGACGAACCTGAACGACCACGCGCTTGGACAGTGCGTTGACGACGGAGATGCCCACGCCGTGCAGGCCGCCCGAGACCTTATAGGCCGAGTTATCGAACTTACCGCCGGCGTGCAGGATCGTCATGACGACCTCGAGCGTCGGGATCTTTTTAACAGGGTGCTCGTCGACGGGGATACCGCGCCCGTTGTCGACGACCGTGATGGAGTTGTCGGCGTGGACCGTCACCTGGATCTCGGTGCAGAAACCGGCCATGGCCTCGTCGACGGAGTTGTCAACGATCTCCCACACCAGGTGATGCAGACCGCTGGCGCTCGTCGAGCCGATATACATGCCCGGGCGCTTACGAACGGCCTCGAGACCTTCGAGAATCTTAATCTCGCCGCCATCGTAATCGTTTTCGTTTGCCACACGTCCTCCTTCAGTCAAGAAAATGTGTACAGCCTTACTAGTTTATCGTAAAAAAATACCCTCGGGAACGAGGGTATTTGGCTCTACAAGGCCACCAGATGCGATTTAAGGCTCTTTTTTGCTTTGCACGCCCTTGGCCCACTCGGCACTGGCTCTCATGGCATTCTCGAGGGCCTCGCGCAGTTTTTGGTCTTCGATGGGCGCCACTTGGCGCTCAATCTCGGTGCGCTCGGCCTCACTTAGGTCGGCGTGCGGGGCCGGCGGGCGCTCGGTCGTCGCCGGGCGCAGGCGCTCCTTGGCGGCGGGCGGCGTGTGACCGGGTGCGGTGGTTTTGAACACCAGGCCGTCCACATGCGCACCGGCGCGCTCCATGCGCGCGCGGATGATCTCACGCAACAGCGTCATTTCCTGCGTCCACGAGGGCGAATCGAGATATACCAGCAGCTCATTGGACTCGGGCAGGTAGCGCAGACCCGTCACATGCCGCCCCTCGCGCGTGCCCGAGCACACCGCGCTCCACGCGCGATAGACCGCGCGCGACTCCTCGGCAGCCTCCATCTGCGCACGGCGCTCAGGCGTCGCCGACGCCAGGATGCGCTGGCGCTCTGCGTTCAAAAACCCACTGAAGGCGACCGTCTCGCTCTCGCGCTCGTAATTAGCACGTCTCACCCATGCTCACCACCTTGGCTCGATCAAGCAGGTCATCGGTAAAGTATCCCAGGTTGGTCGTGGTTATGACCGTTTGGATATCATCGCCGATCAGCCGTAGAAAAGCACCGCGGCGCTCGCCGTCGAGCTCGCTCATCACGTCGTCCAGAAGCAACAGCGGAGCAGTACCCAGAACATCGCGAGCCACGGCCACCTCGGCCACCTTCCAGGACAGTACCAACGTTCGCTGCTGTCCTTGGCTGGCAAATGAACGAGCGGAGCGACCCGCCACGGTAAATTCAATCTCGTCGCGATGCGGTCCCACCAACGTCACGCCGCGGCGAATTTCCTCGTCGGCGTGCTCATCAAGGGCGGCCAGCATGCGCTCGTACGCCCAGCCCTTCAGCTCTTCGCGATCCTCGACCTGGGGCAAATCCCCCAGCGTGGACGTATAGGTCACGTTGGCAGCCTCACCGGACGCCACTTGCCCGTAGGCAGTGCGCACATGGCCCGCCAGCCGGTCGAGCAGGGCCAACCGGTGCACGAGCAGAGCCGCGCCCGCGCGGGCAATCGAATCGTTCCACGCGCCGAGCATCTCACGGCAGCACCAGGTTTCCTTGAGCAAGGCGTTGCGCTGGGTCACGCAGCGCCCATAGGTGCTCGCAAGATCGGCATAGCGTGCGCTCAGTTGCATGCCAAAGTCATCGAGGGCGGCGCGGCGCACACTGGCGCCCCGCTTAACCATGTCCAGATGGTCGGGGCAAAACAGCACGCTCGGCAGAACCCCGCGCACACCGGCGGCAGAGCATCTCTTGCCGTTGCGGCTAAACGAGCGCTTACCGTCCTCCGCGCTCAATCCCATATCAAGCACGCGGCCGTCGCCCTCGAGCCTCAGCTCGACCTTGCACGAGCCCACGCCGTCATGGACGAGCTCGGCTGCGGTCGGATGCCTAAACGAGGCGCCGCTCGTCAGCAGCTGCAGTGCCTCTATGAGATTGGTCTTTCCCGCCGCGTTGGGTCCCGCAAGTATCGTTACGCCCTCGTCCAGGGCAAGGCGATAGCTCTCGAAACTGCGGTAGTGCGCGACGGAAAGATCGCGGGCGAACATGGTCATGGCGCAGCGCTAGATGCGGACCGGCATGACCAGGTACAGGTAGTTGATCTTGTCGTAGGACTTGAAGATGCCCGCCTGCGAGTAGCTCTTGAGCTCCAGCGTGATCTCCTTCTCCTTGGACAGGGCATTGAGGCAGCCGAAGATGTAGTGGTAGTTGAAGGCGATGGTACCCGACTCGCCCTCGGCCTCGACATCGATCGTCTCCTGCGCCAGATCCTGGTCGTTGGAGATGGAAGACAGGCCCATCTGGCCGTTCTCGACGTCGATCTCGAACTTGACGGCGGGGTTGGCGCTCGCGATAACGGCCACGCGTTTGAGGGCGGCATTGAAGGCGGCCACATCGATCTTGACACTCGTCACGCACGAATCGGGGATGAGCTGCTTGTAGTTGGGATACATGCCCTCGATGCGGCGCGACACGTAGGTGGTGTTGCCGGCCTCAAAGACGACCTGGGTGTCGGTAGCCCCGATCATGATGGTCGCCTGGCTGGCCATGATGTTCAGCGCGTCGTTAAAGGCGTCAGCCGGAACGTTGAGCTCAAAGGAGCCCTCGAGGGTCGAGGTCTCGACCTGCGTATCGCACACGGCCAAGCGGAAGGAATCGGTCGCCACCAGGCGCACGGTATTGTTCTCGACCTTCATGTGCACGCCGCCCAGGATGGGGCGGGCCTTGTCGGTCGAGGTGACGCGCCACACGCGACCGACCATTTCGGACAAGATATCGGTCGGCAGCTCCACGGCGCTCTCGATGGCATAGGCCGGAAACTCGGGGAAGTCATTGGCATCGAGCGTGTTCAGCCTAAAAGAGCTCTTCTCGCAACTGATCAGCACTTGGCGCTCGGACAGCTCAAAGGTGACCGGGGCATCGGGGAGGGTCTTGGTGATATTGGAGAGCATCTTACAGGGGATAACCATCTCGCCCTCTTCTTCGACATGCGCCGCGATGCGATGACGGATCGAGATGGTGTAGTTAGAGGTCTGGAATTCCAAGATGCCGTCTTGCGCCTTAACGAGCACGCCCGACAGGATGGGAAGGGTGGATGCCGAAGCGACACCCTTCATTACGACGCCGATGGCTTGTGTAAGCGAGCCCTGGCTGACGGTGAACTTCATCTTTTAATACCTTTCTATAGATATAAATATCTTAATAATAGTAATAGCACTGACGAAACTGTTGATTACTCCCAAAGACGCAGGTCAGACCCAGAAAGAGAATCGACAGCAACCTGTGTGCAACAGGGGTGGTTTTCCACGTTCAAAACCTGCGCAAAACTTTTCATCACCGCGGGTTGGGTTTTAGACACCTTATGCCCGTGGTTTCGACAAGTTTTCAACAGGTGTCTCTATTTCCCTACGAGCGCAGTGTAATTTTATCGCGCAGCGACTTGAGGTCTTCGGTGACGGTGCGGTCTTCCTGGATCATCTTCTGGACCTTTTTGTAGCTCGTGCTGACGGTCGAGTGGTTGCGGTTGCCAAATTCGGCGCCCACCGCCGTGGTCGTCATTTCGCACATCTCGATGGCCAGGTAGATAGCGATATGGCGTGCTTTGGCGATATTGGCGTTGCGACGCGGGCCGATGAGCTCCTCGTGTGTCACGCCGTACTGCTCTTCGATGACGGACTGAACCGTCTGGACGTTGATCTTTTTGGCCGATGTGTCGAAGTACTGGCTGGCGATGGCGTCGATATCGTCAAAGGTGAGCTCTCCGCCCTCGCGCTCGCGGTCGCCCGCCTCGCCGGCGCAGCGCTCGCAAAAGCTCTCGAGTTCGCGGATGTTGGTGCCCGAGACCTCGGCCATGTGTTTAAAGTGCTCGTCGGTCAGGTGCCCGCCGTCGCCCCCATAGGCCGCCAGCAGTGAGTCGTCGCCCGCCTCGGGAGCGGCGACGATGGTGTTCTCGTAATAGCGCTGCAAGATCTTGTATTTCATCTCGTAGCTGGGCTCTGCGACCAGGCAGAGCATTCCGGCGTTGAAGCGGCTGGTCAGACGCTCGTCCATGCTTAGGTCCTTGGGGGCGCGGTCTGCCGCGATGACGACCTTCTTGTTGTTGCGGATGAACTCGTCCATGAGCTGGAAAAAGTAGTCCACGCTCGCGCGCTTGCCGATGATGTTTTGGATGTCATCGATGATGAGCACGTCCACGCCGTGGTATGCCTGCATGATGGGGGCGTTGCTCTTCTTTTGACGGTCGAACTCGGTCATCAGGTCGTCCAGATATGCCTGGGAGTTTGCATACTTGACCTTGATCTCGGGCGACTTCTCGGCGAGCTCGTTTTTGATGGCAAGCAGCAGGTGCGTCTTGCCCAGGCCCGATTTGCCGTAGATGAACAGTGATGTGCATGTGCCGCGCTCGTCCGCGAGGGCGGCAAACTTGAGTGCCGAGCGATAGGCATGGCTGTTCTCGGGGCCGTAGACAAAGTTCTCAAAGGTAAATTTTGAGTTCGCGGCGAGCGGGGCTCCATCCGTATTCTGCTCGGCCGGCACGGTCGGTGCTGGCATGGGTGAAGCGGGGGCCGCAGCTTGCGTGGATTTAGTCGGCGCTCCGCCCTTCATCTGGTTCATCATGCGACGAAAATCGTCGGCCGAGAGCGTGTTCTTGATTGCAATGCCCGAATCCGCGCCCGCCGCTGCGTCGTGAGCGATGGGCATGTGCGTGACGGGTGCATTCGTTGACGTCGCTGCCGCGGTCGGCACCGGTAACATGGTTTCACGGGAAACATTGCTGTGCTGGTGCTCGATTGTCGGCACGTCGCCTGCGGAGGCCGGCACCGCCGGGGAAGCAGCGGGAGCCGTGGCGGGCGCCGTCGCGGCAGCGGATTCCGTCGCGGCGCCTTGCGGTGCCACGATGTCGAGCGCAATCGGTGCAAAGGCGATTTCTTCCAGATAGGCCTCAATAGTCGGCTGATGCTTTTTGAGCTGCGCGATGGCAAAGCGCGAGGGAGCCTCGATCGTGAGCGTATCTTCGGTCAGGCTTATGGCGCGCGATTGCCCCAGCATGTTGATGAGGCGTGCATCTTGGCCGTCGCGCTGGCAAAAGGCGATGGCATCCCCCAGGATGATGCTTGCTTCCTCGTCCACTGTCTCTCCCGTTCTTTAGCTCTGAGCTCGCACGCGAGCGGCGCCGAGTTCGGTCAGATGGTATTTCTGGCCATGCTTGATGACCAAGCCGGCCTGCGCCAAGTCATTGAGCGTGCGTGACCAAGTGGGGGCCGAGTTTCCAAACGCCCTCGCCAGATCGGTTGCACCGCACGCTTGATTTTGCGCCAGATAGCCCAGCGCGGCGTTGCCGCGATCGCTTACGAACACGTCCGGTTGTGGCTGCGCATACTGATTTGCTGCATTAGGATACATCATTTGAGCTGCTGGTTGTTGAGAACTCTGCATCGGCGGCATTTGCTGTTGAAAACTTTGAGGCCACTGTTGGTAAGGCTGTGGAGGCATCTGCTGGGCCCAGGGGTTGTACTGCTGCTGCGGCATCTGCTGGTACGGCTGCTGATATCCCTGCTGGTACTGCTGCGGGAACGGTTGGCCGTACCCCAGTGGCGGCATCTGCTGATATGGATATCCCTGTTGGTACGGCTGATAGCCCATTTGCTGGCCACCCGGTGCCCCCGTCGCCTGCTGCATTGCTGCTGCATCCTGATCCGCCAGCGGCACGGCCTCTGGCATGTTTGGCGGCATCGACATCGATGTCGCCTGGGGCTCTTGTGTGGGAAGCATTCCGGGCTGCTGCATCTGCCTCACGGGGGGCTGCATCTGCTGCGTTGCCATGGGCTGCTGTGCAAAAGCTCCCGGCAGGGGATATGTGGGCTGCTCCGTCTCGGGCCGCACGGCAGCACCGCGTCCACCGGCGCGCTCGATTTCCTGTACGCGTTTAGGGTCCAGGCTTACCGTCACCACGGTACCGCTACCCATGTTGTCCTCGATGGATACGGCACCGCCGGCGTTTTCCAAATACTCCTGCACCATGGGAAACCCTGCTCCGGTTCCACGGATATAGCGCTTCATCTTGCTGTTTGCACTGGTAACGCCAAAGTCGAAAGCGCGCTCCTTGTCGTCGATGCCGGGTCCTTGATCAGCAAAGCGGATGGTGTCTCCGCCGTCCAGAATCGAGATGATGGGCTCGGCAAAGTGCGCGTGGATAAAGTTTTCGACAATCTCGCGGATGACCATGAGCGAGATATGGCCACCTTGTTCTTTCATGCACTGGTAGACGGTGTTGGTCGTCTCTTCTAAATACGTGCGGACATCTTGCGGATCAATGACGATCACACGCGGTGTCGACAGCATGTCGTCATAGACGGCGATGCGCGCGGCGTACATGGCTTTTGGCGCCTGCGTGGTCGTCTGCTCGCCTTCCGCATGCTCTTCGCGCACGCCGGTGATGTGCTCGTTGTCGGGTGCCGGGTCTCCGGAATCGACCATGGTGTAAAAGTCGTCAGACATGCCGCTCGCAATCTTTCAAAAGGTTTCGAACAAATAGTAGCTCACCGTGCAATGTTTCTCATCTTTCGACAACTTTTCAAAACCTGTTGAAAACTTTGGAAAACGGGCGAAAAGTTCTCAACATTGCCAACATGACCTGTTGAAAACTCGGTGAAATATCGTGAAAAGTTGTCGTACCCCGCAAATTTCAGTTGGGCTTATGGGGGAACCGTGTGAACTGCGCGACCTTTTACCTTTGATTTCTTGACATTTGAACATTGATTTCCCTACAATCTTCAAGCTCACGTGTCTATATCTGCGTCCGCGCTCCCGCGGACACTCGAAATGCAGCAGGAGGAACTTAAGATGAAGCGTACGTATCAGCCTAATAAGCGTAAGCGTGCCAAGACCCATGGCTTCCGTGCCCGTATGGCCACCAAGGGTGGTCGTGCCGTGCTCGCCCGTCGCCGCGCCAAGGGCCGCAAGCGTCTCACTGTCTAGCAGCGATACACACATCTCGCATGAAGACAATTAAGTCTCGGCAAGATTTCGAGCATGTGTTCAGTCAGGGGCGTCGTTTCAATCACCCTCTGATTCGAATGACCATATGTGAATCGGTTGGCGAAGGCGACTCCGGAAGGGTCGCCTTCGTTGGTGCTAAACGGCTCGGTTGTGCAGTTGTGCGCAACCGTTCTAAGCGTGTGATGCGCGAGGCCGCCCGCAGCTGCGGATTTCCCGTTGCGGGTTATGACATCATCTTGTTCGCGACTCCCAAGACGAGGATCTCCTCGCCGCAGGAGATGGACAAGGCATTGCGTTCGCTTATGAAGCGCGCCGGCGTTGCCGGGGAGGAGCGATGAGCAATCACGTTTTGCGACGTGTTGCCATCGCTCCTATTCGCATATATCAACAGGTTATTTCGCCCTTATTGCCTGACGCCTGCATTTATTACCCAACGTGCTCGCAATACGCCGTCCAGGCGATTGAGAAGCACGGTGTTTTGAGAGGCTGCTGGCTTGCCGTGAGGCGCATCGCTCGCTGCAATCCCCTGCACGTCGGCGGTTATGACCCTGTGCCCTAGCGGGCACTCGCTATCGGAGGAAAACTTACATGTGGGATTGGATCGTTAACATCCTTTTCGAGCTGCTCAAGCTCATCCAGACCTTTGCGGTCGACTGGGGCCTGTCCATCATCATCCTGGTGGTCATCATCCGTCTACTGCTGACGCCGCTTATGCTCAAGTCGACCAAGTCGACGGCTCGCATGCAGGTGCTGCAGCCCAAGATGCTCGAGATTCAGGAGCGCTATGCCGACGATCCTCAGCGCCAGGCCGAGGAGATGCAGAAGTTCTACAGCGAGAACAAGTTCAACCCGATGGCTGGTTGTTTGCCGCTGTTGATCCAGATGCCTGTCCTGTTCGCCCTGTTTACGTTGCTGCGCAACCTGCCGCAGTACTTTAACGACGGCACGTTCTCGTTCTTCAACATCCTGCCCGACCTGACCACCACGCCGAGCGCTTCCTTTGCCGATGGCTTTATGGTTGCGCTGCCTGCGCTGGTCTGCCTGATTCTGTTCGCCGTCCTGACCCTGATTCCGCAGCTCTATATGTCGCGCAACCAGACCGGCCAGCAGGCTCAGAGCATGCGTATGATGGCTGTTGTCATGACGGTCATGATGCTTTGGATGGGCTGGAGCCTTCCCGTTGGTGTTCTGCTGTACTACGACGTCTCGTCTGCTTGGCAGGTTATCCAGCAGATTTTTGTGACGCAGAAGGTTATCGAGAAGGCCAAGGCCGATGAGGAGGAGCGTCTTAAGAACGCGCCGCTGCAGGTTGAGGTCACTCGTCGCAAGAAGAAGCCGCGCCCGCACAAGAAGAAGTAGTGGGATATCAATCTTATTTAGGTACCTAACTTTTGGAGTACGTTATGTCTGAAGAGATCATCGAGGATATGCTTGAGGAGGTTGCCCCGCAGGTCGCGGGCGATTATCCCGAGATTGCACAGCGCTACAAGGCTGGTGAAGAGCTGACCGATGAGGAGCTCGACACCATTGCCGATGTTGCGATTTCCATCCTGCGTTCCATCCTTTCGCACTTCGATGCCGCCAACTCTCCTATCGATGAGTATGAGGGCGACGAGGGTGAGCTGATTTTGGATGTAACGGCTCCCGACCTTGCTGTTCTCATTGGCCGTCATGGTCGCACTCTTGATGCTCTTCAGGTTATGTTCTCTTTGCTGGTGAGCCGCAAGCTTGGCTTTAGGTATCCGGTTGTAGTGGACGTTGAGGGATACAAGAGTCGCCGTCAGGATAAGGTCGCCTCCATGGCTCAGTCTGCTGCCGAGCGTGCCATCTGCACTCATAAGAGTGTTTCGCTTCCGCCCATGAATGCCTACGAGCGCCGACTGGTTCACATTGCACTTCGTGGCAACGATGCAGTCGATACTCATTCTGAGGGTTCTGACCCTGATCGCCATGTGGTGATTGTTGCTCGATAATCTACTCGAGCTTATGCTAGGGGGACGTGGTTTCCACGTCCCCTTTTTTTGTCAAAAGTTCTCGATACGCTGATTTTTGTCAGAAAGGAGCTTTCGTTGTTAGTACTTACTGATCATCAGGCTGACGAGATGTTGAGTCGCCTAACTTCCTATTGCAAAGAATATTCCTTGAGCGTAACTGATATTGAGCTGAGGAAATGTATCCAGCATTTGGATTTGGTTCTAGAAACAAATAAGACAACCAATCTCACCCGTATTCTTAACGTAGAAGATGCTGCCGTACTTCATATCCTCGACTCACTTGTTTTGCTCCCCTATATCAATAAGGCTCCTGAGGGAGCTTTGCTCGATATGGGAACAGGTGCGGGCTTCCCTGGTATTCCATTAACCATAACCACGCATCGTAAAGCTACTTATATTGACTCTGTTGGCAAGAAGGTTGATGCGGTTAATTCCTTTGTCCATGCTCTTGGATTGAAACATGCTCATGCGGTTCATGATCGTCTTGAAGAATATGCTCGAAGCCATAAGAAGCAGTTCTCCGTTGTAACCGCCCGCGCACTGGCCCCTCTACCGATTCTTGTTGAGTATGCGGCTCCGTACCTGAAGGATGGAGGGCTATTTGTTATCACCAAGGGCAATCCTTCGGATGAGGAGCTTGCTTCCGGCATGTCAGCAGCTAAGATTTGCGGCTTCACTTTGCTTCTGAATGACGCAATTGATTTGCCTGAAGGCTTGGGTCACAGGGAGTTCATTGTTCTTAAGAAGAGTCATTCAGCATCCGTTTCATTGCCTCGTGCAAATGGCGTGGCAAAGAAGAATCCGCTTGCCTAGATGTTTCACGTGAAACATAATGGATACTAACAACTTGCAGTGTTTCACGTGAAACATGGCGGTTGCTATCGATTCGGAATGTTTCACGTGAAACATCCTCCGTTTGACAGCTTTAATACACACCAGGAGGGACCGTGGGATTTCGCGACGTTAAGCGTTCTAAGAGCGCAAAAGACACGCGTATCATTGCAATCATCAATCAAAAAGGCGGCGTCGGTAAGTCAACGACGGCTGTAAACCTTGCAGCAGCACTGGGTGAGCAGGGTCGTAAGACACTGATTGTCGATTTTGATCCGCAGGGAAACAGCACCAGTGGATTCGGAATTGAAAAAGAAGACCTTGATCACTGCATCTATGATGCATTGTTGAATGATGTGCCGGCAGAATCGCTTGTTCTTGATACAAATTGCAAAAAGGTATTCGTAATTCCGGCTACAATTCAGCTTGCAGGCGCGGAAATTGAACTCGTAAGCGCAATTGCTCGTGAAACCCGTCTCAAAGATTTGCTTGAGCCGATTCAGGACGAGTTCGATTTTATTTTCATTGACTGCCCTCCTTCGCTCGGCCTGCTTACTATCAACGCTTTGACCGCAGCAGACAGCGTTTTGATTCCGATTCAGTGCGAGTATTACGCACTCGAGGGCGTTACGAAGCTGCTTGAGTCAATGAAGATGGTCAAATCTCGTCTGAACAAGGGCTTAGACACCTACGGTGTGCTTATGACCATGTATGACTCGCGTACTTCTCTATCGAATCAGGTTGTTGAGGAGGTTCAATCGTACTTTGGTGATAAGGCGTTTAAGACGTTGATCCCCCGTACGGTTAAAATCTCTGAAGCTCCGTCTTTTGGAGAACCGGTAATTACCTATGCACCTCAAAATAAGGGTGCAAAAGCATATATGAACCTTGCAAAAGAGGTGATCAAGCGTGCCTAGTGTAAAGAAACGTGGCGGATTGGGACGTGGACTCAATGCTTTGGTCTCAGAGGCCGAATATGAGACCGGTGGTTCGGCTGCATCGGCTTCGAATGCCGCATCTGAAACAAAACTACCTATTGAGGATATCGTTCCCAACCCTAATCAGCCGCGAATTCACTTTAACGAAACTGAACTTCGTGAGTTGAGCGAGTCAATCCAAGAACATGGCGTCTTGCAGCCGCTTTTGGTTCGCAAGCATGGAAACGGCTATGAGATCATCGCTGGTGAGCGTCGTTACCAAGCGTCAAAGCTTGCTGGTCTTGAGGAGCTGCCTGTCATCATTAAAGATGTTAATGATGAAGAGATGCTTGCTCTTGCACTTATCGAAAACCTTCAGCGTTCTGATCTGAATCCTGTCGAAGAGGCTAAGGGCTATCGCCAGCTCATAGATGCCAGCGGTATGACCCAGGAGGCATTGTCAAAGGCTGTAAGCAAGTCACGCTCTGCAATTACAAACTCGCTGCGCCTTCTTGATCTTCCCGAAGTTGTTCAGCAGATGATATTTGAGGGCAAACTTACTGCTGGTCATGCACGTGCGATTCTTGCAGTTCCCTATGAGGATGCTCGAATTCGACTTGCAGAGAAAGTTGTTGCAGAGGGCCTTTCCGTAAGAGCGACAGAAAATCTTGCTCCGTTGTTTTCTGCCGGAGAGACACCTAAGACTCCGAGGCCTGCAACGCCTCAGTCTTTTAAAAAGGCTGCCCGCGTGCTTCGTCAGGTTTTTAATACCAACGTGCGTGTGAAGAGCTCGCGAGGAAAGAATAAGATTGAGATTGAGTTTAAAGACGAGGAAGAGCTCTCTCGTATTCTTGGTGAAATGATTCAGTTTGATCAAGGAGGCCAAGATGAGGAATAGGATTTTAACTGCGATTGCATTGGCGACGACTGTCGCGGTTGGTGCCTTTGCTGGCTATAAGATCGCGACAGACGATGAGCTTCGAGGTCGTTTGCTTCGTAGCGCGCAAGATATTGTCGATACATCCAAGAAGAAAATGGATGTTATGACAGAAGATGTTGCCATGCGCACTGCTCAGGTAACGAAGAATCCCAAGATTAATCAAGGTTGGGTCAGCAACCAATGGGAAAATGTAGGCTATTAGGTACCTAACAATTACTTAGCATATTTTGAGGGGTTCTTGTCTGATTCACGAGGCAAGGACCCCTTATTTTGGCCGTAAAAAATGGGACCAGTAGCAGCTGATTCAAAATTAAGGTCAATAAATGAAACAGCCTCGGTTGCATATCTTGCAACCGAGGCCGTTCGATGTTTCACATGAAACGTTTTGGGGTGCGACTCCCCTATGCGTTCTTCTGAACTTTGAAGCGCTGCTTCAGCTGTCCGCAAGCGGCGTCAATATCGTTACCACGGGAGTTACGAATCGTGGTCTCGATACCACGGGACTCAAGACGACGCTGAAGATCCTCAACCTTATGAATCGGCGACGGCTTGAGCGGGCTGCCCTCGATGTCGTTAAGCTGAATCAGGTTAACGTGGCACAGCGTTCCCTCGCAGAAGTCGCAGAGCGCCTGCATCTCTGGATTCGTATCGTTGACGCCTTCGATCATGGCATACTCATAGGTCGGGCGGCGGCCAGTCTTCTCGGTGTAAAGCTGAAGCGCCTCGTGAAGTCGAAGCAGCGTGTACTTCTTAACGCCGGGCATGAGCTTATTGCGCGTCGACTGGATGGCGGAATGCAGGGAAACGGCAAGCGTGAACTGCTCGGGGATGTCGGCAAATTTGCGAATACCTGGAATAACGCCGCTGGTAGAGACGGTGAGGTGGCGAGCGCCAATACCGATGCCATCGGGGTCGTTGAGGATTCGCAGCGCCTTGAGAACCTCATCGTAGTTGGCAAACGGCTCGCCCTGACCCATGAAGACAACGCTCGTGGCACGCTCGCCAAAGTCGTTAGATACATGAAGTACCTGGTCGACGATCTCTTGAGCGGTCAGAGAACGCTTGAGGCCGTTGAGACCGGTAGCGCAAAAGGCGCAGCCCATGCCGCAGCCTGCCTGGGTGGAAACGCAGACGGAAAGTTTGTTACGACGGGGCATGCCGACGGTCTCGACGGAAACGCCGTCGTGGTACTCGAGCAGATACTTGCGAGAGCCATCTTTGGAAACCTGCTTGGTTAGTTCAGTCGGCGTGTCAAAGGCAAAAGCCTCTTTAAGCTGCTCGCGGAAAGCCTTGGGAAGGTTGGTCATATCGTCAAACGAACAAACGTTCTTCTCAAAGACCCATTCGATGAGCTGCTTCGCGCGGAAGGCGGGCTGGCCAAGTTCGGCCACAAGGTCGCGAATATCGTTTTGGCTCAAGTCGCGAATGTCCTGAGATTTAGTCCTGGGATTCATGGAAGCCTTTCGATTTTGGGGAAACGTAGAGGGTATCGCTACAATATGGTATCAGCTGCAGAAATTATAGAGGAGGAGTCTGCCCATGCCGGGTAAAAGCCAAGAGAACATGCACGTAGCGGTCTTGGCGGGCGGTCATTCCGCTGAGCGCGAGATTTCGCTCAATTCGGGAAAGAACGTCGTGGTTGCCTTGAAGGAGGCCGGCTACACTTCGGTGGAGCTGCTCGACACGGCTGCCGATGATTTTATGGTAACCATGGCGACCGGCGGCTTTGACGTGGCGTTTATCGCCATGCACGGTGTCGGCGGCGAGGATGGCGCCATGCAGGGCGCTATGGAGACCCTGGGTATCCCCTACACGGCCTCGGGCGTGCTTGCCAGCGCCTGCGGTGCCGACAAGGAGGTCTCTAAGCTCCTGTACGCCAAGGCGGGCATTCCCGTTGCCCCCGGCCTTGCGCTCGAGGTGGGCGATGAAGTCGATATCGATCATATCGTCGAGGTTTGTGGCGAGCGCTGCTTTGTGAAGCCGGCCGTCAACGGTTCCAGCTATGGCATTTCCCTGGTCCATGAGCCCTCCGAGCTGCCCGCGGCAATCGCCAAGGCGTTTGAGTACGGCGACAAAGTGCTGGTCGAGAAGTGCATCGAGGGTACCGAGATCACCGTCGGCGTATACGGCGAAGATGACGTGCGCGCTCTGCCGATCGTCGAGATTCGCAAGCCCGAGGACTGCGAGTTCTACGATCTGGACGTGAAATATGTCGACCCTACGGACATCCATCGCATTCCGGCGCAGATTTCACCCGAGAACTACGCTCGTGCCCAGGAGCTTGCCTGTGCCGCTCACAAGGCGCTCGGTTGCCTGGGCATCTCGCGCAGCGATTTTATCGTGAGCGAGGACGGCCCCGTTATCCTCGAGACCAATACCATTCCCGGCATGACCGATACGTCGCTGTATCCGGATGAGATCCGCCACACCGACGACATGACGTTCCCGCAGGTCTGTGACAGTCTGATCCGTATGGGTCTTCGTCGAGCGGGCATTGCATGCTAATCGAGGACGCGGTTTCGTCAGGAACGCCGCAGTTTGTCATCGACTCCTATGCCACGCTTGCCGAACGCGCCAAAACGCAGTCCTTCGGCCTTATCGAGGAAGATGTGATTGTCCTCGATACCGAGACCACGGGTCTTTCGGTGCAGGACAACGAGCTGATCGAGATCTCGGCGGCCCGTCTTTCGGGCCGCGAGGTTATCGACCGCTTCGATACCTTCGTGCATCCCAAGCAGCTGATTCCTGCCGAGATTACCGAGCTCACGAGCATTACAAATGCCGATGTGGCAGATGCCCCGTCGGCCGTTGAGGCCGTCGCCGCCCTCGCCGATTTTGTCGGTGGTTGCCCGGTGATTGCACATAACGCCACGTTCGACCGCTCGTTTATCGAGTCGGTCAAAGGCGGCGTCAACGTGAGCGATATTTGGATCGATTCGCTGGCGCTGTCGCGCATCGCGCTACCGCGCCTGGCCTCGCACAAGCTGTCTTTTATGGCCGATCTGTTTGGCTGTGACTCGGTATCACACCGTGCCAATGCCGACGTCGACGCCCTGTGTGGCGTATGGCGCGTGTTGCTTGTGGCACTCACCGACTTGCCCCAGGGCCTCATGGCGCGCCTAGCCGACATGCATCCGGACGTGCCTTGGTCCTATCGTCCTATCTTCTCATTCTTGGCAGGGCAGAACCCTGGTTCTATCTTCTCTCTCAGCGCCGCTCGTGCTGACGTTCTCAAGGCCGATCGCGCCGACGATCGGGTGGACGCCGACGAACTACCGGTCCTCAAGATGCCGAGTCGTGAGGAGATTGAGGCAGACTATGCGCCGGGTGGCCTGGTCAATCGCATGTATCCCACTTACGAGCCGCGTGATGAGCAGATCGCGATGGCGCTCGAGGTCCGCGATGCGCTGGTCACGGGCACTCATCGTGTAATTGAGGCGGGCACAGGCGTCGGCAAATCGATGGCCTATCTGGTGCCTTTTGCCGAGGCAGCACGCCGTAACAACATCACGGTTGGTATTGCGACCAAATCGAACAATCTAGCCGACCAGCTCATGTACCATGAGCTTCCAAAACTTGCCGAGCAACTGGAAGGTGGTCTGTCATTTTGCGCTCTCAAGGGGTATGACCACTATCCGTGCCTGCGCAAGCTCGAGCGCATGAGCCGCGGCCAGGTCGAGATTACCACCAAGCGCGATCCGGCGGACACGCTCACGGCGGTCGCGGTCATTATGGCGTACGTCTGCCAATCAGCCGATGGCGACCTCGACTCGCTCGGCATTCGGTGGCGCAGCGTCAACCGCCCCGACTTTACAACGGCCTCGCGCGAGTGTGCTCGTCGCCTCTGCCCGTTTTTCCCTGATAAATGTTTGGTCCACGGCGCTCGCCGTCGTGCGTCGCATGCCGATGTGGTGGTCACCAACCATTCCCTGCTGTTCCGCAATGTTGCGGCCGAGGGCAGGATTTTGCCTCCGATTCGTCATTGGGTAATCGACGAGGCTCATTCTATCGAGCGCGAGGCGCGCCGTCAGTGGGCGCGCGTGGTGTCGGCGGACGAATCACGCGTTCTGTTTGAGCGCCTGGGTGGCTCGAGCACCGGTGCGCTAAGCCAGATCTCCCGTGATTTGGCAACCTCTGAGGGCTCTACGCTCTATCTGGGCCTTACTGCCAAGGCGACGTCGACGGTTGCGCGCGCGAGCATGGCAATCGCCGACGTGTTCGATGGCGTTCGCGAGCTCGGCCGCCGTGCCCGTGGGGGTTATGACAATGCCAATCTATGGATTGGCCCCGAGCTGCGCGAATCTGACGACTGGCATGATTTCTTACCGTCGGCCTACACTGCCATCGACGCATTGGAACAAGCTGACAAGAGCGTCGACGCGCTGGTGCAAGCCGTCGCCGCCGACAAGCCCGAGGTTGTTGTCGACTTGGGTGATATCTCGCGCCGCCTGCACGAGCTGGCCGAGAACCTCAAACTCATCATTGATGGCGCCGATGAACACTACGTGTATTCGCTGCAGGTCAATCGCAGGTTGCGTGCCGGTGGAGAGTCAATGACCGCAGAGCGCATCGACATTGGCGAGGCCTTGGCAACCGAGTGGCTGCCCGAGGTTCACACGGCTATCTTTGCCTCGGCGACCATGACGGTGTCCAAAAGCTTTGAACACTTTAACCACGCGGTTGGCCTCGATCGCATCGGTGCTTCAACATCCTCATCGTTGCACTTGGACTCGAGCTATGACTTCGATTCGAACATGGCTGTAGTCGTTGCGGGCGATATCCCCGATCCGCGCGATCGTGAGAGCTATCTTGCGGCGCTCGAGCGCGTGCTGGTCGATGCCCATCTTGCCATGGGCGGATCGGTGCTTACGCTGTTCACCAATCGGCGCGACATGGAAGACCTGTACGCCCGCGTTGAGCCCAAGATGGCCCGTGCGGGTCTGGAACTCAACTGCCAGCAGCGCAACTCATCTCCTCGTCGCCTGCGCGACCGGTTTATCAACGAGCCGACCTCGTCGCTTTTTGCGCTTAAGGCCTTCTGGGAGGGATTCGACGCCAGCGGCGAGACGCTGCGCTGCGTCATCATTCCCAAGCTGCCGTTCTCGAGCCCCACGGACCCGCTCTCGTGCGAGCGCAACTTGCGCGAAGACCGCGCTTGGGCGCGCTATTCGCTGCCCGAGGCGGTGCTCGAGGTCAAGCAGGCGGCCGGCCGCCTTATCCGCTCGTCGACCGATTGCGGCGTGCTGATTCTGGCCGACCCGCGCCTGGTGACGAAGGGCTACGGAAAGAAGTTCTTAACGTCGCTGCCCACGAGCTCCTACCAGCGCATCGAATCGGCGCAGATCGGGCACTATCTGCAACTGTGGCGTGCGCGCCACGAGCGGCGGCGCTAAAGCGGGCAGACGAGGGTTTTTGCCATATCGCACAGACGCTTTGACAAGGCGGGGTCATCCAAGATGCGGATGGCTCCGCCCGCTGCGATTATCTGGCTCAGTAGCCAACGCTCGGAGCCGTAATGCACGGTTACCGTTGCCACGTCTGCCCCGCTGCGCTCGATTAGGGTGATGCCGGCCCAGTCCAGATGCTCCGCCATATCGAATGGCATCAAGAGCTTTGCGCTACGCTGCGTCCGGGCAAGGGAATCGTGGAGGGATGCAGCGTCCGGTGCGTGAGGCACGACGGAGTCTTCCGTCAAGGCGAGTCCCTCGATTTTATCCATGCGATAGGTGCGCTGCTCATCGACTGTGATGTCCCAGGCAATCAGGTATGTTTGGTCGCCGTTTGCCGTAATGCGCAGGGGGTCGACCAGACGCTCGCGTGGCCGTGTATCGTCCATCGAGCGATACGAGATGCGGCAGCGAACGCCGTCCTGAATGGCGCAGCTCAGCTGCTGCCAGTGCGACCCGTGGTTGACGGTGTCAAAGACGCGCTGGTTATAGCCGAGCTCTTCGGGCAGAAGGGCATGTCGAATCCGAGCTGCCGTCTGCGGCTCGATCCCCAACGATTCAAGTTCGTGGTTGAGCACAGCGCCCTCGGCGGCACTCAGGCGCAGCGGTAGCACACGACCGGCGTCACCGGTGAGGACCACACGCTCGCCGCGGCATTCGCAGATGATGCGCGCGCCCGATTCTCGGTCCGCGAGCGTCGAGATGATCTCGAGAATCTCGTCGAGCGACACCCCCGTGATGTCAAGGCGATTGCAAATCTCGGTTCGTGTCATGCCGCTCTCGCCGGCGGCGTAGAGGGCCTCCATGATGTCGATGGCGCGCGAGAGTCTCTGCTCGCTGGTGAGTTTACGCACGGGCATGCTCGTGCACCGTCCTTTCAATGAGGTGGTTCCATGCCTGCTTGAGCGATTTGGGGGCCATGGGCCTCATGCCGTCCATGGCGTGGGCCATGCAAAATGAGGCGGCGGCTTCAAGGTCACGCACGTCAACGGTCCAGGTCCATCCCGCATCGGTGTGTGCGAGCTCACCTCGCCCGCGCGTGAGGCCGTTGATCATATCGATCTGCGTCTGAGGGGCGAACGAGAACGTGGCTGCAACGGGCGGTCGGTCGGCAAAATCGAATTCAAAGAACAGATAGTCGTTGAGATTGAAGTCTGCAGGGATGGCGTAGGCCTTCGAAGGACGCCAAGCGCGAACGATACGGTCGCAGCGGAATGTCCTGATGCCGTCGGTAACATTGTCGAGGCCGCAGAAGTACGCCACGCCCTCGCGCTCGAACATGCCGTAGACGCAGACGGTACGTTCTTTCTGCTCGCCGCGTTCGTTCTGATATAAAAATCGCAGCGCGCATCGCTCGGCAAAGGCGCTCCATACCGCATCGACGGTGGGAGAGCGGCGGATCGGTACTTCGTCCACCGTCGTCCTGCCGGTGAGATAGGCAATCTTGGAGCGAATATCGGCAAGCGGTGCGGCAAAAGTGGATGAGCCGGCCGCTAGTGTCTGGTCGATGGCGTTGAGCAGGATATCGGCGTCGTCTGCGGTAATGAGGCCGCCTGCCGCAAACGTGTGCTCGCGGTCGATTGTCCACGAGCTTTCCTCGGTCTCCTGCGCGCCGGCGGGGCGAACCTCCTTGATTAAGATGCCATGCTCGAGCAGTTTGTCACGATCGCGCCGAAACTTGCGCTTATCCGAGTCGATATTGCCCGAGCCATATCCCAGGTCGGAATCCAAGACGATCTGCTCGGTCATCAGCGGTTCGGGGGAGCTGTTGAGCACAAAGAAAAGATTGAGGATGCGCTGAGCCGTTTTATCGAAACTGGGCTCCAAATTTCCCTTTTTAATTGTCTCGGTCGTGTCGCTTGCCGTCATAGAGTCCTCGCATGAGAAGGTGGTTTGCTGTCATGATTTTAGTCCGATATGGAGATTAGGCTATATCCTTGTCCGCTCGGGGCGTTAAGATGGGCCGAATTCGGTCGTTTGCGCTCGCTCGGGGTATACTTTCGACTATATACGGTTCTAATGTGCATGCATTGGGCCTATTTGTCGGATTATGGATGTGGAGCGCACATGGCGAACACCCAGAACTATATTAACCACCTGCTGCAGAACACCGGCATTACGCCGGCATGCAGCGAAGAAGAGCGCTTGGCTGCCGAGGATATCGCTCAGATCTTCCGCAACCACGGCTTTGATCCCGAGGTTCAGGAGTTCAATGCCCCGGCGCCCAGTAGGTTGGCATTTGCCGTTACCGGTATTCTTGCGTTTGCCGGTGCCCTGCTGATGGGCATCGGCGGCGGTATCGGCTTGGTCGGCACCTTGCTGGCCATTGTCGGCGCCGTTCTTTACGTGCTCGAGCGCACGGGCCACCCCGTGGTTTCGCGCCTGGGCAAGACGGGCGTGAGCCAAAATGTCATCGCCTACCACAAAGCCTCGGGCCCGCTCGCGTCTCCGCGCAACCGCCCGGTGGTCGTTGTCGCACACTACGACTCTCCCCGTGCTGAGCTGCTCGCCCGCGAGCCCTATGCTTCGTATCGTGCGCTCATCGCCAAGCTGTTGCCTGTTGCCACGGTTGCCCCTGCTGCCGTTGCCATCCTGCGCATCCTGCCGCTCCCCGGCGCGCTCAAGGTTCTGCTGTGGATTGTCGCGATCCTCGCTTCCCTCGTTGCACTTGCCAACGCGGCAAACATCATCTCTAACCGCCACATTCTTCCCTATACGTCCGGCGCGGTGTGCAACAAGTCTTCTGTCGCCGCTATGCTCGGCGTTATGGACAACGTTGCTCCCTTCCAGGGCGAAAACGAGTTTCCCGACGATGTTCCGTTCGATACCTATTTTGGGGAGCAGAAGCGTCGTGCCGAGGAAATGGCGCGCGCAGCGGCGGAATATGCCGCGGCCCAGCAGCAAAACGACTACGGCAACACTATCGAGTATGAAGAGCCTACCTACGCCGAGGACGAATTCGGTCAGCTGATTGCTCCCGACGCTCAGACCGAGCCCGAACAGGGTGAGGCTTTCGACGAGCAGATCGAGGGCTTTGAGGGTGCATCTGCCGACGAGACGCTGATCGGCGCTATCGTGCCCGAGGATCAGAATCAGGCTGTCCAGGCCGAAGAGTTCAATGACGAGGTTCCCGCTGCCGAGTCGGCGGAGGAACCTGCCGCGGTCGAGCCCGAGCCCAAGCTCTATCGCAACGCCGCCGGCAACATCCGCTTTGGTTCGGATGCCATCCGTGCGCTCGGAATGCTTCCCGAGTCCTGCACGCTCGATTACGAGGAGGGCGAGGAGCCGACGTTTGAGCCCGAGCCTGCCCCCGTTGTCACTGCGGATGATGAGTCTGCCGCGGTTACCGCTGCCGAGCCCGAGGCGGTGTCCGCGATCGATCCCGCGGCAGGACTGGACATTTTGGCTCCCGCCGCGCCGGCGCAAGACGTTGCGGACGAGTCTGACGACGATTACGTTGAACAGCCGAGACACGTGTCTTACGAGAGCGATACTGATTTCTCGGCCGAGATTCCCGCGGCAACGCCCCATGCCGATATTGCATCTGCGTTCTCGTCGATTGGCGCCAGCGCTTCCAACTTCTTTAAGGGTGCGCTTGCAAAGGGCAAGAAATTTGTCGACGATTTCGAGGAGAAGCGCGCTGCCGCACGCGAGGCTGCCGAGAAGGAGGCTATAGCTCAGCAGCAGGCAGCCGAGGCGGCACGTGAGCACGCGGCGCAAGAGTTCGAGCAGAACGAGGCTATGCAGTCCGCGCCCGTCGACGCCGCCGAAGCTACAACGTCCTTTGAGTCCCAGCAACCGGCGTCCGCGGATGTTGTTGAGGCGACGACGTCTTTCGAGGCTCAGCAGCACGTCGATAGCACCATGTCGTTTGATGCCGCGCAGTTCGATTCCACGATAACGTTTGAAAAGCAAGGCACCGCGATTGCCGAGCCCCTTCCTGTTTCCGATGAGCAGGGCGACGCGGCAGACGATGACGAGCCTATTGATGATGCCGAAATTCAGGATGCCGCCGAGGACGAGCCCGTCGAGGCCAACTCTGGCGAAGAGCAATACGCGGCAGCCGATCAAGGTGATTCGACCGAGGCCGAGCAGGAGGAAGCGTCTGTGGTTTCCGAGACTCCCGAGACGGATGAGTCGAGGCCTTACTCCACGCAGATTTTCACCATGCCAACGCCGAGTGGTTCCGGTGCCACGGTTGCCAATGTCGCTCCCACCCAGGACGAAACGGTCGATTCCCTTATGGCCCAGATTTCCTCCCAGGCATCGCCGCGTCCGCAGATGAATGTTCCCGATCCGGCGTCGGCACCGTCGCCTGCACCTTCCTCGTCTCCGCTGGCTTCGGTCCCCGATCCGTCGCTGCCGTCTATGAAGCAGGCAAACGTTGCGTCTCGCACGTCGCTGTTCGACCTTCCCGATCCCTCTGCCCGGGTCAACGACCCCTTTGCTACCGCCCAAGGTCCCGAACCCACATCGGCACCCGTTGCGCCTCCTATGTCCGTTGCGTCGGGCGCGCAGCCGATCGAGACCATTTCGGCTCCCGCCCCGGCGGCACCCAAGTCTCGTAAGCGCGGCCTGGGTGGCCTGTTCGGTCGTAAAAAGAAAAACGAGCAGGACAGCATGAGTGACTGGCTGGGCGTCGAAGACGATTACGATGCCAAGAAATCCGGTCGCGGTATCGGTTCGTGGGATAACTTCGAGGACGATAACGATGGCTGGAAGGGCGGCGCTACGTCTTCCGATGGCGCTTCTTCCGAAGGTATGCTCTCGGCTGTCGCCTCTATGGGCGATGATGAGCTGCTCGGTCACGATATCTGGTTTGTGGCAACGGGTGCCTCGGATTGTGATGGCGCCGGCATGAAGGCCTTCTTGGCTTCGCATCGCGATAAGCTCCGCGGCGTATTCTTTATCAATCTTGAATCCGTCGGCGCCGGTAGGCTTTCGGTTGTGACGGTCGAGGGCGAACAACAACTGCTCAAGGGCGATCGCCGCATCATGAACCTGGTCAGCAAGGTCTGCAAGTCGTTCCATGTCGATTGTGGCGCGCTCGAGATGCCCTATGCCAAGACCGATGCCTATGCCGCGCTCGAGGCGAGCCGCCGAGCCCTCACCATCGCCGGCGTGGACGGCACGCGTCTGGCTTGCGCTCGTACCGAGGACGACCTGCCCCACAATGTCAACCCGACGAACATTGCTACGGTATCCGAGGTCGTGACCGAGGTTATCCGCCGTTCGTAGACGGAGCTCTAAGGAGTCAACGTGTTTTCGTATATTAAGCGCCATTGGCCTGTCTACGTGATTTTGACCTTGATTGCCATTGCGTTAGGATTTGGGGCTGCCTACATCGTGGGCGCAAAGGGCTCGACCCCCGCCTCCGCAATCAGCGAAGAGGTGGAGCAAGAACAGAGTACGGGTGCTGATGGGATTCCTGAGTCCGAGCAAGCAATCGTTGATGGTGGATCTTCGTCTGCAGAGTAGATACGGCGATTTACATGATTGAAAGCGGGTGAGCCAGGGGACTGGCTCGCCCGCTTTTTGATCGCGCTAGCGCTTCTTTGGGATCGACCTAAGGCGAGCGAACCATAGGGCTGCGGCACCCGAGGTCAGGAGCGCGGTGATGCAAGCGGCGATGGGAACTGCTCCTGTTGCCGGTAGGTCCTGCGGTAGGGTACAGCGTTGAATGACACAGTCCTCGTCATGTGACTCAAGTTTATCGCCGCCGCCGTTGCGGCAAAGACCGACGCGTGCGCTGTTGGTGAGTGCAGTTTGGGGCGTATAAGCCGACGTTGCCTGCATGTGCACGACTGCGCCCCGAGCGTCTGTGCCAAGGATTGCTTTGGCATCGTCAAGGTCGTCGTGCTCATCTTTGAGATCATCGCGGGTCCAAGAATCCGCATCGCTTCGAGTCGTAAAGTCGGCGGCTACCGCACCGTATTCAATTCGAATGCCCGTTACGACGGTATTGGGTGTAAGGTCGAGCTCTTCCGCCTCGAGTGTGGTGGATTCCGTGGTCGAGACATCCGCCTTCCAGAGGCGCCAGCCGTCGTAATCGACGAGGCGACAGTCCTCACCAAGGCTCTCTTTTACTTCGTCGGACTCAAGCCAAGGATTTTCGTGCCCATCGTCAAGTGTCGCGTTTGCCGGCTCACCGACGTCTGTCGAGTCCAACGGCGTCGTGCGATACCATACGTTGCACAGACCGTTGAGGTCGCCGATGGCGACGGGGGTTTCGATTGAGATGAATCTCGCTGTGCCGTCTTTGGCGCACTCAAGATCATCGGTAATCGTAAACTCATCAACCCAAGTAGCGGAATCGTTTCGAGCATCGATGGTATAGGAGAAAAGCCCATCACTATTGGTTTGCGTCGTGGCGCGGTTTTTACCATCGCCGTTAGCCAACAGGCCCTTTTCGATAGGTTGGACAAGTTCCTGACGCTTGTCGACCTGTCCCTTGATCTCGATGGGCGCATCCTTCATCGCGACGGATTGGACTTCTCCCGTATCCTTTATTTCAAACGTTATCTCCTCGGCAAGGTCGTAGGTCCGCGGGGACATCATTTCGCGCAACGAGTAGGTGCCGGGTGCAAGATGTTCGACGCGGTGTGGCTTGTCGGATGAGGTCCAGGAGTCTATTTCGGTTTTATCGGGACCATATAAGGTGAGCTGTGCGCCTTCCACTTCCTGCTCGCCGCTTGCATCGACCTTGGAGATATCAACCTTGGTGTAATCGTCGGATACGTTAAGCCGTGCTTCTACAACGGGTGTTTTCTGGTCGGCATAAGTAAGGTCGACAATATGGGTTGTTCGATCGAGCAAGAACCCTGCCGGCGCTTGAGTCTCGACAACCTCGTAGCGTGCGGTGCCAGGTCCCAGCGGGAGGTTGTCCGCGCGTGCTTCTCCAGTTTCATCCGTCGTGACGGTCGCGACAGTCTCACCGTCGAGCGCGGCAATGCTACCGTCGGGGCGCACGATATCACCCGAGGCACGGATCTCAAAGACGGCGCCCGCGAGGCTGCTGCCGTCTATGGCATCGGTTTTAACGATCCTGATGTTTCCGGTCGCGGCGTGGTCATAATACGAGGCGACTGCAACGGGCGTTAGGTTCATGTCGGCGGGTATGTTTACCTCGATCTCTTCGCCGACAAGATAGGGCTCTTTGGCCGAGGTTTCGCGTACATAATAGGTGCCCGGCACGAGCGATTCGGGCAGTGTGACGGTCCCGGTCGCGTCAGTCGTAAAGGTGTCCATTACGTTATGTGCTGGATACCAGCAAGTTTGTGAGACAGGTTCGTGATTGCTGTCGAGGAGTTGGAAGGTGAATCCGGCTAGGGGAACAGAAGCGCCTGTTTGGGCATCGCGTTTTACAATCTGGAGATGCGTCGACAGCGCGTGGTTGTCCACGATATATTGAAGCTCGGCGGCGTCGGAAATCTGATTGGCCCCGACGGTCCATTCCCCTGCACGTTTAAAACCCTCGGGGACGGTTTCCGGAACCTCGCGAACCGTGTAGCCGGCACGGTCGTATGGGACGGCTCCGTGGACACCGGCGGGTCGCTTGCCTGTGCCGAACCATGCTTCGGGCTGATCTTTGGTGGAGGCAAAGCCATAGATGTTTGTGGTCAGTGTGCCAACAACCTGCTGAGAGCTGTTGCTGACAACCTCAAAGACAACACCACCCGCCGGCTGCTCCAGGCCGGATTGGTCGCTATTGCCGTAATCCTTGAATTTGGAAATCTCAAGGTTAAACGCAATGGGGATATCGGAAATGCGAGATTCGATCTCGACCACGCCTGAATCGCCGAGCTGGTCGGCTCCAACGGTATAGGTCCAGCTATCGTTGGATGGCAGGTAGCCCTCGGGGGCTTTTGATTCGTAGATGGTAAAGGTTCCTAAGGGGACATCGGCGAGGGTGGCCCGACCGCTTTCGTCGGTCGTGAGGATTTGTGCCCATCCAGGGGTTGATTGCGACACACACGTGAACTCTGCTCCTGCGAGTGAAGATCCCACCTGGGGGCCGGCATTCGTCGCGGCATCGAGTTTTACGATACGCAGGTTGATGGTGCCGGGCTGTTCATCAATGGCGACCTGTCCACCGTCATTCCCCGTGGTAAAGGCGATGCGATCACGACGGGGGACATAGCCGGCCGGCGCCTTCGTTTCAACTAGGTAGTATGCCGTGTTGGGCAGAAGTGTTGCTTGCGCCCGACCGTTGCTGTCCATCTGGATGGTGCCGACATGCGCGCCGCTGGCGCTCTCAAAAATATCGAATGTTGCCCCGTCAAACTGATAAGTATTGTTTCCGCTGGTAATGGCGGCGTTTGCAGACTGTTTTTTGAAGGAAACAGAGACCGCCGGCAGTACATAGAGCATGTCTTGACGTTTGCTGCCGCCCGATACGGCTCCTAAATAGCGCCGCGCGCGGTGCGGAGCGGCTTTGATGCTTCCTGATTTTGCGTTGTCGTGGAGCCACCGCGCAGCCGCCACGACTTCATTGTCAGCGGTAAAGTGCCCACTCTTGGTTTTGCCCTGAGCGGTCGTGTAGGAATAGGTACCGTCGACATGGGTAGTGCCGTTGAGCATCCATACGGCAAGCTGGGTTGCGGCGCGGGCGCGATCGGGTGAAAGATGGTAACCGCCAAACGACGTGGCGGTAGGATATCCGTGACAAACGATTGCCGCGAACTCGTCGTCGAGCCACACCCAGCCTTGATCAAAGTTGAGCCATGGGCCGCCCGGCTTGGTGGGGCCGGGGCGCTCCTGGTTCATGCAGTAGGCAATCGAGGCGTCTTGAGCTTCATACTTGCCGATAAAGAAGGGCCCACAATCATCGCTAATAGTGCGGAAACCGAGCTGGTCGTAGCCATCGACGGCAAATGCGGCTCCCGGTGCCAGGCAGCCGAAAAGCAGGAAGAGGAGCAGGAGCAGCGGACCTGTTGCGATTGCGCTGTGGACAGAGTGCGTGGGTGCGTTGGACATGGCTGCTCCTTATCCCTCGTGCGCCGCACGGGGAGGCTGCGACGCGTAGGATGAGGCTACCCCCGAGGTTCATGCGGGTAAGTACCAAAGGCTGACCAAAAGCTTGCCCAATTCCTGACAAATTGAGCTCAAATACAACAATCAAGCAAAAGTGCAGGTAGAAGATAGGGAGAACAGGAAGTCAAAGGTCCTCGTCTCCACAATTGACGCGATTTTCAAACGAATCTCCACAGCTAAAACAAGCATCACCACCCTTGTATCGAACAAGACAACCGCGTTATACTAGCCAACACACAAGCGGGCATCGCCAAGTGGTAAGGCATCAGCTTCCCAAGCTGACACTCGCGGGTTCGAGTCCCGTTGCCCGCTCCAGTAAAAAGCACAAGCACGGCAGCGTTACGTTGCCGTGCTTTTTACTATCAAGCGCCGGGACTCGAACCCGCCAGGGTGCGAGCGTTAAGCAAACGCGAAGCGTTTGTAGCGAGCAGGCGAAGGCGCCGACAGGCGCCTGAAGCCGGTGCGGATTTGCGAAGCAAATACGCGGACGTCCCGTTGCCCGCTCCATGGAGCAAGGAAGATTTCGGGAATGGTAGATTCAGCCCGCTTTGCTCCCACACTTCCCCGGATCTCGGTATGCCACTGAAGCCGGTGCGTATTTGCGAAGCAAATACGCGGACGTCCCGTTGCCTGCTCCAATTCCAAAATGTTAGGTTAATGCCTGCTGCCCATACTTGCACCTGCGCACGGTACAATGGTTGGGTTACGACCAACGTGCCAATAACCAAAAAGGAGCCGCTATGATCGATCGCTATACCCGCCCGGAGATGGGACACATCTTCTCCCTCGAGAACAAGTACGCCATTTGGCAGGAGATCGAGGTTCTGGCCTGCGAGGCCCAGGCGGAGCTCGGCAAGATCGGTATTTCCAAAGACGAGGCCCAGTGGATCCGCGACCATGCCAACTTTGAGAAGGCGAAGGTCGATGAGATCGAGGAAGTCACGCGCCACGACGTCATTGCCTTCCTGACCAACATGAAGGAATACATCGATGCCGATGTTCCCGAGGGCGACCCCAAGCCCAGCCGCTGGGTTCACTATGGCATGACCAGCTCGGATCTGGGCGACACAGCCCTGTGCTACCAGCTCACCCAGGCCTGCGACCTGATCATCGAGGACGTCAAGAAGCTCGGCGAGATTTGCAAGCGTCGCGCCTTTGAGGAGCGCAACACGCTCTGTGCCGGCCGCACTCATGGCATCCACGCCGAGCCGATGACCTTCGGCATGAAGTTTGGCTCTTGGGCCTGGGAGCTCAAGCGCGATCTGGATCGTCTTGAGGACGCCCGCAAGAATGTTGCCTTCGGTGCTATTTCGGGCGCTGTCGGCACGTACAGCTCCATCGAGCCGTTCGTCGAGGAGTATGTCTGCGAGCACCTGGGCCTGGTTCACGACCCGCTGTCCACGCAGGTTATCAGCCGCGACCATCACGCCTATCTCGCCGGCGTTCTCGCCACCACCGCAGCCACCTGCGAGCGCATCGCTACCGAGGTCCGCAATCTGCAGAAGACTGATACGCTCGAGGCCGAGGAGCCGTTCCGTAAGGGCCAAAAGGGCAGCTCAGCCATGCCGCACAAGCGCAACCCCATCACCATGGAGAAAGTCTGCGGTCTGTCGCGCGTCGTGAAGTCCAACGCCCAGGTTGCCTTCGATAACGTCGCCCTGTGGCACGAGCGTGACATTTCGCACTCCTCTGCCGAGCGCGTCGCCCAGGCCGATAGCTTCATCGCCCTCGACCACATGTTCCAGTGCCTCATCCGCGTTATCGACGGCCTGCAGCTGTATCCCGCCCGCATGATGGCCAACCTCAATAAGACCCGCGGCCTCATCTTCTCTTCCAAGATACTGCTCGCCCTCGTCGACACGGGCATCACCCGCGAGGACGCGTACGCCATTGTGCAGGAGAACGCCATGGCAACCTGGCACGAGGTACAGGATTGCGTCTCCGGCCCCACCTTTAAGGAGCGTCTCGAGGCCGACCCGCGCTGCACCGTCAGTCAGGAGAAGCTCGACGAGATCTTTGATCCGTGGGACTTCCTCACCCGTATCGACACGGTCTTTGATCGTCTGGAGCAGCTGAGCTTCGAGTAGGTTCGGGCATAACGTTAGCTTTTTAGGGCGCTTTGCTGGTAATGTGTGTTGCCGGCAAAGCGCCTCGTTGCATTTAGGGAAAGACGGGGATAATAGTCGTCTCGAATAACATTCTGAGAGGGGATCGCATGATTTCGTTTGATTACAAGCCTCAAGGCGTGTGTGCTCGCAATATTCACCTTGACCTTTCCGATGACGGCAACAAGGTGATAGGCGTTGAGTTTACCGGTGGCTGCGACGGCAATCTCAAGGCAATCTCCAAGCTGGTCGAGGGTGCTCCTGCCGATCGCGTAATCGAGGTTCTCGCCGGTAATACCTGCGGTATGAAAAAGACCTCCTGCGCCGACCAGCTTACGCGCGCCATCGAGGCCGCTCGCGCCGAGATCGCCTAATGGGTATCGCCGATCACATCAAGAACGGAATATCGCGTCGCGGCTTTGTACTCGGTGGGGCTGCCGCGGGCGCTGCCACGGTGCTTGCCGGATGCTCGAAAAAAACGGGCACCAGCGATGATGCCGCCGGCGAGCCGCAGGTTATCAAGGACGATTCCAAGATCATCTCGATTACGGATGAGTACGAGGCAGTCGACATCGATCTTGAGCCGGCGGCGTCGTGGACGCTGCCTCTGGGTACGCTGCTGTACTACTGCGACGGCGATTACGCCGCGGCGATGATGGCGCCCGCATCGGCGCTGCACGCCAACACACTCGGTGTGCTCAACCTGGGCGATGGCTCGCTTACCACATTAATCGAGGATCCTATCGAGGGCACGGGATATGCATTCTACGATGTCCGTGCCGGCGACGGCGTATTCGCGTGGGTTGAGATGAACTTTGCCAATTCATCGTGGAAGCTCTACGCTCAAAATCTGTCGGGCGCTTCGCTCTCTGGCGACGTGGTTGAGCTCGATCGAGGTGGCAAGGACTATGATCCGCCGCTGTTTACGGCGTTCGGGTCATCAGTCATCTGGTATAAAATGCCCTCGGCAGGTGGCAATAAAACGAGTAGCGATTCGTTTTGCTATCGTCGCTCGCTTGATGAATCCAAGGCCGAGGTAATTTGGAAATCGACGGGCCGCTTTGCATCGGCCCCGCGCGCGAGCGACGGCATTTTGACCATCTCGCCGCGTGTCCGCAACGACGAGGGCGTCTACTACGGCATAACGGCAATCGATCTGACCGACGGCAACAACACCAAGCGTGCCCAGCTAGTCCTTCCCTCGTCAGTCTCGCCTTTCGAGGCCGTGTATATGGGCGGTACCTTCGTGTTTTCTATCGAGGCGGCCTATAGTGGCGTGGGCAGCCTGGGCAATATGGGCACGTATATCGGTAATGAGGGAGGGCCGTACCTCTTTCTGTCACGCGAGCCGCTCGCATGTGCGGCTGGCAAGAAGAATAAATACCTTGTTAAGGTACAGGCGTCGCATTTTCTGATCGACACCTCTACCAAGACCTATGGCTCGCTGCTGTCGCCCGACCGCGCTTTGGAGTATGGCGATTATCCAGCTACGGCGGGAAAATCGGACTTATTCCTTACGTACGCCACGGTGCGCAACAGCCAGGGTATACCAGAGACGGTCACTGCACGCCTATTCTCTCTTTAAGCTTAGAGGGGTTAAAAAGGCGCCAACAGGGGAATAAACGCGTTGTAATTGTGAGTACCGCCCGCCGAGCTGCCGCGTCATAGCGGCATCCGGCGGGCTCAGGTGCGTTAAAATGGGCTTGTTCTTAGCTAATTGAGACAGGGGGGCCGTGTTATGGCTTCAGATGCAAAAAAGATTCTGCTGGTCGAGGATGAGAAGGCAATCCGTGACGCCGTCGCTGCCTATCTCGAGCGCGAAGGCTACTGGGTTGTGGGCGTCGGCGACGGCCAGTCCGCGATCGAGGAGTTCGAGAAGCATCAGTTCGACCTGGTCGTGCTCGACCTTATGCTCCCCAAGATTCCCGGCGAGCGCGTTTGCCGCACCATTCGCGATACCTCGGATGTCCCCATCATCATGCTGACGGCTAAGGGCGAGATCGAGGACCGTATTATCGGTCTTGAGCTCGGCGCCGACGACTATCTGATTAAGCCGTTCTCGCCGCGCGAGCTCGTCGCCCGCGTTCGCGCTCTGTTCCGCCGTGCCCATCAGGCCGACGAGCCCGCCGTCGAGGTACTCGACTTCGGCGATCTGGTCATCGATATCTCGGGCCACAAGATCTTGGTCGAGGGCAAGGAAGTCGATCTGACGGCTTCCGAGTTCAAGCTGCTCACCACGCTTGCCCGCCATCCCGGCCGTGTGTATAACCGCATGGAGCTGGTCGAGAAAGTGCTCGGGTATGACTTTGAGGGCTATGAGCGCACCATCGATAGCCACGTGAAGAATCTTCGCGCCAAGCTGGGCGATGATCCCAAGAAGCCCAAGTGGCTCTACACCGTCCATGGTGTCGGCTATCGCTTCGAGGCTCCGGCCAAGACCGATAAGTCGGACGAGAAATAGGGAAATCACATATGACACCTGCGCGCTTTGAAATCGGACAAAAGCACAAGCAGGAGAGCGAGGCGGGTTCCAAGGCTAGTTGGAACACGCCTCGTTCCGATTCACGGCCAACGATGAGCTATCCCTCGCGCATGGCACTTGCTTTTGCTCTGACATCGCTCATGACGGTATTGGTGCTGGTGGGCGTTGTCTCTGTTGTGTGGGGCACGGTCTTTTCGGATTACACACGCTCCAATATCGTCGAAATCGCAAATTCCGCTGCCGAGAAGTTGGCAACCTCATATGAGGAAAACGGCTCTTGGACCGCGGGAGAACTGCGCACGGTCGCAACGTCGAGTTTGGTTTCCGACGATCTGGGCATGCAGGTCGTCAATAAAAAGGGCGTGATCGTTTATGACGATTCCTGGCCCTCGGCAAGCGCCACCGCCGATGTACGCGAAAACCAGGCTACGACCGACGACACGAGCGGCAAGAGGGCATCGCATAGCCCGGTCTCGTCTGCTCCAACCGACTCCGATAGCGTTGCTAACGTCGAGATTGTAACGTCTTCCGGCGAGCATGTCGGACAGGTAAAGCTGTGGGCCATCGGCTCCGACGCTCTGCTCACCAAGGCGGACTCTGCGTTTAGGGAGAAGACCTTTAACGCCATGGCCCTCGCCGCGGTTGTTGCAATCTGCATTTCGGTCGTTATCGGATCGCTCGTGTCGCGCATGCTCACCAAGCCGATTCATCGCATCACCAGTACCGCAAAGCAAATCCGTGACGGCGACCTGTCGGCTCGCACGGGACTGCGCGGTGATGACGAGATCGATCAGCTGGGTGAGACCTTCGATGAGATGGCCACTTCGCTCGAGAAGGATATGAAACACGAGAAGCGCCTGACCTCAGACGTTGCACACGAGCTTCGCACGCCGCTTATGGCCATGCTCGCAACGGTCGAGGCCATGCAGGATGGCGTGTATCCCACCGACGATGAGCATTTGGAAACCGTTGCTTCCGAGACGCGTCGCCTGGCTCGTCTGGTGCAGCAGATGCTCGACCTGTCGCGCATGGAAAACAGCACGGCTCCGCTCAACCTTGAGCCGGTGGACATGGTTCCTTTCGTGCGTTCCATCGTCAATGCCCAGGAGCGCCTGTTTGTCGACCGCGATCTGCGCCTGCGTTTTGCGGACGAGACCCAGGGTCACGACGATGTCGTCGAGGCCGATCCCGACATGATCACGCAATGTGTTATCAACCTCATGAGCAACGCCATGCGCTACACCCCCGAGGGCGGTTGGGTCGTGGTATCGGTGCTCAGTGACCGCAAGCACGTCAGCATTGCCGTTTCTGATACCGGCATCGGTATTGCCAAGGACGATCTGTCGCGCATCTTCGGGCGGTTTTGGCGCGCCGATGCCAGCCGCGCCCGCGAAGCTGGCGGCCTGGGCGTTGGCCTCGCCGTGACCAAGCAGATCGTCGAGCGTCACCATGGCTACATATCCGTGGAGTCGGAGCTTGGAAAGGGTACGACTTTTACAATTCATCTGCCCCGCGAGCACACGGCAGACGCGGCATCTACTACAATGGAGCACTAGCTTTTCGCTATTCGGTGAAGGAGGGGCTGCGTCTCTGCCGCTCCGAGTTTGCGAAAACATGCGGGAAAGAACCCGCATTTCTGTCGTATTTAGGTAAGGAGTGACTCACGTGACAACGATGGAGCGTCGTCCGGATTCCCGTGGCAAGGTTCGTGATATTTACGATGCCGGTGAAAACCTGCTGATGGTCGCCACCGACCGCATTTCTGCGTTCGACTTCATTCTTCCCGACGAGATTCCGTTTAAGGGAGAGGTACTCAATCGCATCTCGGCATTCTGGTTCGATAAGTTTGCCGACATCGTCCCCAACCATCTCGTTTCCATCGACCCGGCGGATTTCCCCGAGGAGTTTGCTGAGTATCGTGACTACCTCGCTGGCCGCGCCATGCTGGTTAAGAAGGCCCAGACGATTCCTATCGAGTGCATCGTCCGCGGCTATCTGACCGGTTCGGGCAAGAAGACCTACGACGAGAACGGCACCGTCTGCGGCATCCAGCTGCCTGAGGGCCTGACCGAGGCTTCCAAGCTTCCTGAGCCGCTGTTCACGCCGTCCACGAAGGCCGAGATCGGTGACCACGACGAGAACATCTCGTTTGAGCGTTGCTGCGAGATCGTGGGCGAGGACATCGCCACGCAGATTCGTGACCTTTCCCTCAAGATCTACAAGGCTGCCGCCGAGTACGCCGCGACCCGTGGCATCATCATTGCCGACACCAAGTTCGAGTTTGGTGTTATTGATGGCAAGGTCACGCTGATCGACGAGTGTCTCACGCCCGACTCCAGCCGTTTCTGGCCTGCTGCCAGCTACGAGGAGGGCAAGATCCAGCCTAGCTACGACAAGCAATTCGTCCGCAATTGGCTCAAGGCCAACTGGGATATGACGGGGGAGACCCCGCACCTGCCCGCCGAGGTCATCGATGGCACGTCCGAGCGCTATCGCGAGGCCTTCCAGATCATCACGGGCTCCCAGTTCACAAGCATGAAGGAGAACGCATAAGTGAGTACCCGTAGCGCCACGAACAAGCGCACGCAATCCCACGAAGTTACCGGGGTTGCGCGCAAGTCTGCCGCATCTGCTAAGCCCGCCCGCCAAGCAGCGAGCTCCGTTCGCGTCGTGCCGGCTTCGTCTAAGGCACGCCGCAAAGAGCTCGAGAAGGGCGAGAACCTCGAGGGCCTCTCTAAAGAGGAGAAGCGCGCCCGCAAGGCTAAGCAGCGCGCCAAGGAGGACCGCATCTATACGGTGTCGAATATCCTCCTCAAGCAGGACGAGGACTACACCAAGCGCCGTCGTATCTGGTGGGCCGTGCTCGCCATTGGCATGGTGCTCGTCGTGGCAATTTGGGCCTCGCTGTACTTCGCTCCCGCTGGCATGGTGTCCAGCCCTGTCCAGATGGTCGGCATTGTTTTGTCCTACGTCATCATTTTGGGCGACTTTATCTATGACTTCGCTCGTATTCGTCCCTTGCGCAACATGTACCGCGCGCAGGCCGAGGGCATGTCCGAGAACAAGCTCAACGCTCTTATCGAGCGCGCAGCTGCCGAGGAGGACAAGAAGGACTCCAAGAAGAAGTAGCGTTTGCATACATACTTATCGCTAAGATATAAGGCGCGTCGTTTTTGCGGCGCGCCTTTTTACTGTTCTATAGATAGATGGAGTGGCACATGATTCGAGCTGCCCTGACGGTCGAAGAGGCTCTGGAGAGCATGAAGGCCTTGGAGCCCAAGATTAAAAACTACGCGCGCCTAGTCGTCCGCAAGGGCGTAAACGTTAAGCCCGGCCAGGAGGTCGTCGTTCAGTCTCCGGTCGAGTGCGCGCCGTTTGCGCGCGTGGTGGTCGCGGAGGCCTATGCTGCCGGCGCCGGCCACGTGACGGTCATCTGGGCCGATGATGCCGTGACGAGGCTCACGTACGAGCATGTCGAGAAAAGCTATTTTGAGCAGACGCCCGAGTGGAAGCGCCTGCAGCTGGATTCCCTGGCCCAGGACGGTGCCTGCTTTATCTTTATCGAGGGTGCGGATCCTGCGGCCCTCAAGGGCATCGATCCAGCCAAGCCGGCCGCGGCATCAAAGGCGAGGAATACGCAGTGCAAAGTTTTCCGCCGTGGACTGGACTACAACATCAATCCGTGGTGCATCGCCGGCGCTCCGGTCGTGGCATGGGCGCACGAGGTGTTCCCGGGAGACGCCGATGAGGTTGCAATCTATAAGCTGTGGAATGCGATTCTGCACACCGCTCGCGCCGATGGCCAGGACCCAGAGAGCGACTGGGAGCTCCATGACGCCGCATTCGAAAAGAACCTGCGTTTCCTGAACGACAATCGTTTCGACTGCCTGCATTACACCGCGGCAAATGGAACCGATCTGATGATTGGCATGACGAAGGGTCACGAGTGGGCCGGCGGCAAGGGCAAGACGCCCGATGGGCACCCCTTCTTCCCCAACATTCCCACCGAGGAAGTCTTCACTTCGCCCGATCGCATGCGCGCCGACGGTATCGTGTACTCGGCCATGCCGCTCATCCACCACGGCAATAAGGTCGACGATTTTTGGATTAAATTCGAGGGCGGCCGCGTGGTGGACTACGATGCCCGCGTGGGCAAGGCAACGCTCGCAAGTATCATCGATACTGATGAGGGCGCTGCTCACCTGGGAGAGGTCGCGCTCATTTCCAAGAACACGCCGATCCGTGAAAGCGACATCCTGTTCTATGACACGCTCTATGACGAGAATGCCAGCTGCCATCTTGCACTGGGAGTCGGCTTCCCCGAGTGCATCGAGGATGGATATGATATGTCCAAAGAGGAGCTCCTGGAGCATGGTGTCAACGTTTCGAGCACACACGTTGACTTTATGATTGGCACGGATGACATCGATATTGTGGGCATTACGCCCGATGGACGCGAAGTTGTGATTTTCCAGAACGGCCAATGGAGTTGGGAATAGTCCCAGACCGTGGTACAATGCCACCCGCGGGCCGTTAGCTCAGCTGGCAGAGCAGGGGACTTTTAATCCCAAGGTCCAGGGTTCGAACCCCTGACGGCCCACCATGGAATAGAAAGCGATCAACTCCGGTTGGTCGCTTTTTTGTTGCCGGTGCACGGGTTCGAACCCGTCGGGGCGCGGAGCTGAGTAAACGCGTGAGCGTTTGCCAGCGCAGCGCGCAAGGCGCGAAAGCGCCGCAGCGTTCGCGTGCGAAGCAGGCTGAACCCCTGACGGCCCACCCAAAGAAAGGGAAACGAAATGAAAACAGATAGATACGGAATTAGCGGCAGCACATTAAAGATAATAGCGGCCATTTCGATGGTTCTCGATCATGTAAGCAGGATCGTCCTGACCAATGGAATCATGACTCACGCATCGTACAATCAGATATCAGACGAGCAGTGGGCGATTCTAAGCGAGGCTTCGGATGTGCTTCATGTTCTTGGCAGAATTGCATTTCCCTTATTTTGCTTTTTGATAGTTGAGGGATTTTTGCATACTCATGACATAAAGAAGTACCTGCGAAATATGCTTGTCTTCGCAATCATTGCGGAGCCCATATACGATTTCGTTCAAACCGGGCAACTATTTGACCTTCGGCAACAAAATGTTATGTGTGAGCTCCTGCTTTCCTTGGTCTTTTTGATTATTCTGGAAAAGATACAAAGTCTTTCAAAATGGAAGAGGCACATCGCAGAAATTGCACTGATTGTTTTGACAGCACTGGCAGCTGAATACACTAAACTAGATGGCGGCGTGTATGGCATTCTGCTTGTGGCTGCATTCTATTTATTTCACGACAGCAAGGCCAAGATGTTCTTTGCTGCAGTATGCGCAGTGCTCCTTTCGTCATGCCATATAGTTGGCGGCGGATTTGAGTTTGCTACAGCTAATGTATTTAACCCTGATGTTGCTGCCGCGGTCGTTTCGTTGCTGCTTATCAATCTTTATAATGGCAAGCGAGGGCTGAAGCTGAAATACTTCTTCTACATTTTCTATCCGGCACATCTTGCTCTGCTTTATGGTGTCTCACTTATTGTTTTGAACTGTCTTTAATAACTCTCAAACAAGTCTCTGAAAGCAGAAACAAACTGACCCTAAGACTGCTTGTGAATTTCCGGAAGACCTGAGAGATGCGAGGACAGATAACGAGGGCTGCAGAAAGATGCTTCTCAGTTCTCTGGCGGATCGCATGTATCTGTATGAGGATCACTTCCAAACACTCATTAATAACAGTGATAAACACGGCAGATCCTCAAAACATGAGGCTGCGGAGGTCGAACGATGCTTCGAAAGCATGAATGGCAGCGAGAAAACGAGTTCGGAATCATCCTCTGGATGCTCCACCATAGAACAGAAAGCGATCGACTCCGGTTGGTCGCTTTTTTTTTGTTGTCGGTGCACGGGCTCGAACCCGAACTTCTCTATATATAAGAACGCTTGGCGAACAAAACCTGCCTTTTACCGACGGGAAACAAATAGCTGATACTTTTGGAGTAAAGTGGCGCTCCAGAGATGACCGATGCCTTAACACCTATAAACCAGCTGGTCATCGCCAATATCAGAAGCTGCTGCTTCGAATACGGCCTCAGCGAAGCAACTGAGGGTTCTATTTATTTGTGAACAAAATATGGAGTGCCAGATTCCCGCCCACGGGGCCCCTCCGGTCTGGCAATATATCTCCTTGCCGCGCGGCCCGGTGGAACCGGGAACCAGCGCAGGCGTGCACCTTGAGAACCGGATACTGCGAGGATGGACACTTCAAGTGTCGCATCCGGGCAGACATCGAACCATTTGAAATGGTCTAACTTGGATTTGTTTTTCGCAAGGCCGCCGAGAGGCGGCCCCGAGAAATTCCTTTTCCTATACTAAAACCATATGAATCGAACGGAACCGATCAGCGAATGACTGAGAGGACCGGACGGGCTCGAAGCCCATATATTTTGGACGGAGAGTTCGATCCTGGCTCAGGATGAACGCTGGCGGCGCGCCTAACACATGCAAGTCGAACGGCACCCCTCTCCGGAGGGAAGCGAGTGGCGAACGGCTGAGTAACACGTGGAGAACCTGCCCCCTCCCCCGGGATAGCCGCCCGAAAGGACGGGTAATACCGGATACCCCGGGGTGCCGCATGGCACCCCGGCTAAAGCCCCGACGGGAGGGGATGGCTCCGCGGCCCATCAGGTAGACGGCGGGGTGACGGCCCACCGTGCCGACAACGGGTAGCCGGGTTGAGAGACCGACCGGCCAGATTGGGACTGAGACACGGCCCAGACTCCTACGGGAGGCAGCAGTGGGGAATCTTGCGCAATGGGGGGAACCCTGACGCAGCGACGCCGCGTGCGGGACGGAGGCCTTCGGGTCGTAAACCGCTTTCAGCAGGGAAGAGTCAAGACTGTACCTGCAGAAGAAGCCCCGGCTAACTACGTGCCAGCAGCCGCGGTAATACGTAGGGGGCGAGCGTTATCCGGATTCATTGGGCGTAAAGCGCGCGTAGGCGGCCCGGCAGGCCGGGGGTCGAAGCGGGGGGCTCAACCCCCCGAAGCCCCCGGAACCTCCGCGGCTTGGGTCCGGTAGGGGAGGGTGGAACACCCGGTGTAGCGGTGGAATGCGCAGATATCGGGTGGAACACCGGTGGCGAAGGCGGCCCTCTGGGCCGAGACCGACGCTGAGGCGCGAAAGCTGGGGGAGCGAACAGGATTAGATACCCTGGTAGTCCCAGCCGTAAACGATGGACGCTAGGTGTGGGGGGACGATCCCCCCGTGCCGCAGCCAACGCATTAAGCGTCCCGCCTGGGGAGTACGGCCGCAAGGCTAAAACTCAAAGGAATTGACGGGGGCCCGCACAAGCAGCGGAGCATGTGGCTTAATTCGAAGCAACGCGAAGAACCTTACCAGGGCTTGACATATGGGTGAAGCGGGGGAGACCCCGTGGCCGAGAGGAGCCCATACAGGTGGTGCATGGCTGTCGTCAGCTCGTGTCGTGAGATGTTGGGTTAAGTCCCGCAACGAGCGCAACCCCCGCCGCGTGTTGCCATCGGGTGATGCCGGGAACCCACGCGGGACCGCCGCCGTCAAGGCGGAGGAGGGCGGGGACGACGTCAAGTCATCATGCCCCTTATGCCCTGGGCTGCACACGTGCTACAATGGCCGGTACAGAGGGATGCCACCCCGCGAGGGGGAGCGGATCCCGGAAAGCCGGCCCCAGTTCGGATTGGGGGCTGCAACCCGCCCCCATGAAGTCGGAGTTGCTAGTAATCGCGGATCAGCATGCCGCGGTGAATGCGTTCCCGGGCCTTGTACACACCGCCCGTCACACCACCCGAGTCGTCTGCACCCGAAGTCGCCGGCCCAACCGCAAGGGGGGAGGCGCCGAAGGTGTGGAGGGTGAGGGGGGTGAAGTCGTAACAAGGTAGCCGTACCGGAAGGTGCGGCTGGATCACCTCCTTTCTAGGGAGACACATTCTTAGAGAGAAAACACTTTAACTCGAATAGAGGGCAGGAGCCCGTCCGGTGGATGTCGCCCGCGATGATTCCCCGCAGCACCCGGTCCCCGGGGTCGCACCCGCGTACCTTGAGAGCCGCATAGCGATAGGAGAGAGATGGAAGAGATTCTCTTCCAGACTCGATTCTTTTCTGCGATTTATCAGACAGAATGATAGCAATCATTCATCCGATCCAAACAAGAAGAATTCACTTATATATGAGTGAGGAGCATCTGATCGCGAGCACAGTCAACTACTGTGCCGCGGTATGAGATACCCGAATTGCGACATACGAGCGCTATTCATGATATCGATTAATTAACTTAATTAGCGACACGTGGATATCCCGCGGGCCCGAGAGCGGTCCCGCAAGATACCACGGGCGCACGGCGGATGCCTTGGCACAGGGAGCCGATGAAGGACGCGGCAAGCTGCGATAATCCCCGGCGAGGAGCACACATCCTTCGACCCGGGGGTCTCCGAATGGGCGAACCCATCCACAGAGGTGTGGATATCCCCGGCCCGAACACATAGGGCCGGGGAGGACAACCCGGGGAACTGAAACATCTAAGTACCCGGAGGAGAGGAAATCAATCTCGAGACTCCCCGAGTAGCGGCGAGCGAAAGGGGACCGATGGCCAAACCGTCGAGCGGGCATACCCGGCAGGGGTTCCGCCGACGGGGTTGCAGGGCCGCGCATCCGGGGGCTGCCGCCCCCGGGCGCAGGTCCGGCTGGGGAGCGGAACGGCATGGGAGGGCCGGCCGCAGCGGGTGACAGCCCCGTACGCGAACCCAGACCGGACGGCGCGACGCGGTCCCTGAGTAGGGCCGGGCACGTGAAACCCGGTCCGAACCTGGGTGGACCACCATCCAAGCCTGAGTACTACCCTGTGACCGATAGCGCACCAGTACCGTGAGGGAAAGGTGAAAAGCACCCCGGGAGGGGAGTGAAACAGTACCTGAAACCGTGCGCCCACGAGCAGTCGGAGCACCTTTATGGTGTGACGGCGTGCCTTTTGTAGAATGAGCCAGCGAGTCGCTGGCGCGGGGCGAGGTTAACCGAAAGGGAGCCGGAGCGAAAGCGAGCCTTAACAGGGCGACTTGAGTCCCGCGCCGCGGACGCGAAGCCGGGTGAGCTATCCGTGGGCAGGCTGAAGCGGGGGTAAGACCCCGTGGAGGGCCGAACGCACGTCGGTTGAAAACGGCGGCGATGACCTGCGGATAGGGGTGAAAGGCCAATCAAACCCGGAGATATCTCGTTCTCCCCGAAATAGCTTTAGGGCTAGCGTCGCGCGTTCACCGCCGGAGGTAGAGCACCGGATGGACGAGGGGGCTTCGCCGCCTACCGAATCCAACCGAACTCCGAATGCCGGCGGCCCAGAGCGCGGCAGTCAGAGCATGTGGGCTAAGCTGTGTGCTCGAGAGGGAAACAGCCCGGACCGCCCGCTAAGGTCCCCAAGTTCCAGCCGAGTGGCAAAGGATGTGCGTCCGCCCAGACAACCAGGATGTTGGCTTAGAAGCAGCCATACATTCAAAGAGTGCGTAACAGCTCACTGGTCGAGTGGACATGCGCCGACAATACACGGGGCTAAGCTGGACACCGAAGCGGCGGGATTTTAATTCATTAGAATCGGTAGGGGAGCTTCCCATGGGCGGAGAAGCCGGAGGGCGACCGACGGTGGAGCGCATGGGAGTGAGAATGCTGGCATGAGTAGCGAGAGACGAGAGAGTAACTCGTCCGCCGTGAACCCGAGGTTTCCTGGGCAAGGCTAATCCTCCCAGGGTCAGTCGGGGGCTAAGGCGAGGCCGGGAGGCGTAGCCGACGCGCAGCAGGCAGACATTCCTGCACCGCGCACGCGGCGCTACGACCGACGGGGCGACGGATGGGGGTGGCTCGGCGGGGTTCTGGACGTCCCCGTGATGGAGCGCGGCCCGCGGACCAGGGAAATCCGGTCCGCATTGAGGGCGAGGCTCCGGACGAAGCGACTGAGCGAAGCGAGTGAGCCCGAGGTCCCTAGAAAAACCCCTAGGCAGGCGCGTGCGCGCCCGTACCGCAAACCGACACAGGTGGGTGGGTAGAACATACCGAGGCGATCGGGTCAACCATGGTCAAGGAACTCGGCACAATGGCCCCGTAACTTCGGGAGAAGGGGTGCCCGCGCGTACGTGAACCGGCTTGCCCGGGGAGCGGAGGCGGGCCGCAGTGGAGAGGCCCAAGCGACTGTTTACCAAAAACACAGGACTCTGCAGAAGCCGCAAGGCGACGTATAGGGTCTGACGCCTGCCCGGTGCCGGAAGGTCACGCGGAGGAGTTAGCCGTTAAGGCGAAGCCCCGAAGCCAAGCCCCGGTAAACGGCGGCCGTAACTATAACGGTCCTAAGGTAGCGAAATTCCTTGTCGGGTAAGTTCCGACCTGCACGAAAGGCGCAACGACTTGGGCGCTGTCTCGACCATGGACCCGGTGAAATTGCACTGGTCGTGAAGATGCGACTTACCCGCGGAAGGACGGAAAGACCCCGTGAACCTTCACTGCAGCTTGGCATTGGCCGCTGGTCCCGCGTGTAGAGGATAGGCAGGAGGCACAGATCCGGAGGCGCCAGCCCCCGGGGAGCCGCCCTTGGAATACTGCCCTCGCGCGACCGGCGTCCTAACCCGAGGCCGTCAACCGGCTCGGGGACCGTGCCAGGCGGGCAGTTTGACTGGGGCGGTCGCCTCCTAAAGGGTAACGGAGGCGCGCGAAGGTCCGCTCGGGACGGTCGGCAACCGTCCTTTTGAATGCAAGAGTACAAGCGGGCTTGACTGCGAGGCCCACAAGCCGAGCAGGTGCGAAAGCAGGCTCTAGTGATCCGGCGGCCCCGAGTGGGTGGGCCGTCGCTCAACGGATAAAAGGTACTCCGGGGATAACAGGCTGATCTTGCCCAAGAGTCCACATCGACGGCAAGGTTTGGCACCTCGATGTCGGCTCATCGCATCCTGGGGCTGGAGCAGGTCCCAAGGGTACGGCTGTTCGCCGTTTAAAGCGGTACGCGAGCTGGGTTCAGAACGTCGTGAGACAGTTCGGTCCCTATCCTCCGTGGGCGCAGGAGAATCGATGGAGGCTGCCCCCAGTACGAGAGGACCGGGGTGGACGCACCTCCGGTGAACCGGTTGTCGACCAACGGCACGGCCGGGTAGCCGCGTGCGGCGCGGATAACCGCTGAAGGCATCTAAGCGGGAAGCCGTTCCAGGGATTAGTTCTCCTTCCGGTAAGGGCCCAGGTAGACTACCTGGTCGATAGACGGCAGGTGCAAGGACGGCGACGTCCTCAGCCGAGCCGCACTAATCGCCCGAGCTCTTCCGGAACCGCACCTCGCGGCCCGCGGGACTGAGCGCTCATGCGCGGTCCGGGCACGAGGATGCCCCCGAGTCATCTTTCCTATGCGCCATGCGGCCCCCAGGGCACGTGCAGAGTGAGACCCAGGACACCGTAACGGTGGGCGCCGCCCACCGGTCAGCGGCCAGAGCATGGGGGGCACGCCCGGTCCCGTTCCGAACCCGGAAGCTAAGCCCCATCGCGCCGAGAGTACTGCGGGGTCAGCCCGTGGGAGGCCAGGGCGCCGCTGACCGGTGGACGGCACCGAGCCGTACGCTTGAACTGAGAAGGGGGAGGCCTCGCGGCCTCCCCCTTTTTGCGTTAAAGGCGGCATTCACTAAGCAATTAAATCAATCCAATCATCCACCGGTGAATATAAACGTTCACCGTTCTGTGGCCGGTTCTCTGTTCTCAATGGACTAATATTTGCTTTAGCGCGCTGATGCGCTTGTCCTGTTTTACACGGGTTGTTTTATTGATTGTGACGGAAGGACTCACATGGCAGATGTTCATGAGCTGCTTGATACTTGGATTGCCAATGTCAAGGACGAGGAGCTCCTCGCTGAGCTCAACACGATGAAGGAGCAGGGTGACGAAGACGCCATCACCGACGCTTTCTTCCAAGATCTCGCCTTCGGTACCGCCGGTCTACGTGGCACTATCGGTGCAGGCACTAACCGTATGAATATCTATACGGTTGGTCGCGCGACGCAGGGTTTTGCTGACTATCTCAATGCGACCTTCGAGCATCCGACGGTTGCCATCGCTCGCGATAGCCGCAATAAGGGTGAACTGTTCGTTAAGACGACGGCTGCCATTCTTGCCGCAAACGGCGTGACTGCTCTCGTGTATCCTAAGATTTCTCCCGTGCCGACGCTTTCCTGGGCCGTCCGTGACTTTAAGTGCTCCGGTGGCATTTGCATGACCGCTAGTCATAATCCAGCGCCTTATAACGGCTATAAGGCCTATGGCCCCGACGGCTGCCAGATCACCAGCGAGGCTGCCGATGCAATTTCTAAGGCTATCGCCGAGACCGATACGTTTACCGGCGTGAAGTCCATGGACTTCGACGAGGCTCTTGAACAGGGTCTGGTCAAATGGATCGATGACTCGTGCCTCGAGCGTTATTATGACGCCGTTCTCGCCCGCGGCGTGACCAACCTTTCTGCCGAGGAGATCGCTGGCGCTCCGCTTAAGCTCGTCTACACTCCGCTCAACGGCACCGGCCTCATTCCCGTCACGACGGTGCTCGAGCGCGCTGGCATCACCGATGTCACGGTTGTTCCCGAGCAGAAGGAGCCTAACGGCGATTTCCCGACCTGCCCGTATCCTAACCCCGAGATTCGTCAGGCCATGCAGAAGGGCATTGACCTGTGCGAGCAGGTTCACCCTGATCTGCTGCTTGCAACCGATCCTGACGCCGATCGCGTTGGCGTTGCCGTTAAGAATGGCGATGACTATCTGCTGCTGACCGGCAATGAGATGGGCGTTCTGCTGCTCGACTATATCTGCAAGACCCGCGCTGCTCGCGGTGAGGACCTCACTAACAAGGTTGCTGTCACTACTATCGTTTCTTCCGCTATGGTTGACGCGCTGGCCGACGAGTACGGTTTTGAGCTCCGCCGCTGCCTGACGGGCTTCAAGTACATCGGCGACATCATTACTTCTCTTTCCGATGCTGGCGAGGTCGATCGCTTTATCTTCGGTTTTGAGGAGAGCTACGGCTATCTGGCCGGCGACCACGTGCGCGACAAGGACGCCGTCAGCACTTCGCTTCTGATTTGCCAGATGGCGCAGTATTACAAGCTCCAGGGCAAGAACCTTGCCGATGCCATGCACGAGCTGTACGAGAAGTATGGCTACTATCACAACAAGACGATTTCGCTGAGCTATCCGGGCGCTGAGGGTGCGGCAAAGATGGCCGGCATCATGGCTGGTCTGCGCGAGAACCCGCCCGCGGAGCTCGCCGGTTCCAAGATTGAGGCCGTCGTGGATTACAACACCTGCGTGAACGGCCTGCCGAAGGCTAACGTAATTGAGTTCGATCTTGAGGGCGGCAACAAGGGTATTGTTCGTCCTTCCGGCACCGAGCCCAAGATTAAGCTGTACATCTTCGCTAAGGGCGCGGATGCCGCCGAGGCAGATGCAGCACTTGACGCGATTGAGGAGTCCGGTCGCAAGCTGCTGGCCTAAGGCTTTGAAAGCCTATTTCTATAGATAAACAGAGGAGGGGATCTCGGAAACGAGGTCCCCTCTTTATTACTGGCAAATACAGCTGAGAATCCCAAACTGTGTAGGAAATGTGTACGCCCAGATTCCCGCCCCCGGCGCCCCTCCGGTCTGGCAATATATCTCCTTGCCGCGCGGCCCGGTGCAACCGGATCGGCCGCGGGGCGTGCACCTTGAGAACCGGATACTGCGAGGATGGACACACAAGCTGTGTCGCATCCGGGCAGACATCGAACCATTTGAAATGGTCTAACTTGGATTTGTT
>OHYD01000080.1_pt1 | contig 61463 bp, 58 predicted proteins | sample 1580191 | NCBI WGS metagenome assembly OHYD01 (sample SAMEA3882510, study PRJEB24775) | human gut metagenome | biome: human-associated habitat; feature: intestine environment; material: feces | place: Netherlands | collected 2009/2010 | reverse complement strand
ACAACCGCTCCTTCAAATACTCCATTGCATGCCACATAAACAACTGTTCCCATGCTCTTGCAAGGTGTATAAAAAATACTCTCTGACTTCATGAGTTTTTCATTTCCGAGTAATACGGTCTTTCCGTCGATCACAGCTTTGATTCCGTGTCCTGCGATTTCCTCTGTGTTTGTCACACGGTTTAAATCCAGCTCTTTTCCGTAAGCTTCGCGGATGGAATTTGCAATCGGATGATTGGAATAACCCTCTCCCAATGCAGCAAGTTCGATCAGTTCCTCTTTGGAACCGTTTTCGGTGATGACATCTGTCACTTTAAACTCGCCTTTGGTCAGTGTTCCGGTCTTATCAAAAACAATTGTGGTCATCTCTGCCACTGCCTCTAAATAGTTGCTTCCTTTTACAAGGACACCGATCTTAGACGCTGCACCGATTCCTCCGAAGAATCCTAAAGGAACGGAGATCACCAACGCACACGGGCAGGAAATAACAAGGAAAATACATGCTCTCTGAATCCATTCTGCCCATCCGCCGCCAAGGATCAGTGGCGGCAAAATTGCGAGGATCACTGCACCGATCGTGACAACCGGAGTATAGTATTTTGCAAATTTTGAAATAAAGTTTTCAGATCTGGATTTCTTGGAGCTGGAGTTCTCAACAAGGTCCAGGATCTTGGAAACCGTAGATTCACCAAATTCCTTCGTGGTGCGGATTTTCAATACACCTGTCATGTTGATACAGCCGGAGATGATCTCATCGCCAGTCTTGACCTCACGGGGCAAACTTTCACCGGTGAGAGCGGCAGTGTTCAGAGTGGATTCTCCCTGCACCACGGTACCGTCAATAGGAACTTTCTCGCCGGGCTGTACCACAATAATGGTGCCGATACCCACTTCGTCCGGGTCTACCTGTTCCAGTTTTCCATCCTGTTCGATATTGGCATAATCAGGACGGATATCCATCAGATCACTGATGTTCCGGCGACTCTTGCCCACGGCGTAGGACTGGAACCATTCGCCCACCTGGTAGAACAGCATCACCGCGATGGCCTTCAGATAGTCGCCGTTTTCATATACGGCCAGTGCCAGAGCCCCCAGCGTAGCCACCGCCATCAAAAAGTGCTCATCGAACACCTGACCGTTGCGGATACCTTTTCCGGCTTTTTTCAGAATGTCGTAGCCAATGACCAGATAATCCACCAGGAACACAGCCAGACGTATCCAGCGGCCTGCCGCGCCAAACACTTCAAATGCGCCTGCGCCCAGGACCTGCAAAATTAACAGTAGAACCGTAGCAGTCAGAATCCGCCACAACATCACTTTTTGTTTTTTGGTCATACCGGCGGAGGACCGCGTGCCAATGATCTGAAGGATCACGGCCAGCAGAGCCACCACGATCAGCAGACCGTTGATGATATACTCCTGCATTTCGTTTTACCCCTTTCACGATTGCTTATTCGTTTATTTGTCTAAGAGAAAGAACGCCCTGCAAGCTGCCGCTCAACAGGGCATTTCCTTTCGCCTGCTTACAGAAAGATCTCACAGTCGGGTTCCACCTTCTTGCAGGCTTTGCGAACCTCCTGCATAACAGTCTTGGGGTCCTGACCTTCCTCGAACTCCACGTTCATCTTGAGGGTCATAAAGTTCACCGTAGCGCTCTGTACGCCGCTGGTCTTGCGGGCGGCATCTTCCATCAGGTTGGCGCAGTTAGCGCAATCCACATCGATTTTGTAAGTCTTTTTCATTTTGAAAATCTCCTCTCCGAGTATTAATTTTGTGTCAAACAATTAAATCATTATTTAACTGTATCTTCAGCATATGCAGGAAAACCGTCCTCGTCAACGGTTTGAACCCATATCCTGCTATTCGGGAAAAGAGTTCTTCTGTTTGGGCAAAATGCAGCTTTTATCGGCACATTCCAGTCCCCTGATAAGGACAGTCCACACATTTTCCATGCTTTTCTTTGCGCCGCTTCGCCATATGCCGCAGCAACCAAATACAGTATACCGCCAGTACAATGAGTAAAATTAAAGATGCCATATAAACCTCCTCCATTTGAAGTCTTTGCAAAAATAGCTTGCTTACGGTCCAATTATTTAATCGTTCCGTCTGTATTGTAGAGCGAGGAAAATCGAAAAGCAATGGACGGAGTACAAGTCCTTCCAAGAGGGATAAGAAAACTTCTGAATTGGTAAACAGTGCTAAAAAAGGTTCTGACATTGAAGCACAGCTCCATGTCAGAACCCATTTATTTCACAAATTATTTTTTGGGGTTGCGTCTCCCAGTGTTTTCCGAGCCACGCACTTCCTCATGGTAAAAGTAATTCACAATGACCGGGTGTCCAGACTCTGCCCGGCCGTAGGGCAGCTCGTTGTCCACGAAGGGACAGCTGTTTTCTTTCGCCAGCCGTTCCGCTTGATCCTCCAAACCACGGAAGTAGCTTCTGTCTCTCTTGTTGTAGATAGCGTTGTACAGCGGAACCAAGTCAGGATATTTTTTACAAATATAGTTCATGATGTCTTTTTTGAATCCGCCTCGCAGGTTTAGATTTTCCAGCCACACCAGGTCGCACTGATTTCTGACCTGATGGAAGATAGCCTCAAAATCCGTGATACCGGGAAAAACCGGAGCGATAAAGCATACGGTGCGGATACCTGCATCATAAACCTGCTTCATGGCATCCAGCCGTCGCTTAATGCTGACGGCATTGTCCATATCGTTTTTGAAATCCTCGTCCAGCGTATTGATCGACCAGGAAACCGTGACCTTTCCCAGTTCTTTCAGGAGGTCGATGTCACGGATTACCAAGTCTGACTTGGTACAGATGAGAATTTCTGCCTCACTGCCCCGGAGCTGTTCAAGAAGCTTTCGGGTGTTCTGAAACTGAGCCTCCTGGGGCAGATATCCATCGGTCACTGAACCGATGACTACGCGCTGCCCTTTGTATTTTTGCGGATTTTTGATTGCTGGCCAATGTTTCACATCCAGGAATGTACCCCACGGTTCGGTGTGCCCGGTAAATCTCTTCATAAACGAGGCGTAGCAGTATTTGCAGCCATGGGTACAGCCCACATAAGGATTGACGGAATAGCCTCCCACCGGCAGGGTGGATTTTGTCATAATATTTTTGGTTTCTACATCCTGAATCAGAATGCCGCTCTCTTTTACTTCTGCCATGTCTTTTGTTCCTCCAATACCCGGTAAAAAGCCGTGGGAAATTCTTGTACCATCTGTGCCTCTCCCATGATAGGTAGCAGATCTTCTTTCATAAATACAGGGATGCCAAGCGCATGGGCCTGATGTGTCAGGTTCCACACCCATTCCGGTTTCGATACGGCTTTGCCCTTCCTATGTCCGGTCTCAGTCCCAATGACGATCCACTCAATTTAATACAAACAGCCACCGCTGATGCCTCCTTACCGTTTTAAGATTTAGCCTTCTGCCGCAGGTGCAACTTTCCCGAAGCCGTTCCAGGCATACAGGCCCTTCTTGTCCTCATCGCCCAGGAACTTGTCCACCTGACAGATGTGCAGGATATGGTCGCCCACCTCCACCGACTGCTGCAAGATAGCCACCATCGCCAGCCGGGTGTCCGCCGGAATCTGGATATCGCTGCCCTCCACAGCCATCATCTCGATGTTGTTGGCAGCCACCTTGTCGGTCTCGGCACCGGTAGATGCTCCGCAGGCCATTACTGCGCCTGCCAGACTCTCACCGGGAACAGTGACAATGACTTTGCCGGTCTCACGCACACGCTTGCCGGTGTGGGACTGTTTGCCAGTGGCGAAGCCCACCATAGGCGGATTGAAGGAGAGGTAAGACACAAAGCAAATGGGAGCCAGGTTCGTAGAACCATCCTCCTTTTTAGAGCAGATCAGTGTCAGCGGATTGGGGGAGGTCAGAACAGTAGCCTCCATAATGTTCAGTTCTTTCATAAAATTCAGACCTTTCTAAGAGATTTCAGTCGTTGACTGTATGGCCAACCAGTGATATATTTATTATATCTGATAGTAATTTTTGTTCAAGTACGCAAATTATTTATACCTGGTATCAAAAAATATACTGCAAAAGACGAGGAACGATCCAATTATGACTTATGAAGAATTCAAAGAAAAGGTTGGCAGTGTCATTCTAACCGGCGAGGGAAACTGCCCGGTCACGCCGGTGGTTCAAATGCTGCAGGGCAAATGGAAACTCCAAATTCTCTATGAACTGTGCATCAAGTGTCCTATGCGGTTTGGGGAACTGAAAAAAGTTCTCAAACCCATTACCAACACAGCTCTGACCAACGCGCTGAAAGAGCTGGAAGCGGACGAATTGGTTCAGCGTATCCAATATAATGAAATGCCTCTGCGAGTGGAGTACTCCCTCACCGAAAAAGGGCGGGACCTGCTGCCGGTCTTTTACGCCATTTCCCAATGGGGAATGAAATATATACCATGATTCTAACTATATTAATATCTGCCTGATAATAGCCGGGAGGCATTGACAATTTGAGTCAACTTCCCGGCTTTTTATGCATTCTCTACTGCTGCAAAGGATTCAGGAAGCAACCTGATTCATGAGAGTTTATGCATTTGTATAGTCATTTTGAACCTGCTCCGAAATCGTCATACCTCACACGCCTCCCGGAGAGCAGGCAGCAGCTCATCCAGCCGCCCGTCCAGTCCGAAGGACTTCTCTTTGATATTGTCCGCAATGTAGATCTCCCCCAGATTGATGGTCACATAAGTGGCATTTGGCTCGCCGGCCACCAGGCGCATCATCGGAGCCTTGATCAGCTGATTGCGCCAGCCAATGCCCAGCTCCAAAACCACCAGTTTCTTCCCATGGTAGGTTTTCAGAAAGTTTTGGAACCGTGCCTGGGCAGCGGCATCCGGGATCATTCTCTGACCCGCGCCCATGTGGATGTCCATGGGACCGCCGCACTTGGGACAGCGCGGCACCAATTCTGTAGGCACATGGCCGCTCTGTTCGGCAGCCGATAATTTTTCGGCCACCTCTAAACTTGAATAGAGGGTATCGTGGCAGGGGCGGGCACACTGCATAGTAATCCAGTTGCCCTCAATCTCATAGATTTTCGTCGGATCGAAACCACACAGTTCAAAGTGACCTTCTCCGTTTGATGTGACGACAAAGTAATCTTTTTCTCCTACAATGGCCTTCAAATCGTTCATCACCGGCGTAGGCTGGTACTGCCCACAGTAACGATGGATGAGCCGGGCCCAGAAGGCCCATTTTTCCTCCTCGCTGGGCCATCCGGCCATCATGCCCTGCAAAATACAACGTAAGCCGTATTTTTGTTTGAAATCCCCAAACAGTCTTTCAAAGGCCGCATTATCCGCAAACAAATGCAGTCCTTCGGTGATGGACAGTCCGTTACTGGCCCCGATCAAGATAGCGTCCGCTTCTCTGAATTTTTTCGCAATAGGGTTCCAATCAATCATATTCGTTCGCTCCTTTCTATTTTATGGTTGCTGCGATGGATCGCTCCTGCCGGAGGGCAGCCAGAGTTTCCGCCAAATCTCCTTGCAGATACAGGCTGCGTCCTCGCAGATGCTCTGGCCTATGAGCTGCCTCTCGATTAAGACATGCATAAAAGACGTTTTCGTTTTTGGCAGTAAGTTCCCAGAAGGGCAATTTGATGATACTGGGTGTCATCTCACCCACGCCAAGTTCCAACAGCAGGACTTTTTTGTCGGACTGATCCATTATCCAGTGTCGCAGGAATCTATGGTAGCGATGCAGACTATCCTGCCAGAAGGTTCCCTCCAGAAAGGTATCATCTCGTACCCAAGGCACCAGCACCCGCCCGCAATCCGGGCAACGAGGAACAGCCATACTGTTCGCGAAAAGGAGCCAATGCCTCCGAAAGTGCCGGGGACCAATGGTAGTGGTCGTATCCAGCCGCGCTTGACAGGCCGGAGCCGCCTCCGATCACAACAGCATCTGCTTGATCAATACGCTCGGCAAATTCCTGAAGCGTCGCTTGGTTTGCAACCCTCATCGATCGTTATCTCCGCTGTCCATGGTATCCCGTGCATCCCGTAGCACTTGAGCAATGTCGGCCACAATGGTCATGCCCTTGTCCTCCAACTGCTTGGGCAGGAAGTCATACTTGTTGTTGACAGCAATATATCGAGCATGGGGAAAGCTGAGGGTCATGTTCCAGAAAGGTTCTTGGATAAACATGGGAGTCATTCGGCCCACGCCCAGCTCCAGGAACAGAATTTTGCTGTCTTTGTGTTCCAGCACATAGCGAGAAATTTTTTCGTACTGTTCTTCGTATTTCTTTCCTTGCAGAAAATTCCCATATCCTCGCACCCAGGGGAAAGCCTCGCCACCGCAGTGCGGACACCGGGGAATGAGATCCGTGGGAATCTTCGTGTCACTCCCCATAGCGGCTACCATATCAGCCACCGGCTTTACCGCATCCCAAGTGTCATCGGTACAACAGGCGGCACACTGGAAGAAGCGGTGATCCCCCTGAATCTCTGCCACCTTCTCCTCCGGGTAGAGTTTGACAAACTGGGTATCCTGGTTCGTGGTGAGGATGAAGAAGTCCTTGCCTTTCAGCAAAGCGTCTAAATCCAAATAGGAATGACGCACAGGTGCGGTCTGGGTAGTGTGAAGGAATGTGGCGAGATACCCCCAATACTCTTCCCTTGTCTTCCAGGGGTGCATCATCCCTGCAAAAGCACCTTTGAAGTGGTACTTCTCGGCAAAAGGGCGGAAGTATTTGCGGTAGGAGTCGTTGTCCTCGTAGTAAAAATCTCCACCATCGGCAGCGGACAGGCCGGAGGCCCCGCCCACTACCACACAGTCAGCTTCCTTTACCTCCTGTACCAAACGATGGATCTGTTCGCTATACGGCAGCGGCTTTTTGTCAGTCAGCTGATAAGGCGTACCGCCGGAAGCATAGATATGATAGTGCCTGGAATAATTCATCTGGGTCTGCATGACCAGATCATCATAGAAGTTCATTGTCACCATTCCTTTCAAGTGGGTGTTATTTTTATTCTTACTTCAAATTATTTTAGCATCCTCTTGCGTCACTGTCAATATGTTGTTATAATAAAAATAACATCAAAGCAAAAAAGGAGATCAGGCTATGAAATATTCTACCCGCCTTAGCGATGCTGTTCATATTCTGGCTTTTATCGCTCTGTACCCAGACTGCGACCTGACCAGTAACAAGCTGGCAGAGAGCATTCAGACGAATCCTGCCTATGTGCGCCAGCTCATGTCCGCCCTGCGGAAGGGAGGACTGCTGGTCAGCGTGAAGGAACATCCCCGACCTGCTCTGGCTCGTGAGCCGGAGAAAATCACTCTGCTGGATGCCTATCGGGCAGTAGAGGGCAACAAGCCCCTGCTCCATCAGGACATCCACACCAATCCTGCCTGCGGCGTTGGTGTAAATATCCAACTGGTGCTGCGGGATTTTTACTTGGACATTCAAAAAACAGCGGAACAAAGAATGCAAGGAATCACGTTGAAAGATGTGCTGGAACAATATCACATGAAGTTGGAAGGGATGCCCTTGCAGCGTTTATGACGGATCGATTTTCAGAAACGCTTCCATTTTGGACAAAAATTCTTCTGAACGGGAAATACAGATCCTCCTTGCGGGACTATACTGAGAACCGGAGAGACCTATACCCCGTATTGGTATTCCGCTTTCCAGAAAAGGAGGTTTCAAATATGCAAGAAAAGTACAATGTCACAGGCATGACTTGTGCAGCCTGCCAGGCTAGGGTACAAAAAAGCGTATCCAAACTGACCGGTGTGCAAGAGTGCAATGTCAATCTGTTAAAAAACAGTATGGTGGTGACTTATGACGACAAAAATGTAAACAGTGGGCAGATTATCGCCGCTGTAGAAAAGGCAGGCTATGGCGCATCCCTACAGCAAGTCAAGGGAAAATCAGCTACACAGGCTGTCTCCCCGGTGGACACTGCAAAAAAGGAATATGCGGCGATGCGCCGTCGAGTAATCTGGTCCTTTGTATTCACTATCCCTTTGTTCTATCTCCCGTACAGAAGATTTCCGTCAAGCAAACAACAATAAAGCAATCGAATGGAGGAACCACTATGAAAAAAGAACTGATGATCGAAGGAATGATGTGCCAGAACTGCGTCAAGCATGTTACCCATGCCCTGGAGGGTATCTCTGGTGCGTCCCATGTCCAGGTAAGTCTAGAGGACAAAAAGGCCACTGTTGAGGTCCCGGAGTCCGTTACCGACGAAACCCTAAAAGCGGCAGTTACCGAGGCGGGCTACAAAGTCACAGAGATTATCCCCCATGAAGGCTGATAAGGCTCACATAACCCGTTCCATTAAGATTGCCAGAGGACAACTGGACGGCATTTTGCGAATGATTGAAGAGGATCGCTACTGCGTGGACATTTCCAATCAGCTGTTGGCAACTCAGGCTCTTTTGAAGCGAGTGAATCAAGAGATTTTGCGAGCCCATATACGTGGCTGTGTCCGAGAGGGACTGCATACGGACGAGCCCAACCCAAAACTGGAGGAAGCTCTCCAACTGTTGGAAAAGCTGGTTACATAATAATAAACAATGGAGCGGCCAAATTTGAATGATCGGCCCTAAATTAATCAAGGAGGAAACCAATATGAAACTTGGCATTATTCGTCGTATGCAGACAGAGGATTACTGCCCCGGAAGCCGGGATTTTCGGACAATCCGAGAGAGAAAAGGCGCTTTTATGGGAGAGGATGATATTCAGTTAGTGGGCTTCATCAACTGCGGTGGCTGCCCCGGAAAAAAAGCGGTACTGCGGGCCCGTTCTCTGGTAGAACAGGGCGCTGACACCATTGCTTTTGCTTCTTGCATCAGCAAAGGGACTCCCATTGGTTACTCCTGTCCTTTTGCTAAGCGTATGCGGGAGCTGGTGCAGAAAGAGGTAGGCGATGGTGTCCATATCTTGGATTACACCCATGACGCTGGTCCTGAACCAGAAATATTTCAGAAGTAAAGTTTCTTTTTCCTTCAGCCTATGGTAAGATAGACTTTAAGGAGGAGTGCTAAATGATTCAGAACCCCTTACCACACGACCACGGACAAACTATCGAGCAGGAACTGGAACATATGCCCAGCGTAGAAAACTTTCAAACCGTAGCTGATATTTTCAAGCAGCTGGGGGATGGCAGCCGTATTCGCATTTTTTGGTTGCTTTGCCACTGTGAGGAATGTGTTATCAATCTTTCAGCCATGGTAAATATGAGCAGTCCTGCAGTTTCTCACCATCTCAAGCAGTTGAAATCAGCAGGTCTGATCGTTAGCCGCCGGGACGGAAAAGAGGTCTATTATAAAGCGGCCGATACCGAGCAGGCCCGAATTTTCCATCACATGATTGAGTGGCTTGTAAAAATCGCCTGTCCGTCGCAAGTAGAAAAACAAAAAGGAACGCCATGAAAAAAGAAGAATCCAAAGTTATCGCTCAAAAATTTCAAAAGATTCCAAACGGCACCCTCGCCTTGAAGCATTGCCGGGCTGGCGGAACGGGTACCACACTCTTTGGAGAACAGTTTCGAGCGGTTACCGCTGGAAAAGGGTATATGGAGGCATATGAAACTTTTCCTGGAATAGAGGTATCCTTCAATGTTTTTCTTGCTTCAGAGATCAAGTTTCAGCATGATGCTTCGGATTCTGTTTTAGAAATTTACTATTGTCGCAGTGGTCGCGTGGGTTGGAATATGCAAGACGGTACTGCCGTCTATTTAGGTACAGGTGATGTGACAGCACACAGTATGGCCTGCTGCGCGGATTCCGCCATGATGTTTCCCCTAGGATATTCAGAGGGAATTTCCATTTCCGTGGATCTGAAACAGCTCTCTTCCATTTGCCCGGAAGTTTTAAAGAATGCCGGTGTGGAGGCAGACCAGTTACGGGATCGATTTTGCTCCGGAAAACCATCCGCAATCCCGTCCTGTTCCGATTTAGAGCACATTTTTGCCCCACTCTTTTCTGCTCCTGTATCCGTTCGAATTTCCCTCTTGAAATTGAAGGTGCTGGAAATTTTGATTTATTTGAGCAACATGAAATCGGAGCATAAAGAATTGACTCAATACTTCTCCCAGCAAACCGAATTGATAAAAGAAATTCATCAACAGTTGACAGAGCACTTGGATCAACGATTTACGATTGCAGAACTTTCCAAACAGTATTTGATAAATACCTCCACTCTAAAGGAGATATTCAAGGCAGTCTACGGCCAGCCTATCGCCACCTATATGAAGGAATTTCGAGTGCGTCAGGCTATGAAATTATTACGGGAAACAAATGACACTATCGCGGATATTGCTTCCCAGGTAGGCTACCAAACCCAGGGAAAATTTTCAAGCGCTTTTCAGTCTATAGTCAAAATGTCACCCAGAGAATACAGAAAAATCCAGGGTATAGCTCCATCGGATTTCTTTAGCAAAACACTGTAATGAAAAATTCTGGTAGACTACTGCCAACAAAGCCAAGTTCTTCACTTTTGATGTATAGTCAATCAGCGTTGTCATCCTGTTATCTTTTGGTTACGATCCCTTGTATTGTCCTCATTGCAAAAAAGAAATGCTTTTCGTAGAAATCTATCACAATCATAAACGAGTTCCTCTTCAAGAACTTTACGAAAGGGCCATGGCAAAAGCTAAATGCCGCTCTGCTTGATTTTTCTGCCTGTCTGTATCATACTGAACTTATTAACAGACAAGGAGGAATTTAAACCATGGATGCAAAGCTTATAGAGGAACTCAGACAAAAATACATCAAGAATCCTCCAGAGGGAATGACATCCCATCTGGTCAAAAACATGACAGACTCTGACCTTTTGGATATGCACTATTTTCTTACCGAGGATGATGACCTCGATGACGATGAATTTGAAGAAGGTTTTTACATCGACTTCTTTTAATCTATCGTCTGTTTTCTATGCCCGCTTTTGTGCGGGCTCTTTTTATCAAGAGTTCGACGAATGTCGAACTTTCCTATTATATAAGAAAATTCCGCATAGCCGCTGATGATAATGAGCTACATATCTTCCCGGATTTTTCTCAGCACCGAGCAGACTTCCAGTTCAAGTTCTTCCCCCAGGATCCTACCTTCCATCCTTTCTTTTCTGTCATACCCTGCTGTAAGTATAGCATAGACTTTTGTTTCCGACATTAAAAATTCCATCGACATCCGTTTCTGCACACGGTATAATAGGTATCATGTAAAGAAAAAGGAGGTTGTTTTCTTATGTTATCCTGCACCTACGAAGTAGTCGCCATCGATGGTGATTACGCGCATTTACGCCGCAATGACATCGAACCGGAGGACAATGAAATGAAACTGGTTGCCCGCGCACTGCTGCCGCCGGAAATTATGGAGGGCAGTATTTTGAAATACGAGATGCTGCAGTATGAAATCATTGGCTGATGCTGTTTTTCCGGCCGAGGTGTTTTCTCTCCCGCTCTTTCATGGCATCTCGGAAACCGGGCGGACGGCTCTTGTTTCGAGCGGGTGGCTGCGGACGTGTTCGTTTGAGAAAAACCAGACCATTTATCACATGGGTGACCGCGTGTCCGAACTGGGGATTGTGCTGTCCGGCAGCGTTTTCGTGGAGAATACGGACCTCTGGGGCAACCGCAGTATCTTAAGCAAGATCACCCCCGGCCAGGTATTTGCCGAAACGTATGCCTTCTGTCGGGAGCCGATGATGGTGAATGTCACGGCAGCCGAAGCCTCGACGGTTCTCTTTTTCAATCTTCGAAACCTCGACCAGACCGCCGATGGTGATGATGCATGGCTGTCCCAGCTTCGCAGTAACATGCTCCGCATCTCCATGCAGAAAAATCTTACCCTCTCCAAACGCATTTTCTGCACTACACCAAAGACGATCCGCGAGCGCGTGCTGGTCTACCTCGCCGCGCAGTCTGCCAAAACCGGCGCCGACACCTTTACGATCCCCTTCGACCGCCAGGGCCTCGCCGACTACCTGAACCTCGACCGGAGCGCCCTCTCCAAAGAACTCGGAAAAATGCAGAAAGAGGGAATCCTCGAATTTCATAAAAACAAATTTACGCTGCGTCATCCGTCTCTCTAGGCGGTACCGCAGCGTAAATTTTTTACCGTTTCATCGTTTCAAATGCTTATTTTTCATAAACGAATATACACAAAAAGTATTTTCCGTGGTTATAACCACATACTTTTCCTGTTATATCCGATATTCTGTACGTGTAAATTATGAAACTCCGCGCAGATCTGTTTTTCCCTCTGCGCTTAACCCCTCGGAAATACCCTACAGGAGGAACTATTTTTATGGAACAGAATATGTTTTGCTACCAGTGTCAGGAAACTGCCGGCTGCTCCGGCTGTACAAAATCCGGTGTCTGTGGAAAGCGCCCGGAGACAGCGGCGCTGCAGGATCTGCTGATCTGGACGACGAAAGGACTTTCCGCCGTGACGACACAGCTCCGCCGCGAAGGAAAAACCGTCGATGCCAGCGTCAATCATCTCATCACCGAAAACCTGTTTACGACCATCACAAACGTGAACTTTGATGATGATACGATCCGCGCACGAATTGAGGCAACGCTTGAGACCAAAGCGCTTCTCGCTCAGCTTGCCGACTGCTCCGCTCTGCCGGAAGCCGCCCTCTGGAACGGCACAACCGATGAGTTTGCCGCAAAAGCAGTAACCGTCGGCGTACTTTCCACGGAAAATGAGGACATCCGCTCTTTACGCGAGCTCATCACCTACGGTCTGAAAGGACTTGCCGCGTACACCAGCCATGCCAATGTTCTCTTAAAAGAAAACGAGGAAATCGATGCCTTCCTGCAGCGTGCTCTCGCCGCAACGCTCGACGATTCCCTCTCCGCAGAGGAACTGACGGCTCTCGCACTCGAGACCGGCTCCTACGGCGTGCAGGGAATGGCACTGCTCGATGAGGCCAATACTTCCGCTTACGGCAATCCGGAGATCACCACCGTCGATCTCAGTGTCGGCACCCGCCCGGGTATTCTCGTCTCCGGCCATGATCTGCGCGACCTCGAGATGCTGCTCGAGCAGACCGTGAACACCGGCATCGATGTTTACACCCACTCCGAAATGCTGCCTGCACACTACTATCCGGCGTTCAAAAAATATGAACATTTTAAGGGAAATTATGGTAACGCCTGGTGGAAACAGAAAGAAGAATTTGAAGCCTTCAACGGCCCGATTCTGATGACGACGAACTGTATCGTGCCGCCGAAGGACAGCTACAAAAACCGTATTTACACAACCGGAGCGGTTCGTTATCCGGGATGCCCGCACATCGACGGCGTCATCGGTGAGACAAAAGATTTCTCTCTGCTCATCGAACAGGCAAAGCACTGCGCACCGCCGACGGAACTCGAGCAGGGAACCATTGTCGGAGGCTTCGCCCATGCACAGGTACTCGCCCTGGCAGACCAGATCGTCGATGCCGTGAAATCCGGCGCGATCAAAAAATTCGTTGTCATGGCTGGATGTGACGGCCGTGCAAAGAGCCGCAGCTATTACTCTGATTTTGCACAGGCACTGCCGAAAGACACCGTGATTCTGACCGCCGGCTGTGCAAAATACAAATACAACAAGCTGAACCTCGGCGACATCAACGGCATTCCGCGCGTCCTCGATGCCGGCCAGTGCAATGATTCCTACTCTCTTGCCGTGATTGCACTGAAATTAAAGGAGGTCTTCGGCCTCGACGATATCAACGATCTGCCGATCATCTACAATATTTCCTGGTACGAGCAGAAAGCTGTGATTGTTCTTCTGGCACTGCTGTCGCTTGGTGTCAAGAACATCCACCTCGGCCCGACACTCCCGGCATTTTTAAGCCCGAATGTTGCAGCTCTTCTCATTGAAAACTTCGGCATCGCCGGAATCGATACCGTTGAAAACGATATGGAATTGTTTTTCGGGAAATAAAGAAAACCCCTTGCTTTCTTTCATTTTTCCACGTATACTGTATATGTTCAGACAAAAATATCTTTGAATTTGGGCATATCAGAAAACGGACCTCAGATTCCATTTCTATACACGCCCGACACTGATGAGTCATCTCATCTTAATCACACATTTTTAGAACGTGCCTGGGAATTTTTTCAGACACGTTCTCATTCTATCACGGAGATTTATGAACTATGAGCATCATGAAAAATATCAATAAAGCCAAGGTTATGGTCTTAAAAGATCAGGTTTCCTACCAGGAAGGCCAGATCGTCAGCAAAACACTGGTACAGAATGAATCCGTCAGCATCACCTTATTTGCCTTCGACAAAGGCGAAGAAATCAGCACCCACGAGTCCGGCGGCGACGCCTTCGTCACCTGCCTCGACGGAACCGGTGAAATCACCATCGACGGCGTAAAATACGAACTCCACGAAGGCGAATCCATCGTCATGCCGGCAAAACATCCGCATGCAGTGTATGGCAAAGAGCAGTATAAGATGCTTCTGGTAGTGGTATTCTAACGTATCCTTTTTGAACCAATTATTGATATGCCTGGCAAAATAAGGCAGCATGCCTCAGGATTTCCTGTGATATGCTGCCTTGCCTTTTTATTCATTTACGCCTTTTCTATCAGGCATTCATTCTTTTTGGTCTTTTTATCATAATTAATTCCAACCAGTAGAATATCTCCAATATACGGTTCCAATGATGCAATGTACTTTTTCTCTTTGATCTGATCCGTCTCCACCCACAGATGGGCTATGAGCTCCTCAGCAAATGGGATTCCACAAGACCATACGCCGAGGCGGCGCTCTACCACCATCTCTGGTACGACGAAAAAGGCGGCTATCCGCGCGAGTATACCCATAAAGGCAACGACAACGCCATTCTCTACCAGATCCTCACCTGCGCCGATTGTCTCGATGCGGCAACCGATTCCGTCGGGCGGCTGATCACCGTGGAACGCGAACAGTTATACCGCGAAGTCTTCGGTAAAAACGTGGAGCTGGTTCTATAACTTTGGTTTCTGTTTATGGCGTCAATTCGTATATCCGTATATTGTAGTTCTTTTCAAGGTTCTGTCCGTCTCGCGTGGACACATTGTAGAATGCACAAATTTCATTCAGCTTACATGTTCATTTCGTTAATTTATTAATGAACGTATTTTTTCAATTTTATGTTTTATGTTAATTTGTGTCCCTTTATCGTTCATCATTTTGTGAACATTAAGTTGACATCATCAAAAGAAAATAGTTTACATTTTGGAAAAAATATACTAAAATAACAGAAACGGTCAAATCTCCGCCAAAAAACGGCGGAGATTTTTCTGGAAAGAAGGGCGAAAAACGTGTTGGAAAGACGATCGAAAAATTTCGAAGGAAATGCGTAGAAAATCCGCCCGAAAAGTTGAAAAACCAAGCATAAATCACAGGGAGGAACTCATACTATGAAAGAAATCATCCAGGGCTTCTACCAGAAGAAACATTTCTGGACCCGCCTGATTCTGGTCATCGCTGCCGTCATCCTGATGGGCTTTGCGCTCTCATGGCTGCTTCTCGTCGATCTCGGCACCGATCCGTGTACCTTGTTAAACCAGACCATCTCCACCCGCCTCGGCATCAGCATCGGAAACTGGCAGGCGCTCTTCAATACCGTCCTGCTCATCTTCGTTATCATTTTCGGCGGCAGAAACTTAGGCTTCGGAACCCTCGCAAACATGTTTCTCGTGGGATATTCCATCGACTTTTTCTCCTGGATCTGGGCGAAAGTCCTTCCGGCAGACCTCTTCACCTCGATGGGTGTGCGAATCGCCGTGCTGATCCCGGCGCTGATCCTGTTTATCCTTGCCGCATCCTTCTATATGGATGTTGATATGGGAACTGCACCGTACGACGCAGTATCCTTCATTATCTCCACCCACCTGCCGAACGTTTCGTTCCGTGTGATCCGCATCGTCTACGACTTCGTTGTCACCGCGATCGCCGTTCTGCTCGGCGGAAAACTCGGCATTGTCACCGTGCTGATGGTTATTACCCTCGGTCCGGTCATTGAATGGCTGGGAAATATCATGAAACAGCATCTGAATATTTTTGATGACTGAAATCATTGCTTTTCCGCGCTTTCTATACTACAATAGAACTACCAGATGATCTTTTTTCTAAAAGAAAAGCCTGCCTCCGGGACTCACATCTCTGTGGCAGGCTTTTCTTCCCTAAAAATAGCCGAAAAAAGACTCAAAAAGCAGAAAATCATTTATATTAAGGAGGTTTTTCCTATGAGCAACACCCCAAACCCTGTTTACAAAAAACTGATGAAATGCTACGAGAGCTTCCGCTCCCAGATCGATTTCCAGCCGGAAGTCGCACTGATTCTCGGTTCCGGCCTCGGTGATTTTGCGAATGATATCCGCGTTACCGCAACCCTCGATTACCATGATATCGAAGGCTTCCCGGTTTCCACTGTTCCGGGCCACGCGGGCCGTTTTATCTTCGGCTACGTCGGCGATGTGCCGGTTGTCTGCATGCAGGGCCGCGTTCATTATTATGAAGGCTATCCGATGACCGACGTCGTTCTCCCGACCCGCCTCATGAAGCTGATGGGCGCAAAAGCACTGTTCTTAACCAACGCCGCCGGCGGCATCAAACAGGGCACAAAGCCAGGCTCTCTGATGCTGTTAAACGGCCAGATCGCCTGCTTCGTTCCATCTCCGCTTATCGGACCGAACATCGACGAGCTCGGCACCCGTTTCCCGGATATGAGCCAGATCTACGACCTTGAATTCCAGAAAATCGCACGGAAAGCCGCAGCCTGCCTTGATATCGACCTGATGGAAGGCGTTTATCTGCAGCTCACCGGCCCGCAGTACGAGTCCCCGCAGGAAATCGCCATGTGCCGCACCCTCGGCGCAGACGCGGTCGGCATGAGCACCGCCTGTGAAGCCATCGCTGCACGCCATATGGGCATGCGCGTTATCGGTATTTCCTGCATTACCAATCTTGCCGCCGGCATCTCCCCGCAGCCTCTGTGCCATGCGGAAGTTCAGGAGGCAGCTGACATGGTTGCACCGCAGTTCAAAAAACTCGTTGCCGCAACGATTCAGGGCATCGCAAAGACACTGTAAACAGCACGTAAAATAAAGGAGAGATCTTTTTTGAATACACGTTTTTACAACGCCAAAATTCTCGTACTCGACGCTGAAAACCATTTTTCCATCGCCGAAGACGAACTTCATGTCACCGGCGACACCATCACCTATATCGGACCTGGTAGAAAAGCAGATCCAGATGCCGCAGAGACCACTGTCTTCGACCGCGAAATTGACGCCCGCGGCAATCTTCTGATCCCGGGCTTTAAAAACGCACACACGCACACCCCGATGACCTTCCTCCGCTCCTACGCGGACGATCTCCCGCTCCACGAATGGCTCGAGCGCCAGGTCTTCCCGAACGAGGCAAAGCTCGCCGGGGACGACGTTTACTGGCTCAATATCCTCGGCATCATGGAATATCTGACGAGCGGCATCACCTCCAATTTCGACATGTACATCCAGCAGAAAAACAGCATCGCTGCCACGGTCGACACCGGATTCCGCACCGTTCTTACCAGCGGTCTCAACAACTTCGTCGACAGCCCGGAAATTCTCGAAGAGATGTATAACTATGTCAACAAACTCTCCGACCGCACCTCGTATCTGCTCGGTTTCCACGCCGAATATACGACCGGCGGCCCGCTTCTTGAATCCGTTGCCAAACTCGCCGAAAAATACCATTCCCCTGTCTGGACACACAACGCCGAAACAAAAAGCGAAGTCGAGGGCTGTAAAGAGCGCTGGGGACTCACCCCGACACAGCTGATGGAACGCTTAGGCATGTTCCAGTACGGAGGCGGCGGCTACCACTGCATCTGGATGGAGGACCGCGATTTTGAGATCTTCCGTGACCGGAAACTGACGGCCGTTACCAATCCCTCCTCAAACCTGAAGCTCGCCTCCGGCATCTGCCCGCTGAAGCGTTTTTACGATAACGGCATCAACCTCGCCATCGGCACTGACGGGCCAGCCAGCAACAACTGCCTCGACATGTTCCGCGAAATGTTCCTGACCACCGGTCTTTCCAAAGTCCGTGAGATGGACGCCGCAGGAATCCCGGCTGATGCGATACTCTACATGGCAACCGCAGGCGGCGCACACGCGATGCAGCTTACTGACTGCGACCGTCTCGCTGCCGGCAAAAAGGCCGATCTCGTCATGATTGACCTCCATCAGCCGAACATGCAGCCGGAGAATAATCTGATCAAAAACCTCGTTTACAGCGGCAGCAAACAGAACGTAAAGCTTACCATGGTAAACGGTCAAATCCTCTACGAAAACGGCGAATTCCATATCGGCTTTGACCCGGAAGAAATTTATGCAAGATCCAACGCCATTATCCGAAGAATTTCCGGCTCGCATGCAGATAATTAGTGGATTTCACGCAGTTTTTCCTTTGCTTGACATACTTTTTTCTTTTATATTATAATGTAGCCATACACGCAGAAACGCTGTACCTCTTGAAAGGAGAATACTATTATGAAAAAGAAAGTAGTTAGCTTACTGCTTGCAGCCGCCATGACAACTGCTGCACTCGCAGGATGCGGTTCCTCCAACGGCTCCTCTTCCTCCGACGCATCCACAGGCGCCGATTCCACCAGCGCAACTTCCGCTTCTGCTTCCACAGATGGAGAAAAAAAAGACGCCGCAGGTGAGAAAATTGCCATGATCACAGACTCCGGAGATATCACCGACGAATCCTTCAACCAGATCACCTGGGAAACTGTATGCGCCTACGGCGATGCAAACGGCGTAGAGTACGAGTACTACAAACCGGCAGAGGATACCGATGAAGAGCGTATCAACTCCATCGATCTTGCTGTTTCCGAGGGTGCTACCGTTGTTGTAATGCCAGGTTACCTGTTCGGACCTGCCATCGCTGAAGAGCAGGACACCTATCCGGATGTAACCTTCATCGCAGTCGATGTTACCGAAGGTGATATTGTAAAAAACGGCAAAGCTGTTGATCTCGGAAAGAACGTGTACATCTGCTCCTTCGAAGAAGAGCAGGCCGGCTACCTGGCTGGATACGCTGCAGTAAAAGACGGCTACACAAGTCTTGGTTTTCTCGGCGGTATCGCTGTTCCGGCCGTTATCCGTTTCGGTTACGGTTATGTACAGGGTATCAACGCTGCTGCTGAAGAAGACGGCGTAGATGTAAACGTAAAATATTACTATGGCGGCCAGTTCTACGGCGATGACTCCATCACCGCCCGTATGGAGGGCTGGTATGCAGACGGAACACAGGTTGTATTCGCCTGCGGCGGCGGTATCTGGACATCTGCTCTGGATGCAGCTGAGACACACGACGGAAAAGTTATTGGTGTAGACGTTGACCAGCGTTCCAAAATCGGCGAGCGCTGCCTGACTTCCGCTATGAAAGGTCTTCCAAGCGCCATCAACAACGCTCTGGATTCCTACTTCAGCGGAAACTTCTCTGAACTTGGCGGAACTGCTCAGCAGCTTGGACTGAAAGACGGAGATTACATCGGCCTTCCTACCGATTCCGAATCCTGGGGATTCACAACCTTCACACAGGATCAGTATGAAACTGTACTGGCTGGTATCCGCGATGGTTCCATCGAAATCTCCAGCGATACAGAAAATCAGCCGGAAGTAGGTTCTCACGTAACCGTTGATTACATCAGCTAATGTGCATACTGTTTCTGTAACAATATGCCTTTTGGGGAAGAGAATATTATTTCTCTTCCCCTTTTTTTCTGTCACACAAAATGCTATACTAGACATAATGAAAGCCCGCAGTTCTGCCCTGTTTTCCATGCCTTCGGCAGTCCTGCAAAACCACGCTTGAAAGGGAATATGTATATGGAAAATGAGTACATTATTGAGATGTTGAACATCACCAAAGAATTCCCGGGTATCAAGGCGAACGACAACATTACATTACAGCTCAAAAAAGGAGAAATCCATGCTCTGCTTGGAGAAAACGGTGCAGGAAAATCAACCCTGATGAGTATTCTTTTTGGTCTGTATCAGCCTACCTCCGGAATCATCAAGAAGAATGGGCAGGAAGTCCATATCAACACGCCGAACGACGCCAATGATCTCAACATCGGTATGGTGCACCAGCACTTTAAGCTGGTCGAATGTTTCTCGGTTCTCGACAACATCATCCTCGGCGTAGAGCCGACCAAAGGCCTTTTCCTCGAGAAAAAGAATGCCCGTGCAAAAGTCATGGAACTGAGCGAGAAATACGGTCTGATGGTCGATCCGGACGCTCTGATCTCGGATATCACCGTCGGCATGCAGCAGCGTACCGAAATTCTGAAAATGCTCTACCGTGACAACGAAGTCCTGATCTTCGACGAGCCGACCGCGGTTCTGACGCCGCAGGAAATCGACGAGCTGATGAAGATCATGAAGAACCTCGCAAAAGAAGGAAAATCCATCCTCTTCATCACCCATAAACTCAACGAGATCATGGAAGTTGCCGACCGCTGTACGATTCTCCGCAAAGGAAAATACATCGGAACCGTCAACATCAGCGAAACTTCCAAAGAAGAGCTCTCCCGCATGATGGTCGGAAGAAACGTCAGCTTCTCCGTCAACAAAAAGCCGTCAAAACCGGGCGACACCGTTCTGAAAGTAGAGCACATGACCGTACCGAGCAAGGTGCACGGAAACAACGCCGTCAAAGATGTTTCCTTTAATGTAAGAAAAGGCGAGATTGTCTGCATCGCAGGTATCGATGGAAACGGCCAGTCCGAGTTCGTTCAGGGCCTCACGGGACTGGAAAAAGTATCCGGCGGTAAAATTCTGTTCAACGGACAGGACATCACGAAAGCTTCCATCCGCGACCGCTCCAAGATGGGCATGAGCCACATCCCGGAGGACCGCCATAAACACGGCCTCGTACTGGATTACTCCATCGAGCAGAACATGGTGCTGCAGCGTTACTGGCAGCCGGAATTTGAATCCTTCGGCTTTATCAAATCAAAAGCCGTGCGCGAATATGCCGAGCGCCTGATCGAGCAGTACGATGTCCGCAGCGGCCAGGGTCCTGTGACCATCACCCGCAGCATGTCCGGCGGAAACCAGCAGAAAGCGATCATCGCGCGTGAGATCGACAAAGATCCTGATCTTCTCGTTGCGGTACAGCCTACCCGTGGTCTTGATGTCGGAGCCATCGAATACATTCACAGCCAGCTCGTTGCACAGCGCGACAAGGGAAAAGCCGTTCTTCTGGTTTCTCTGGAACTGGATGAGGTTATGGATGTTTCCGACCGTATTCTTGTTATGTACGAAGGAGAGCTGGTCGGCCAGCTGGATCCGAAAACCGTTTCTGTCGAAGAACTCGGTCTCTACATGGCAGGTGCAAAACGGGATCCGGTTCCCGAAGAAGTATAAAAGAGAGGTAAGAAAAGCATGAACGAAAAAACGAAAAACGCTCTTCTGTCCATTGTCGCTTCTCTTGTATGTATTGTGATCGGTCTTCTTGTGGGATTTATCATTTTATACTGCATCAACGCGGAGAACGCAGTGGATGGATTTACACGAATCATCAAAGGCGGCTTTTACTTAAAGCCGAAAGGAATCGGAAGTGAAATCGCTCAGTCCGCTCCCCTGATTATGACCGGACTTTCGGTTGCATTTGCTTTTAAAACAGGTCTGTTCAACATCGGTGCTGCCGGACAGTACACCGTCGGTGTCTTCGGCGCCCTGTATTTTGCCATCATCCTCCACATGCCATGGTATGTATGCCTTCTGGCTGCTATGGTCTGCGGAGCCATCTGGGGAGCAGTTCCTGGTATCTTCAAAGCATACTTCAACGTAAATGAAGTTATTACTTCCATCATGTTCAACTGGATTGGTCTTTATCTTGTCAATGAGCTGATGTACAACACCATCCCGGGCATGTATGATCAGAAGACCACACGTACTTACAAATTAAGCTCCGCTTCTCCGAAATCCCTGATTCCGGACTGCGGCATGAACTCCATTTTCCGTACCAGTTCCACAACGATTGCGATTTTCATTGCGATTGCCATTGCGGTCATCATCTACATCGTTCTGAACAAAACAACCTTCGGCTATGAGCTGAAAGCCTGCGGATTCAATAAGGATGCTGCCAAATACGCCGGCATCAACGAGAAGAGAAACGTTGTTCTCTCCATGACCATCGCAGGTGCGCTTGCCGGAATCGGTGCAGGCCTCTACTTCCTCTCCGGTGCATCCGAGTGGAACCCGCAGGTATCGACAGCACTCCCGGCCATCGGATTTAATGGTATCCCGGTTGCGCTTCTTGCACTTAGCAACCCGATCGGCGTTATCTTCGCTGCTCTCTTCGTTGCTCATATTTCGGTCGGCGGTGCTTACCTGCCTACGAAATATTATCAGCCGGAGATCGCGGACCTGATCGTTGCCGTTATCATTTACCTTTGCGCATTCGTTACCCTGTTCAAGGGCATCGTTGCAAACCTGTTCAAGAGCAAAAAAGAGCAGAAAGCAAATGCCAATGCAGACAACGGAAAGGAGGAGAAGAAATAATGTTCCTTTTAATTAAATTTACCTTACTGTACGCCGTTGTTCTGATGCTCGTTGCGATGGGCGGTATGTTCTCCGAGCGAAGCGGTGTCATCAACATCGCGCTGGAAGGAATCATGGCGATCGGCGGCCTTGCCGGTGTCTTCGTCCTGGTTCTGTTCCCGGACCTCCCGGCTCCTGCACTTGTGGCACTTTCCATTCTGGCGAGCGCCGTATCCGGTATGATCTACTCTCTGCTGCTTGGCTTCTCCGCCATCACACTGAAAGCAGACCAGACGATCGGCGGAACCGCGCTGAACATGCTGGCTACTGCCATTGCCATCGTCCTGGTAAAAGCATTCAACAACGGCTCGGATGCCGGAAACGGTGCAGCTTCCGCAAAGCTGAACTACACCAACGCCGCTTTCATTTACAAGATCGGACCATTTACCGTGAACATCTTCCTGTTCATCGGCATCATCCTTCTGATCTGCAGCTACGTGTTCCTCTTCAAAACGAAATGGGGACTGCGCCTGCGTGCCTGCGGTGAGCATCCACAGGCAGCCGACTCTGTTGGTATCAACGTATACCAGTGGAGATACACCGGTGTTATCATCTCCGGTGCACTCGGCGGTATCGGCGGATTTGCCTACATCGTTCCGTCCGTTACCACCTGGAACTTCGAAGTCGGCGTAGCCGGTGCCGGATTCCTTGCCCTCGCTGTTATGATCTTCGGTCAGTGGAAACCGTTCCACATTGCCGGAGCAGCCGTATTCTTTGCGGTATTCCGTTCCCTGGCAAACATTGCGGACTCCACCGTCCTCTCCCATCTGGGACTGTCCAAGAACATTTACAACATGATGCCGTTTATCGCATCCATGATTATTCTCGCCTTCACATCCAAGAATTCCCAGGCTCCGAAAGCCGAAGGTATTCCATACGATAAGGGCGCAAGATAATATGTAACTATTCAGAGCCATGTGAAATGGAAGAAAAAATTGCGAATCATGCTTGCATGAATGAGCGGTTTTTTCTGGAATTTCATATGGCGAGCAGCCACATCGAGATGCAGCGCAGCGGAATCGAGATGTGGCTCTGAATAGTTACAATTTTTAAAGGCAGAGCCGTTAAATCCGAACTGTGTTTTTTCGGCTCTGCCTTTTCTCTATCATTCTGATTTATTTTTCATCAAAGAAAGGAAAAAATTATGCTGAACACCAAATTATTTGACCACACTATCTTAAAAGCAGACGCAACCGAAGCACAGGTTGCAAAGATCTGCGACGAGGCACTTGCACATGATTTTGCTTCTGTCTGCGTCAACCAGTACTACACCAAATTCGTTGCTGAAAAGCTCAAAGGATCTGACGTCAAAGTCTGCACCGTTGTCGGCTTCCCTCTGGGCATGTCCGATACCCGTGTAAAAGCGTTTGAGACCCGTGCGGCCATCGAAGACGGTGCACAGGAGGTTGATATGGTCATCAACGTCGGAGCCCTCAAAGACGGCAAATACGACTTCGTACGCTCCGATATCCAGACCTTAAAAGAAGTATGCGGCAAGGACATCGTTCTGAAAGTCATCATCGAGACCTGCCTTTTAACCGATGAAGAGAAAGTAAAAGCGTGCGAGCTCGCAAAAGAAGCCGGCGCTGACTTCGTAAAAACCTCCACCGGATTTTCTACCGGCGGTGCAAAAGCGGCTGATGTTGCCCTGATGAGAAAGACCGTAGGCCCGGATATGGGCGTAAAAGCTTCCGGCGGAATCCACAACGCAGACGAGGCACAGGCTATGGTAGATGCCGGCGCAAGCCGTCTCGGAACAAGCGCAACACTGGCTATCATCGGATAAAAAGGAGTTTCTTATGGATACGATACTGATAGGAATTGCCGGAGGAACCGGCAGTGGAAAAACGACACTGGCAGATAAGCTGGTAGAAAGTTTTGGACGCGATGAAGTGAGCATTCTGCGCCATGACAACTATTACAAACGCCATGACGATATTCCTTTTGAGGAGCGTGCCAAATTAAATTACGATCATCCCGATGCCTTTGATACCGACCTGTTATGCCAGCACATTCTCGAGCTGAAAGCCGGAAAATCCATCGAGATGCCGGTTTACGATTATGCCATGCATAACCGCTCGGATAAAACGATTCTGGTCCATCCTGCCCCGGTTATCGTGCTCGAGGGCATTCTCCTCTTCGTTGAGAAGGATCTCTGCGATCTGATGGACATCAAAGTCTTTGTCGATACCGATGCGGACGTGCGGATTCTCCGCCGGATCCTGCGCGATGTAAAAGAGCGCGGCCGTTCCCTGGACAGCGTTGTAACGCAGTACCTGACGACCGTAAAACCGATGCACGAGCAGTTCGTAGAGCCGAGCAAGCGCCGTGCCGACGTGATCATCCCGGAGGGCGGACAGAACACCGTTGCGCTTGAAATGCTGATCGAGCGGGTGCGTAAGCATCTGAATCTGGTGCAGAACCAGTAAACATCCGTTTATCGTTATAAAAATCTGCAAAAAAGAGCGAGGACTGAATTTTCTCTTTTCAGCCCTCGCTCTTTTTATTTTTCCCTTACAGATGTTCCAGCATTCCCTGCAGCCAGATCTGGCCTTTGAAACGTCTTCCCACTTCCGGTACTCCAAATAAATCCTTTTCGTTGATACAGATGTCTATCGGCACATCGTTGCAGACGAGGCCGAGCTCATACACCTGCTCGCCCGTTACCGCGTTCTTCGTTGTATTCATCTCCGTAATTTCACCCATCACGCTGTACTGGTCACATTCGAGACCGCTCGGCATGAAAAAGCTATCTACAATAGAAAAGACATCTTCCTTCGTCAGACGCTGGGAAATCATGGCATATGTGTCAATATCATCCATGGTGAGACTTTCCATCGCATCCTCATCCCCGTTTCTGGCAGCCGAGATCAGTGAATTCTTCTGCTGCGTGCTGCGGCGCTCCTTCTCGACCTGTTCCGGGTCTTTCTGGATCGGAAGCAGAATTGTTCCTTCCGCTGCAAGACCGGAGACAGAAAGCGGGAGCGGAAGCGGCTGCAGCGCATTTTTCTGTTTCATCTCAAGATATTCCGCTGCATGCGTCAGATAAAAGATCATCGTGATGCCAAGCCGCATATCGTCGCAGGCGCCTGCAAACGATTCCTTATCGACGTGGCGCTCCACCGATACCTCCTCGTAGGAGCTGATCTGCCCGCCCTCGAAATAGGGATAATAATATTCCATCTGGAAACGGTTGTTCTCATCAATTTCCCCACAGACCGTGATACCACAGTCATATGCATATTCTTTCGAAAATTCAGCAAAAAGGTGGTGTTCTTCTGTTTCCACAATCTTTTTACGGTCGTAGTTTTCTACTACATCACGAAGAATCTCCTGGAGTTCCTTCGTCGTCTTGATCTTTGAAAATCCAATGGTTTTCAGGTAAGCGTGCATAAGAACACCTCCTCTCATTCCTTTGTATTTCTTATGCGATTAGTGTTTCGGAACCAGTTTCTCTTTTCCGCCCATGTACATACGAAGAACTTCCGGAATGCTTACGGTTCCGTCTGCATTCAGGTTGTTCTCCAGGAATGCGATCAGCATACGCGGCGGAGCAACTACGGTGTTGTTCAGGGTATGTGCCAGGTATTTCTTTCCGTCCTCGCCGTTGACACGGATTTTCAGACGTCTTGCCTGTGCATCACCAAGGTTGGAGCAGCTTCCTACCTCGAAGTATTTCTTCTGACGCGGAGACCATGCCTCAACATCGACAGATTTTACTTTCAGGTCAGCCAGGTCACCGGAGCAGCACTCCAGAGTACGAACCGGGATATCCATGGAACGGAACAGGTCTACGGTGTTCTTCCACAGTTTGTCATACCACATCATGCTGTCTTCCGGTTTGCAGACAACAACCATCTCCTGTTTCTCGAACTGATGGATACGATAAACACCACGCTCCTCGATGCCGTGTGCTCCTTTTTCTTTACGGAAGCACGGAGAGTAGCTGGTCAGGGTCAGAGGCAGTTTCTCCTCCGGGATGATGCTGTCGATGAATTTACCGATCATGGAGTGCTCGCTGGTTCCGATCAGGTACAGATCCTCGCCCTCGATTTTGTACATCATGGACTCCATCTCAGCGAAGCTCATAACACCGTTTACGACGTTGCCGTGGATCATGAAAGGCGGTACGCAGTAGGTAAATCCGCGGTCGATCATGAAATCCCTTGCATAAGAAAGGATGGCAGAGTGGAGGCGTGCAATGTCGCCCATCAGATAATAGAATCCGTTTCCTGCAACTTCTCTTGCTGCGTCCAGATCGATTCCGTCGAAGGACTCCATAATGTCGGTGTGATACGGGATTTCAAAATCCGGTACAACCGGCTCGCCGAAGCGCTCTGCTTCTACGTTCTCGCTGTCATCTTTTCCGATCGGTACGGAAGGATCGATGATGTTCGGGATCACCATCATGATCTTCTTGATTTCTTCTTCTACTTCTTTTTCTCTTGCAGAAAGAGCCTCGATGCGGGAACCGTCAACAGCTACCTGTTTCTTTACTTCCTCAGCCTCTTCTCTCTTGCCCTGGCCCATCAGTGCGCCGATCTGTTTGGAGATTTTGTTTCTTTTTGCACGAAGTGCTTCTACTTCCTGTTTGATGTCACGGTTTTCTTTATCCAGCTCGATGACTTTATCAACCAGCTCCAGTTTCTGATCCTGGAATTTATTTCGGATATTCTGTTTTACAACTTCCGGGTTTTCTCTTAAAAACTTAATGTCTAACATAATTTCCTCCTAGTAGATCTTATCCCCTCATTTTGGCGGGATTCTTTTTGTTCTTTCCAGCCCGGAACCACTGCCGTTTTTCCAGCATTTATGCGGGTTTGGCGCGTTCCAGTACCATCATATAACAGTATATGCATTTTTTCAAGCGTTCTTTCATGCTGTTTTTCTGCGGTCCGCTTTTACATCAGATCGATCGAATTCATCGTAATTGCCTGGCGCAGCGCGTCGATTTCCTCGGCGCTCAGCATGATATAGGACTCGCCTTTTACGATCTCTTTCAGATATAAAAAACAGTTGTCACGGCTGTGGATTGCATTCAGGATAAAACCTGTGTTTTCTTTGTCGAGCATTGCCAGCGCAAAACTCATCTTTCCGCCCACATCGTCAAACGCATCATATTTTACGATTCCGTATTTGTTCAGCGTCATGCCCTGGATCTTTTTCAGATCCGCAAGATTTTTTTTCGTCAGCTCATTCTGCTTGTTCAGTTTGTCAATTTCCTTGAACCGCTGATGAAACAGCTTTTCGAGTGACTGGGCGTCTTTTCCCTTCATAAAGCTTCTGTACTTCTGGTTCAGTCTGCTTAGACGCAGCGACATGCTGACCGTCATAATCATCATCACGATAATCAGTACAATCAGAAGAAGTACAACAACGCCAAGGTCAATTCCTACCTTACTAAATAAATCGCTCATTATTCTACCTCTTACTGTATTGATTCAAACAGATCCATGATTCTCTCGAGCTCTTCCTGGGAATAATACTCGATCTCGATCTTTCCTTTGTGCTTTGCCCCGCGGTGAATGGAAACCTTCGTACCAATGATGCTCTTAATTTTCTCTTCCAGACCTTCGTAGATGGCTTCCTCTTCCAGATTGACTTTCTTTTCTTTCTTCACCTTCGGATTCAGGATCTCTTTGACCAGGCGCTCGGTCTCACGGACACTGAGCTTTTCATCGAAGATTTTCATTGCCGTATTGTACTGGAGCTCTTTATTCTCCAGCGCCAGCAGCGTACGCACATGACCGGTTGTCAGCATTTCATCGACAACCATCTGCTGTACCCTGTCGTCCAGTTTCAGGAGACGCATCGAGTTTGTAACCGCCGTTCTGCTCTTGGAAACGCGCTCTGCGATTTCATCCTGGCGGAGATGGAACTCTTCCATCAGGCGTTTGTATGCATGTGCCTCCTCAATCGGGTTCAGGGATTCTCTCTGAATATTTTCAATCAGGGAAATCTCGACAACTTCCTGCTCGGTAAAATCTTTGATGATGACCGGTACTTCTTTGATTCCGGCAAGCTTTGCAGCCCTCCATCTCCGTTCCCCTGCGATGATCTCATAATAATCATCTTTTTTCTGCACCAGAATCGGCTGTAGAACTCCGAACTGTTTAATGGATTCCGAAAGTTCGATCAGGCCGTCCTCGTCAAAGGATTTTCGCGGCTGTTCGCGGTTCGGTTCAATTTCGGAGATTTTCAGTTTCATCTCAACTGGTTTTTCGACAACTTTTTCAACAACCTTCTCGACTACTTTGACCTCCGGTTTTACCGGTTTCTCTTTTGCTTCTGCTTTGGCCGAATGTCCCGGTGAAATCAGGGAATCCAGGCCCTTGCCTAAGCCTCCTCTTCTCGCTGCCATTACTCTTCATCCCCCCTGTGAATCACTTCGTCTGCCAGGAGACGGTAGCTCTCTGCACCGGTGGACCGCTTGTCGTAATAGTTGATCGGCATACCGTAGCTCGGTGCCTCCGCAAGGCGGACATTTCTCGGAATAATGGTTTTGTAGATATTCTGATCCAGGCTGTCTTTTACGTTTTCTACTACCTGCAGAGAAAGATTCGTTCTCGCATCGTACATGGTAAAGACAACGCCTTCCATCTCCAGTTCCGGATTCAGACGCTCCTGCACCAGCTCAATCGTGTGCATAAGCTGGGATAAGCCCTCCAGTGCGTAATATTCACACTGAATCGGCACCAGAACGGTGTCCGCGGTGGTCATCGCGTTGATTGTCAGCATATTTAAGGATGGCGGACAGTCAATAATAATGAAGTCGTACTGATCGCGAACCTGATCAATTGCGTTTTTCAGGATGAATTCTTTGTCTTCCACCCCGATCAGCTCGATCTCCGCTCCGGCCAGATTGACATTGGAAGGGATAAGGGAAAGATTGTCAAAATTCAGAGGAATGATGCAGTCCTCCAGTTTTGACTCTCCAAGAAGCAGCTCATAGATGGTATTTTCCACTTCATTTTTCTCTACTCCCATTCCGCTGGTGGTATTTCCCTGCGGGTCCATATCAATGGTCAGAACTTTTTGTCCCATTTCTCCTAAACAGGAAGAAAGGTTAATTGCGGTGGTAGATTTGCCTACGCCGCCTTTCTGGTTTGCAATTGCAATTGTTCTTCCCAAAATATGTATTGCCTCCTTTCATCTTTTTGTTTTCCATTTGCAGTTTTTCCTTTTTACAGGAAATGACCTGCCGGCACTTCTTTCAAAAAAATGATTCATGCGGCAGGTGTTTTGGCATATAGATAGGAAAAATCTCCTTTTCTATGCCAGTCTATCTGAGGAATTCTTCAGATTCTATCTCAAAATTGCCCCAATTTGGGACAAAGATATTTTATCATACTACGCCGGATTTTACTACTGGAAATGTTTCACGTGAAACATTTTCTGCATTTTTGCATGATTAGGCGGTGTGAAACATAAGAAAATTGGAGATTTTTGGCGATGTTTCACGTGAAACATTTTGAAAAGCACTGTTTTACAATAATTTTTCTCGGTTTTTACGCTGTTTAAAGGTTTTTTGGAATTTTTTCAGCGATGATTTTGCATTTTTTGATGGTTTCCAAGTAATTCTGCAATGTCAGAACATTTTTTTCTGTTTCACACAGTTTTTATAAAATGTTTCACGTGAAACATTTTAATTTTTGACGTTTTTGAGGTATAAATATACTGGAAACGTTATTTTAATCGTGTGATGCTCTTTTTCAAGGAAATCTCAGGTGATTAGGAAGAAAAAATCAACTTATCAGGATATTATTGATACATAGATCAGGAATCAAAACTGTTTATGGTTGTTCGGTGATCGTAAATGTCTCTTTTGTATATAAAATGTATTTTTATTCACCAGGGCTCTGTTTTTTCATCGTTCTTCCTCGCTTTTTTCAAATTTTCAGCATTTTTCTCTTTATTTTCATCAGTAAGAGGCATAATCCGTGAGACATCCTCTTTTTCATTTTTTCTCCAGTTTTTCTCTTTTCGGGCGGTTTTTCTTTGATTTTTTTTTATTTTACAGGCCAAGCTGCACATTTTCTGTTTTTTATCGATTTATTTGATTTCACTATAATTTTTCTGTTTTTATGGTTTTAATATTTTTCTCTCGCTGCCACGTCTTTTATCCTCTTTTCCATCTTTCTGGCTTACCTTTCTCTTTTTTTGTAAACAATCTCACTTTTTCTCTTTTATCAACATTTTTTATTCCTTCTCTCCGTTTTTTATCCCTCATCGCCATTTCACACCATTTTCTTGCCTTTCACTGCCTCTCCCTCCCGTTTTTATTCTTTTCGCCCATGTCTATACTACATTTTCCCCTTTTCAGTCGTTTTTTGCCTTTTCTCAACTCATTTTTATCTTTTTTTGCTTTTTCCGCCTCTTCCATCGTTTTATACCCTCTTTTTGCCATTTTTTAGATCGTCCTTCATTTTTTCGTTTCTACTTATGTCACTTTCCCCGTCTCATTTTTCACGTTTCACGTCTCTCAAAATGTTTCACGTGAAACATCGTTTTTTACGATTTTCGGTCTTCGGCGATCAGTGAGAAGCGATTTGCTTCCCGGCTTTCCGAAAATCACTCTCATTTTTCACCTCTCTTATTTTTAAAATAATCGTATTTTCTATTCTATTTTTGATTTTATCCGTCTTTTCTACATTTTTCCTGTATTTTCGCGTGTTTCACGTAGTTTTTCGTCTCTGTTTTCTCTCTTTTATTAAATTATTTAATTATATTTTTATATTTTCGTATGAATTGAACTTTTACATTCGTTTTTTCGGATTTTCCAAACCATTTACTAAACGCATTTTGGGACCATTTTTTCATGGATTTTTACCAATCTGGAAGGATTTTATCCCATAGTGCCGTTTTCATGCTTTTATGTGTATTATTGCATCATTTTTTCTCTGTTTTTTGCAGTTATGTAAACCATTTAAATATGCCATTCGCCAGTAGTTGACATAACGTAGTTCTCCTGGAATTGTCTACGCTTTTCGTCAAATTGCGTCTTATTTTCGTCTCTTTTTCTCATTTTTCCCTTAATTTTTGCATTGTATCTTTCCCTTTTTTCGCTTATAATAAGCTCAACACAACGTTTCGAACCGATTCCTCCCCTCCGGGAGACCCCTGAAAGGAGTTTTATCATATGAAACACAGCAAAAAACTGGTCACCTTGAGTGTCCTCACCACGATGTCCGGCGCAGCGATTTACTTTCTGAATAAAACGCTCGATACCGCCGCCGTACGGAAAAACCTGCTCGCCTCGGCTGAAAAAGAGAGCTTTTCCTGGCAGTTCGGCGATATTTTTTACACAAAAAAAGGCACCGGAACCCCGATGCTCTTACTTCATGACTTACATTGTGCCTCCAGCGGCCGCGAATGGCAGTATATTGAGGATGCTCTCGCCCAGGATCACACCGTCTACACACTCGATCTCCTCGGCTGCGGCCGTTCCGACAAGCCGGCGATCACGTACACGAACTTTTTATACGTACAGCTCATCGTCACCTTCATCAAACAGGTCATCGGATGTCCAACCGACGTAATTGCATCCGGTTTATCCGGCTCTTTCGTCGTAACCGCCTGCAATACAGCCCCGAAATGCTTCGGCCGAATCATGATGATCAACCCGACCGACCTTGCCAAGCTCAACAAAATCCCGGATAAACGCAGCCGCTTCCTGAAACGCATGATCGAGCTCCCGCTCGTCGGAACGCTGCTGTACCACACGCTCACCGGCCGCTCCAACATCGAGCTTTTATTCACCGAGAGCTATTATCACAACCCGTTCCACCGCTCACCGGAGGACGTAGACGCATTCTATGAGTCAGCCCACCTCCAGAGCAGCGCCGGAAAGTACCTTTTTGCAAGCCTTGCGGGCAATTACGTGAACCTCAACATCGGCCACGCTTTAAAACACATTGACAACAGCATCTTCCTCATCGGCGGCGAGGAGGAACCGGGCATCGCAGAAACCTTTGCGCTGTACACAGCGCTCAACACCTCCATCGAAACCCAGATCCTGCCGAAAACAAAGCACATGCCGCAGATGGAGGCACCGCAGGCCCTCTTAGAGCAGATCCAGATCTTTTTCGCCCCGGTACAGTAATACCCCCTTCTGCTCCCGGCCTCGAGCGAAAAAATGAGACAAAAAAACGGAGGATTTACTGATTTTTTCACTCTCAGTAAATCCTCCGTTTTCAATTTTAACCAGCCTTTAATGACTCTTTACTCCGCCGAATCCGAAGAACTGTCATCCTCCGTCTTTGCCGCAAGCAGTTTCCCGTAATTTTCCACCATGGTCTTCACGTTATTTTTATTCACAAGAGACGGAACTCCGTCCTCATCTACCGTGTAATAGAAGCTCGAATCATACGGGCTGTAAGCGAATGTCAGGTCGCCGTCTGTCATATGGAAGACTGCGGTAAACTCGGCATCCTTGGCCTGCACGAGGCTTTCATCCTTCGTCTGCGCCTTCAGGCCAATGAGCGAAGAATAGAACGTGGTAAACGTTGATTTATCAATCGTTTCATCGCCGCAGATGTAACTGATTTCCTGTGTTGTGGAATCGCTGTCGTCATCCTTTTTCTCTTCCACATGGCGTACATACGTCTTCGTCTCGCCGTTATACGTAATATCAAGACTCGTCAGATCCGATACATTTTCCATGCCGATATACATGTTCCAGAAATCAGATGCCTTCTTTCCGGTGAAGGTTTCAACATTCGAAGCCGTCATCAGATGAACTTCATTCGAGCCGTCCAGCTTCACGTAATAAGAACCGCCGTCCTCATTTGCATTGCCGACATACAATACCAGATCTTTCTCCACCGTAACGGTTGTCGTTTCGGAAGAAGAGCTCGTTGCAGTGCTGTCGCTTGATGAAGAATCTGCTGTGGAATCCGAAGAAGTATCTGCCGTTGTTGTATCGTCAGCCTCAACCTCCTGCTCTTCTGTGTAATGCACGCGGATCGTCGTCTTTGGCTGATCCAGTCCGTACTGGGAAAGATCCGATGCGTTGTACGTAACAAGATCTCCAAAGCTAAGAGATGCCACCGCACTTGTCATGGTGCCGATCGAATCCGCATCACCGCCATGTGCCGCTCCATCTGCGTCCACAACCTGCCATTCATCCGTCTGGAGTTCCGAATCAGCAGCGCTTACTTCTTTTGTCAGCGTATATCCGTTCTCACCCTCCACCTGCAGCTTCGTAATGTTTTCCGCCGTCACAGATGGCATGGATTCCGTTGTCGCCCACTCCATCATATCGGACGGGAACATCGTTTCAAGCGATGTGCTTACCAGATAAACTTTACTCGTATCATCGTTCAGATAAATATAGTATCTGCTCGAGCTGTTCTTATCTCCGACATGAATCGTCGTTTTCTCGTCTCCCGCAGTCACTACAACCTCCTGAGACGGCGTCTCGAGCCCGAAATCGGCCATAGAATCGATTTCATCGTCTTCAATGACTCTTTCTGCTGTCATGCTGCTAAGAGAGCTTAAAACGCTCGTTATCTTGCTCTCATCCAGTGGGAATCCATCCTCCTGGTCGTATGTCCAGATATCGGTATCATCGTCTCCTGCTGTTTTCGTAAAAGACACCGTCTCTCCGTTGATCTGGAACGAAAGCGCTGTTACATCATCTTTTGAAAAATCAACCACTTTTTCGGCGTCTGCACCAGAATCCGAACTGCTGCTGTCCGCATCGGCGGTGCTGTTTTTCTTCGTCAGCACCACCAGTACGGCAAGAAGCAGTACCAAAAGGATCAGGCAGGCCGCCATCTTTCCTTTTTTCTTCATCACTGTTTTCTCCTCTTCATCCAGATCATCACGCCAATCACAACAAGTACCAGCGGAATTCCCGCAATGGTAATAATAGACCAGGTGTTAACTGCTCCCTGTGTAAATACCAGGTTTGTATAGCTTGTGCTCTTGCTTGGAATAACAACGGTCTGCTCCACATCACACATGGAGGTCAGTGCAGTCGCTGCCAGCTTCGAGTTCGCACCGCTGATTGCCTGGTCAATCTGGCTGCTCAGCATCGATGCACTCGAGAAATAAATGATCTGTGTCTCTTTATCATCTACAGTTTCTGTAATGGAAACGCCAAGGTCAAATGCGCCCGTCTCACTGTCCGCACTCTTCGACCAGGTGCTGTTCTCCGGGTCATTTTCAATATAAGCGTCCTCGGTGGTCGTCAGAAGGCTCTTGATCGTAATGGTATCACGATAAGAATCGAGCTTCTGAATTGCCTGTGCAACCGGCATCAGAATGTAATTACTCTTTACTTCGGTTGTAATGTCATCACTCTGAATGTTCGGCAGCAGATAATACGGCATCTGCGGATAATAATGCTGGGAATCGGTCTCCACAACAATTCCGCTGGAGCGTTTCACGCCGTAGTTCTCCAGTATGGAATCCAGATTCGGCATATCCGTTCCGGTATAGCTGGTGAACATCAGAAGTTTTCCGCCGTTTTCCAGGTAGGTAATGACTTTATTTGCCTCATCCTCGGAGAAATCGGTGGTCGGGGACATGATCACAAGCTCCTCGGCATCCTCCGGGATATCGTCTGTCATCAGGGCAAGATCACTGATTTCCACATTGTTTTTATTAACTGCATCACTGAAGTTCGTAGAGAGATCACTCTCGGAAGCCTCGCCGTGGCCGGTTACCCAGTAAACCTTCGGGTTGTTTTCACTCGTCACATACGTGATGGCGCTGGTAATCTGACCCTCGCCGTCAAAGCCGGTTGTCTGTGTCTGATAGGTCTGATAGTTTGTGGAAGTCTCCCACATATCACTGTTGCTGACCACCTTGCTCTTATCGCCGCATACGACAATTACACTGTTTGCAGCTACCGTCTGATCGGTATACTGACTCGTAAATTTCGGATACAGATCCGGGTCTTTTGTCTCTACTTTGATATGGTCAGAAAGCTCATCGTAGTGCTCCAGCAGCTTCTCGATGGTGTCATCCTCACTGCCCTTCTGCACAATATAATACAGGGTAACGTCTTGATCGAGATCCTTTAATGCCGTTTTCGTCTCATCTGTAATGGAATACATTTTCTGCGTACTCAGGTCAATCTGTGTTTTACTGGTCGGAATCTGCGCCACAATCAGGTTAATAACCACAATCACAGCCAGAACAATCACCGTCATAATTGAAGAATAAGAGCCCTGTTTCAGGTGCTTTTTCTGCTCCTCTCCGGTAAACACTTCCTTCAGATGTTCTTTGGAGAACGTCTTTTTCAGCTTTTCTTTAATATTAAAATTCATTTTATGCTGTTTCTTTTCCTTCTTTTCGCTGCTCATCGTCTCCACCTCCTAATTCCAGCGTTTCTTCTGCAGGGACTGCATTGCAAGGAAAGTGCAGATTGCAATGACGGACAGGTAGTAAACAACACCGCCAATGTCCAGAATACCGTTCACAAAGTTATCCATATGGCCCGCCATGTTGAATATACCGAGCAGATCCTGGATTTTACCCTCGAGAAAGGTGGATTTTGTGAAGTAAACTGCCGTCAGCGCACCCTCGCCGATCACGGCAATCACACCGGTAATGATCGGGTTTTTAATCATACTGCCGATCCAGAGGCATACCAGCGCGATGATGATAAAGAAAGCAAAGAAGGAGCTTCCGGCTCCCTCCGGGAAGAAATTTGCAATACCGCTCTCCACATAGCACAGGAACAGGATCACAAAGCCGACAACGGCTGCGATGACCTGACTCTCGGTGATGGAGGAAACAAACACGCCGACCGAAATATAGGCTGCCCCCAGCAGGAAATAACCAAGGATCGAAGTGTAGGATACGGCGTAGGAAACCGTTCCGTGGGTTCCAAGAAGCAGCGGATACAGGCACATAATCAGCACCGGAATCACATAAATGGTGAGAAGCGCCAGATATTTTCCAAGGATAATATCGGAAATTTTTACCGGTGCGGTAAGGAGCAGCTGATCCGTTTTATTTTTCTGCTCCTCCGACAGGACACGCATTGTCAGAACCGGTACTGCGATCAGCAGAATAAATGCGGAATTCTGCAGCGCATATCCGATCTCCGGGTAACCCTGCTGCAGGTTGATGGCCGTAAAATACAGGCCGAACAGCGCCAGAGTAAACGCCATAAACAGATATCCGACCATGCTTGTCAGATAGCTTTTTAACTCTTTTTTATAAATCGCCGTCATTGTGCGTCTCCCTCCTCCTGTTTTGTTTCAGCGGCTGATTCCGCTGCATCTGTGCTTTTTTCTTCCGACACTTCCCCGACAGCCGTTTTGTCTGCTTCCGGTTCACATTCTTTTTCACGTTCTTTTTGCTTCAGCTGTTCTTTCTCTGCTTTTTTCAGCTTTCTTGCAGCCTTTCCGGAATCATCGGTCAGCTCCAGGAAGACGTCTTCCAGAGACATCGAGGAGGAAGTCAGCTCGAGGATCGGGCAGTTGGCCTTTGCCAGTGCATAGAACAGCTCCTCGCGGATATCCTTATCCTTTTCCGTGGTAATTTTTACCTTAATCTGCTCCTCATTCGGCGTATTTTCATATTGGATCTCTTTTGCATCGAGCGCATTAAGCGCCGGAACCAGCTGCTTTCTCGTTCCGTGAACGGTACATGTAACCGTGTTTGATCCAAGCATCAGTTTACTTAAGTTTTCCGGGGTATCACTCGCAACGAGCTGTCCCTTTGCGATAATCATGACGTAATCGCAGACGGCGCTGACCTCGGAAAGGATATGGGAACTTAAGATAACGGTATGTTTTTTGCCCAGTGATTTAATCAGATCGCGGATCTCAATGATCTGCTTCGGGTCCAGGCCTACCGTCGGCTCATCGAGGATGATGATCGGCGGATAACCGAGCACTGCCTGTGCCAGTCCGACCCTCTGTCGGTATCCTTTCGACAGGTTCTTGATCAGACGGTTCTGCATATCGGTGATCTTCACCAGATTCATGACCTCAAGAATCTGTTTCTTTCTCTGATCCTTTGGAATTTTCTTTAATTCCGCCACGAATTTCAGATATTCCAGAACGGTCATGTCCGTGTAGACCGGCGGCAGCTCCGGCAGATAGCCGATGCATTTCTTTGCCTCCTCCGGCTCCTCCAGGATGTTGTGCCCGTTGATCAGCACTTCGCCCTCCGTAGATGCCAGATAGCCGGTGATGATGTTCATGGTCGTTGATTTTCCGGCGCCGTTTGGGCCAAGGAAACCATAGATCTGGCCTTCTTCTACGGTAAAACTCAGGTTGTTGACAGCTACGTGGTCGCCATAGCGTTTCACCAGATTTTTAACCTCTATCAATGTTCCTTCCTCCTTGTTTCTTAAAGCAGTTCCGGCCTGGCCTTTCTGGCAAAAGAGCCGGAGATGCTCTCATTCTCTAAAGACACTTTATCTTATTCTGAAAATGTGATAATTTGCTGGAAAATTTGTGAAAAAACGGTGAAGCCATGGAGCAATTTGTTTGTTTTTCGACGAAAAATCAATTTCTTTTACCATAAGAATCATGTATACTATAACGTATCCGCGGACGGACGCTTTTCCATTTTTGTTCCGCCGCGAAACATTACGCCGGACTTTTTCCCGTCCGGGACTGGAGATTTTAGGAGACTCTATGAATAAAAAAGACTACTACTGGGCCAAGTATATGCTGATTTTCGGCTTTTTCTGCATCTCTTTTGGCACCTCGATTTTCCTGAAAACCGAACACGCCCCCGATGAGGCGATGCGGATGCTGATTCCGGAATACATCGTCTCACACCACACACTGCCGAACGGCATGGAAGAATCGGTGCGCCATCCGCTGTGGGGATTCTCCTATGCGCTGTATCCGTATCTGACCGCGATCATCAGCTCCGTGTTTATGGCCATTACATCGCTGTTTACGAAAAGTGCAGCGGCTCTTTTAACTGCCGCCCGCCTCACCAGCGTCCTTTCCGGCACCGGCACACTGATCGTTGTCTTTCTGATCGGAGAAGAGCTCTTTGAACGCCGCGAATCGGCACTGCTTGGCGGTATTTTCGTCGGTTTCCTGCCGCAGTTCGTGTTCCTCTCCTGCTATGTAAACAACGATTCTTTTGCTGTTTTCACGGTCGCACTGATCATCTACTTCTGGATCCGCGGCATGAAAAGCGCATTCTGCAAGAAAGACTGCATCGGCCTTGGAGCAGGCTGCGGACTCTGCGCGCTGTCGTACTACAACGCCTACGCGTACCTGCTCTGCAGCATTCTTCTGTTCTTCGCGCTAATGATACATTTCAGAAAACCGGCAAAGGAGATCTTCGCCAAAGCGTTTCTGGTTTTTGCCATTGCCTTCCTGATCGGCGGCTGGTTCTTCATCCGCAATGCCGTCATCCACGACGGAGACCTGCTCGGCATGCGCACCACAAAGGAATCCGCATCGCTGTATGCCACTGAGGAGTACAAACCGGAAAACCGGCAGACACCGGCATCCGAAGGCTGGAGCTTTAAGCAGACGTATTTACAGACCCCGGAGGGCCGCACCTCCAACTGGCTGTTCTCGACCGTCAGCAGCTTCATCGGCTCGTTCTCCTACATGACCGTCCATCTCCCGATGGTGCTTTATCTGCTGTACGGCGCCCTGATGGCATTCGGATTCCTAGTGTTTTTGTTCCTCGGCATGATCCCGCACTGGTTCCGCAAAAAGCCGCAGCGTCTCCTCTTTGTGATGCTGCTCCTCGCGTGCCTGATCACGCTGCTTATGGACATGTACAATACGTATTTCAGTGACTATCAGTCGCAGGGCCGCTACCTGATGCCGGCGCTCGTCCCGCTGATGGTCTGGATTGATGACGGCTATTCTTCACTCACTGCAAAAATTCCCGCCAAGTGGAAACGCGCCTCCTGCCATCTGACACTCCTGCCGGGAGCAGTCTGGCTTGTACTGTTTCTCATCAGCCACATCGGATTTTTGATTCCGGGCTGTTGTGTATAAATTAAACCATAAAAACAGGTGTTATCTATTTTGCTGTTGCGATAACACCTGTTTCTTAGTTATAAACTTTTAGTTTTTAGATATGTTTAATCTGGTCTTACATTTCACTGTCTTTTTTTCTTTTAATTGTCAAAATAGTTATAATAGCAATCGCCAAAATCCCAATTCCTAAAATAATTACCAACATCTTATTTTGATATTTCGTCGGCTGATTTGCAACATCAAGGACAATATTTGTTCCTCCTTGTGTATCGTCAGTTTCTATATATGACGAATCAGCAACTGCTGCAACAACCGCTGCATAATTATATGCATGAAACTCTTCTTCACCACTAAGTCCATATTCCGCTATTTCTGAACTGTCTGTAAGACACGCTGCAGCATCTTCACGTCCTGGTATCAGATACCCCACTTGTGTTTCATTCAATGCAATCCAGACTGGAAAACGAATAGGATCTACTCCTCCAACAAGTCGAAATTTATAATTGTCCCATACAATATCTGAATTTGCAGCAAGTGAAATATTTAATTGTTCTATATATGTCGGCGTATCATCTAATTCATACCCTCTGGCTCCACTTATGTGCCATTGATCGATCGGTTGTCCATCTTCGCCATTTGCCCTTACCGCACATGCTTCATACAAATGTCCATATGCTCTAATCGGGATAATCCAAATATAATCGCTTTGTTCTAACGCGTTTTCTACTTCGGACACAGAAAGAAGTTCTGAGGTTAAAAGTGGTGTATCAATATACTCTTTTAATGCATTATCAAAATCAATATCTGATACACTGATTCCCTCTTCAAACGGATCCTCAACAGGTCCTCCATTTGTAATAGAAACAATTTCATCAGCAAGTGCAACGATTTTTTCATAATCTTCAGATTCCGATAATATTTCAAGTTTAGATGCTGATACAGTAGATGCTGATATTATAATTCCAATGAAGCAAACAAATATTTTTAATATTTTCTTCATACGATTCCCTCTTCCTTCTTTTAATTTATTGTAATAGTATTTTCATAATATCCTGTTCCAGATTGAAATTTACATGGACCTGTTAAATCCGCGTGGGAAATCCAATCATTTAAATTAGTACAGCCTTTTGCCGGGTCAACAACATTCACGGTATCTCCCCATTTATTATACCCCCTTGCAACAACATAATGCCCTTTTAATTTTAATGCATTTCCTGTCCAATTAATATACAGAACACATGGATTATTTTTAATAAGGATATTCGATTCAAACAGAGAAGATTCTATTTGTCCATTAACAGAGCAGGATAATCCCGTCATACAATTTATTCCTGTAATGACATCCTTATGGTTTCCTCCTAAATTAACATCTGTGCCATACACTTTTTTAACAATATCTGTTTGGGTAACTGTAGAGCTTGGATTTTTATATAATCCCACCATTTGAGCACTTGCGGCCCAACACCAGTTATCCTTTTCCTGCTGTTTTCTGTTAAGAGTGAGAACGCTTTTGTAAAAAATCCCATCTGAATCAAATGAACAAGTTTCTTTCGAAATTGTTTTTGTACAATTTTTATACATGCCTCCCCAACTCCGAAAATAATACCAGTAACCGTTTATTTTTTTCCAACCAACAGCCATTATTCCTGACGCATCTACATAATATGTATTATTATCATAGTTAAAAAAAGTATTTTTATACATACCTCCCCAATTTTTAAAATAATACCAGTTCCCATCTATCTTTGCCCAACCTTTTGCCATCACACCATCGCTTGCAAGATAGTATGTATTACCTTTATACTCCAAGAATGCACTTGTTAAATTTCCGCCGCTATTCTTTTTCCAGTAATAGTTTCCATTTGTTTGTACCCATTCACCGGGTACTTGAGATGTTGTATAATAATTTGTCGCTGCAAATACACTTACTGCTGAAAGAAATATTGTCAAAAACATTATAATAATTATTTTTGTCTTTTTCATACATATACCTCATTATTTAATATTTGATATGAAATTCTCTCTTATGAATATCTTCAAAATATAGTATGCATTGGATTCCCCCCCTTATCATATTTTCTTTTACGTTTCACAATTGATCTATTTATTTCATCATACACTGATATGTTTTTTTTAACAATTATCATCTTTTTACAAAATATTTATCGCAAAATATTGCAAATAGGAGAATTTAATTTTTTTGCTCAAAAGTGTAATTTTCCAGACATTTAATCGTATATACTATAAATGAGCAAGTTCGTGATTTTGCATAAACAGAAAGACACCTTAAATCGTTCGTGTTGTATAATGAAAGTGACCAAACAAACATTGCAACATTTACGAAAGAAGGTGTCCCTCGCAAATACTATACATCATTCTACATTCATATACAGCCAGTTTAAGAAATTAAATTTATGCAAATCTTTTTCGAACAGAGTGATCGGTCATCTCATGAGTATCCTGAGCAGTATCTTTATCTCGGGTTACCATGGAAAAACTACCGACTTTGCACAAAACAGTTCCTGCCACAGAACTACCATCGCACATTTCCTCAATTCCGGGAAATGGGATGATACCTTACTTGAAAATACTTTAAAATCCTCCGTAGTTGAAATTATTTATTCAGAAGCACAGCGCACCGGAAAGCCTGTTTTCTGTATTGTGGATGATACCATAGCTTCAAAGACAAAGCCTTCGTCACAGGCGCTGCATCCAATTGAAGATGCGTATTTCCACCAGTCCCATTTAAAGGGAAAACAGGATTATGGTCATCCGGCGGTTGCTGTTATGCTTTCGTGCAATGGCATTGTCCTAAACTATGCTTTTGTACTGTACAATAAATCCATTTCCAAGATTGATATTGTGCAGAGCATTGCAAAGGAACTGCCAGAACCTCCAGTCATGTCGTATTTCCTTTGTGACTGCTGGTATGTTTCTGAAAAATTAATCAACACATTTGTACAAAAGGGGTTCCATACCATTGGAGCTTTAAAAACAAACCGCCTGCTGTACCCGTCAGGAATGAAAAAGAAGCTCAGCGAACTTGCTGCTGAATTATCGGTAACAGAGAATGGATTTGACCTTGTGACCGTCAAAAACCGAAAATATTATGTGTACCGGTATGAAGGAAACCTGAATGGTATCGAAAATGCGGTTGTTCTTTTAAGTTATCCTGAAAAGGCATTTGGAAATCCCAAAGCACTGCGGGCTTTTATCAGCACAAACGTGGCATTATCAACGCTGGAGATCCTTTCCTGCTATGTGTGCAGATGGCCGATTGAGGTCTTTTTCAGACAATGTAAGACCCATCTGGCACTGGATACCTACCAGATACGTTCCTCAAAAGGGATCCAAAGATACTGGCTGCTGATGTCAATGGCACATTATATCTGTGTTATAGGCACTGGACGATATCAGTCTTTCCAGGAAGGACATCAACTGATTCGCAGTACCATTCAGCAGGAAAAGTATCAATATCTGTTTCAATGTGCAAAGTCCAGTATTGATTTTGAAGCGTTTATGAAATTAGCAGGATAGTTTTGTGCATTTTTTCAAATTTGCTCATTTATAGCGTATATATACATAAAAATCAGAAGAGATTATTATGCCAACTTACTCAACATAATAATCTCTTCTGATTTCACTTTTTACACTTTTGTTTCTTTTTCAGCTTTTTCAAAATATACTATTCTTTACTGAATCGGCTCCTTCGCCGGTGTTCCCGCTTTTCTCGGATACTTCTTCGGCGTCGCCTTCCCCTTCTCGATACAGACAAACGATCTCTCATCCTCCGTTCCCGTAAGCTGGAAATAAACCGGCTCTTTTGCCTCGCCGCCGAGCACATGAATCGCTTTTTGAGCTGCGGCAAGCTCCTCATTCAATTTGCCCGATTTATACGAAACAAACCGTCCGCCCACCTTCACATACGGCAGACAGTACTCCGAAAGCGAGCTTAAATTCGCCACTGCCCGCGATACCACGAGATCAAACTGCTCCCGGTAATCCTTCTGGCGTGCGAAATCCTCGGCTCTTCCGTGAACCGCCGTAATCTTCGAAAGGCCAAGCTGTCCGATCACCTCATTCAGGAATTTCACTCTCTTATTCAGTGAATCCAGCAGTACAACTTCCACCTCCGGAAACGCGATTTTCAGCGGGATTCCCGGAAAACCGGCTCCCGTTCCCACATCGAGAATGCGTCCCGCCTGTGCCACATCACAGACCTTCACCAGCGACAGGCTGTCGAGGAAATGCTTCGTAATCACCTGATCAAACTCCGTAATCGCCGTCAGATTCATAAACGAGTTCCACTCCACCAGCAGCTCATAATACTGCAGGAACTGCGTCTTCTGCTGTTCGGAAAGTGTGATTCCAAGCTCAAAAAGGCCGCGCTCAAATCCTTCAAGATTGTATTCTTTCATGTTGTTCTCCGTTCTTCTCTATTCTTCCAAGTGCCCGCTGCACTTTTTGTTACGATCCACGCAGCGCGAAAGCACTTGCTGTTTCGCTGCATAAGAACGTAATTCAGGCATGCATATCTGCCATTTATTTATGTCCCAGATACACCAGCAGAACCGAAATATCCGCCGGGGAAACGCCTGAAATACGGGACGCCTGGCCGATGTTGATCGGGCGGTACAGGTTCAGCTTCTGTTTCGCCTCGATACGCAGACTCTGAATCTCGTCGTAATTGATGTTCTCCGGGATCTTCTTCTCTTCCATCTTCTTGAACTGCTCCACCTGCTTCATCTGGCGCCTGATATAGCCGTCGTACTTGATGTTGATGTTGACCTGCTCCTGCACATCCTCCGGCAGCTTGGGTCTTTTCGGATCTACTTCCGCCAGCATCTTATAATTCAGTTCAGGTCTTCGGATCAGCTCTGCGAGCGAACTTCCGCCGGAAAGCAGCGTCGATCCATACTCTTCCAGAAGCTCATTGATGTTCGAGCTCGTTCCCACATACGTATTCTCCACGCGCTCAATCTCTTCCTGAATCCGCTGTTCTTTTACTTTCAATGCCTCATACTGCTCCTCGCTGATCAGGCCTGCGCGGTAGCCGTATTTGCGCAGACGCAGATCCGCGTTGTCCTGGCGGAGCAGGAGACGGTATTCCGCGCGGCTCGTCATCATACGGTACGGCTCATGGTTCTCTTTCGTCACGAGGTCGTCGATCAGAACGCCGATATACGACTCCGAACGGTCGAGTACCAGCTCTTCTTTTCCCTGCACGCGGAGCGCTGCGTTGATACCCGCGATCAGACCCTGTGCCGCAGCCTCTTCATATCCCGAACTACCGTTAAACTGGCCTCCGGAAAACAGATTTTTGATCGCCTTGAACTCGAGGGACGGCAGAAGCTGTCTCGGGTTAATGCAGTCGTACTCGATCGCATACGCATTCCGCACGATTTTCGCGTGTTCCAGGCCCGGCACGGTGTGATACATCGCAATCTGCACATCCTCCGGCAGTGAACTCGACATGCCGCCGACGTACATCTCGTTCGTGTATCTTCCCTCCGGCTCCAGGAACACCTGATGGCGGTTTTTATCCGCAAATTTTACGACCTTATCCTCAATCGAAGGACAGTACCTGGGACCCGTTCCCTCGATCATGCCGGAATACAGCGGTGACCGGTCGAGGTTTTCGCGGATAATTTTATGCGTCTCCTCGTTCGTATACGTCAGCCAGCAGGATTCCTGATCGATCTGCACGCTCTCCGGATCGGTCGAAAACGAGAACGGAACGACACGCTCATCACCGAACTGCTCTTCCATTTTCGAAAAGTCGATGCTTCGCTTGTCAATACGCGCCGGTGTTCCTGTTTTAAAACGCACCATCTCCACGCCGTTCGCTTTCAGGGAATCGGTCAGATGGGTTGCCGCCTGTAGTCCGTTCGGGCCGGTATATGTGCTCACATCACCGTAAATGCACCGTGCATTCAAATAAACGCCGGTACAGAGAACGGCAGCCTTACAGTGGTAAATTGCACCGGAAACGGCTTTTACGCCCGTCAGAACGCCGTCTTCCACGATCAGCTCCGCAATCTCCATCTGGCGGATCGTCAGATGATCGGTATTTTCGAGAACCTCGCGCATCGACTGGCTGTACGCCCGCTTATCCGCCTGCGCACGCAGAGAATGCACTGCCGGTCCCTTCGATTGATTCAGCATTTTCGACTGAATAAACGTTTTATCAATATTTTTGCCCATCTCGCCGCCGAGCGCGTCGATCTCTTTTACGAGGTGCCCTTTCGAGGTTCCTCCGATGTTCGGGTTGCACGGCATCATGGCGATGCTGTCGACACTTACCGTAAATACAACCGTTTCCAGCCCCATCCGCGCCGCCGCAAGTGCTGCCTCGCATCCCGCATGGCCCGCACCGATGACGGCAATATCAATTGTTTCTTCTAAAACTGCCATTTTTCCTGTCCTTTTCTATCTAAACTCTACGAACTGTTTCGTGATTATTTGCCTGTACAGAACTTGCTGAAAATCTCATTCACAAGGTCCTCTCCTACCGCTTCACCGATGATCGAGCCAAGTTCCTCATACGCATTCATTAGGTCAATCGAGAAGAAGTCCTCCGGCATACCCATTTCGATGCTGCCTGCCGTCAGCTCCAGACTCTTTTTTGCTTCCAGAAGCGCCTGTTTATGGCGCGCATTCGTGATGTAAACCTCATCGTTGAACGAAATTTCACCTTGGAAGAACATCTTTTTCATCTGCTCTTCCAGCTCTTCCATGCCCGTCTCTTCCCGCGCCGAAATGCTGATGACCGGAGCACCTGTCTTCTGCTCCATCTCCTCTTTTTCGATCACCGCGGTCAGATCTGATTTATTCAGCAGCACAATCGCCTTGCGCCCTTTCAGGATCTCCATAATTTTCGCATCATTCTCATCGAGCGGCACCGACGCATCCACCACGTAGAGGATCAGATCCGCATCTTTTGCGTGTTCGAGCGCACGGTCCACGCCGATTTTCTCGACCGTGTCCGCCGTCTTGCGGATACCCGCCGTATCGAGAATCCGAAGGGAAATACCCTTCAGCACCAGATTTTCCTCGAGCACATCGCGCGTCGTTCCGGCGATATCCGTTACAATCGCCTTTTCCTCTCCGGCCAGCAGATTCAAAAGCGACGATTTTCCGGCATTCGGCTTTCCAAGAATAACTGTCTTGATGCCCTCCTGGATCATCTTACCCTCATCCGCAGATGCCAGGAGCTTTTCAACCTGCTTTTTCTGCTCCGCAACAACCACGGCCAGCCGCTCCGGGTATCCGTCCAGACTGATGTGCTCCGGGTCATCAAGCGCCGACTCGATAAACGCGATCTCATAAATCAGCTTCTCGCGAATTGCCCGGATCGCCTTTTTCACCGTTCCGCGCAGCTGGCTCTCGGAGCTTTTTAAGGCATACGCACTCTTTGCCGAGATGACATCCATAACCGCCTCGGCCTGCGTCAGATCCATTCTTCCATTCAGAAACGCCCGTTTCGTAAACTCACCCGGATCTGCCGCCCGCGCACCGGCATTTAAGACTGCCTCGAGCACTTTTTTCACCGCCAGCACCCCGCCGTGACAGTCGATCTCGACGGTATTCTCGCCCGTATATGTTTTCGGCCCTTTCATCACCATGACAAGGACCTCATCAATCACTTCCTCCCCTTCGGTAATCCATCCATAATGAATCGTATGGGATTTGACCGCGGAAAGCTTTTTTCCTTCTTTTTTTGCACGGAATACGCGGTCCGCCACTTCGAACGCATCGTTTCCGCTGATTCTTACAATACCAATTCCCGCCGGCGCCATCGCTGTGGACACTGCGGCAATTGTATCATCCAAATGAAATCCTGCCATTGTTTCCAGTCCTTTCTAAAACCTCTCTTTTTGGGGATCCCAGTATTCAGATCCACATTTTTTCTTTCCTTTCGCATGGCTCTGAATAGTTCCATTTTAGCAGAAAACCAGAAAAGACGGTACCCCGTATTTTCAACAGGTACCGTCTTTTTGCATATTTTTTACGCTTTCTTATCGTTTCGGCGCTACAACTACGTGGCGGTATGGCTCGCTGCCCTCGCTGTAGGTCTCCACGAATTTATTTCCCTGCAGTGCAGAGTGGATGATTCTTCTCTCGTAAGGATTCATTGGCTCCAGAGAAACCGGTCTTCTGGTCTTTTTCACTTTGTAAGCGATGTTTCTTGCCAGATTTTCCAGTGTTTCTTTTCTGCGTTTGCGGTAGTTCTCCGTATCAAGTTTGACACGAACGTAATCCTTCTGCTCTTTGTTGACCACAAGGCTGGTCAGATACTGAAGGGAATCCAGTGTCTGTCCTCTTTTTCCGATCAGGATACCCATATCCTCACCGGCAAAATCAACTTCAAGAGAACCGTTCTCGGCATTATACTCCATCTGGATCTCAACCGGGAGCTCCATGGCTTTGAATACACCGCTTAAGAACTCAAGTGCCGTTGCCTTGATCTGGGCGATTTCCTCGTCTGTTCTCTGAACTACTTCACGCTCTTCTCTTGGCTCGGAGCGTCTTGCAGTTTCTGCCTGACGCGGAGCAGATTTTCTTTCCGTTTCTTTCTTTACAGCTTCTTTTTTCGGCGCTTCCTTTACCGGTGCAGGAGCTGCCTCTTTTTTCTCTGGTTTCTGGGGTGCTTCCGGTTCTTTTTCCGGTGCGGCTTTTACAGCGGCACGAATCACAGCCGGTTTACTTCCGATTCCAAAGAATCCGGAACTGCCTTCGCTGATGACCTGGATCTCCAGTTTATCGCTGGCAGCCTGAAGCTCAATGCAGGCTTTTGTAATAGCGTCGTCCACTGTTTTTGCGGATACTTCGATAAACTCCATAAAGATTTACCCCCTATTTTTTCTTTTTGCTGTTCTTTTCATCAAACTGTTTTACCATGTTTGCTTTCGCAGCGATGCTTCCGGCGCGGTATTCCTGATTACTGTTGTAATACTCAGTCGAAGCCTTTCTTGCTGCCTCTTTTTCCTCAGCAGACGGCTCTTCGTTCTCCTGTACCTGAATATTACGCACACTCTGCGTTGCAGCCTGTGTGATTTTCTGCGGCGGAAGGCCGGCTTTTTCTCTCTTCTTGGCCGCTTTTTCCTGATTTTTGCGGATCACCTCATCCATGTCAATCGAGGACATATGACGGTTGATCACAACCTGCTGTACGCTTCGAACAAGCGCACCTGCAATCCAGTAAATACCAATACCGATGGAGAACGATAAACACATAAATGCGGAGAAAACAGGCATTACCGTGTTCATGGTCTTCATGGAATTTTCCATGGAATTTGCTGTCTTATTTCCGTTGTTGGAAGATGGTGCCTGCGGCATCAGCTTGTAGTTCAGCCACTGGGTAAACCATGCCAGAACCGGCACCAGAATTGCTCCTACAATCAGAAGAGCAGATCCGTTTGCCATACCCTCGCGGATGACATCCATCGGAGACTGTGTGATATTAAATCCAAGGAACATGTTGATATGCTTGGACTCCGCGGCGGTTTTTGTAATGGTATCCGCAATACCGGAGAACTCGCTGATATCGGCCAGCTTCGTCCACTGGGACGGTTTCAGCACATAAAACATGTCCAGAAGGTTATTTTCGGTTAATGTTTCACTTACTTTACTGTACATGGTAACACGGTTATCTGTGATAAACTGTGTCAGGATGTCAGAATATCCTGATACATCCATCATCTGTGTTGTCAGTCCCTGGAATACATTGCGGACACTTCCGATATATCCCGGAATATGATAGATAACCTGGTACAGTGCAAGCAGAATCGGCATCTGAACCAGCAGTGTACTGCAGCTTCCTGTCGGGGAGACACCGTATTTCTGATAAACTGCCATGGTTTCTTCAGATTTTTTCATCTGAGAAGCCTGGTCTTTTTTGTTCTGATATTTCTTTTCAATTCTCTGCAGATCCGGCTGCATTACGCTCATCATCTTCGACATCTTCTGCTGCTTGATCTGAAGCGGCGTCAGAACGAGATAAATGATAATCGTATACAGAATAATCGCAATACCGATGTTCGGAATTCCAATTTTTTCCAGGCAAAAATAAATTCCATTGATCAGCCAGCCGAGGATCTGGCATACCCACCCGATAATCGGCCACGTTGACTTACTCAGTACGATATCCAAAACGTCTTTTCCTCCTTATTTATCTACGGCACAGGGTCGTAACCTCCGTGTGAAAACGGGTTACATCTCAGTATTCTCCATAATGCCAGCAGACTTCCTTTGAAAGCACCATATTTCTGAATCGCTTCCAGCCCGTACTGCGAGCAGGTCGGCGTATAAGGGCAGTGCACCCTCTTCAGAGGAGACAGGTACTTCTGATAAAACCGGATACCTTTTATCAATACCGTCTTCATTTTTCTGTTTCCTTTAATATATGATGTAGTTTTCCCAGATGCAAAAGTGCTCCCTCTATCTCGAAATACGTACAGTTTTTTGCATTAACTCTTGCGATCACAACTACATCCATTCCACACTGAAATTCCTCTTCATGCAGACGATAACTCTCCCGGATCAGTCTCGCCAGATGGTGGCGCACAACGCTGTTTCCCACCTTTTTACTTACTGAAATTCCAATCCGGTTCCGTCCCAGCTGATTTTTCTTCACATACATGACCAGAAATCGGTTTGCAAACGATGTTCCCTGCTTATAAACCAGCTGAAAATCTCTGTTTTTTTTCAGGCTTTCCGAATATTTCATGAATCCATTCTTTCCTTCATGATTTGTCTAAATTTTCTTTCCATAAATAGCTTTAGATAGAAGAAAAGACCACATAAATTTTATGCGGCCTTTGGTTTTATGCTGATAATTTTTTTCTTCCTTTTAATCTTCTTGCAGCTAAAACTTTTCTTCCACCTTTTGTGCTCATTCTTGCTCTGAATCCGTGAACTTTAGCTCTGGATCTTTTTTTCGGCTGAAATGTCATTTTCATAAGATAAGGCACCTCCTTTAAATTCTAATCAATAACTGCCTGCAAGGCAGTATTTCACTACATGTATGACAGAAAACATCATTTCAATTATATTCATAAACCCCCATTTCGTCAACCCTAAAATCAATAATTTTCGCAGTTTTTTCGGGAAAAATGCCGCTCTGACGCGCTTTTCCGGTCTGCCGCTGCCCGTGCCTTCCGTGTGCTGATTTTCGGTTTATCCACAACTTATCCACACTGTCCGCCGCACGCGTACAAATACCAGTTCGATTTTTGCGCTTTCCACACGATATCCTGTAACCGTAATCAACATTATCCACAATCTGTGGATAACCTTGTGGATAACTTTCGGTTTTGCTGTGTACAACCTGTGGGCATTTCCAATTTTTCCAGTATTTACGCCATGTATAATGTGTATATAAGTTTTCCAGACTTTACACATTTCGGTTTTTCCAGCCCTCTATCCACAATTTTATCAACATAAGATTCCCTGTTATCCACAAACTATCCTCCATTTCATCAACAGGAAAATTTTTTACACATTCTGTGGATAAAAAATAATTATCCACATTTTTGGGTTGAATAAAACGGCATTTTATTATATCATATAGAAGTAAAAATGCGACTATTCGGGGAAAATTTCGTTTTCCAGACAGAAGTTATCCCCAAAAAGCAATGATTATAGAAGCGGAGCGACAGAAAAAGCATGGAAATCGTACAAGATAAATGGAAAGAAATACTGCAGAGAGTGCGGGACGAGCACGAATTATCTGAGATCTCCTTTACTACATGGATTGAACCACTTACGATCCATTCGGTTGAGGACAATCTGATCACAATCCTGGTTCCATCCGAAAAAATGGGTCTCGATTACGTGAGCAAAAAATATACTCTTCCTATTAAAGTGGCAATCGCGGAAATCACAGGTGTCAACTATGAGATCCGCTTTATTCTTCCGGAAGAAGTGAAACAGGAAAAAGCGCCTGCTCCCGTCCAGAAAAATCTCTATGTGCCGAACCTGAATCCAAAGTATACCTTTGATACCTTCGTGGTCGGCAGCAATAACAAATTTGCCCATGCAGCTTCTCTCGCCGTGGCCGAATCCCCGGGAGAAATCTACAATCCGCTGTTTTTATACGGTGGTGTTGGACTGGGCAAAACCCATCTGATGCACTCGATCGCACATTTTATTCTTCAGAAGAACCCGTCTTCGCGGATTCTCTACGTAACGAGTGAAGAATTTACCAATGAAGTCATCGAGGCTATCCGAAACAGCAACAACACCGCAATGACCAAATTCCGTGAGAAATACCGCAATATCGACGTACTTCTCATCGATGATGTGCAGTTTATTATAGGAAAGGAATCCACGCAGGAAGAGTTTTTCCATACCTTCAATACGCTGCACGGCGCCAACAAACAGATCATCCTTTCTTCGGATCGTCCCCCGAAAGACATGGATATCCTGGAAGACCGCATCCGTTCCCGTTTCGAATGGGGACTCCTTGCCGACATCCAGAGCCCGGATTATGAGACGCGAATCGCCATTCTCCGAAAGAAACAGGAATTAGACGGCTATTCCGTCAGCGACGATGTGATCGAATACATCGCTTCCAATATTAAATCGAACATCCGTGAGTTGGAAGGCGCTCTCAACAAAATCATTGCATACGCAAACCTTGAAAAACGTGAAATCAACATTGATCTTGCAGAGCAGGTGCTGCGCGACATCATCTCCCCGAACGAGAAGAAGGTGATCACGCCGGAATTTATCATCGACACCGTTGCAGATCACTTCGATATTACGCCGTCCGACATTGTCGGCAGCAAGCGGAGCAGCAAAATCGTATTCCCGCGCCAGATCGCAATGTATCTGTGCCGCGAAATGCTCGATGCCCCGCTGACCGGAATCGGAAAAATGATGGGCGACCGCGATCATACCACTGTCATGCACGGCATTGAGAAGATCGAAAAGGAAATGAGTGCTAAAGACAGTGTCCGCAACACGGTAGACATCTTAAAGAAGAAGATCAACCCGTCGAAATAGGCGGAGCCTTTGTAACTCTGTCAAAACGGTTAAAACCGATTTACATTTATATAAGAAGAAACTCATCGGTTGACAGGCCCTTATTTATACACAAACCGATGTGGAAAGCCTGTGGATGAATTGTGGACAAATTTGGGGCCTGAAGTTATCAACATTTCATACACAGGTTCACGTTCGATTATTCACAGAGTTATACAGATCGATTTTTCCAGTATTTCCGCATTCTTGACGGGGTTTTCCACATATCCACAACCCCTACGACTAAGACTACGGATTTTTACTATATTTTTTCTTTATAAGCAGACTCACCAAACAGTGAGGAAAGGAGAGTTATCCACAATTATGAAATTAGTGTTTGACAAAGCAGACCTTGTAAAAAGCGTTGGTATCGCTATGAAAGCTGTCTCCGGTAAAACAACCATGCCGATTCTGGAATGCATTCTGATTGATGCATCTTCCAACGTGATCAAATTTACCTCCAACGATATGGAACTCGGAATCGAAACCATCGTCACAGGTATGATTCTGGAACGCGGTATTGTTGCTCTGGATGCAAAGATTTTTTCTGAGATCGTAAGAAAACTTCCGGATAATCAGGTTACAATAGAAACAGATGAAAATCTGGTAACCACGATTACGTGTGAAAAAGCAAAATTCAACATTCCGGGACAGTCAGGAGAAGATTTTTCCTATCTGCCGATTCTCGAAACTTCCGATTGTGTTTCCATTTCCCAGTTCACCTTAAAAGAACTGATCCGTCAGACCATTTTCTCCATTGCAGCCAATGAGAACAACAAACTGATGACCGGTGAGCTTTTTGAAATCAAAGATAACACACTTCGCGTCGTATCTCTGGATGGACACCGTATTGCGATCCGCAGAATTGAGCTGAAAGATTCGTATCCGGACCGAAAAGTCGTTGTTCCGGGAAAAACCCTGAACGAAATCAGCAAAATTCTGTCCGGCGAGATGGATGATCAGATTGATATTTACTTCTCGGAAAACCACATTATGTTCAAGTTCGATGATACAACGGTCGTTTCCAGACTGATCGACGGTGAATATTTCCGCATCGACCAGATGCTTTCGAGTGATTATGAGACAAAAGTGACGATCAACAAAAAAGAATTCTTAAGCTGTATCGACCGTGCGACGCTTCTTGTCAAAGAAGGCGACAAAAAACCGATCATCATCGACATCCAGGATGGAGCGATGGAACTGCAGATCAACTCCGCGATGGGTTCCATGAAAGAAGAGATCGATATCAATAAAGAAGGCAAGGATATTATGATCGGTTTTAACCCGAAATTCCTGATCGATGCACTTCGTGTTATTGACGACGAGGAAATTTCGATTTATCTGGTCAACCCGAAGGCTCCATGTTTTATCCGGAACGAAGAAGAGAGCTATATCTATCTGATTCTGCCGGTAAACTTCAATTCCGTGAGATAAGTCACATAAGTTTGAAATCTGCCGGAACCTTTTCTGAAAGAACTTTCAGCGGTTTTACAGCCACACAGGTTGAAAACTGCGAACTTACGTGAGGAAAAGGCACGGCAGTGCAGGAGGAAAAAATGGAAATTATTACGCTGCGTGAAGATTACATCAAACTGGGCCAGGCATTAAAAGCTGCGGCTCTGGTAGAAGACGGCGTGGAAGCAAAGCTCGTCATCAAGGACGGCGAAGTGACCGTAAACGGTGAAGTAGATACCCGCCGCGGCCGCAAGCTCTATGACGGAGATGTTGTCTGCTACAATGGAAATGAGATACAAATTAAAAAATAAGGCTTAAAAACTTAAGCTGATTTTTCACGGACGAGTGCTCATGTATATCAAATCTTTAGAACTGAAGAACTATCGGAATTATGAGAGTTTATGCATAAATATCAGCCCCGGAACGAATATTCTCTACGGCGACAATGCCCAGGGAAAGACGAATATTCTCGAGGCTTTATATCTCGCGGGTACGACAAAATCGCACCGCGGCAGCAAGGACCGCGAAATCATCCAGTTTGACCGGGAGGAAGCCCATATCCGGATGATGGTGGAGCGGAACGGCAGCACGCATAAAATCGATATGCATCTGAAAAAAAATAAATCCAAGGGAATCGCCATCAATGGAGTTCCGATCCGCAAAGCGTCGGAACTTTTTGGCATTGTAAATATTGTGTTTTTCTCTCCGGAGGACCTGAATATCATCAAAAATGGTCCTGCGGAGCGCCGGCGTTTCCTGGATAGCGAAATTTGTCAATTGTCAAGACTATACATGATCGAGCTTGCCAATTATAATAAAGTGGTGGCGCAGAGAAACAAGCTGCTTAAAGAGATTTCGTTTTCCGGCAGAATGGCGGATACGCTCGAGATCTGGGATGAGCAGATGGTCCGCTATGGAACAAGCATTATTTCCGAGCGGAAAAAGTTTATCAGCCGCCTGAATGATATTTTATCCGAGATCCATCAGAATCTGACCGGAGGAAAGGAGCAGATTCTGATTACCTATGAACCGAATGTGTCCGAGGAAGCGTTTTCCGAAGAGTTAAAAGCCGGAAGAGAGCGTGATCTGCGTTTCGGACAGTCCTACACCGGGCCGCACCGGGACGATTTCTGCGTGCGGGTCAACGACATTGATATCCGTAAATACGGTTCCCAGGGGCAGCAGAGGACGGCGGCGCTTTCGCTGAAACTGGCGGAGATCCGTCTGGTCGAGGAGGAAATTCACGATACACCGGTTTTACTGCTGGATGATGTTTTGTCGGAGCTGGACGGCAGCCGGCAGAATTATCTTCTGCAGAGCATTCACAGCATACAGACACTGATTACCTGTACCGGACTGGACGAGTTTGTCGAAAATCATTTTGAGGCAAACAGCGTATTCCAGGTGGTCGAGGGATCTGTGTTTCACAAAGAAACAGGAGGAATCTAAATGAGTACAGAGAACATGGAAAAGACAGAGTATGGTGCAGACCAGATTCAGATTCTGGAGGGTCTGGAAGCCGTACGGAAGCGCCCAGGTATGTATATCGGCAGTACCTCCGCACGGGGACTTCACCATCTGGTCTATGAGATTGTCGACAACTCGGTAGACGAGGCACTGGCAGGATATTGCAAAAATATTGACGTTACGATTAACCCGGACAACTCCATCACCGTCATCGACGACGGCCGTGGTATTCCGGTCGGCATCAATCATAAGTCGGGCCTTCCGGCCGTTGAGGTTGTCTTTACGGTGCTGCACGCAGGCGGAAAGTTCGGCGGCGGAGGGTACAAGGTATCCGGCGGTCTGCACGGCGTTGGTGCATCCGTTGTAAATGCGCTGTCCAACTGGCTTGAGGTGCGCGTTTATCACGATGGAAAGGTTTACTTCCAGCGGTATGAGCGCGGAAAAACCATGAATAAGCTGGAGGTCATCGATACCTGTCCGATCGAAAAAACAGGTACCGAGGTCCGTTTCCTGCCGGATGACACGATGTTCGAGGAGACGGTTTATGATTACGACGTTTTAAAAACAAGACTCCGCGAGACCGCATTTCTGACCAAGGGACTGCGCATTGTTCTGCGCGATCTGCGCACGGATCCGGTAGTGGAAAAAGCATTCCACTACGAGGGCGGTATCAAAGAGTTTGTCAGCTACCTGAACAAGAGCAAAACGGCGCTCTACCCGGACATCATCTACTGCGAGGGAGAAAGAGACGGCGTTCTCGTTGAGGTTGCGATGCAGCACAACGATTCCTATCAGGAAAATACGTACGGTTTCGTCAACAACATTACGACGCCGGAGGGCGGTACCCATATCGTGGGCTTCCGGAATGCGCTGACGAAAACCTTTAATGAATATGCAAGAGCAAATAAACTGTTAAAAGACAGCGAACCGAACCTGACCGGAGAGGATATCCGCGAGGGTATGACGGCGATTGTCAGCATCAAAATCGAGGAGCCGCAGTTCGAGGGCCAGACAAAGCAGAAACTTGGAAACAGCGAGGCGAGAGGAGCAGTCGACAATATCGTGAGCACCCAGCTCGAGCTGTTCCTGGAGCAGAACCCAGCTGTCGCAAAAACGATCGTTGAAAAGTCCCTGCTTTCCCAGCGTGCGAGAGAGGCTGCAAGAAAAGCGCGTGACCTGACGAGAAGAAAATCCGCACTGGACGGTATGTCCCTGCCTGGAAAACTGGCAGACTGCACCGACAAGGATCCGAAAAACTGTGAGATCTTCCTGGTCGAGGGAGATTCCGCGGGCGGTTCCGCAAAATCCGCGAGAAGCCGTGCAACGCAGGCGATCCTGCCTCTGCGTGGAAAAATCCTGAATGTAGAGAAAGCACGTCTCGATAAAATTTATGCCAATGCCGAGATCAAAGCGATGATTACGGCATTCGGAACCGGAATCCACGACGATTTCGATATTACCAAACTGCGCTACGACAAGATCATCATCATGACCGATGCCGATGTCGACGGCGCGCACATCGACACGCTGATGCTGACGTTCCTGTACCGCTTCATGCCGGAGCTGATCAAACAGGGCCACGTTTACCTGGCACAGCCGCCGCTGTTCAAGATTGAGAAAAACAAAAAAGTATGGTACGCATACGACGACGATCAGATGAATCAGATCCTCAATGAGATCGGACGCGGAGATAATAAGATCCAGCGTTACAAAGGACTGGGAGAGATGGATGCGGAGCAGCTCTGGGAGACCACCATGGACCCGGAACGCCGTGTTCTGCGCCGCGTTGTGTTCGATGAAGAGTATTCTTCTGAAATTGATCTTACCTTCAATACGCTCATGGGCGACAAGGTAGAACCGCGCCGTGACTTTATCGAAGAGAGAGCAAAATACGCAAACAACCTGGATATCTAAAAAGTCCTGTGAACTGAAGTGGAGGAAAAGATGGAAGATAATGTTTTTGATAAAATTCACGAGGTCGATCTGAAAGACACGATGGAGGAATCCTACATCAACTACGCGATGAGCGTAATTGCATCCCGTGCACTTCCAGACGTCCGCGATGGCTTAAAGCCGGTACAGAGACGTATTCTGTACTCCATGAGTGAACTGAACAATACGCCGGATAAGCCGCACCGTAAGTGCGCGCGTATCGTCGGTGATACGATGGGTAAATATCACCCGCACGGCGACAGCTCTATCTACGGAGCACTCGTCAACATGGCACAGGACTGGGCAACCCGTTATCCGATGGTGGACGGCCATGGAAACTTCGGTTCCGTCGACGGCGACGGCGCTGCGGCTATGCGATACACCGAGGCACGTTTAAGCAAAATCTCGATGGAGATGCTGGCGGATATCAACAAAGACACCGTAGACTTCGCCCCGAACTTTGATGAAACCGAAAAAGAGCCTGTTGTTATGCCGGCCCGCTACCCGAACCTTCTGGTAAACGGTACTTCCGGTATCGCAGTCGGTATGGCAACGAACATCCCGCCGCACAATCTGCGCGAGGTGGTAAGTGCCATTGTAAAAATTATTGATAATATCATCGAGGAGGACCGTACGACAGATCTCGAGGAGATTCTCGGCATTGTAAAAGGCCCTGACTTCCCGACCGGAGCAGAAATCCTCGGCACCCGCGGCATCGACGAGGCCTACCGTACCGGCCGCGGTAAAATCCGTGTTCGTGCGGTATCAAACATCGAGACACTGCCGAACGGAAAGAGCGAGATCATCGTAACCGAGATCCCGTACATGGTAAACAAGGCGCGCCTGATCGAGAACATCGCCGCGCTGGTAAGAGATAAAAAGATCGACGGCATCACCGGCATTGCGGACCACTCCAACCGTGAGGGTATGCGCATCTGTATCGAACTGCGCCGCGACGCCAATGCAAACGTCATCTTAAACCAGCTGTACAAACATACTCAGATGCAGGATACCTTTGGTGTGATCATGCTTGCACTGGTAAACAATCAGCCGAAAGTCATGAACCTTCTGGAGATGCTGACGTATTATCTGCAGCACCAGGAAGAGGTTGTGACGAGAAGAACGAAATACGACCTGAACAAAGCGCAGGAGAGAAGCCATATTCTGGAAGGACTCTTAAAAGCGCTTGACCATATTGACGAAGTGATCCATATCATCCGTGCATCCGCGAATGCGGCAGAGGCGAAGAAGAACCTGATGGAACGCTTCGATCTGAGTGATGCCCAGGCCCAGGCAATCGTAGACATGCGTCTGCGCGCTCTGACCGGTCTGGAACGGGAGAAGCTCGAGAACGAGTACAAAGAGCTGATGGCGCGCATCGAGCAGTTAAAAGCCATCCTCGCAGACCGCAAGGTGCTTCTTGGCGTTATCCGCAGGGAGATTCTGACCGTATCCGAAAAATACGGCGATGACAGAAGAACTTCCATCGGCTTTGATGAGTACGATCTCTCCATGGAGGATCTGATTCCGCGCGAGAATACTGTCATCACCATGACGAAACTGGGCTATATCAAACGTATGACCGTTGACAACTTCCGCAGCCAAAACCGCGGCGGCAAGGGAATCAAGGGTATGCAGACCATCGAGGACGACTACATCGAGGAGCTTCTGATGACGACGACCCATCATTACCTGATGTTCTTTACGAATACGGGAAGAGTCTACCGTCTGAAAGCATACGAGATTCCGGAGGCGTCCAGAACCGCAAGAGGAACGGCGATTGTCAACCTTCTCCAGCTGCAGCCGGGAGAGAAGATTACCGCTGTTATTCCAATGCGCAAATATGAGAAGGGCCATTATCTGTTTATGGCAACGAAAAAGGGACTGGTGAAGAAGACGCCGCTCGAAGAATACGAGAACGTCAGAAAAACGGGTCTTGCTGCCATTGCGCTCCGCGATGATGATGAACTGATTGAAGTTAAGACAACTGATAACGAGAAAGAGATTATTCTGGTAACGAAATTCGGCCAGTGTATCCGCTTCAAGGAAAACGATGTGCGTACGACAGGCCGTGTTTCTATGGGTGTACGCGGCATCAACCTTCTGGACGGCGATGAAGTAGTCGGCATGCAGATCTGCACGCAGGGAGACTATCTCCTTGTCGTATCCGAAAACGGCATGGGCAAACGGACGCCGATGGCAGAGTTTACCGTACAGCTCCGCGGCGGCAAGGGTGTCAAATGCTATAAGATTACCGAAAAGACCGGAAACCTGATCGGTTCCAAGGCGGTCAACGAGGATAATGAGATCATGATGATCACCACAGAGGGAATCATCATCCGTACGCCATGCTCCGGCATTTCTGTGATGGGACGGATCACATCCGGCGTTAAGCTGATGGATGTGGACGGCGAAATCAAGGTTGCCAGCATTGCAAAAGTAAGAGACAAAGAGGCGTCCGAGGAGACTCCGGTTTCGGAGAAAGAGAACGAAACGGCTTCTGAGAAAACGCAGGAATAATACAGCGTCGCAAAACGTGCCTGAGAGAAAAAAGCTCAGGCACGTTTTGCTCGTTTGGGGAAGGGGAGAAAAACATGAAACGAATTTTACTGATGGTGCTGCGGAATCTGCTTCTGGTTCCGTGGATGTGGTGCCGGCTCTGTTACCATGCAGCGCATCCGGACAAGTACAGTCTGGAAGAGCACTTTAAAATGCTGCGCTTTGTTGTACAGCGGGCGAACAAAGGCGGAAACGTCATTGTGGAATCCTATGGAGCAGAAAATCTTCCGGAGCAGGACGGTTTTGTGATGTATCCGAATCACCAGGGACTGTACGATGTGCTGGCGATCGCAGGAGCGTGCTCGCGTACCTTTACAGTTGTTGCCAAAAAAGAGGTAGAGCATATTCCGTTTTTAAAACAGGTCTTTGCGTGCATCCACGCGCTGTTTATGGACCGGGAGAATCTGCGGCAGTCAATGCAGGTTATCAATGAGGCGGCCGATGTCGTAAAAGAAGGCAAAAACGTCATTCTGTTTCCGGAAGGAACGAGGAGCAGAAAGGGAAACCAGCTGCTGGAGTTTAAAAGCGGCAGCTTCAAGATCGCAGTAAAAGCAAAATGCCCGATCGTGCCGGTTGCGTTAAAAAACTGTTTTGTTCCGTTTGACTCCAATACCGTCCGTCCCGTAACGGTAGAAGTCCATTTTCTCGACCCGATCCCATATGAGGAATACCAGGGAATGAAGACAACAGAGATTGCCGAGATGGTAAAGAAGAGAATTGAAGCCGTCGTAACCGCGTAGCGGTTTCAGAAAAGAGCGTGATATGCGCTCTTTTCTGCTATTCTGGGGGCTGATTTGGGTTCTGTAAGGCATATTTTCTATAATAGTAAGAAAAAAACAAAAAAATCGAAAAAACGGGTTGACAAGAACGTAAGGTTTTTGTATAATAAACCATGCGTCACGAATGAGTGACCGCACATATCATTTTATATTTAGGCATTTGGAGAAGTACTCAAGTGGCTGAAGAGGCGCCCCTGCTAAGGGTGTAGGTCGGGTAACCGGCGCGAGGGTTCAAATCCCTCCTTCTCCGTTTAAAAGCCAAAAACAAAATGATATTTTTTGTGGAAAAAGTTCTTGACAAACAGCTTCACATCTGATAAGATAGCAAAGTTGGTGATGGGTTTGAAAAAACTAATCCCAAAAAATAAATTAAAAAAGTTCTTGACAAAAGCGAATGAGTTTGATAAAATAAACGAGTTGCTGATCGAAAGAACGGCGAAGAAGTTAAAAAACTTCAAAAAAATAAATCAAAAAAGTTCTTGACAAACGAAAAGCTCTGTGGTAAAATAAACGAGCTGATCCGAGTCGGAACGGCAAAGATCCTTGATAATTAAACAATGAAACACATCCTCGAAAGTTCTGAATAAGTAATTCAAAACGATCGAAAGATCCTTTAAAACAGTAAAAGGGATAAATTAGCTAGTATGTTGATTTTGAACTTGGAACAAACATTTTATCAGAGAGTTTGATCCTGGCTCAGGATGAACGCTGGCGGCGTGC
>OHYD01000050.1_pt1 | contig 77516 bp, 65 predicted proteins | sample 1580191 | NCBI WGS metagenome assembly OHYD01 (sample SAMEA3882510, study PRJEB24775) | human gut metagenome | biome: human-associated habitat; feature: intestine environment; material: feces | place: Netherlands | collected 2009/2010 | reverse complement strand
ATCGAATTGCATGCAAGCATGCATCGATGATACCTTTTGACCCTTTAATCATATATATTAAAATGAACGTAACTAATAAAAGAGGAGCCACTATGCCACATTCCACAAGACCAAATTCGGAAAAATACGAGAAGATACTTGAAGCGCTAAGAACCCTTTTAGAAACAAAAAAAATATCCCAGATATCTGTCAGCGAAATCGCCCAGACAGCCGGGATAGGCAAGGGTAGCATATATTATTATTTTTCATCAAAGGAGGCTATCTTTGATGCACTTATGGCAAAAAGCTACGAGGAGCCGCTTGCCACCGCAAAGGAGCTTGCAAAGCGCACCGATATATCTCCGTTTGTGCGCATGGCGATGATATTTCAGGCATGTCGCAACTCCTCTGCAGCCTTTTTAAAAATCCAGTCCGATGCCGGAAACGGTGTGCAGGAGAATGCATTTTTGCACAACAAATACATCAATTACCTGATTACTGAGCTAAAGCCGGTGACCGGTGAAATCATAAGGCAGGGAGCAGCTGATGGACTTATCGTGTGCCAACAGCCTGATGCGCTTGCAGAGATTGTGCTCCTTGTGCTCGTCGTAAAGCTAGACAATACACTGATTCCGTCCACAAAAGAAGAGACCGAACAGACTATCTCAGAGCTCATCTCACTACTTGAGAAGGGCACTGATAATCCTGAAGGGTCTCTAAATTTCCTCAAGCTGTAAAAATTCCAGCTTAAATTTTCCTGTAGTGGTACGCAAAGTATATATTGCCGGCTATTGCGGTGAGCGTCCACGAAATGACATATATGAGATATAATGACTGCAGTGTCTTAAAATACGCAAACACTGTGAGCAGCCATATAATCCTGAATACGACAGAGCCCATAACCACTATGATGGTAGGTGCTACACTTTTTCCGATGCCCCTGGCGGCGGCTGTGGCATTGTCCATGAAGGCTGATACACAGTAGACGAATGCCATCACACCGATTCTGATCTGTCCATAGTGTATCACGGCATTATCACTCGTAAAGAGCAAAAGAAACGGTCTTTGGAATATAAACAATGCCACTCCAAGCACCAATCCCATCAGAAACGAGTATGCCAGGGTGATGAAAAATGTCCTAAGCACCCTTTCCTTTTTCCTCGCGCCCAGATTCTGCGCTATGAAGCTGGTACATGCGGTGTAAAATGCTGCCATCATGTCATAGATGAGCGAATCCGCATTGGTGGCGGCTGAATTGCCCTCCACGACCACATGGCTGAAGGAATTGATGGATGTCTGGATACATATATTGGCTATGGCAAAGAGCGAGTACTGTATCGCGGCCGGCACTCCGATACGAAGCACTGCTGCAGCTGCATCCCTGTCAATCGCTATATCCTTCATGCGCAGGCCGTAGCTGCCGTATGTCTTCATGAGAAACCTGATGATGAGTGCCGCTGAGATATACTGTGCTATGATGCTTGCGATGGCTACTCCTATCACTCCCAGTCTGCATACTATTACAAAGAACAGGTTGAGCACTATATTGATAATTCCTGAGATACTCAGGTATATGAGAGGCCTCTTTGTATCTCCAACTGCGCTCAGCACACCGTTGCCGAAATTATAAAGCGCAAGCGCAGGCGAACCGCACAGATATATCATCAGATATGCTGTAGCACCGTCTATAAGCTCAGGCTTTGTATTCATCACTTCAAGCAGTGGCTTTGAAAAAGCCAGGCCTGTCACTAACAGTAAAAGTCCCGCTATAAAGCACAGAATGACCGATGTGTGGACAGTCTTATGCACCCTCCGATAGTCCTCTGCTCCCATGTGCAGTGCCGTGACAGCATTGACACCGCCTCCCATGCCAAGCAGTATGCCTGTTGTGAGTGTGATGATGATTGTCGTGGAACCGACCGAGCCGAGTGCTCTTGCACCTGCAAATTTTCCCACCACTGCCACATCCGTCATATTAAAAAATACCTGTAAAAGGTTTGAGAACATAAGCGGTATGGAGTAAATCAGTATCTTCCTTGCGAGTGGTCCGTTCACCATATCCAGTTCTTTGGTCTGTGTTGCTCTTGACTTCATTTTTTCCTCTTGTAAATCTATAATTATATATTAACACTGCCATGTGAACAGTACTCTAATTATAGATACGTTTCATTCTTTTTTCAAGACTGTTGTTTACGCTTTACAAAAAAGATTATATAATAAAGTCAAAATGACTTAAGGGGTAAAAATGTTTCTCTGCTGCGTCACGATATGAGGCACTTTCTGAATAATATAGCTGCCTTCATCGAAAACAATGAAAACGACAATGCCTTAGCTCATAAACGATATGCCCATTGCAACAGAAAGAGGGCATGGGCTTGGTACAAAAAGCATCAGACAGACTGCTGAGAGACTGGGCGGCAAATGCCAGTACAGTGTATCTGATACTATGTTTATCGTGAGAGTAATAATCTAATCTGATTCATACAAAATAGCCGGTGCTTAACACACCGGCTATTTTAATTCATATACAATAAATAATTCAAATCATAATTTAGAAATCTGTGAGGTTTGCAGCTCTCTTCTCAAGGAATGCTCCCATTCCCTCTTTCTTATCATTTGTGTCATTTACAACACCAAAGAGGTTTGCTTCCATCTCAACAGCGTTCTTGATATCCATATCATATCCGTTGTTGATAGCAGCCTTTGCAACTGCGATTGCGTAGCTTCCCTTAGAGATGATCTTAGCAGCCATAGCCTTAGCTGTTGGCATAAGCTCCTCTTTTGCTACTACCTTATTAACGAGACCGATGCGGTATGCTTCAGCAGCGTCTACATTGTCGCATGTGAAGATCATTTCCTTAGCACGTCCCATTCCTACTAAACGAGCAAGTCTCTGTGTACCGCCAAAGCCAGGGATGATTCCAAGTCCTGTCTCAGGCTGTCCGAAAATTGCGTTCTCAGAAGCGATTCTGATATCACATGCCATAGAAATCTCGCATCCTCCACCGAGTGCGAATCCATTGACAGCTGCGATTGTTACCTGACGCATATTCATGAGCTTGAAGAATGGCTCTGAAGCCTTGATTCCGAATGCTCTTGCCTGTGGTGCTGTGAAATTAACCATCTCTGAGATGTCTGCTCCTGCTACGAATGACTTGAACTCGTTGCCCTTCTTGTCAGGACCACCTGTAAGGATAAGCACCTTAACATCGTCTCTTGCCTCTATCTCTGTTAATGCTACATTTAACTCATCAAGAGTCTCACTGTTTAATGCATTAAGAGCAGCCGGTCTTGAGATTGCAAGTACTGCAATCTGATCTGCTACGTCAAGTGTTAAATTTTTGAACTCGCTCATTGTATAAATCCTCCTTAAAAAACCTATGTATAACCGACATTTCTGTCGTAATTTATAAAAAAATAGTAACACTTTGACAAATTATTGTCAATGTCTGAATGACCTTTTTCAATAATATTTACCGTTTAATTTAATATACAAAATTTAAGGAGACAGCCTGCTTAATGCAAACTGCCTCCCGCCTTAGAAATAATATAATCAAATTATTTAATTAAATTAAATCAAAACTCAAATTACATAAGTCCATGTGCCCTGTTGTAAGCATTGCAGATCATATTTGAGTTCTTGATAAGTATATGCATAGCGATGAATGGTCCGATTCCACAGATAAGTGTACCAAATATGCACCACATCAAAACAGTGGTTCCATTCTCCTGAATGCCAAGTCCGTATCTGCCTGCATTATTTGCCAGTCTGTTGCCCAGCTTATAGTACCAATACCATGCATAGATACCGCATGTAATCATTGAAAGCAGGATAAATGCTACGAGACCTGATGTATTCTCGCCATCTCCATCACATGCTATATTGACATCATGAGCCATCTTGTAGATGAAATAATATCCATAAATACCACATGTAATAATAGACAGGATGATGTATGAGGCAAGACCTCTGTCATCCTTTAACTTCTCTCCCCTGTATGGCGGAGGAGTCTGACCACCGTTGTTCTGGTAGCCTGCGTTGTACTGTCCGGCTCCGTTGTTCTGGTAGCCTCCATTGTACTGTCCACCTGCATTCTGCTGGTTTGCACTGTTTCCTGTGAAGGACTGCTTTACCTCATCAAATGCACTTCCAAGCTCCTGCTCTGCTGCATTAAAGGCCTCTCCTGCTTTGTTGACAAAATCCTGTGCCTTGGAAACAGGTGCTCCACAGTATGGACAGAATTTTGTTGAATCAGGAATTTCTTTTCCACATTTTTCACAAAACATCTTCTTTCTCCTTTTTTATTTGCTTTTTATTACACGAATGATACGAAACAGGATATTGTTTTCCGGCTCAAAGACCACGACATCATCTCCTGACCATATCAATCTGCATATATAAACAATAGCAAACATAATGATGATTGTAAATATAATTATTTTATAAATTTTAATATTTATTTTATATTTACACAAAAGCATTATTACCGCAATAGGCACAAGCCAAAAAAGCGGATGGTATGCAAATGCCTTTGCTATATCAAGCTGTAAAAATGCCATCCATGCCCTCGACATACCACAGCCTGCACATGATATTCCGGTGATGAACTTAATGGGGCATGTGATGCCTATCGACTCCATAGCTGTGTAAAGTACCACTACGGCTGTGACAGCACATATGAGCTCTTTTCTTCCATTTTTTCTTTTATTTTTTCCTTTATTGTCCATACAAATGTTATCTCAAAAAGTATGCACTGTAAGGTGGCAACTCAAGGCCACCGTTTAAAGTAACCTGCTCACCTGTAATCAGGTCTGTTGCATCACCCTTTCCCATATCAAAGCCTGCGAAAAATGGCTGGTCTGCAGCATTGATGCACACTAATACCCTTTCACCATCACATTCTCGACCAAAAACACACTGGCCGTTTGTGAGCACAACCGAATAGAAATTACCGTAACATAGTGCCTTTGACTGCTTCTTTGCCTCTGTAAGCTTTGAAATCCACTCAGTCAGTTCATTCCACTGTGGGGCTTCAAAGCATACCCTAAGTGCCGGGTCACCGTCTTCTTTTTTTGCCTTCTCTCCCCACTCACTGCCATAGTATACGCAAGGAATGCCCGGCATACCAAATGCAAGTGCATAGATTAGTGGCAGATGCTTTTCATTGGTCAGTATGCTTGCCACTCTTGTCACATCATGATTGTCCACAAATGACAGGAGGTGCTTACCCTTGTAGAGAGTCCACTGCTCCGGTCCGAACTGTCTGAGAAGCGAATGATTTATCTCAAACATATTCATGGAATTAAAGCTTGAGTACAGACCCTTATAGCACTCATAGTTAGTTACCGAGTGAAGCATCACATCATTCATAATCTGGTTGTAGTCACCATGCAGTGTCTCTCCCACCAGGAAGAAATCCGGTTTTAGTGAGTCGCAGAACGCCCTTAGTCTTCTGAGAAAATCATGGTCGAGGCAGTATGCCACATCAAGTCTCAGCCCATCTATATCAAACTCGTCTACCCAGCCCTTTATCGCTGAAAAGATATGCTGGATTACATCCTCATTTCTCAGATTAAGCTTGACCAGATCATAATTGCCTTCCCAGCCCTCGTACCACAATCCATCATTATAGTTTGAGTTGCCGTCAAAGGCTATACGGCCAAACCAGTTTACATATGGTGAGCTTTCTCTGTTTTTAAGCACATCCTGGAACGCCCAAAAACCTCTTCCCACATGATTGAACACACCATCCAGCACCACCCTTATGCCGTCCTTGTGCAGATTATCACAGACCTGTGCGAAGTCCTCGTTTGTGCCAAGCCTTGTGTCTATTTTTGTATAATCCCTTGTATTATATCCGTGTGTATCAGATTCAAACACCGGTGAAAAATAGATTGCATCAGCCCCAAGCTTTTTGATATGAGGTATCCAGTCATTTACTTTCAGAATTCTGTGCTCCAAAACACCATCATTCTCAAATGGTGCCCCACAGAAGCCTAACGGATAAATCTGATAAAATACGCTTTCATATGCCCACATTATTTTGTCCTCCTTGATAGTTGTGTAGTGGTTTTGTACCTGTTATCTATTATACACAATTATGTACTTATATGCTACATTTTTTTGTTACTTTTTACCTACATTAAGTATTTTGTTACCTTGTATAATTAAATTTCTAATAGAAATTCCTGTAGACAACACATGCAATAACCACATGGATAAAGAAAATAAGCGGCATCCCCTTTACAAAATACCAATGCTTTGTCTTGTGCCTGAAGGCATACATCCCCGCCCAGGTACCGGCGCTTCCGCCCAGCAGGCTGAGCCCAAATAATGTCTTCTCCGGGATGCGCCATGCGTGTGCCTTGGCCTTACACTTGTCAATTCCCATCGCAGCAAAGCCTGCTATATTCATAAGAAGCAGATAAATCAGAAAAATTTTCATATAAATAATGCTCCATTCTATTACTCCGCACATAAATTTATAAATATATAAACATATCTGCATATATTAATAAGTCCACAAAAAACAATAGCCCAGCCTTTAAAGGCCGGGCCATAAATTAATTATTAATTCTTAGCTTTTTTAGAAACCTTAGCCGGTGCAGCCGCCTGCTTTTTGATGGCGCTCTTGCCCAGATAAAGCTTCATAACATACCACAGCTCTGTAGCGATGCAGATTGAAGAATATGTTCCGCAAAGCACACCTACCATGAGTGGTAATGAGAACTCTCTGATTGATGTATGACCAAAGATAAAGAGTAACAATACCATAACAAATGTAGTAAGCGAAGTATTGATGCTTCGTGAAAGTGTCTGTGTAAGGGACTCGTTTGCTATATCAGCAAGCTCATCTGCTGAGTACTTCTTGATACCGTGAAGGTTCTCACGGATACGGTCAAAGATAACGATTGTATCGTTGACTGAGTAACCTACGATTGTAAGTATACATGCGATAAACGTACTGCCGACTGAGATTCTGATAAGTGCATATGCTGTGACTACAACAAGCACATCATGTACCAGCGCAAGGATAGCACTTGAAGCAAATCTGATGTCCTTGAATCTGAACCAGATATATAACAGCATGAAAATACATGAAATAATAACTGCCTTTACAGCGTTTGTTCTCATCTCTCCACTGATTGTTGAGCTGATACTCTGAGTCTCTATAGTTGATGCATCAACATTGAAATCCTTCTCAAGAAGAGCTGCGAGATCCTGTCTCTCATCGAGTGAAAGTGTACGTGTCTTTAATGTGACATCATGGCTGCCCTGGACTGTAGTAACCTGCACTGCACTATTGCCAAGGAGCTTTGATACTGAAGGCACGATGTCCTTCTCAACCTCTGCGGCTGTATAATCCTTGCCAAAGTCTGCTGTGGTTGATGTACCACCTACGAACTCAAGGCTGTAGTTTAATGCATTGCCGCTTGTAGCACCGAAATAAATCATACCGCCGATACCTGCAAGTATAACTACACCTGAGATAACAAAGTATTTAACTCTGTTCTGTACAAATCTGATAACCTTTCTCTTCTTTGCCTTGCCGTAGAACTTCTCAGCTCTGACACCGACACCGTAAAATGCTCTTGTAAGGTATTTTGCAATAAAAAGAGCTGTAAACAGTGACAGAATAATTGAAATCATAAGTGTGTATGCAAAGCCCTTTACTGTACCTGAACCGAGCACCATAAGCACAAGTGCTGCGATAAAGGTTGTAACCTGTCCATCGAGGATGGCTGAAAGAGCCTTCTTGTAGCCCTCATTTACTGCAGCAAGCACTGATTTGCCACCTGCGATTTCCTCACGGATACGGGCAAATACGATAACGTTTGCATCTACTGCCATACCGATACCAAGGATGATACCCGCGATACCCGGCAGTGTAAGTGTAATCTCAAACCAGTAAATAAACAGTACTGTAAGCATTGAGTAGAGTGCAAGTCCGATAGATGCAACCACACCGAGTATACCATAGAGCACAATCATGAATATCATGATTAAGATAATTCCGATAATTGCAGCCTTTACTGCATTTGTGAGCGCTGTTCCACCGAGCTGTGCGCCAACAACATTTGACTCTAACTCCTCGAGCTGGAGGTTGATGGCTCCGACACGGATAAATGTTGCAAGGCTTGTTGCCTCGTCGTAATCCTTCATTCCGTTGATTACACAGTTACCATCTGAGATAACGGCGCTTACTGTAGGAACGCTGATGAAATGATCATCATAGTATATACCGATTGACTGTCCTGCATCCTTTGCCTTCTTTGTGGCATCTGCCCATGTGTCAATAGCCTTATCCTTGAGCTTTAATGAAACAACAGGCTCCTTGGTTGATGTAGATGATGACTGGTCATACTGGGCGCTTGCATCCTTTACATCGTTACCATCGAGGATGACTGAGCCATTGGCCTTTAAGGTGTCAATATCATAGTTGAGCTTGTAGCCGCCCTCAACCGATGTGTCCTGTGTATAGTTGGCATTTCCGTCACTGTCATACTGGGCGATGAAGTACAGTGATCCCGGACTTCCAAGATCCTCGAGTACCTTGTTAGGGTCGTCAACACCCGGAATCTCTACAGTGATACGGTCATCCCCGCTCTTGTATACAGAGTACTCTGTTGTGTAGCTCTCTGCACGCTCCTCGAGCTTTGCGATAGTATCATTTACATCCTTGTCTGAAGGATTCTTGTCCTTGATATGGTAGGTGATTGAAACACCACCTGAGAGGTCGAGACCAAGCTTGATATTCTGATAATCCTTATCCTTGGTGCTCTCACCATTAGCAGTTGCCTCCTGCTTTTGCTTTGTGTCGGTGATTACTGCAGTGGAATACCAGCCCAGCAAGCCGATACAAATGACTGCCACAAGGATAATCACCCAACTCTTTCCTTTTTTCATTTTCTTATACCTTCCTGTCATTTTGCTACCATCCATATAGGTATACAGATGGCAAATATATTCGCACACGGGTCACAAATACCGCTATCCGTTTCCCGTGACAAATTCAAATTATTGTGCATCATCTGCCATATCAGCCTCTGCTGCCTTAATCATGATAGCGCACTCTATACGCTTCTTCTGCAGCTCGCAGCCTAAATCATAGGCATCAGTGATTGTGCCGTGGAAGTTGTATGAGTTGGCGGCACAGCCACCGCTGCAATAGAATCTGGCAAAACAGTTGCGACATTTTTCCTTGGCATAAACATTACAGCACTTAAACTCATCCTGGATGTCAGTGGCCTTGATGCCATCCCAGACATTACCCATAAGGAAGTCCTCATTGCCCACAAACTGGTGGCATGGATATAAATCTCCCCATGGAGTCACTGCCAGGTACTCTGTTCCTGAGCCACAGCCGGAAAGACGCTTATATACACAAGGTCCTCCCTCTAAATCTATCATAAAATGGAAGAAATTGAAGCCGTTTCCTGCCTTGTTTCTCTTTACCATCTCTGCTGCAAGTCTGTCGTACTCATCAAAGAGCACAGGTAAATCAGATTCCTTAAGTGCATACTCATCTGTAGGCTGTGCCACCACAGGCTCAACCGAAATCTGCTTGAAGCCTAAATCAGCCAGATGAAGCACATCCTTTGAAAAATCAGTATTGAAATGTGTGTATGTACCTCTCACATAGTACTTGTCCTGATGTCTGCTCTCTGCAAACTTCTGGAATTTCGGAACAATAAGGTCATAACTGCCAGCACCCTTTCTGAAAGGCCTCATGCGGTCATGAACCTCCTTGCGTCCGTCGATACTAAGGACTACATTGTCCATCTCTTTGTTGGCGAACTCCATAATCTCGTCATTTAAGAGCACACCGTTTGTGGTGAGTGTGAACCTGAAATGCTTGTCATGAAGCTTCTCCTGCTCTCTTCCATATGCCACAAGCTGCTTCACCACATCCCAGTTCATGAGAGGCTCTCCTCCAAAGAAGTCTACCTCTAAGTTTCTTCTGCTGCCTGAATTGGCAATCAGGAAATCAAGTGCCTGTTTTCCGGTCTCATAGCTCATGAGAGCTCGTCTGCCGTGATACTCGCCCTCCTCTGCAAAACAATATCTGCAGGCAAGGTTGCAGTCGTGCGCTATGTGAAGGCAAAGTGCCTTTACAACTGTCTGGCGCTTCTTGAAATCTATGATACGCTCTTTGTATGTATCTTCTGTGAAGAGCTCTTCATTATCCTTAAGCTCATTTACTTCCTGTATTGCTTCTTCTATCTCCGTCTGTGGATACCTGTCCACAAGCTTTTCAATAATCTCCTTAGCTGAGTTGTCCTCAAACAGCTCAATAACGTCATATGTGACATCATCCACCACATGGATTGCGCCACTGTTGACATCTAAGACAATATTATAGCCGTTGTTCTTGTACTGATGAACCACTACAATATTCCTCTCTTTCTATACACATTTTAAAATTACACTGCGAAAAGAGTGTGCACCTATCAGCGCACACTCTTTAAATCCGCTTCACCTATGACTATTTGTACTGCTCACAAGTCTGGTTTCCAACTGTACAAGATGTCTTGCAAGCTGACTGGCATGATGTCTGGCACTCGCCACATCCGCCCTTTTTAACTGTGTTCTGTAATTTTCTTGTATTTAATGTCTTTACGTGTTTCATTTTTATCTCCTTTTCATTTAACGATGTCTCATTGACACATCATATTTGCTTTCAACATTATATCACAGCATTATCAATATGAAAAGTCCTTTTTTAGCGAAAAACAAGCGCTGAAAACATTACCAGAAGGAGTATTATCAAAAGCTCGAATATATTTTTTGATTCACCTATATCTATGACCACTGTTGCTATCACATACGTTATCCAGTATGCTACGACCGTCACCCTGATAAAACGTCTGCGGTGAAAGCAGCATTTGAGCAAAAATCCGCACACAAGCCCCACCACTATATTGACCGCCATTGAGAGTGCAAAGCTTATCCACTCCGCCATGTCGACAAAGCACTGTACTATGGAAAGTATGATAAGGCACAAAAGCGCCGTAAGATGCATGATACATATTGTTATCACAGGACCTTTGATTTTTCTCCACATAAAAACGCCCTCCACACATCATATATATGTGCAGAGGGCGGTAATTATTCATGTATGAAATTCATTCGTGATTACAGCTCACAGTTATTAACTGTTCTAGGGAATGGGATAACGTCACGGATATTGCCCATGCCGGTAAGATACATTACGCATCTCTCAAAGCCCAGTCCAAAGCCTGCGTGTCTTGCAGAGCCGTATTTTCTTAAGTCAAGGTAGAACTTGTAGTCATCCTCTGAAAGTCCAAGCTCATTTATTCTGGCAAGGAGCTTGTCGTAGTCATCCTCTCTCTGGCTTCCACCGATGATTTCTCCGATTCCCGGCACGAGACAGTCAACTGCTGCAACGGTCTTTCCGTCGTCATTCAGCTTCATGTAGAAGGCCTTTATCTCCTTCGGATAATCTGTGACAAATACAGGGCGCTTATAAATCTGCTCTGTGAGGTATCTCTCATGCTCAGTCTGCAAATCACAGCCCCATGATACCTTGTAATCAAACTTGTCATTGTGCTTTGAAAGGATATCTATAGCCTCTGTGTATGTCACACGGGCAAAATCATTTTCAACAACATTTCTTAATCTGTCAAGGAGTCCCTTGTCCACGAAATTGTTGAAAAATGCCATCTCCTCAGGTGCATTTTCAAGCACATAGTTGATAACATACTTGAGCATGCTCTCTGCAAGCATCATATCATCCTCAAGGTCTGCAAAAGCAATCTCAGGCTCAATCATCCAGAACTCTGCCGCATGACGTGTGGTGTTTGAATTCTCCGCACGGAAGGTAGGTCCGAAGGTGTAGATATTCTTGAATGCCATAGCATATGTCTCGCCGTTTAACTGTCCTGAAACAGTAAGGTTGGTAGGCTTATTAAAGAAATCCTTTGAGAAATCCACCTTTCCATCCTCTGTCATAGGGAGATTGTTCAAATCAAGTGTGGTCACCTGGAACATCTCTCCTGCACCCTCGCAGTCACTTCCTGTGATAAGCGGTGTGTGCACATACACAAAATCCCTCTCCTGGAAGAATTTGTGAATAGCATATGCGCAGAGTGAGCGCACTCTGAAAACTGCCTCAAAAGTATTGGTACGAGGTCTTAAGTGTGAGATTGTACGAAGATACTCAAATGTATGTCTCTTCTTCTGCAGAGGATAATCCGGTGTGGATGCACCCTCAACAGTCACGTAAGCGGCCTGAATCTCAAATGGCTGCTTTGCATCCGGAGTGAGCACAAGTGTACCCCTTACGATAATTGCAGCTCCGACATTGATCTTGCCAACCTCATCATAGTTGTCTAAGCCATTTCCGTATACAACCTGGATTGGCTCAAAAAATGTACCGTCGTTTACCACGATAAATCCAAAATTCTTTGAATTACGATTGCTTCTGACCCATCCTCCGATAGTCACCTCTTTGTCAGCGAATTTGTCCTTGTTGCGGAAAATCTCGCGTATGTTTGTAAGTTCCATTATCTAATCCTCCATTTAAGCTGCCTGCGCATCACCACAGACAGCATATTTATCGTTATTATTCGGCATCAGCACTGTCACTTGAAGTATCCGGCGCTGCACTGCCATCCTCAAATGTCACATTTGCTTTCTCTGTGACTGTATCGATAGCCTTGTTTACAAGGTACTGGTTCTTAAGGTATGTCTTTCCCTCATCCTTGTGTCCGCTTCCAAAATACTTGTATACCTCAGAAGCCTTGCTGAACTGACCATTGCTGGCTGATACGATGTAATCTACATAGCTGTTGAAGGCATCATCATCCATCTTGATATTTTCCTTCTCAGCGATAAGTCCAAAGATGAACTCTGTCTTTATCTGGTCTGTCAGATTCTCCTTCCACTTCTCTGTGGCCTGATCCACTGTCATGTTGTAGTTGGACTTTAAATATTTCTTAAGTGTCTGTCCATCCTTGACATTTTCCTTGGTAAATGAAGCAATATACTCATTGAGTCTCGACTGTAGATACTCATCAGGAATCTCGACTGTGCTGTTTTCAATCATGTAGCTCTTTATCTTGTCCACCTCAGCGCTGTAGAGCTGCTGCTTCAAATCTTTCTCAATCTGTGTGGTAAGCTGGGCATTAGTTGTCACCCCTGCCTTTCCAAACACTGTGTTAACCTGCTCGTCTGTCATATCAGCAAGTGCAACAGGATCTGCTGAGTAAATGCCCTTTACTGTATACTCAAATGTAACTGTCTGTCCGTTTAAGTCGTCATTGCCATAATCCTCAGGGAATGTCACGTCACCCTTAACCTTGTCACCCACCTTGGCTCCGATTATAGGCTTTGTAAATCCATCAATAAAGGATGAACCGCCGACCTGGCTGTTATTTGTCACATCAAGCATCACATCTGTAGCAGAACCACCATCAAATGCTTTGCCATCCTTATATCCTGTGTAATCAACCTTGACATAATCGCCATCTGCAACTGTATCACGATCTGTAACCTGCTTGTACGCATCTGCACCATATGACTGAAGCACATTGGTCAGATATGTCTGCTTTGCTGTATCGTTTATCTCATAATCGTTTGAGACTGTAATTGCAACACCTGAATAGTCTGCAAGCTTTGTAACCTGCTTTGCGTAGTCTATGTCAAACTGTCCGCTTCGCATCGTCTCGCTGCCGGCCTGGGTGCCTGCCTCTGTTGCGCTCTTTGAGCCATCCTTTTTGCTCTTGTTGCTTATCACAACAGCAAGCGCAATAATTACCACGATAAGTGCAATCACAATCACTGCTATGACTGCCTTCTTACCTGTATTCTTCTTCTCACTCATTGGAATCCTCCTGAAATCTGTAAGTCATGTTATTTATATGTACAATGCCCTGCCACGGCAAAAACGCATCCGCAAAACACTATACCTGTCTACAATATCACATATCAGGTCAAATTACAACGAGTGAAATTTTCTTTATCTTTGCAAACACCGGAGGAGTATGCATCCTAAGCCCTACTGTCACCCTGGCATTCTTTTGCAGCCTTACCGGCTTAAGCAGATGTGTCGCAAACCTGACATCAGCCGGGAAAATGTTGCTTGTATATGTATGAACGCCGCTTTCATCCTCCACATCCATAAACAGCTCGACCTCGACACCTGTTGTATTGGTTCCTCTATAGTCAACCGCTGCTATATACTCACCGGTATATTCAATATCCACCGTCTGGCTTATCGAATAGTCAAAATTGGCATCTGAAGAGATAAACACTCCATCCTTACCCAGTGTATACTGTCTTTCTTCGAGGCTTGTCTCAATCTGCCAACTATTAAATCCATCCTTAAATTCAGGATTTGAGATTAGATTTCCATGAATCATAAGAAGCTTCATGAAATCCTCCACCTCCGGTGTTTCTTCATACTCATAAAGTGATTCAATATACTTATCAAGCTCTTTAATCGGAGGATTTTTCGGATCAAAGTCCCTGATTGCATCCCAGCCCGGCAAAGCCCTGCCATGCTCGTCAAACATACCCATATTCTCAAACCAGGTTCCCATGCCTTTACCAGGCACACCGACAGGCTCCCAGTAGTATACACCGGTCTTTCCGGTATCTTTTGACACCTCTGCTGCTATCTGCATGATTATTTCAAGAGACTTCTTCTGCTCTGCGCTGCCTGCATCAAGGCCTGCAGTCTCCATGAGTTCCTTCGAGATATGATCTCCTTTGCAATGTCTCCACGGATGAGCTGTCTCCACAATATAAACCGGCAGATTATATAATTTTATGAGCCTGCTCATAGTATCCTTCAAATCCATGAAGGTACCATGCCAGAACGAATAAAAGGAAAGGCCAATCGCGTCAATCGGCAGCATGCCCGCATTAAACATAGAATCAAGCCAAGGCATAATACAGTTATATCTGCCTCCCTGATCCAGATGAATCATGACCTTTGTCTCCGGGAGCAGCTCCCTGACAGCTCTGATTCCCTCATTTACAAGCGCAGCCAGCTGCCTGTACTGTGGCACTGCACCATCCAGAAACAGCATACCACTCCTTATTTCATTGCCAATCTGAACCATATCCGGCGCACAATCCATGATTTTTAATCTGTATAGCACATCATATGTGTACTTGTGCACTGCCTCCTTCAGCTCATCAAAGCTTAAATTCTTCCACGCATCAGGCTTATTCTGCTGTCCCGGATCTGCCCAGTAATCCGAATAATGAAAATCAAGCAGAAAATGCATTTTGTATTTTTTAATGATATGAGCCATCTCGAGAACATATGTAAGACTGCAATACCCCTTAGACTCCGGCACCTTATCAGGCTCATTCCATATGCGCAGACGAACTGAATTTACATTATTCAGCTTTAAAAAATCAAATACCCTGCACACATGACCTTCCCTATCCATTATTTGTATATTATTGTCAACCATCATAGGAACGGATGAAATATCCACTCCCTTTAAGAAATTGCTATCCTTTTTCTGCTTGCGCTGCTGCTTAAGCTGATACATCTTTGTGTCAGCACTTACGAGATAATCGTCAAAGTTCTTACCACTGCCCGGCTGCGTATATATGATGCCGTGACTGATAAACAGGCTGTGCTGCTCCATGATATCATACACGCGCTTTATATACTTCTCAGCAGTGTCATGTCTGTCCCCGGGGATAAACACAATAAATTCATCTCCACCGAATCTATATACCATACTTCCTTCAGGCTTTTGCTCATCAAGCACCCTCGCCACAGTCTTTAAAAGCTCGTCACCGTACTGGTGTCCGTATGTATCATTTATGTCCTTGAAATCATCCACATCGAGAAATACTATGGTGCAACCGACATTTTGGTCTTCAAGCTCAGCAAACATAGGAATGACCATCTCATTGCATGCCACACGATTGTATAGGCCTGTGAGCGCATCATGGTTGTAGAGATTCTTAAGCTCATTATTTGTATTCTCAAGTACCTTTTGCTTAAAAAGATTCTCAAGCTTCTTGAGCAAGGCCGACTGTATATCAAACTGCTCAGGATGGTCGTACAAAAACTCAGGATTCCTGAGTATTACATAGCCCACTATCTCGTCCCTGAAATGCAGCGAGTAATACATATAGCAGGTGTTTTTATCTACACTCTGCATGTACTGCATAAGGTCATTTACACTCTTAAACTCAAGCTTTCCATTGTCCTTGTCATCCGCATAGAGTACAACCTCGTCGTCAATATCATAGCCATGCTTCCTAAAGTGTGCATTGTTCCTTGCAGCTGCCAGATCAGAAACACTGACCACATACACTCCGTCACACTTCATGCTCTGTATATAGTCAGAGTATCTCTCAAACAAATCATAGTATTCATTGCACTCCTCGAGCTCTTTCTGGAGGATCATTACTGCATCCTCCTCCTGCTCTTTTGCAACGGAGCCTTTGATAATATTCTTTATGTAATTACGATAATCCACTCTGCCGGTATTAGGGCATCCGCAGCTCTCAGCCGGGATAAACTCAGAATCAAGGTATTTATCAGAAGCATCGCCCGTGCCATTCCAAAGCGCCTTAAATATCTCAAGAACTTTTCTGCCTATATTGCCCCTATTGTGCTCCACTGTTGTAATCTGTGGGTTAAAGTACGCAGCCTTATCCAGATTGTCAAAGCCTGTGACCTTAAAATCATGTGGTACCTTGTATCCGAGAACCTCTGCTGTCGCACACAGCCCTGCTGCTATATTGTCATTTGCACATAAAAACACATCCGGTAACGGTTTTTTGCTCTCGTGCCAATCACTCATATACCTGACACCTGTCTGATAATCAAAATCACCAAACATGTACATATCAGCTGTAAGTGGTATGCCATAATCACTTAAAGCCTTCTTGAAGGCCTCAAAACGCATTCTGTTCTCATAATGATACGGCGGACCACCTGCAAACACAAAGCTTTTGCAGCCATGCTCATAGTACATATGATCCATCACCTTGCGAAACAGCCTCTTACTGTCGTTGCCTACATAGTAAAACCCATCAACCTTATACCCGATACTCACTACCGGCACATTTACCGACTGAAGCTTTCTGACCATATAATGTATCTCATCCTGGTTAATCGTATTGGTGCAGTCAAATACCACTCCGTCGAAGCTGTTTAAATCAGGCAAATCGTTCAGCGCATACTCGCCTTTGTTAAACTTTGGATCTTGACTCCAGGTTCCGTTGGTGTTGTAAAAATACATGCACACATCCAGTCCCAGCTCTTTAGAGCCTTCCATGATACCCTCAACCCACGAATATGTTACATATCTTCTCCAGCCATCAGCCAGAAGAGCAATTTTCTTCATTAATAAGTACCCCTTTGCATCTTCTAAAGACTTTTCCCAAAATATAGTTCTATTATATTACGGTTTTACCTATTCTTGCAATAAAGATTGATTTTTTTTAGCATATTTGATAAAATTAATTTAAATAAGCAAATTTTTAGGAGGGATACGTTTTGAATCCAGCATTAATCGTACTTATTGTTATCGCAGTAGTGCTTGTGGTAGCATTTATAGTATTAACAATCCTCGGTAAAAAAGCACAAAAAAGAAAGGAAGAGCAGGACGAGCAGATAGCTGCAGCATCACAGACTGTCAATATGCTAATCATTGACAAAAAGCGTATGAAGCTAAAGGATGCCGGTCTCCCACAGCAGATTATTGAGCAGACACCAAAGCTTATGCGCCGCTCAAAGCTGCCTGTAGTCAAGGCCAAGGTCGGACCAAGAGTCATGACTCTTATCGCAGACGAGCAGATCTTTGATGAGATTCCTTTAAAGAAAGAGGTTAAGGCTTCTGTCAGCGGTATCTACATCACAGCTGTCCGCGGTATCAGAGGACCTCTTGAGAAGCCTAAGAAGAAAAAAGGCTTCCGTGCAAGAATGGCAGAAAACTACAGCAAGGCCAACGAACAGCTCAAGGCTGAGGAGGCTGCAAAGGCTGAAAGAAAAGCTGCTAAAGCGGCTGCCAAAAAGGCCAAGCAGAAATAATATCATGATTTAATTTTCATGTACATAAACAGAGCATGTGGGATGGCTTTCATCCTCACATGCTCTGTTTTTTATATGCTCTATCCATATATGCTTTATATATTTTTTACCCCATAGGCTTGGCAGACTTTTATGCAATTTTGACTGCTGCTCCTTTTTTCTTCACAGCTATATTGATGTGACAGTCGCCTACAAATTCATAGTTGACATCAAGTGCATACTTTACCTCTGCCCTTATCTCGTCCTCAGTCTCCTTTACCTCTATGCTTGTGGCATCAATACCTATCTGGATACTTCCAAACGGTGTATAATAATATGTCAGGTTTTTCTTTCCCTTCTCAAATATCATATGTACACTCATAGGTCCCTTGCGGGTGAACTCAAGATAATTTTCATTGAATTTAAGCATATTTTTGAGTGTCTGGGTCTCACCCTCCATTATCTCCTCAAAAAGCACATAGTGCTTGTTATTTCTTATATAATACTCTCCCGGGGCAATCACCTCTACCGCATCCGACTGCTGGTCCGGTGCGAGCTGTAAGCCCTTTAATGATACTACTACATCCTTTGTCATTTCTTTCTCCTTATCCTCTTGCATATCTAAATTAATTCACGCTTAAATAATTTCTCATCACATATTTTCTTTTAATATATTTTTTCAGCATGAATATACTAACTGTTTTATCTGAAAATATCAAGGATTTTTAGTTTTATTTCATATTTTCCACTGTCAAATATGCTCTCATACTCGTCCGGAGTGAGTACCTCCTTAAGATTTTCCTTTGCTTCGTCCTCCACCACCTCGTACACACTGCCCCTAAAGCACATGTTTGGATACAGCACGCACCACCAGTTATGACCGGCTCCATCGCCCAGTGTTATTTCAAGCGCCTCGTAATTTCCCTCAGGAAATGTATAGTCTCCATACGTCTTTTCCGGGAAATCGGTGTGTGTAAGCTCTGCCGATGCGCCATATGTAAAACCGTTTGCTGCAAGCGTCTCCTTTGATACCGCTATTATTTCGTCCATATGGTCATTTACGGTGGCTCTGGTTTCTTCGATATTTTCGCACTCCAGCAGATATGGCTCTATGTAAGCCCCTACTGCATCGCGCACCTGCTTTTTCACATTCTGGTCTGCTTCGCTGTCGCTGTTTGCCAGCACGTGGAAACGCAGGATTTTGCCGGCGATGGATTTTTGCATGTCGGCTGTACACGCTATACTATTGGTGTTTGCGGCAGGTGTATGATTTTTTGCAGCTATCGCTGCCGTAAGGGATATTATTGCTATGGTTGTTATTATTATTTTCTTTCTCATGTAAACAAGTATTGCCTTATTTGACGAGCTTATTCATCCTTTTTGAAAATTTTACCGGGTTTCATGAATTTCATTCGTATAGTCATCCAGCAAGGTGCCAAGTGTAATTATCGGTTCACCATCCTCATGATTCTCCTTATTTATTTTCTGCTCATAATAATCACCCATGTTATCAAAGATATCATTTATATCATCTGCTATGCACACATATGTGTTTCTCGGAAATTTTTTTGATGTCTTGCAATATTCCATGAAATCTGAATAAGCTGCTTTATCTTTTCTAAGTGTTTTTCCTATTAAAATCACCTTCAAATGATTGGTATCGGCTTTTTGTGACAGCCGATCCTCGAAGCTGTCCACTGCTGTTTTGATATCATCTGCATATTCCGGTTCGTATGATTTGTCCATGTTATAGTAGAACTCTATATATCCGCTATTTTCATTTGCCGAAACATCTCTGTGGCTAACATATGCTTTGTTATCAGTTACTTCTTTATCGGTTATTTCGTCAGTATCTACATCTACAATATCCACCGCCGCAAGTGTCGGAAAACAGCGCTCCTCAAGTTCCACTGCACTGCAGCCGGTGAGCATGAGACCTATCGTCAGCACTACTATGACCGGTATCGCTATGCACAATAAAAATCCAAGATATTTTTTCACGATTTCATCTCCACTTTCAAGAATATATGCTAAGGTCACTGTGACTGCTATGACAAAAATGATGCACCAGCTTCTCATAGTGCTCTTTTCCTTGTCATGACTTTTCTGTCTGTCAGAACCAAATTGCTTATTGCTACAGGAATGCCGGTTTTTATTAAATGTAAATATAATTTTTCCCGTATTTTCAGCAAAATTCTCACATCTTAAAACCGCATAATAAAGGCTCATATTGAGTACTGAAAACAGCGTGAAAAACCACACCGACAGCATCAGTGCATCTGCCCTCTTGAAGAAGCTGCCTTTTATCTGCACATCACTCATCAGTACGACAGCCGGAAACTCTATTTCCGACAGTGAATATTTTCCAAAGTTTCCAAGCAATACTGCATACAATAAAAAAAGAATGCCTGCATATGTGAATATTGCTTTACTCACACTCCCTCGTATCTGTGAGGCAGTGCGTTCCCTTACAAACAGTATATTGAACACGGAAATGGATGCTGCAAACACATAGTATGCACCCGCAAATATATCCGCTATGCCAAAATCCACACCGACTCTGTCCTTAATCATCAGATAGTCAAATCTCACATCCGATATCGCAAACAAAAGCATAGCAGCAAGCGGTATCAGCACAAAGAAAAATACTACCTCGTATACCCTGGCCCGGCACTCCACTCCGCCACTTAGCGCATAAGCGCATACCGCCATTATCACAAGGAGTACAACTGTAAATGACTCATCCGGTATAAGGCTGTCACGTATCAGCTTTACAAATATCCATGCAAGAAATGCGGCCTGTGACATCTCGTATATCGCAATAATTAAATCATAAATTAATATTTTCGCATATTTTGTTTTATCAATGCTTCTGTCATATATTGTTTTCCTGCGTTCACGTACCTCGCTTACTATCCACATGAATAGCCATGCCATGAAAACTCCGAGTGCGATTGAGATAAAAGCATACTTTCCAATCTTTGCCAGATTGTTTGGAAGCACCAGTGTGCCGACTCCAAGCAGATTAAAGACGTATAGCCTGTATAGCTGGCGTGGCGATATGCTTTCGTTTTGTGCAAATGTGTAGCTTGTGCTCATATTTTTAGTCATCCTTATTTCCTTTCAGCTTTCTGCACTCCTTTTCTCTTGCAAATACAGGCCGCCTCCATAGTCTGCGAAGCGGAAATCGTATGATACTGTCCTTTTCATCCTCGCCGCCTGTCATCTCGCTGCCCACAAATGGCATCATGTATGGGTAACCACAGCTTTTAAGCTTTGCGAGATGCAAAAGTATCACCATCAGACTTATTAAAAATCCAAAATATCCAAGCCATGCCGACATCATTATTACAGCGAATTTGAGTATCCTAAATGAAAATGCAAACTCCTCACTCGGTATGGCAAACGAACAGAGTGCGGTGAATGCAACGAGGATGACCACTATAGGGCTTACTAAATTTGCATCCACTGCTGCCTGTCCGATTATGAGGCCTCCGACTATGCCTATCGTGTTTCCCATTGCTCCGGGAAGTCTTATGCCGGCTTCACGAAGCAGCTCAAAGGACAGCTCCATCATTAGTACCTCTATGAGCTGCGGAAACGGGCAGCCGAGTCTGGCTTCATAAAACGCCAGTATGAGAGGTGTCGGCAGTATCTGTGTATGAAAATTTGTGACCGCCAGATAAAGCCCCGGCAATGTAAATGACATAAAGGCAGCCACGTACCTTATCAGCCTGGCAAAACTTGCCGCTATCGTTCTGTTATAGTAATCATCTGCGGTTTTTAAAAAATTGTTCATGGTGGTTGGCAATATTATCGCTATCGGTGAATTATCGCACAGCACCACCATCCGCCCTTCTAGGAGCGCATTTACCGCCACATCCGGCCGCTTTGTGGTCTGAAGCTGTGGAAACGGTGAATACCATTTTGCCTCAGCAAATTGTTCAAGAACTCCCGAATCACCCACATGGTCTATTACATAGCTGTCCAGATTTCTTTCCACATCCTCTACAAGCCCCGGTTTTACGAGGTCTCTCACATATAGTATGTCCACATTGCTGTGTCCTCGAAGTCCCTTTTTCACCTCTTTACACTTTAAGCGTGTGCTCCTTAACCTGCGCCTGATAAGCGCTGTATTTATCTTTATGGAATCAGCAAAACCCTCATTGGAGCCTCTTATGACCTTTTCCGAATCAATCTCCTGAATTGACATGGCAGGATATCCCTTATCAGGAAGCTTGAAGGCATCCGGATAACCATCCACAAAAAAAATCACGTCTCCTGTCAGCATCATCTGGGCCGCCTCATTAACCGTGTGCAAATGCGCAAATTCGGATAAAGCTGCCTGATTTTTGTCAAGTACTTCCTTAACCTGATCCCGGTCTATCCCTTCAAGGTATGAGGTAAATCGTCCAAATGCACTGTTATTGATACCGGAACCTGCACATGTCACCTCAATATATGCAACAAAGCACTTTATTGAGGCATCACGCCCCAGATACATCTCCTGCATCTTGATATCAGAGCAGTCAGAATATATCTGCCTGAAGCTTTTTATGTTTTCATCTATGTTTGTGGTCATCTTTAACTCTCCTATATCCTGTCACGTTCTAAATTCCTGATATAGTATGACCATACAAGCTCGCAAATATCCCTGATTACTTATTTTTTGCTATTATCTAAGCCACTAACTAATCCACTAAAAAAGGCCGCCGTTCACACATCAGTGCGACCGGCAGCCCTTGTTTTGTTATATTCTGTTTTATTTCTTCTCTTCATCCTGCTTTTGTATTACAGCCTTCACAGCAACCGCCTGATTAGCCACATGCGTATGCATTTCTGTAGTCACAAGCTCCATATTTCTTGCCTCAAGCGCCCTGTAGATGGCATCATGCTCCTTAACAAGCATCGGATAATTCTTCGGATCCTTTAAATACTCCACTCTGTAGCGGTACATCTGCTCGCGGATATTGTTCATCATAGATACAAGCTTCGCATTGTTGGTCGCCTCATAGATAGCATCGTGAAACTTCACATCCTCCTCAGCTATCTTTTTCACATCTCCTGAGTCCATGCTCCTCTTGAACTCGTCCTTTATGGTTTTTAGATTCGCAAGCTGCTCATCACTGATTTTCTTACAGGCTATTTTGGCTGCAAGCTCATCGAGAGCCTCTCTCACCTCAAGCACATCCTCCATATCCTTGAGAGTCATCTTGGCAACCTCTGCGCCCTTTCTCGGCATTGTGACTGCAAGCCCCTCCTGCTCAAGCATTCTGATTGCTTCACGTATAGGTGTACGGCTGACTCCAAGCTTTGACGCAAGCTGCAACTCCATAAGTCTCTCTCCCGGCTTGAGCTCACCCTTTAAAATTGCCTCACGAAGTGTATTAAACACCACATCACGAAGTGGCAGATATGCATCCATATTTAAAGTTAAATTATCAGTCATCAAACTTCTCCTATCTCTTGTATTATCATTCTCACATATAAGAAAAAAGTAACTATAAAGCACCCGCTGTGCTATCCGGATATCACGTTATTTGCGATTATTGTATACAGATGTCAGATACACCTGTCTGGCAAGATGTGAGCTTCTCATGGCTTTGTACGCTTTCTTTGCAGTATCTTCATCGTCAAACAGACCAAAAACCGTCGGACCACTACCGCTCATCATGGCTCCTACTGCGCCATTTGAAAGCATATGCTTCTTTATCTCATCTATCACCGGATAATTTGGTATGGTCACAGTCTCTAAGACATTTCCCATATGCGCTGCGATATCATGCAGATTCTTAGCCTTTATATCATCTATCAGGCGGTCTATATCCGGATGAATAGTCGTATCATCAAGCTTCAGATTCTGATACACAAACTTTGTGGATACCGAGATGGACGGCTTTGCAATAAGCACCGGACACTTTACCATTGGAGGAAGAGGACTAAGCGCCTCTCCTATGCCCTCGGCCAGCGCCGTACCTCTCATAATACAGTATGGTACATCCGCACCTATCTGCACACCTCTTTCCATAAGCTGTCTCTTTGTCAGTCCCAGTGAAAAAAGCCTGTTTACACCTATAAGCATAGCTGCCGCATCAGTACTGCCCCCCGCCATCCCTGCTGCAACAGGAATACGCTTGTCCAGCTTCACTGATACACCGTCAGTTATAGAAAACTCATCCATCAGAAGCTTTGCAGCCTTGTATATGAGATTGTTCTCGTTTACAGGGAGAAAAGACAGATTGGTCTGTATCTGTATGCCGGGCTCCTGTGTCCTTTTGATATCAAGCCTGTCATACAGATGAATGGTCTGCATAATCATACGGACCTCATGATATCCGTCCTCTCTGCGCCTCACCACATCCAGCCCCAGGTTAATCTTGGCTAATGCTTTTAATGAAATATCGTTATTACTACCCATATTGTATTACCTCTGTTTTTTGTATACAAGGATTATAACACACCCTGCCAAAAAGAGCAAATTTAAATATTCTCATTTAATTGTTAATTTTTACATCTCATCAGTCAAATTAACCTGAAAAGGGACCGCACGTTGCGCGCAGTCCCTCTAATATACCATATTCTGTTTCTTATAGCCCTTGCCGTTATTTTTTCAATTTTCTTCCAAATATAAATGTCGAAAAATATATTACCGATGCAATAATCACTATCATCGGACCTGTTGCCACATTGGTGTAGTATGACACTGCGAGGCCGACTATACCGGAAAATACTGAAAATATCACTGAAAAGAAATGATACTCACGCATATTTTCCGAAATATTCCTTGATGAAGCCGCCGGTAATATAAGCAGAGCATTTATTATAAGTATACCTATCCACTTGATGGATAGCATAACTATGAGTGCTACAAGCACCGCAAACAGATTATCCAGAAGACGCACATGGATGCCCTTGCTTTTTGCCACGCTTCTGTGTATACATATGGCGTTGAGCTTATTGAAGCAAAACACCCAGAACACTATCGTGACCACAAAAATCACGATTAGATAAACTATCTCCGTCTTTGTGATGCTTAGCACATCGCCCACCAGTATACTTGAGTATTTGCTGAAATTCCCGCCCTTTGACAGTATCGCAAGACCTATCGCCACAGAGCACGATGAAAATACCGATATAATGGTATCTGTCGATGCAGTGTTCAGACTGCCTATCTTATTTAAAAGAAGTGCAAACACTATCGCAAATATCACCATGGCAAGCGAGGTGTCTGCCATGCCGCATACCACTCCGACAGCGATTCCTGTAAGTGCTGAATGTCCGAGTGCATCTGAAAAGTATGCCATCTTTTTGTTTACAATCATGGTTCCCATTATGCCAAAAAGCGGTGTGATGATGAGCACAGCGATAAGGGCATTTCTCATGAAATCATATTGAAGCCAGGAGGTTATATTCATTTGTGCTCCTCCTCTCTCACCCAGGATTCCTCTCCTGTGTAAAAAATTCTCTCAAATTCCTTGCTCTCGAAGACTTCCTTAACAGTTCCCTGCTTTGCAACGGTCTTATCAAGCAGTACAACATGGTCTGCGTACTTTGCCACATAGTCCAAATCGTGCGATATCAGTATGATTGCAAGGTCATAGTGAGTCTTTAAATAATCCATGGTTTTATAGAAAAGCTCCATGCCGTTTTGGTCTATTCCGGACACCGGCTCATCCAACAGCAGCAGGTTCGGCTCGTCCATGATTGCCATGGAAAGAAGCACTCTCTGCAGCTGTCCTCCCGAGAGGTTGCACACCTGCTTGTCGATGAGCTCCTCAGCCTCAAATACCTCGAGTGTCTCCCTTATCTTTGCCTCTATCTTTTTACTCTTTGGCAGAAAAACAGGATAATTGTACTGATAGCTTGCTATGAGGTCATACACGCTGACCGGTGTATTTTTCTCGATATTGACAGACTGCGGCACATAGCCGATTTTAAGCTTAGCCATATGTCCGTCCTTAGTATCTTTGAACTCAATCGTACCGGTGTGAGGTATCTCGCCGAGTATCGCCTTTATGAGTGTAGATTTTCCGGCACCGTTCTGGCCTATTATGACATTGAAGGAGCCGCAATGTATGTGCATATTTACATCCTCAAGCACTGTCTGCTCTCCAAAGCTCACTCCAAGGTTATTTATTTTTATGCAATGAAAGCCACATGGCTGTATTATTTTCCGCATATTTTCTCCAATTTTATTTAGTAAATGCCTCTTTGATAAGCTCTATATTGTGCTCCATACCATAAAGATAGCTGTCCTTGTTGTACTCTCCCCTGTTGAGAGGGTCGATATAAATCACATGCACATCTGTCTCACGCGATACGGTATCTCCCATGCTCTTTCCGTAGAGCTCCTCAGCGAGTATTACCGACACTCCGTCATCCTTTATGGCACCTATTACCTGCTTTATCTCACCTGCGCTGACTGAGCGCTCCTCGTCAAGGTCTAACAGATAGCATGCATTCATGGAAAAATCATCGGCTACATACGCATAGGCCTCATGGAATATGATGATATTCTGTCCATTTGTAAGACTCTTTATGCTATTTATCTTTTCTTCAAGCACTGCAAGCTTTGCATCATATGCTTTTGCATTTGCATAATATTCATCAGCATGCTTTGCATCCTTTTCGGCAAGCCGGGATGCGATTGTCTGAACCATGGTGCGGTAACGCGGCACGCTCATCCATGCATGGGCATTCTCATCACCATGGTCATGATCGTGGTCACTGTCCGATTCTGTGTCTGCTTCGTGGTCATGGTCGTGGTCACTGTCTGATTCATCCTCAGAAAGAAGCACCACGTCCTCACATGCCTCAACCACATCAAGCTTCGGATACGCCTTTGCCACATCTGACATAAACGACTCTATACCGCCTCCGTTTATTACAAAAACATCGGCTGTGGATAAAAGCTTCATGTCCTCCGGTGTTAGCTGGAAATCGTGCAGACAACCGGTCTGTGGCTCGCTTAAGTTTTCGAGTCTCACTCCGTTCACACCATCCACTATGTTTAAAGTGGCAATGTACATAGGATAGAAGGATGTCACGACAGTAAGCATATCATCAGCTTCGTCAGTATTTTTTGCACTGTCCGAAGCATCTGATGCTCCACCGGCAGCGCCTTTCATACCTGCTGTGTGCTCATATGCCATTACCGCAAGCGTACACACTATCAATATACACAAAAACATAATGCCTACAAATTTGCATTTATTCTTCATATATTAAATATTCGCCTTTCTTTCTATAGCTTTATTTCTATGACTCTATTTCGACTTTATTTCTTTTTATGATTATTAACGCTTTTTTTGCTCTTGGCCTTATCTCTGCGTTCTTTAGTCTTTTTGGCAACCGGCTTTCCGGTCTTCTTCCAGCGCTCCTTTTTGTGCGGCTGGGATGCAGCGGCTCTTTTTGCTGCTGATTTTGCCTCGCGCTTTGCTTCTTCCTCCTGTTTCATGGCAAGGAGTGTCTCCTCGTCAAACACGAGTGAATCTATGAGATTCCAGATTTCGTCCCTGCCTTCCTTTGACATGGACGAAAACGGTATAACTACCGTGCCCGGCTTCACATGAAGCACATCCTTGATAGTCTTTATGTGTGCGGCAATCTGGCTTTTTTTCAATTTATCAGATTTGGTTGCAATGATGATCGGTGCAAAGCCCTGGTTTACCATCCAGTCATACATCATGATATCATTGTCCGATGGCTCATGCCTTATATCTATTAAAAGAAACACTGCCTGAAGCTTTTTTGAGGTGTGAAGATAGTTTTCTATCATCTGTCCCCATTTAGCTTTTATCTCGATATTGGCATTGGCATAGCCATAGCCCGGCAGATCGACCAGATACATGGCGTCATTGACGTTATAAAAATTGATGGTCTGTGTCTTGCCGGGCTGTGAAGAGATCCTGGCAAGTGACTTTCTGTTCATGAGTGCGTTGATCAGTGACGACTTGCCTACATTTGACTTGCCGGCAAATGCCACCTCATTATACTCATTGTCAGGGATTGTGCTTGTAATTCCGCAAACTGTCTCTAAATTAACACTTTTAATTACCATAATCTCTTCCTCATTCTTATTTTACAAATGCTATCTTCTCCACCTGTGAAAATCTCTCCACCGGCACGATTTCCATGCCGTCTGTTATTTCTTTTGAAATCTCCTCCAGGTCCTTTTCATTATCCTTTGGAATACACACTGTTTTTATTCCAATTACCTTTGCTGCAAGCAGCTTTTCTTTGAGTCCTCCTATCGGAAGCACCCTGCCGCGCAGTGTTATCTCGCCCGTCATGGCTACATCTGCCCTGACAGCTCTGTCTGTAATGGCTGAGAGCATGGCTGTCGCCATAGTAATGCCTGCGGATGGTCCGTCCTTTGGCACTGCGCCCTCCGGGATATGTATATGGATATCATGCTTCGTGTAAAACTCTGCATCAATGCCATATCCTTCGCTTATTGAGCGCACATAGCTAAGTGCCGCCTGTGCCGACTCCTTCATCACATCGCCAAGCTTACCGGTGAGCACGAGCTCCCCCTTGCCCGGCAGCACATTCACCTCAACCTCGAGTGTGACTCCGCCCACGCTGGTCCATGCCAGGCCTCTAACGATTCCAACCTCTGCGTGATCATTTTTCTTCTCCGGACTGTACTTCGGATTGCCCAGATACGTCTTAAGATTGGTCTTTGTAACCTTTACAGCAGCTTCACTGTCCTTAAAGATTTCCCTGGCAGCCTTGCGGCACAGCTTGCCGATAGTCCTCTCAAGACTTCTGACTCCGGCCTCTCTGGTGTACAGCCTGATAATATCCTTTAGGGCAGAGTCTGTTATCGTAAGCTGTTCCTTTTTAATTCCGTTTTTGCTCTTTTGCTTCTCAACCAGGTGTTCCTTTGCTATATGAAATTTCTCATTTTCAGTGTAGCTTGACACCTCAATAAGCTCCATCCTGTCAAGAAGCGGCTTTGGAATGCCTGAAACCTCATTTGCCGTTGCAATAAAAAGCACCTCCGACAAATCCACAGGCATCTCGATGTAATGATCCCTGAATCTGCAATTCTGCTCACTGTCAAGCACCTCGAGAAGAGCTGCTGATGTGTCACCCTTGTAGTCACTTGACACCTTATCTATCTCATCCAACAGCATGAGAGGATTTGAAACGCCTGCCTGTCTTAAGCCATTTACTATACGGCCCGGCATAGCGCCGATATATGTCTTTCTGTGTCCACGGATTTCTGCCTCATCGCGCACACCACCAAGAGAAATACGCACATATTTCTTCTCCAGTGCAGACGCAATTGAACGGGCTATGCTTGTCTTTCCTGTTCCCGGAGGACCTACAAGACAAATTATAGGACTCTCTCCCTTGCTTGTCAGATTTCTGACTGCCAGAAACTCAAGTATTCTCTCCTTAACATCCTTTAATCCGTAGTGATCATCATCGAGCACCTGTGCTGCATGGTCAAGATCCTTGTTGTCCACAGACATCCTGTTCCACGGAAGCTCAAGTACAGTCTCTATATAGCCTCTCTCAACTGTGCTCTCTGATGAGCTGCTGCTCATATTTCTAAAGCGCTTTATCTCTTTTTTCGTCTTTTCCTTTACGTAGTCAGGCGCATCTAACTCAGATAGCTTTTTCTCATATTCATCAGCCTCCGAGTCAGCATTCTCGCCCAGCTCCTCACGTATCACACCAAGCTGTTCACGAAGCACATACTCCTTCTGATGCTTGTCCACACGAACCTTTACTTTTTTCTGAAGCTCATTCTTTATGGAAATAACCTCCACCTGGGAGAGAAGTAATGATACTATAACCTGATATCTGTCATTGATATCCTCTGCCTCAAGCACCTGCTGCTTAAGCTCATATGACACCGGCAGATTGTTGGTTACATAATCAATGAGCTTTTCAAGATCCTCATACTGATCTATCTGTCTGATAAGCTCCTTGCTGATTTTGCCGACGACTGCCGCATATCTGTGAAAAGCCTCTCTGACTCCGAGAAGCATGGCTTCCCTGAGATCCTCCGGCAGGCTGTCTGCATTACTATCACAATAACAGATTTCTGCCTCAAGGTACTTCTCATTACCGGTAAAGCCAAGCAATGCTGCCCGGCTTATTCCATCTACAAGTATTCTCACAACATCATTCTGTAATCTGACAACCTGCTTTATGTCAGCAACAATACCCATCTGATAGAGGTCTTCCTGAGTCGGGTCCTCACTGTCCACATTCCTTTGTGTGACAAGATAAATCTTTTGATCCTGCTCCATAGCCTCCTCGACAGCACGAAGAGAGCGCTCTCTGCTGATGTCGAAATGGGCAATCATCCCCGGCAGAATAGTAAGCCCTCTCAGCGCTACTGCAGGCATATTCATAATCTGTTCTTCCACTTATATCTCCTGTATTATTGCACAGCCATGCATATCAAACCGCTGTGCAATTTATATTATCCGATGCTGTATCTTTTGTAAAATACCGCCATGTACTTACGATGCCGCTTTTTCCTCGATATATGCCTCAGGCACGCAATCACCATCAAGCTTTAAGTTATCCTCAACGATATCCTTGTCTATTACACATCTGCTGATGCTCTTGTCTGACGGTATACGATACATAAGGTCAAGCATAACAGCCTCCATGATTGCACGAAGTCCTCTGGCTCCTGTCTTTCTCTCAAGCGCCTTGTCAGCGATGGCATTGACTGCATCGTCTGTGAACTCAAGCCCTACTCCGTCAAGCTCAAAAAGCTTGGTGTACTGCTTGATAAGCGAGTTCTTAGGCTCCTTCAATATGCGGATAAGCGCATCCCTGTCGAGTGCCTCGAGAGAAACGGTAATAGGTACACGTCCGATAAACTCAGGAATCAATCCAAACTTCACAAAATCCTGTGGCAGTGCATGCTTAAACGCCTCTCCTACATTGAGCTCTGTCTTTGACTTTACATCTGAATTGAAGCCTATAGATGATGTATCCATACGGCTGTCTATAATTTTTTCCAGACCATCAAATGCTCCACCGCAGATAAAAAGTATATTAGTAGTATCAATAGGAATAAGCTCCTGCTGCGGATGCTTTCTTCCGCCCTGTGGCGGTACAGATGCCTCTGTGCCCTCAAGAATCTTTAAAAGAGCCTGCTGTACACCCTCGCCTGACACATCTCTGGTGATTGAGACATTCTCTGATTTCTTTGTAATTTTATCTATCTCATCTATATAAATGATACCATGCTCTGCACGCTCGATATCATAATCTGCCGCCTGAATAAGCTTTAATAGGATATTCTCCACATCCTCACCTACGTATCCTGCCTCTGTAAGTGTTGTAGCATCAGCGATAGCAAATGGAACATTTATCACTCTGGCAAGTGTCTGCGCAAGAAGTGTCTTTCCTGAACCTGTAGGTCCAAGCATGAGAATATTACTCTTCTGAAGCTCTACATCTGATGTATCACCTGCCAGTACTCTCTTATAGTGATTGTAAACAGCAACCGAAAGCACCTTCTTTGCCTGGTCCTGTCCTATTACATAATCGTCCAAAAACGCCTTAAGCTCCTCCGGAGTAACAAGATTTATATCATCCTTAGCGCTGCTTTTGTCCTCATGACCCTCTACGCCTTCTTCCTCAAGAATCTCGGCACATATATCTATACACTCATCGCAGATAAAAGCTCCATTAGGTCCGGAAATCAAACGATTTACCTGGTCCTGTGTCTTACCGCAAAATGAGCAGCGAATCTTTCCGTCGTTTTTTCCTGCCATTATTAACTCCTTTTATTGCATGAGGGCATCCCATATGGGGTACCCTCTTAAATTCATCTAACTTCTGATTATCTGTTTGTTATTACACTGTCTATGAGACCATACTCTGCGGCTTCCTGTGCTGACATATAGTTGTCTCGCTCTGTATCAGCTGCAATTGTCTCGTATGGCTTGCCTGTATTGGCTGCTAAAATTTCGTTTAATCTCTTCTTTGTCTTTAAAATATTTTCTGCAGCAATCTGAATCTCAGTAGCCTGACCCTTTGCACCGCCCGATGGCTGATGAATCATAATCTCTGCATTTGGAAGAGCATATCTCTTGCCCTTTGCACCGCCTGCGAGAAGAAAAGCTCCCATGCTTGCTGCAAGACCGATACAGATTGTTGAAACATCACACTTGATGTACTGCATAGTATCGTAAATAGCAAGTCCTGCTGTAACCATTCCACCCGGTGAATTGATGTAAAGGTGGATATCCTTATTCGGATCCTCAGACTCAAGGAATAAAAGCTGGGCAACAACAAGGCTGGCTGTTGTCTCATTTACTTCCTCTCCAAGGAAAATGATACGATCTTTTAATAATCTGGAGTAAATGTCGTAGTTGCGCTCTCCTCTGCTAGTCTGTTCAATGACATATGGTACTAAACTCATATAAAATACCTCCTTTATAAAAGCTCAAAAGACCGGCTCAGAAAATAGGCTTCTGAGCCAGTCCATCAAATCTTGATTCAAAAATCTTATTCTTCTGTAGACTCTTCTGCATCAGCCTTTTTCTTTGCCTTTGCACGCTCTTTAACGTTGTCCATGATAAGATCTACGGCCTTTGTGATAGCAAGGTCTTTCTTCATAGACTCCTTCTCAGCATCTCCCATGTACTCTTTAAGCTTATCAGCCTCCATGCCGTATGCCTTAGCCATCTTCTCTACCTCAGCATCGATATCTGCATCAGTAACCTCGATGTTCTCCTCCTTGGCAATCTGCTCAAGTACAAGGCTGCTCTGGATACGTGTTGTAGCCTCAGGACGAACCTGATCCTTAAGCTGGTCAACTGTCATGCCTGAGAACTGTAAGTACTGCTCCATTGTAAGACCGCTCTGTGCGATTCTCTGAGCGAACTCCTCAACCATTGTCTCACACTGTGTCTCAATCATTGCCTCAGGAAGATCCATCTTTGACTTATCGATAATCTTCTGGATAGCCTCATCCTCTTTAGTCTTCTTAGCTTCTGTCTCTTTCTTCTCTGTGAGGTTCTTTTTGATTTCCTCTTTGTACTCAGCTAATGTATCAACACCTGCTGCATCCTGTGCAAACTCATCATCAAGCTCAGGAAGCTCCTTAGCCTTGATCTCGTTGATCTTAACCTTGAATGTAGCCGGCTTTCCTGCAAGGTCTGCTGCCTGATACTTCTCAGGGAATGTTACATTGACCTCAACCTCATCGCCTGTGTTCTTTCCTACTAACTGATCCTCGAATGTATCGATGAATGTGTGTGAACCGATCTCTAATGGATGATTCTCACCCTTTCCACCCTCGAAAGCTACTCCGTCAACAAATCCCTCAAAGTCGATAACTGCTGTATCTCCCTCTGCTACAGGACGATCTGTAACTGTAACTGTTCTTGCATTTTTGTTTCTCTGGTTCTCAAGCTCAGCGTCAACCTCTTCATCAGAAACTGATGTGTCGATCTTTGTAACTGTAACGCCCATGTACTTACCAAGAGTAACCTCAGGTCTTACAGCAACCTCTGCTGTGTAGATGAAAGGCTGTCCCTTCTCAATCTGAGTAACCTCAACTGTTGGGCGTGAAACAATGTCAACACCGCTCTCGTCAACCGCACCTGCGTATGTCTGCTGCATAAGAATGTTTGCTGCATCCTCGTAGAACACACCTGCTCCATACATTTTCTCAATCATAGCTCTTGGCACTTTTCCTTTACGGAATCCAGGTACACTAATCTGTTTCTTCTGCTTCTGATATGCAGAATCCAATGCTTTCTCTAATTCCTCAGCTGCTACCTCAATAGTAAGCTTCGCCATATTATGCTCTAAATTCTCAACCTGTACACTCATGTCAATCGTTATCCTCCTTAAAAATATATATGAATGGTATGTACATCAAATGTAATGTGGGCATGCTTTATAAACTGCTAAGCCCAGTCATTGGATGATTATAACACAACAAATCCACTATTTCCAGTGTTTTTTACATTAAATTTGCTTTTGTGTATAATTCCATAAATTGTCAGCAATACCAAAACATATTTTTGTCATTTTACGGCATAATATTTCCATACACATACAGCTTGTGTATAACGTTTTAAAAGGAGGTATTGCATTATGGCAGCATCAAGTAGTAAAAAGGCTTCTGTACCGGAGGCAAAAGAGGCTATGAGCCGTTTCAAGGAAGAGGTTGCTTCAGAGCTTGGAGTCCCTTTAAAAGAGGGCTACAACGGTGACCTTACTTCTAAACAGGCCGGTTCAATCGGTGGCGAGATGGTCAAGCAGATGATCATGAAGCAGGAGCAGCAGATGAAATAAGCTCTGCAATAGCAGGCTTCAAATGTACGCTTCAAATGCAAGCATAAAAAGAGGCCGCGCACCATGGGGTTGGTGTGTGACCTCTTTTGTTATATACTAATGATATGAGGGTAAAAAGGTATTTTGCCCCCATTTATGATCAATCTGATTATTTGCTGAACGTTGTATTAGTATACCAGTCCCTGTCGAATATGCTCTACTGTGGCATCGTCTGTGAAGTATCTGACAAGCTCAAGTGCAAACGCAATAGCTGTTCCCATTCCACGGCTTGTAATCACATTGCCATCCACAACTACAGGCTGCTCAAGCCACTGTGCACCGAGCAGCTTTTCCTCAAAACCCGGATGACATGTAGCTTTTTTGCCCTCTAGTATATGATTCTCACCGAGCACGCTAGGCGCTGCGCATATCGCTGCAACAAGTTTTCCCTCAGCGGCAAAGCTCTTAATTGTCTTTACTACGGTCTCATCCGCGCCAAGGTTTAGTGTACCCGGCATGCCTCCCGGCAGTACGATTGCATCGTAGCTGTCAAAATCAGCCTGTGCCTTTGTGGTATCTGTCTTAAATGTCACCTGATGAGAGCTTGTCACCTCGGCTTTTTCCGTGATTGATATGGTTTCAATCTCCAGCTTTGCTCTTCTAACTATATCTACTACTGTAAGTCCTTCAATCTCCTCACAGCCGTCTGCCATAAAAATTCCTACTTTAATCATATTTTTCTCCTTTATTTTTCTTTGATAATACTATGATACCTTTTGACCCTTTAATCATACTATAAAAAGCTGCGGTTCGTCCTTGAATTTTTAAATACCGGTCATTATAATCATATATAAATGATATGAGGGTAAAACAAAAGTATAAACCGTAACTATAAATCTACCAGTAACCTGAAAGGATATACCATGGAAATCGAAAGAAAATACTTACTTAAACAGCTTCCTTCCAATTTAGACAGCTACGCGAGCAAAAAAATCGCCCAGGGCTATCTGTGCACCTCGCCTGTTGTCAGAGTCAGACGCTCAAATGACAGCTATTATATGACCTACAAGGGAGCCGGTCTTATGGTGCGCGAGGAGTACAATCTTCCTCTCACAAAAGAAGCCTACGACCATCTTGTCCAAAAGATTGACGGTCGTCTCATCGAAAAGACACGCTATCTCATACCTCTTGACGGTGGTCTGACCGCAGAGCTTGATGTATTTGAGGGTGATCTGGCTCCTCTTACACTTGTGGAGGTTGAATTCGACTCTGTCGACGCAGCAAATGAATTCACAGCGCCTGACTGGTTTGGCGAGGATGTCACTGAATCCGGCAAATATCACAACAGCTATCTGAGCCGATTGGAAAATTCATAGTACTGCCTGGTCTTTATCGTATTCTTTAAATCATCATACCTCTTTTGCAATGGGCCCTCAGGAACTACAACATCCATAACCACCGCTATGTCATCTATAAGGCGGTCGGTTATGATATCCCTCATTGAAATAAGTATATTGTACTTCTCTTCAAAGGTATCCGCATCAAGAAACTCCAGCAAACGCGGATCCGGTGCCTGGCCTTCATCTGCATCCGGTGTTGGCTCATAACATGCCTGTGTCTGAACACTCACAGCTTCAGGTGCATTAGCTGCAATCGCATTAGTGTTGGAAGAGATACTCTTTCCAGGCATATCCTCCGGCTGATCCTTAAGCGTGATCTTCTCAAATCTGTATTTCTGCTTCACATCAGGATATTTCTCATGGTCCACCTCGCTTACAAACATGTCGAGTGGTCTGGCGTATATCCCAAAATCATCATATAAAGCCTGATAAATCACAAGCTTTTCCCCTGTCTCTGAATGTGTCGCCACTGTAACTATCTGATACAGCTTATTCTTAAAGTGCCTGTAAAGCTCTCCGGGCTTTGGTGTTCTGTCCATCATTTCTGCCTCTTTTCCTATTATTTAAAAGTTGTTAATCATGTCTAAGCCTTCCCCAAGGAAATCTCTCTCAAACTCCAGATTGCCGCTGTATCCCATGGCAATCAGATCCTCGACACTGCCAAACATGCTCTGTGTCTCAGCCTCTATAATCTTTGCACCGTCTGCCGCTTTGGTATGCAGAGTCTGGCAGTTTCTTGAGTGCTCCTGCGCCAGCCTCTGCTGCGCCTCGCTATGTCCGTGCATAGTCTCAAGCTCTTTTTGTGTCGTATCATCCGCAAAGCGTGCGTTATTTTTCACGGCCCTCTGCACTATATCCGGATTGCTCTGCTGTGGCTGTACTCTCTGCTGCATCTGTGGTCTCTGAGCCTGCTGTGCTCTCTGCTGCATCTGTGGCTGTGGTTTCTGCTGATATGTCTGGTTCAATGCATTCATACCCGACTGAACTGTATTCTGCATGCTGTTCCATATCTGCTGCATCTGCTTCTGCTGCGGTCTCGGTTTGTTTGGCTGCGTATTTTTGCTGCCTGTGTTCTTTGATTTTTTATTAATATAAAAAATTGCTCCTAATATAATAGCCCAAATTATAATATCCATATTCTGCTCCTTTATCAATCTGCATTTTCTATGTCAATCCCTGAATATCCTGCACATATCGCGCAGTATGTATTCTGCTGTCTGTTCCGGCTCCCATTGCTTTGTAACACCCACAAGCAGCGGATTAAGCTCCGACAGTATCCTTGCCGTGCGCCGGTCTGTCGTGCCCTCATACTTATCGTTTATGGCCTCAGCCTGCTTCACACATGCCTCAAGCTGCTTTAATATATCCTTCCAGAACTCCTCGTAATATATCTCATGCACTCTCTTAGTCTTTTGTGTGAAATTTAGCTCTGCAAGCTCTTTGTTGCTGTGCCCCAGATAGAAATATGACAGAGCAAACAAATCAGGCTTTTTCCTTTCAAGCCCCTCATTTGTCAGGTGTATCAGATTCTCTATCTCACTCTGTAAAATGATACCGTTGTCAAATGATGACAGATATCTCTCCCCCTGCTTTACAACAGAGTCCAGAGTCGTATGAAAATCCGTGTCCACCTTGCTGATTAAAAATTCATCGTCAAAAATGCCGCTTTTCGCTTTGCAAGCCTTTATCAGCTCTCCAAAGTGCTTCCGGTCGGTTCCTGTGAGCTCACAATACCCAATAACTTGCTGCTCAAGCTCCTTTAAATCTGAAAGCAGGCTGCTTAAACCTGTCTTCACGCCATAATAGCGCTTTGCAACACCGGAGGAATTCTTTTTGGTTTTGACATACAGCTTAAGCCAGCTGTTGACCACTGTCATGTCGGCACCTGCCGTATCCATCGCTGTCTTAAATTTCTTTTCCGTATCACTTAGTCCTAAAATCATCACACACCCTCAAACATCATTCTAAAACTATATAATAACAATTTTACACCATTATCATATTTTTTTAAAGAGCCTTTTTTCGCTCTGAAAAGCCCACTTTAAACGCAAAAAAGGAAGCCATACAATAACTGTATGACTTCCTGTATACACTGCATGTTATTCGCATCGTCGTGCGAATGGCACGAATGGCTTTGTTATGATAGCAAAATCAGATTAACGACCGAACTGCATATCGTTGTTACCTGATTTTGTTGTGAACATCTCAAGCATGTTGATTGGATCGTTGTAATCCATAAGCCATCCCTCACGGGCGAAATCAAACTGTCCGTCCTTACGGCTGTTAAGGAATACGTTCCACTCCTGCTGCTCAACCTTTAAGTTGATACCTACCTTTGAAAGATCAGCCTGAATAGCCTCACCAATCTTTACATTTGACTCTGAGTTGTTTACAAGGTATGTGAACTCGACAGTCTGGTTTACCTGGCCTGTGCTCTCATCTAATAATCCGATAGAAGCAAGAAGCTCTTTAGCCTCCTCAAAGTTCTTATCGTAATCTGTGCCGTAGTAATCTTTGTTCTTGAACTCGCCACCGTTACCATCTGTAACACCCTCTGGGATAAATGTTGTGGCAATCTTCTGTCCGCCCTGGGCGATTGTATCGATAATGTACTGACGATCGATAAGAAGACAGATTGCTTTTCTGAATACCTTAGCCTGGTCAGCATCTAATCCAAGTTCTGAGTAGAGCTTAGAGTTAATGTTGAAGCCTACGTAGTATGTTCCAAGGTTGTCAACTGTGTAGAACTCGCTTGTCTTCTTAGCTGCCTCAATCTCTGCTGTAGGAATTGAATCAATAAAATCAAGGTCACCGTTCTGGTAAGCTGTGTAAGCTGAAACATCATCAGATGTAAGCATTACGTTCATCTCATCAACTGTTACATTGTCAGCATCCCAGTAGTTAGGATTCTTAACATATGTCATGCTTGAATCATGTTTCCACTCCTTGAGTGTGAATGCACCGTTTGTAACGAACTTGTCGCTTGCATCGTTTGCCCAGTCATCATTTCCCTCTACTGACTTCTGGTTTACAGGGAAGAAGAATGGGAATGCACATAAGTCAAGGAAGTATGGTGTAACTGCTTTAAGCTTGACTGTAAGAGTCTTTCCATCATCAGAAGCTACTACATCATCAGCAGCAAGACCCTTTGTATCATCATATCCTGCGAATACTGCGCAAAGGTAGCTGTAATCTGCAGCTGTCTTAGGATCTGCAGCTCTCCTCCAAGACCACTCGAAATCCTTTGCAGTAAGCTCATCACCATTTGACCACTTAAGACCGTCACGCATTGTGAATGTGTATGTGAGGCCATCCTCAGAAACCTCATAGCTCTCTGCACATGCAGGCTCAAGCTTGCCCTCAGCGTTGTAACGCATAAGACCCTCAAAGCTGTTTACTGCAAGACATCCGCCGTCAACAGTACTGTTTAATGCAGGATCGATATGATCAGGCTCTGATGCCATGAAGATGTTTAACTTTCCGGCATTCTTTGTGTTCTTTGCATTGTAGAAGTATTTCATACCCTCTACTGTTGAGTATACGTCTGTGACATAATCCTTGAGCATATACTGGTCATTGTAGTAGTAAAGTGGAATAACACACCATGTATCCATAAGCATATCCTCTGCCTGGTGCATCATCTCTGCACGCTTTGCAAGATCTGCTTCTGTACGGATAGATTCTACTAACTCATCATAGCTTGTCCAGTCTACGGCTGTTGATACAGCAGTATCAGAATTATCGTTAGTAGTTGTTTTGTTGTTGCTCTTGCTTCCACAAGCAGTCATGCCAAGTGCCATAGCTGCAACAAGAGTAAGTGCTACTAATCTCTTTTTCATCTTTCTTCCTCCTAATTAATATGAAAAATAAATTTATGTTAGAACCGGCACATGTGGCTTAAGCTATATGCCGGTAAAAACCTTATATTAGCGGTTGAAGCATGCAACCATATGTCCGTTTCCTCTGTCTGTAAGCTCCGGACGTGCTGCTGCACACTGTTCTGTCGCGTATTTACAACGCGAACGGAACGGACAGCCGCTAGGCATGCGAAGAGGTGAAGGAACATCTCCCTCAAGCACGATTCGCTTGCTGTGTCTGGCAGTCTCAGGATCCGGAATCGGAACTGCTGAAAGCAGCGACTGTGTGTACGGATGGATTGGATTGTCCATCAGCTCATCAGCATCTGCAAGCTCCATCATATGGCCCAAGTACATAACAGCTATTCTGTCAGAGATATGCTGCACTACAAGCAGATCATGCGCTATAAACAGGTATGATAACCCTCTCTCCTTCTGCAGATCCTCAAACATGTTGACTACCTGAGCCTGAATTGAAACATCAAGTGCCGATACCGGCTCATCACATACGATAAACTTCGGATCTACTGCAAGCGCTCTTGCTATTCCGATACGCTGTCTCTGTCCACCCGAAAACTCATGTGCATAACGTGTGGCATGGTCTGCGTTTAGTCCAACTGTCTCCATGAGATCCATAATCATCTCATGGCGCTCTTTCTTGCTATTATAGAGCTTGTGCACATCGAGAGGCTCTCCGATGATATCCTCAACCGTCATACGAGGGTTGAGTGATGAATACGGATCCTGGAATACCATCTGCATCTGCTTACGGTAAGGATGCATATTCACATCTATCTTCTTCTCACTGTCAAACAAAACATTGCCGTCGAACTCAATGCGTCCAGCTGTCGGCTGGTACAGACGTAAAAGAGTACGTCCTACGGTTGTCTTTCCACAGCCTGACTCGCCAACAAGTCCAAGCGTCTCACCCGGCTTTATGGCAAATGACACATCATCGACTGCCTTTAATTCCATCTTTTTAAATCCGTCATGAACAGGGAAATACTGCTTCAAATGGTCTACCTTGAGCAGGTACTCGTTGTTATTTGTCTCATTACTCATTTGATTTTCCCTCCTCCATCATATTCTTAATATTCATCCAGCATGATGCGAGATGATCCTCTCCAACCCAGATTTCCTCCGGCTTTTCGGTGAGACATATCTTCATAGCGGCATCACAGCGAGGGCAGAATGCACAACCATCTGGCATGTTGAGCATATTGATTGGTGTGCCTCCGATAGGAACAAGCCTGGTTTTTGAATTGGTCTTTGTAGGGATTGAACGAAGCAGTCCCTTTGTGTACTCATGCGCCGGGCTGTAGAATATGGCATCTGCTGTTCCTCTCTCACACACACGGCCGCCGTACATAACTATGATCTCATCACACATTGAAGCAATGACACCCAGATCATGTGTAACCATGATGATTGCCATGCCGAGCTTTTCCTGCAATGACTGCATAAGCTCAAGAATCTGTGCCTGGATAGTCACATCAAGAGCTGTTGTCGGCTCATCTGCGATAAGGATATCCGGCTCACAGGCTAATGCCATAGCTATCATGACACGCTGTCTCATACCACCGGAAAGCTCATGAGGGTACTGATTTACACGCTTCTCAGGCTCATTAACGCCTACAAGTGTGAGCATCTCTATAGCACGCTCTTTTGCTTCCTTCTTTGTACGGTCTGTGTGAAGAAGCACTGCCTCCTCAAGCTGGTAGCCTACCGTAAATACCGGATTAAGCGATGTCATAGGATCCTGGAAAATGATTGAACAGCATTTTCCTCTGAAATCTGCCATTTTCTTTTTGTTCCATTTGGTGATATCCTCACCCTTATATTTTACTGAGCCGCCTGTGATGGCACCATTCTCAGCAAGAATCTGCATGATTGAATATGCTGTAACTGACTTTCCTGAGCCTGACTCTCCTACGATTCCAAGAGTCTTTCCCGGCTCAAGCTTAAAGCTGACACCGTTTACAGCTGATACGTCTCCGTTATCGGTCTTGAAGGTAGTGTGCAGATCAGATACTTCAAGAACAAACTTATTATCTTCCATCTTACTCACTCCTTACTATTTCGATAATTTAGGGTCAAATGCATCTCTTAAGCCGTCACCGATAAGATTCAATGTAAGAACAATGATACAAATCGTAAGCGCCGGGAAAATAAGACGCAATGGGTAGCTCTGGAGTCCGCCACGCGCTGTATTTGCCAACGAACCAAGTGAAGGCATAGGAGCCGAAACACCAAGTCCGATAAATGACAGATAACTCTCAGTAAAGATGGCTGATGGTATCTGAAGCGCTGTAGTAATGATGATTACTGACAGACAGTTCGGTAAAATGTGTTTTCTGATAGTGCGGGCTGATGATGTTCCGATACACTTTGCTGCGAGAATGTACTCATTCTGCTTAATGGTAAGAATCTGACCTCTTATAAGTCTTGCCATTCCTACCCAGTAAAGCAATCCAAACACTATGAAAAGTGCAATCATGTTGACACCGAGCTTTGAAAGCACTGTACCCTTTATTACAGGTGTCAGCACCTCATTTAATACAACTGCGAGTAAAATGATGAGCAGCATATCCGGCAATGAATAAATGATATCTACTATTCTCATCATAACCATATCTACCTTGCCACCGCAGAAGCCTGATACGGAACCGTAAATGATACCGATTATAAGCACAAGCAGTGATGCAAACACACCGACTCCCAGCGAAACACGAGCTCCGTAAACAACACGGATAAAATAGTCTCTTCCGAGCTCATCTGTGCCAAAAATGTGCGGGAACAGCTTCTCACCTGCATCAATCTGTGCCTGCTCAGCCTCGCTGTACTGGAAAGGTCCTAAGTTCTGTGCACCCTTAACGATATCTGCATAGCCGTAAGGCACAATCTTTGGTGCCAGAAGAATAACCAAAATAAGTAAAACCAAAACTATAATAGAACCCATAGCCAGTGGATTTTTACGGAGTCTCTTAAGACCATCCTTAAAGAAGGTAGTTGACTCACCCATAACCTCCTGCTGGCGTTTCTCTTCATCTGATGCCTTGGCAAAATCCTTCATATCGAACTTGCTAAGGTCAATCTGTGTGGAGAAAGGAGCTCTCTTCATATTATCTTTCATCTTTATCTCTCCTTAATCAAGCTTAATACGTGGATCAATCACTTTGTATACAATATCTGTAATGAGGTTCGCGCCTACCATGATGACAGCAAGGAAAAGTGTTGTGGCCATAATCATTGTGTAATCACGGTTTGTGATACAGCTTACGAACTTGGAACCGAGTCCTCCGATATTGAAAATACTCTCAATAACCATTGAACCTGTGAGGATACCACCAATCATAGGTCCCACATATGTGATGACCGGAATGAGCGCATTACGAAGCGCATGTACAAATATAATCTTGTACTGATGTACACCCTTGGCCTTTGCCGTACGGATGTAATCCTGTCCGAGTGCATCAAGCATTGAAGTCTTTGTAAGTCTTGTAATATATGCCATCGGTGAAAGTGACAGTGACAGCACCGGAAGTAATATCATGTTGCTTCCTGAGCTGAAAGCCTGCACCACGCCAAGCTTTATACAGAAGAAATAAAGTAATAACGTAGCGATGACAAATGACGGCATCGACGTAATCAGTGTGACGAAGAATACTATAACTCGATCCGGCCACCTGTTTCGCATCAGCGCTGCTATCGAACCGAGCACCACTCCGAATACTATCGCAGTGAGCGCCGCTAAGAGTCCAAGCTTCGCTGAAATCGGGAAGCTCTCCCCGATGATATCTGAGATCGGACGGTCTGTCTTAAGACTAACACCGAAATCTCCGTGCAGCACGCCTGCCATGTAATTCTTGTACTGGACTATAAGTGGCTGATCCAGTCCGTAGCGTGCCTCAAGCTCTTTCATTACCGCCGGACTCTTTGCCTTCTCCGAATTGAATGGACCACCCGGAATTGCATTCATGGCAAAGAATGTAATAAGACTGATAATGAAGATTGTAAAAATAGCGAGAATAACTCTCTTTACAATGTACTTACCCATATTTTTCTCTCCCTCTTGGATTTGTATCGATAATGCATTATTTTTATTTTTTAAAGCATTATCACTGCACCACGTCAAAGTATTTTGTCTAATACGCAAAAAAGTGCGAATGACGTCATTGTCATTACACACTCCCTAATCTTGCTGTCTGATACAACTGTCGTTCTGACGCGAACAATTCTTTTTTATTATACACAGAAATCATACTTTGTCAATTGGATATATTTTCCTATATTATTTTTATTTTTGCATAAAAATTAGTCATATTTTTATAATACTCATTAATAAGGGCAGTTTATGCAGTCTATAAGCGTTATTTATACATTTTTATTCATTTTTATTTTTGCATTAAAATATTAATTTTCAGCGCATGATTGCTTTGAATTGTTAAGTACCGGCGTTATTCTGGCATTAAATGGGTATTTGGTGTATAATTACTTATCATTATATATCAAGGAGCCACCTATGCTTACATACGACGATGCACTCAATCTCAACTACTATAAAAAAACAACCTTTACTGGCTGGATGAACGGCATGCGCTTTCTCATAAAGCGTGAGGAGCCTGTCATCAAGGAAGCCACCGAGGATACACCCGAGGAAAAGGGTGAGCCAATCTTTCATGCATGGATATGGCCGGGGCCGTATATTTTTGACCTGACTGACGACAGCAAAAAGACTGACAATACCTTTCCATTTACAGATGACGGTAAAAAACAGTGTGTAGACTGGATTAATGAGGTCATCAGTGCACACTCAAACGATTATCCGAAAAATAAAACAGATGGAGAAAACCTCTAAAAAACTCTTGACTTCTCACCAAAAATATTGTAGTATACGTTTTGTGCAAAACACAAGGGCTTGTAGCTCAGCCGGTTAGAGCGCACGCCTGATAAGCGTGAGGTCGGAAGTTCGAGTCTTCTCAAGCCCATCCTTGTAATAAGCGTATTATGAAAGCCACGGATTGCTCTGTGGCTTTTGTTTTATGTGTATCTACACCTGCACAATGCGTCCGTGTCTGCCTATTCCTTTAAAAAATCCCGCATTTATTCCATCATACTTTTTGGCACTGCACTCAGAAATCATAAGCTGCTGCTTATATTTGTAATCATCCCACTCGAGAATTGCTGTGATGTAGGGCTGTTCCTCCATTACACGCACAGTCGTATTTTTCTTGGAAAACACAGGGTATTTTCCGGTGTATCCCTTTTGAAGCAGCTCCTTTTCAAGCGCTTTACGCTTTTCTTTTATGCGTTCATTTATCTGATTTCCGTAATTTCTCTCCGGATAATCCTTTGATGCCTTTATCACAAGCTTATAAATATACTGATAAAGCGGTACTCTTTTTGCATCGGCTAAATGTCTACTCAAAAGCTTTTCCGTTTTCTCACATGGATTTGCCCTGTAGCGTGCAATGAGCTTAAGATAATCAATGTCCGAAACCTCCCTGCAAAGCTCCTCCATAATGTCTATTCCCTCTACACGGGCCGGAAAATGATACTCCATCAAATCGCCGGGTACCGGTGTCCATCTACGAAACGGTGCAAAGTAAATAAGGCTCTGGATAAAGCATTCTGTCTCGTTGCAGTATTCCTTTCCCATGTACATATACTTGTCCGCGATGGTTCCTACCATATATACAAGCATGCGCCACTGCTCCTGTCCCTTTACCCAGAAATGTCCTATTTCATGGTATTTAAAGCATGCCTCATGCACATGCAAATTATCAAACCAGAGTGTCATCACATTGTCCTGCTGGTGAAGAATGAGTCCATAACCTTTTTCACTTCCTAAAACCAACGATGCCGAAATAATTTCTTCCTCGCTATGATAATCGCCCTTTAACACTGCATTTTCCACAGTCAGATAGCATTCCACCGCATCATTCATGATATATGGGATTATATATTTGTCATCACTTCTGCATATATCAAATGAACCGTAATCAAAGAGCTCTGCGAGCATGTAAAATGCGCGTGGCATATCCTCTTTTAAGCCAGGAAGTGCTTTTACTAAATCCTTGTAAGCCTGCATTGTGATATCCTTTCGTATAGGAAAAAATGATAAAAAAATAAGAATTTCAGAAGTAATAAAAACCTCTGAAACCCTTGTAAACAGTACGGGCAACAGGACTTGAACCTGCACGGTCTCCCACTAGAACCTAAATCTAGCGCGTCTGCCAATTCCGCCATGCCCGCAAACACTTTGACAGTATATCATTTTGTTTCATGTGTGTCAATATTATTTATCACATTACAAAAGTGAACTATTCACATTCAAACTGTATTTCCACAACAAACCGCTTCCCCTCAAGCCTTGCTTCAATACTCCCGCCCATTCTCTCCACAAGCTCCTTTGCAATCGAAAGCCCAAGCCCGCTCGATGATATGCTCCTCGCCTCATCAGCCTTATAAAAGCGCTCAAACACTTTGTCCACGTCTATATCATCAGGATTTTTTACATCGTTTGAAACCAAAATATGGACAATACTATTTTTTGAAGTTCGCTCGTCATCTGAAGCCCTGCAATTGCACGAATCCTGCTGCCTCATCTGTATGCAGATGCTCTTCTGCCCATGCACCAGCGCATTTTTTATTACATTCTGAAACACCCGCCTGAGCGCCTGAACATTTGCAGTGATAAATATCGTGTCCTCACATATATCAAGTGACGGCTCAATGCTCTGCTTTTTCCACTCCTCATAATACGAAAACACTGTCTGCTTTAAAAGTCTGCTGACACAGCAATTTGACAGCTCCAACTTAAAGCTGTCATTTTTAAGCTTTGTGAACATAAAAAGCTCCTCGAGCATATCCTTAAGGCTTGTGATACGCTCCTGGATGATATCTATATAATGCTCCTGCGCGCTCTTGTCAGTCTCATCCCTAAGCAGCTGAAAATAGCCGTCCAGCGAGGTAAGCGGAGTGCGGATATCGTGCGACAGGTTTGTGTACGTGTCAGATATCATCTGCTCCTTTTTTGCCGCCGCCTCACGCTGCCTGTGCCATTGCTCTAAAAATCTGTTTATGCGCTCCTTAAGCCTTCCGATATCAGCCATGTTGGTATCGGTTAAAAGTAGCATATTTGTATCCTTTTCGCATAAAAAATCAAGCTGTTCATTAATGTCACGAAGCTGTGCCCTTATTTTTACGAGCACAGCTATTAAGACAGCTACCGAAACTGCAAGTATTACAGTCAGTATTTTCCAAATCATGTTTTATTCCTCATTCAAAACACATTATATATCCCTGCGTTTAAATACACCGTACACTGCAATCAGTGACACCACTGCCCACACAGCGGCTACCGCAAATGCACCGCCTACGGTCTTTGCAGACGCACTCAGATCAAGCTCAGAAATCTGATTAACAATAATGTAATCATTTATATCAAAGTTCTTTACTCCGATTTTTTCAATAAGTATATTGATTCCTCTGAAAATGAGTGTAAAGATACCTGTACACATGCACACAGCGATAATCATGCTGATTACATTGTTTTTTATAATGATTGCCATTGCCATGACAAAATATAAAAATAAAAGTGTGACCACATACTGGCTGCCAAGCATCTTAAAGAAGTCTGCTGCATCTCCGAATTCTGCTCCATGTAAAAACAGCGGTGTCGCAATACACTGGACGATCACATCAAGTGCCATGGCCACAAAGGTAAATACCGAAAGCGCTATCATCTTTGAAAGCAGCAGCACTCCACGGCACTTCACCTGTCCACCTACGCTCTTTATATAGCCGCTGTTTAGGTCTGCTGTTGAAAAGAGCACCGTAAATATTGCAAGTAAAAGTGCCAGGTCAAGACCCGCTATATCGCTTTCAACCATACCTGCTATGGTCGGTACCTCATCTGACATGTCGGATTCATCCACTTCAAGCCCGACTGTTGCCGTTGGTCCATTTGACGATTCCACTGATGCTGTATCGTATTCATCTGCTATCTCACTGTCTGACTCACTTACCATAGTGACCTCATCAGTTGTTTCCACGCTGCTCTCTGCCGCCATGCTTCTGACAAGAGCTGTCATCCCGCTCATAGCTATTGCGAGTGCCATAGCTATTACCAGTATAACATAAGCTGACTTTGTATGTATCAGTCTGTAAATATCCATTCTTACCGCATTAAACATTTGTCGCACCTCCTGTGATACTAAGGAAATATGTCTCAAGCTCCATTCCTGTGACCGCTAGCTGTGCCACCGAAACTCCTGCTGTGACCAGCGCTGTATTTAAGGCGGCGCTATCATTCAGGCGCTCATAGACATCTATATGATTTTTGTCCTCTATCATGTAGTGCACAAAGCCCATCTTATCGAGCACAGGCACTGCTTTATTTGGATTGTCCACTGTCAGTGTAATCTTCTCACTGCACTTGGAAAGCAGCTCCTCTCTGGTAATTTCCTGAAGCAGGGCTCCATTATTTATAATGCCGTAATCTGTGGCAAGCTTTGAAAGCTCCTCCAATATATGGCTTGAAATAAACACAGTCATATCCTGCTGTGCACACAGATTCTGAATCGTATCACGCACCTCTGCAATTCCCTGTGGATCAAGTCCGTTGATAGGCTCATCAAGCACTAAAAGATCAGGCTCTCCAACCAGCGCCATGCCGATTCCAAGCCTCTGCTTCATACCAAGTGAGAAATTCTTTGTTTTTTTCTTTCCCACATTTAACAAACCTACCTTATCAAGTATGCCCTCTGCATAGCCCTTTTTACTGATGCCGAAGAGACGGCACTTCATCTCGATATTTTCCTTCGCCGTCATGTTTGGATATACACCCGGTGCCTCAATCAGGCAGCCCACTCTTGAGCGTACCTTTGACAAATCCTTTCCAGCGTATCCAAACATGGATATCTCTCCGCTTGTCGGCTTTGCCAGACCACCGATCATTCTCATACAGGTAGTCTTGCCGGCACCATTTCTGCCAATAAATCCATAGATTGCACCCTTTTTGATGTGGATATCCACATTGTCAACTGCTTTCTGGTGTCCATACTGCTTGGTCAGTGCCTTTGTCTGCAATAATATTTCACTCACAATCAAATCTCCTTTTCTTTTATTCCTTAGCAATCCTTTAATCATAATATAAATGTAAAATCCTAATACATCGCTAACAAAAAGTAAAAAAAGAGTAAAGCTTGTTTACCTTTACTCTTTCATTTTGTAGCCTATGCCCCACACGGTCTCTATGTACTCGTCATCGGTCAACTTTTTTATCTTCTTTCTGATATTGCTGATGTGCACATCAAGAGTCTTTGTCTCGCCAATATACGGCTCATCCCAGGCATATTCAAATATGTCCTCCTTGGCAAACACCTGTCTGGGATGCGCCATGAGAAGCTCGAGTATGGCAAACTCCTGCTTTGTGATGCCGTAAACAGCGTTATCTGCCACATAAAGCTGTCTTGAAATCCGATCGAGCACAAGCTGTCTGTGCTCTATTTTAACGGGTCCCGCTATGTATGTATTTGCAGTATCTCCCTGCCCGGTCTCATTTTCTGCTTTTGTCTGGTTTTCCCCTGCCTTGCCCGACTTTGAAGGCACATCTGCCACCGCATGACGCAGCTGCACAGCCACTCTGGCAACGACCTCCTTTATCTCAAACGGCTTTGTGATGTAATCATCAGCGCCTGCCACGAGCAGATTGATTTTCTCATCCAGCTCATCCTTTGCCGTAAGGATTATCACCGGAAGTGACGCATCCATCTGCCGTATCAGTGCCAGAAGCTCCTCCCCTGAAAGCCCCGGAAGCATCAGATCCAATAGCACAAGCGCATAAGCTTCCCTGTCCAGCTTAAGCAAAAGCTCTCCCTCTGTACCTGACCATGCCTGTCTTGTTCTATATCCGGCTTTTGAAAGCGCTGTCGCAAGCAGATCATTAATATCCTTGTCATCCTCTATTATGAGTATCTCCCCGGATTTGTTGTCTGTCATAATATTCCCTTTCTCTATCTGTTGTACCACTTCTATAATAACACTTCTATACTGACAAAATCATGCCGGACGCATTTATCTCACTGTACGTCCTATTCGTTTGAATCCGCTATTCGGTTGTTTTTGCAAACTTTAGTTTAGTGCCAATACACACAAAAAAACAACAGTAACTTTTTATATTCTAGAAATATCCCTCGACTCCCTGCACCAGTCCGTCTGCTAGATTTTCAAGTGTGGCATCGCTGTGGTCAGAGCATGCGTTGCCAAGCTCTACATCCACTGATGGTACCGTGCTGTATGAGGTCTGTGTCAGGTCTATTGCCATAGAGCCATTACCGTTTATCTTTGCTCCATGAGCGCGCAGTCCTTCTATCAGGCTTGCCCCAAGTGCATCATGCTGCTGCCAGTGTGATGCAACCGGCTCCATTCCCTTTATGCCGCCCGGCACCGATATGTAAAAGCAGCCCTTATCGTAGCTTAGTCCGTCGCCATCCCAGTGCAGAGCGATATGACAGTCTGCCGCATTATTGCAGATGACAGTACGTGCCACATTGTCAAGCTGTACATCGCTTCCGTCTCTTACCATAAGCACATCATAGCCTGCCGCAAGCAGCTTGTCCTTTAATATCTGCGCCATACGGAGTGTGACAGAGCTCTCCGGTGTACCGTCATTAAAGGACATACCACCTGAAACTGCTACTGCTTTTGTTGCGCCTGCGCCTGTTGTACCACCTGTGGTCTTTGCCGAGCCGTCCGGATGACAAAGTGTCTTCACCGAAGTTCCTCCGCTTGTACCGTGTCCGGCATTGACACCTACTACAATGTTTTTACGGTTTGCTGTAGCCTTGTACATGACCGCACAGCCTGAATTTATCGCTGAATGGTCTGCATACTGCCATGAAGGATTTAGTGATACTGATTCTCCATTCTCATAGGATGCTCTTTCTACATACTGATAAGAGGAATTATTATCACCTGAATTGTTCTGCTCCTCGTCCGGCTGTTCGGCAGTCTGTTCTTCCTTCTGTGCTTCTGTCTGCTGTGCTTCTGTCTGCTGCGTGTCTTTTGCAGCCTCTGTTCCCACCTCTGTCACGGTTTCCGTTTCCGTAGGCATCTCAACCTTCTGTGCCGTCTGTGTCTCTGTTGCAGGCTCTGTCGGTGTATCCTGTGCTTTTTTGCCGCATGATGCGAGGGTAAATATCATCATGCCTGTAAGTAATATTGCTGTAAATCGTTTCATTTATTAAAACTCCATTTTCTTTTTACTACATTATAGACAACCCCATGATATTGTTCAAGTATTAGGCAACATTACTTTCATTTTAGGGTCAGTTTTAAATAGTCAATAGAAATTGTAATTCCTCTAAAAATCAGTTATACTATATGTGAATGCATCGAACATATTTTAACTTGGGAGGCTCACATGGAAATATTAAAACTGCCTGTTGGAATCGAAAATTTTGAAGATATACGAAGGTCTGGATTTTATTATATTGACAAAACCATGTTTATTGAACAGTTTTTAAATACTTGGAGTGAAGTAACGCTGTTCACCCGTCCAAGGCGCTTTGGAAAGACTCTTGGCATGAGCATGCTGCGCTCATTTTTCGAGATTGGCACTGACAAATCACTGTTTGACGGATTATATATTTCACAAAATAAATCTCTTTGTGATGAGTATATGGGCAAATATCCTGTGATATTTATTTCACTTAAGGATGTCGAGGGTTTATCATATGATGAGGCATTTCAGGTATTCTCCAGCATCATAGGAAATGAAATCAGCAAATTCTCCTTTTTGGCAGAAAGTGATAAATTGACAGTTTGGGAAAAAGAACAGTTCAAAGGATTACTTTATATAGAAAAAGGAAAGTTCATTTTTGACAATGCTACATTTACCACTTCATTAAAGCTTCTCTCCAAGCTTTTATATAAACATTACGGCAAAAAGGCAGTCATCCTGATAGATGAATACGATGTGCCACTCGACAAAGCATACCATAACGGCTACTACCATGAGATGGTCTCTCTTATCAGAGGCTTGTTCGGACAGGCGCTAAAGACCAACGATTACTTACAGTTTGCTATTTTGACAGGCTGTCTTCGCATATCAAAAGAAAGCAGCTTTACAGGCCTTAACAATTTTGAAATTGTTTCAATCATGGATTCAATGTATGACGAGTGCTTTGGCTTTACAGATAAAGAGGTTCAGGAAATACTTAAGTATTTTGATCTTTCAGAGCATTATGCAGATGTAAAAGAATGGTATGACGGATATCACTTTGGAAATGCAAATGTATACTGTCCTTGGGACGTGATAAATTACGTGGATCTGCTCAGATTGGAGCCTACTGCAAAGCCACAGGATTTCTGGTCAAATTCAAGTGAAAATGCTTTAGTCAGAAACTTCATTGACAAGGCCAATGTCCAAACCAAGTATGAGATAGAGTGCCTGATAGCAGGCGAATACATTGAAAAAGAAATATCCCTGGAGCTGACCTACGATGAAATCGACAAAAGCATTGCAAACCTGTGGAGTGTGCTCTTCACCACCGGTTACCTGACCAAGCAGGGCGTGACTGACGATGGCAGGGTGCGTTTATCAATACCAAACCGCGAGATTAAAAACCTTTTCATAAAAAAAATCCGCGAATGGTTCAGCGATACAACTGCAAATGACGGAAAGACACTTGAACAATTCTGCAATGCATTTGTGGATAAGGATACCGAAAAAATAGAAGAGCTTTTTGGCGATTATCTTTGGAATACAATAAGTATAAGGGATACCGCAGTTGCCAAAGATAAAAAAGAAAATTTCTACCACGGTATCCTGCTCGGTCTGCTGGGCTACAAAGCAAGCTGGCTCATCAAATCAAACACCGAATTGGGCACCGGCTACAGCGATATCCTCGTTGAAGTTCCAAACAACCGAACCGGCATCGTGATAGAGCTTAAATATGCCGAAAATGGCGATATGGATGCAGCCTGTGATGAGGCACTGAAGCAGATTGAAGAAAAAACATATTTGGATAAGCTGAAGCAGGATGGCATGCGCAATTTCATCAAATATGGAATTGCTTGCTTTAAGAAGGATTGTAAGGTTATGGTAAGTGAATAAGGCACTCATTAAAACAGGCGTAGAGAGACTAACTCTCTGCGCCTGTTCAACTGCTTTTCTCAAACTTATTTTTTAAGCCATCCTAAAAAACAAGAGTATTCGTGTATACAGCTTCGTTCATTTCATATGTCAAATGGTAATTATATTTTTCTTAACAAATCACGAATATTTAATAGATATAAACAACATAAATATGCGGATAGTATTAAAACTTGAAATCGAGCAGTATCCCTTTGAGTAAATAAATCCATATTTTTGCTATACTTTTGCTTTGTAACATGTTATATTTTTTCTCCTAAATCATATACAATAAAAGATGTTTAAAATTCAAATTTAATGCACTGTTCATACATATTGACAATAGCATTTACACCAAATGGAATAATACATCGTGGCTGTGCATGCCCAACATTTACATTATAAACTATGGAAATATTGGAATTACTAATTGTTTCTAACAGAATTTCTTTGTATTCGTTATAATATTGCTCATCTATAGGTTTTCCTACTAATATCCCTGAAACAACATCAAAGATTCCCTTCATTTTTAACATTTCTATGGCTCTTTTATATTTTTCTGGCGACATTTTTTCTTCGCAGGATTCTAGCAAAAGTATTCTTCCAACCCACTCCTCTTTCTTGGGGAACAAATGGTACTTTTCACATAATATAGGTGTATCTTCATATCTATCCCCACAAAAAAAATCGTAAATAGAATCTATGCACCCTCCAAGAATTTTACCTGAAAAAATCGGCTTCCCACATAATAATTCATACCCCCTATTAGGATGTAACTTTAGTGATGTACCAATTTTTTGAGCTGAAAAGTCAGTTCGATCTTCATACCAAACATCGCTAGGTCTAATTTCCTTTATCATTCCTGTTTCTATTAATTCCGTAAAATATTTTTTTGTATATGCAGGCATATCTGAACCAATTTCACAAATATCAGTAAGAAATGCTTGTCCGTAAAAAGTATTCATTCCTACTTTATGAAACATAAAGTGATTAAATGTAGTATCAGAGAACCCCAAAAATATTTTATTTGAAATTGCATTTTCCAACTCATGATCATCAAACAAATAAGGCAATAGACGATATGTATCATCTCCACCAATAGCACATAAAATCATATCATATTTTGAGTCTCTAAGTGCTCTTAGCAAATCTTCTGCCCTTTTTTCTGGATGCTTTCTCAGATATTCCATACCCTTTAATGCATTAGGCATAAATTCAACATTTAATTCAAACTTTTCTAATCTTTTTAATCCTATCTCTAATTCATGTTTTACAAAATTCTCACCTAGAACACCTGACGATAAACTTACTATTGCAATATTTTTAACCATATTTTACCTTTCTACAGATATTTATGTATAACGTTTCTCAATTTCTTTAAATAAGAATTTTTTAAAATCACATATCCATTCTTTATCATATATAATTTTTTCTGATATCCGTTTACAATATTGACATTTTTCGCAACCATTATCGCATATTATATTTCCTTTAATAAATGGCTCCAAAAAATCATCTAGTTCTCTATTATTGATTCCTAATCTTAAATATTCTGTACATTTACCTTCCTCTATGGATGTTAAATATTGAGGATATCCTGGCTTCATCAAATATAAGAGGTTACCATCAAATGACTGATTCAAATACGCTTTAACTACCTCTATATTATATTCAGCAGAACGATCTCTTCCATCTATTTTAAACAAAGAAATCCCGGCCTCTTCATAATATTTCATGTCCTCTGGTCTAATCCAAGGTGACTTTATATTTTCTTCTAAGTGGACTAATTTTTTCAGCATACATTTAACCGATGTATGAGAAATACTATTGTTCTCATCAACTGGTAAATATTTTTGTAGTTCATTTGATAAAACTGATGAAAGATTAGAATGATAATGAACATCCGGACAACGATAAACACATGGTGTTGTACATAAAACCTTTAATTCTGCAGATGTATTTTCTTTTATAACTTTTATTATCTTAAAATTTCTATTTATATCGCGATTCAAAACAAGAACATTTGCCCCTGATAGTTCAAATTCTTTTGCTTTTTGGACATTATCTATTTCATTACAAATTGATGCATTAATATTAATATTTTGAAAATGATTTTTCAACAAAATCATGTAATATGAAGATGTAATCGTGAAGGAATCCACTCCCATTTCCAAAAGATTCTTTACATAACTAACAATCGATTTTCTACCTTCATCTGTATATTCTCTTCCATCGCTAACTGTTGAATTGATAACATAATTAAACTCTATTCCATTTTTATGTAAACGTGCAATATATTTTTTCAAATTGTCATCACTTATGTATTTTAAAGTAAATGACGGTCTCAAATTTCCAATTATATCTTCTCTTCTAGCACCATACACCTCCTTGATATATGCATGTCCAGTACGTGTATTATTAAGTTCTATTATATTATCTAAATAATCATCTTCAAAAGTCATTGGTATACTCAATCCTATACTCATTGTTCCACCACCTCTACAAAAAACTTTTCCTTAACTCTTTTAATATATGTTCCTAATTTATTAGGATATTCTGCCTTTCCTATACAAAATCCAACCCGATCAAAAGAACTTTCCAATTTATTAATATATTCTCCTGGTTGTTTTAATAGCCCCGTCATAACTGTTTCTGGCATTTTATCTATATCCTCTAGCCCATCAATTTTTTTTATTATTCCTGCTTGAGGTGACGAAAACCAATATACCTGAGAATACAAATGTTTACTTCTCTTACAATTCACCTTTTCTCCAAGTGCAAGTTTAACAGCACAATCATATAAATTAACGCCTGTGCTTATTTCAATTAAATCCATAATTCTATCTCCTGGCATTCTTACAGCCACTTCCATCACTACAACTTCATTTCCATCTATCTTCGCTTCCAAATGTACTAAACTGTCTTCTACGCCTAATACAGAAATTACTTTTTCATTTAGTTCATAAAGCTTATCTTTTATTGAACTGTCTATAGTATCATATGGCACCAAATGTGACTCTTCAATAAAAAGTGGCAATTTTCCTAAATACTTTTTTGTTATATTTACAAATTCTATTTTTTTGTTCTGAACAACTGATTCAATACTTACTTCTTGTCCAACAATGTATTCTTCTATTAAACAAACGTTTGAATAATACTTCAGATTATTAATATGCTCCATGGCTTCTGACTTATTATTTATTATCTTTACTCCAATACTTCCATATTTATTAACAGGTTTAAAAACTTTAGGATACTCCAATTTCTCTAACATTGCTTCGTCCATGGTTTCTAAATCAACCACATTATATTTGGGTACTTTAATACTATTTAATTTAAACACCGTCCTTTGATAACTTTTATTCGTAGATAGAATTGAAGCTTTTATTCCAGCACTTTTTAACCCTAATTCTTGAGCAGCAAATGCTGTAGCTTGTACATGTGTATCTGTTAATGGTAGAATTCCTTGAAGCTTTTTTCTACTATTAATTTTTCTAATCATTTCTAAAAACATTTCATTTTCAAAGCTATTATATGATATTCTATTATCAATCAATTTAACATATTCCTTATTATAATCACATAAAAAAAACTCTTCTAATTCACCTGCAGATATCTCACACTCATTAAGTTTTGCACACTCTAAATATCTTACAGCTTGAGTACCAAATCCCATTATTAATATATTTTTATTGCTCATTTAATAAATTTCCTTCCTATCCTGTTAAATAACAAATTACAAATTATTCAAACCTATAAAATATAACTTACGAATGCATCTTTTCATACCTATGAATACCATGTTTTAAGGCCTCCATTCTACCAAAATAAATCCATTTAATTTTTAAAATACTTATACAATATCAAATCTGTTAAATCATCTATTTACACAAGTATTTTCTTATCTTGATTTCATTCTTATTCTCTGAATTTTGAAGTCATTTGTAATTTATTTAAAAGTGTAACATAACAAATTACGAATATAATACATACCACACTATATAACCTAAATATCCACGATACATTTATTATCCCAGATAAAAAACCAGCAAAAATACCTGATAACGAAACAAATAATGAATTTATGGTATATGAATAACTATCTACTCTTCCTATATATTCTTTATCCACTATTTTCGCAAAAAGAGTTTTAGCATTTATAGATACTACCATTATAAGTGCACCTAAAAAAACTATTTCGAATATAGCAATATAAAACGTTCTTGTTATACTCAATGCAAACATTGAAATTGGAATAAGTAAATATCCTATAAATCCAAGTTTATTTTCTTCTTTATTCGATAGAAAAAATGCAATAATTCCCCCCATACATACACATCCAACACCAAACGAAGCATCTAATATACTATATTCCCCAACACTTAATCCTAAAATAACTTCTGTATACTCGCATAATAATGTATTAAGAACATTAACCACAAAACTAGGTGCCCCACATATAATAATTAGTAACATAATTGTCTTTTTATTTAGAATATATGATAATCCACTCCTAAAACTTTGAACCACATTATTTTTAGATTCTTTTAACTCAATAACAGTACTCTTGTCCATATTTATTATTATGACTGCAGAAAGTAGGAAACTAACTGAATCAAAAAATAAAATGTATACAACGTTAATTTGAGACAATAACAAGCCTGTTACTATAGAACCCAAAATAGATCCTATTTGTTGTAATGTATTATTAACGCTAAATATTTTCATATATTCATTGTCATTAAAGTTGATTTTTATTAAACTAGATATACATGGTGTAAAAAAACAATCTGCTATTTTAACTATTGCAGACAATAAATAAATGTACCCTATTGAAATTTGATTTTCCGTTAATAGTAACACGTATCCACAAATTAATATTATTAAAAATCGAACAATATCCATTAATACAGTTATACTTTTTCTATTATATTTATCTGCTATATGACCTGTAAAAGGGGCTACTATAATAACTGGTAAAATCGAAAACGCCAATAAAATTCCTACAGCAAATGAAGAATGCATTTGCTGATAAACATACCATGAAGTGGCAATATAAAACATCCCATCACCTATAGTTGAAATAAATGTTCCAACATATAATGTTTTCTTTATACTCATAACAAACCTTTCTACAAAATATAAGTCTACCAATTAAAATTATCGGACTAGTAATATTCTACTGTTTTCATAAAGTTCTAACCCTTTCTCAATTTGTATTCTATCAATTGTTCCAAAATTAGAATAATATGCTCCTATAAAATCCACCAGTTCAATAAATTTATCTGGAAATGTTTTCATTGAAAATTTTTCTGTTCCTAAAACATTTATTATATGATCCATATCATCTGTTTTAAATATAACTTTATGATATTTTTCATAAGGCTCACTTAATTTTTTTGCAACCATAAACATCTGTTTTTTTGAAAATTCTTCTAAATTGATTGAATTAAATCTTCTATTAAGTGCCTTATCATTTTTTATTAACTTGCACTCATCTTCTGTTGTTGCACATATAAATCTCAATTTACTATTCAACAAATATGGCTTTAAAATATTTGAAGCAGAAATACCACCTTCACTAGCACCCGCTCCAATGACAATATGTGCTTCATCTATAAATAATATATGTTCATTTCTTACACAAATGTCCAATAGTTTTGTTAATTTTTCTTCAAATTCTCCTCGATATTTCGTATTTCCCAACAGACGTGCTATATCAACACTTAATATTTGTTTTCCACATAATTTAGGTCTAACCATACCTTTATTTATCTTTTGAGCAAAAGCTTCAACTAAAGTTGTTTTACCAACTCCAGGCTTTCCAGTTATTAATACATTATTTTTTGTTTTCATCGATAAAAAAATTTCCAACAACTCTAGTTCTTTAGTTCTTTCAACTATATTTATATCATTATTAATCCCATATAAACTTATATTAGTCGTGTATTTTTCTATAAACCTAATTTCTTCATCCAATTGGTCTCTAATATCAATAATTTTTCTATAAGACACCCCTATATTCAGTAAATCATACTTAAGATCGCTCTCCTTACTTACACAATTTACTAAAATATCAAATATAGAATTTATTCCACTTGGATAATTTTCCTCTAATTCACTAAAGAAATGCTTATTATACAATTTTGCATCTACATCAACTTCATTACCTTTATATATGGTCTCAATATCTTGTTTTTTTAAACCAAAGTACTCTTTGTACATTTTCAATATCTCATAAATAATCAAATTTATAGATAATACCTGATTTTCTTTCTCTACCTCATTAATTATTTTCTTTAACTCTTTACATATATGTATCATTTATTCACCTTCTGATATGTTATTATAATTAAGCAATTCGATAGTCATATCAACCAAATTCAACAGTAATGATTTATTAATCACCTTGCAGTCAGCATAATTTGTAAAATATTTAATAACTTCCATAACTCCAATATTAGCTGCTATTGCATTAAAAGGTTCAATAATTGTTGTCATTACTTTTTCTTTTATTTTTTCTATGTCCTTGTCTTCATGTATCAGATGATTACCTATCAAACTTCTATACCTAATATCACTATTCGGTAATATCAATGGTCCGCACAATATCTGATCATTTGTAGGAGAACCCACATAATACGGAACTCTCAACAGTAATGCTGCTTCATCAACAATATCTATAATTTTTCACCTAGGTGTATCTGCAAATAGATATATCATATCGCTATTTTTTGCTACACTAACAACATCCTCTACACTAGAAATCTTTTTATTTATAAATTCATAATCTACACGAGGATTTATTTTTAACATTTTTTCTTTTGCCACATCCACTTTATATTTCCCAATATCAGACTCCCAATATAACATTTGTCTTGATGTATTGCTTAATTCTATTTTATCAAAATCAACTGCAGTTATTTTTCCTATTCCCATTGCAGCAAATCCATATAACGAATGAGAGCCAACTCCACCAACCCCAATCACGCATATTTTCTTTCGTTTGATAACACTTTGCATTTTTATTGCATCTTGATATCTAATTTTTCCATTTAGCGCAAAAGAATTTATTTGTCTATCATATTTCTTAAGTTCTTCTTGTGATAACCCACATGAATCAAAAACTTCATATTCATCAAGAAAATTTCTTTCATCAAACATTTTCAAAATGTATTCCAACGATTTTTGAGAAATATCATATCCCTCCTTTCGTATTTTCTCCAATAGTTCCTTCTCGGTATATGTTCCGTCCATTAACAATACTAATTTCTTTATAAAATCTATATTAATCGATATTTTACATACATTTTTTGAATTCAAATGAAAAATCAAATTTCCTATATTGTCTTGGCTTATATATAAACTTTTTTTTATACATGGTTTTCTCATATTAATTCCTCTATTTTCTTATTGAAATCAAAACCACTAAATAGATTTGATTTACTAATATTATAAATATGCAATTATACTATAATTTAAATCTAAAGGCTTGTTGAAATGATCATCAAATGCAAAACTTTTTACTTCACACCATACATTTGCTAGATATTTTATTGTAAAATAAATCATCTGCAACTGCTTACATAATAAATTGTTTATTATTGGAATTGACTTAATAATAAAAAACGGAGAGGAAAATCCTTTCCGTTTTTATTGTAATCGCATTAAGGTGTTATCATTTCATAAGACTGCTCAATTTTTGTTTCAACGTCTACCTCCTCAAATACGATGTTTTTTGTATCTACTGATACTAACTCTTTTGTTGTTTCCATAAAATTTTTTCCTCCTATTAGTAATTTTCTGTCACTCCTGTTTGCAACCATTCATGACTCTATGTAAAGCTATTACATACAACATTAATTGATTTCCCAAATATACTTATATTTGCAGGCTAATTAATTAAAAATTAGTCTTTTCACAAAATTGATAAATACTAAGCTTGTCTCTTTCCATTAAGTCTCAATTATTTCCTTCTTAGTTCTTAAAATCTCTAATATTTTAATTTTATCTTATACTAAAACCATCAAATATCAATGATACTTACATGAATGACACGAATTCGTACACGTTTGACATTTAATCAATAATTTTTGCAAGAATCAACGAAATCGCTACCGAAATATTAGCAGCCATAACACAAAGCACTATTTCATTTTTCAGTACTCCCAAAATTGCTGCTATAACAATTACAATTAAAATGATAGTCTGAAATCCCCATGTATTTAATTGTTGCTTATGCTTTTCTTCTACTGTTAATGGTTTATTTTCTGCTTCAACCGGAGCCAATCTCAGTACAGTTAACACTGCTACCATATATAGCACCATCAAACACCATATATATTTTTTTCCCAATGCCAATGCAGACATCACAAATACAATAAAGGTAATCTGCGTATACAAGATACATTTAAGATGACTACGTGCATGATATCCTCCAGCTGTCAACCTCAACGGAGTATATACTGCTATGTACGGAATAAATGCTATAGGATATCCTATAACGTAATATGATAATATAACCATAAAAGCAACATTTATTAATGTAGACAAAATCAATTCCATACCATAGCAGTATGATTCCTTATCATCAGTCTTGATTATTGCATTTTTAATCCAAAACTCAACAATTAGTGTACTTGCTTTCTTAATCATTTCTTTTTTTCAATGAGTCTGGGATATCTGGCTGATGTGAAAAAAAGAAACATGTTGCATTCACAGAGACAACAGCAAGTACCATTGTAAATGTTGCAACGATTTTTGAAAATTTTACTATACCTTTTTTAACCATAATTCTTTGCTCCTTTGTTTTTATTCTTTACACTCTCAATTCTACTCAACATCACTGTATATACAATAGCTCATGCACTAACGACATAAATATACACACCTTTTGCATATATAGTAGTATTACTATCGTAAAATGATAGTAATACTATATTCAAAATATTATTTTTTTTACCTACAATATCTATAGTTTAAATATGAAGGCAGGTAAATCATGCAGGATACAGAATTCATAAAGCATATAGGAAAAATCATACGTTTCTACCGTTTGAAAAATAATCTAACACAAGAACAATTAAGTGAATATGCAGACTGCTCCTGCGGATTTATTGGTCAAATCGAACGTGGTGAAAGCAAAATTTCACTTTCTGTTTTATCAAAAATAATCAACACTCTCAAAATAGACGCAAATGAATTGTTTTGGGGCACCGATACACATACTTCTGAAAGTCAGCAATTGGATAATCAGATAGCTCTCTATGCCAAACAATTATCAATTGACAAAAAACATATTGTTCTCAATCTGATGGATGATTTGAAAAACCTAAATTAATCTTGTAATTTCAAAATTTATAATCTATAATCTTCATAGCTTAATTGTTTTGATAAGAGGATTATTTTTATGAATATTGCTATTTGTGATGATGAACAACAAGATATTGATATACTTTACAATTACTGCAAATCATGCAAATTACCATACAATATTTCTACTTTCTTGTCTGCCTCTGCCCTGCTTGAGGCTTTTAAATCCCAATTTTATGATTTAATTTTTCTTGATATAGAAATGGATAAGCCAAATGGTTTTGAAATTGGCTCTATTTTAGCAGGATATTCTCCTCGTCCCGTAATAGTTTTTACGACAAACGCACTGCAGTATGCAGTCCGAGGATATGGAATTGCTTTTCGATTTCTATGCAAACCGATAACGATTACAATGTTTCAAAGTGTTGTCAGGGAGGCTCTTGACGAGATTCTTCCGCAAAAGGCAACGATAATGTGTGGTTCAACTCAGAAAATGATTTCTATAAACGATGTCATATATTTTGAGAGCCTGAACCGGCACATTATTTTTCATTTTGCAAATACATCCACATTGGAGATAAAGGATTCAATGGAAAATATGATTTCGGTTTTTTCATATCCTTCATTTGTACAGATTCACAGAAGCTATTGCATCAATTTGAATTACGTGGACAGCTTTACACCACTTGCTGTCACTATGACTGACGGCTGCAAAATTCCACTTTCTCGGAAAAAACAGACCATTTTCCAAGAGCGCTTTAACAATTTGATACGAGGTACCATCAAATGAATTTTCCAATTGAAGTATATACCATTATTATAGAATGCCTGCTTGTTTTCTACTTCTTTCATAAAGAGGTTAGACCTGTATACCCTTCCCGCAGATATATTATCCTATTTTGCATATCACTCTTTGCGGTCATAATGCTATCAACCCTATATACACCTATGTTTATACGGCTTGTCATTATCAGCTTATTTTTGTTTTTATGCTATACTTTCTACTTCAAATGCAAAATATTCCAAATCACCTATACTATTATATTATTTTTTGTTACGTCGATGTTTTCCGATGTTATTGGTGCGTTTGTACTTTCCAGACTTGGAATTTCAATAAATGAACTTTTAGGAATAAGTGAAGGACGGCTTATCTACAATACAACAAGCAAGATTATTCATCTGTTTTTGCTGGTCATAATTATTTTATTTACCAATGCCCGATTTGATTCAAAGGCTCTACTGCATGCCATACCACTCATGCTCTGCAATCTGTCAAGCATATTTATTCTGTTTGCCCAGTACACTACCTTTATTGACAATGGTAAATACTCCACATTTGTGATGACCACCATATGTATGCTTGTTATCAATATAGTGGTTTGTGGATATACGGAAATAGTAAAGAAATCTTATGAATTACAGAAAAATCAGCTCTGTATGCAGGAGCAGCTGGCCAAACAGGAGCTTTACTATCAGGATATCATTGCTCGTCAGGACGAATCCCGCGCACTTTGGCATGATATAAAAAAATACATGCTGGCAATGGAAAATCTGGTTTCTACAAAAACACGACCTGAAGCCGAAAGCCAGCTCTCTGCCTTAAAGAAAAAGTTTTCAAGCCTTGACCAAATGATTGATACCGGTAATTCCATTGTTGACGGTATCCTAAACTATGGCTCTAATAAAGCAGACAGTCTGGGAATCTCCATAAACTTTAATCTATGGCTGGATACTGACCTTAACATTTCGCCTGTTGACCTGTACATAATCATTGGAAACACTATGGATAACGCAATAGAAGCCTGCGATGCTTTTCCGTCAGGTCACAAACCATCCATCTCATGTACGCTGCGCCAGAAAAATCATGTGCTGCTTTATGAAATATCCAATCCTATTCCACAGGTTTCGGTTAAAAAAGCCGGAGATATCCACGGATATGGGCTTGAAAATGTCAAAGAATGTGTAAATAGAAATAGTGGTTTTATCTCTGTTAAAAACGAAAATGATATATTTTGTGTCTCTATAACACTAAACGTTTAATATATCTTTAAATCCGCGATATCACAAGCTTTCCATCCTGCACATCAACCCTGACCTTATTAGACTCTATCCCCGCTGCCTCAAGCATCTCATCAGTGAGTTTTATCCTGTGTGCCTTATCCAATACCGTATATTCCATTGCAGGGTGTTTCTTCAATTTCTCCGTACTTACCTTTCCGTCAGATATAAGCACTGTGCGGTCTACACGGCCTGCAAGTGCCATATCGTGTGTCACTATGATGATGGTTATACCAAGCTCTTTGTTCAGCTTATGAAACAGCTCATAGATTGTATCAGCAGTCCTTGTATCCACGGCTCCGGTCGGCTCATCCGCAAGCAGTATGTCCGGCTTATTTGCCAGTGCCACCGCTATCGCTGCTCGCTGCTGCTCTCCTCCCGATAGCTGAGCCGGAAGCTTATCCTTATGCTCCTGTAATCCCACTGCCTTTAACAGTTTAAGGGCATAGCTTTTATTATCATCCTTGCGTTTTTTTATAATTTCTCCGTGTTTTAAATTACCGGTATTTCCGGTATTTTCAAACATCATCACGGCCTCGACATTCTGCAGCACAGTCAGGTATGGGAACAGATTTTTGGCACTTTTCTGCCACACAAAGCCCACCTTGTTCCTGCGGTATCTCACCATTTCAGCTTCTGAATATGTGGAAATGTCTTTTCCGTCAATAGTGAGTACCCCAGCCGTTGGTGTTTCCAGTCCTCCTATCATATTTAAAAGGGTGGATTTTCCGCTGCCGGATTTTCCTATTACCGCAAGCATCTCCCCTGTTTCCACCGAAAGATCCAAACCCTCCAGTGCCATCACCTTTTTATCGTCGGTCTCATATATTTTTACCAGTCCATCGCAGTTTATCATCTGGGTTTCCCCCCTTTTAATTTAAATTACTATGCCGTCACTAAGCTCAAACACTTCATCTCCCAGCTCCATCAGGTTCGGATCATGCGTGGTCATAACTATTGTAATGTCCTCATCGTCTATCAACTCACGGAACAATCGCATGACTTCAAATCCAGCAGCGGTATCAAGTGCTCCTGTCGGCTCATCCGCAAAGACCACCTTCGGGCGATGAACCACAGCGCGCGCTATCGCAACTCTCTGCTGCTCACCTCCCGATAACTGATCCGGCATATGATCCATGCGCTTTGAGAGTCCGACACGCTCCAGCAGCTCTGATACTCTGTCATGCGTATTCTCATTTATCACATCGTTTTTTGCATCTCCAATGTCATTATCCATATCAGTCAAATTCTTCCGTATCTGACGTTTATTTTTCGCAAGTCTAAGGGAAAATTCCACATTCTCATATGCCGTCATCGTGGGAATTAGTGCTATAGACTGGAATACAAATCCCATCTCATACCGCCTTAGCATTTCCCGGTCTTTCTCGGTCATCTGCTCGAGGTTTTTATCCAGAAACTGCACACTTCCCTCTGTCGGCATATCAAGCGCACTAAGGATATTAAGAAGTGTGGTCTTTCCGGAGCCGGAACGCCCTTTTAAGATGGCAAGTGTTCCTTTTTTTATCTCCATGGATACTCCGTCAAGTGCGTGGACTGTTGTACCATCTCCCGCCTTAAAATATCTTTTTATATTTTGAGCAATTATCGCATTTTCCATATATCACGACCTCTTTTTTTACATGCTAACTATCTTCTCCAAGCCTTAGTGCCTGTGCTATCTTCATACTCTTAAGCAGTCTGCTGATAACCACATAGCATACGGCTACAGCCACGAAAAGTGCTCCTGCAAGCTCCAGCATATCAGATTGATAAATATATACATTTACTCCGATATTGTGTTTCTGCGGCAGATATATGATCGATATGAGCCTTACAAACATCGCTGTTGCAGTTATACCTATGCCTGCTCCCGCAAGAAGCGGCAGAAATGATAAAAATATCTGCTCGTTTAAAAGCATTGCTTTTACCTCTCTCATTCTCATTCCCATTGCGCGGTATATACCAAACTGCAACTCCCTCTGTTTTAGTGTCATAACCCAATACAGCAAAAATCCTACTGAGCACACTATCAGTGAAAGTATAAAACTTAATGTAAACATACCGTTTGTGATCTGCACTGTGGCTGAGTTTTTATTCTCGTCTATAAGCTGCTGCGCGGATGTTAAATTTTTGTATATATTATCCACCGTTTTTCCCTTTGACAGGTTCATCCACACACTGTACGGTGTCATGCCGAACTTTTCCACAACCGTAGCATAATTTGCAACGATCAGGTATTTCTCCTGCTCGGTCACATTTCCTTCTACATCTGTCTCATAGGTGTAACGCTCGTAGCCCGGAAAACCTTTTACTATGGCACATACCTTTGCATTCTCGGATGCGTAGATCTGATCATCATCGACAGCCTCCGGTACATACCTTGAGTAATTTAAGCTGTCACCAACTTTAAGTCCCAGAGCTTTTGCCAGATTTGAGGAAATGATGACTCCGTCCGGCTCCTTTGCCAGCTCATTCAGGTAATTGAACCAGTGCGCGTCATTAATATCATCATTTTGGTCACTCTGCAATTTCGCAGTCTCACCGAATTCTTTTGTGTTTATCGCCATAAGATATGCATCCGAAACCGAACCACTGCCTGCGGAAATATCTACCCGCTCGTCCTCAAGCACACGCGTGACACCGTCACAGATGCCCTCATTTTTGAGCGACTCGTATTTACCGAAATCAGGCTCGTCATACATCCAGTTTACAGAGCCATCTTTATTCTTCTGTATCCTGAGTCTGAAATCTTCGTTGTATATCGCATCACAACCCACATTGTAGACGATCCGTTTTTCCATATTGCTGTTCATGGTGCGCGCCATATTCGCGTCAAAAATACCGCCAGCCACTGTCATGATAAGAAATACTGCCAGAAATCCCTGATTGTATCTGGTTCGTTTTAGCTGTAAAAATGATGCATACATTGCCGGAGAAAAATGCTTTTTAAAGAGCCTGTCCACAAGCAGAATAATAAGTCCGGTAAGTCTTACGCACAAAAGTGCCGCTGCAAATATAAAAAGCGAATTGTCCAGTATCATGACAGGATCTATGCTCCTGTTCTCAAGAACAGATATCGCAAGCGTACTCTTCTGCTTGTTGTAATTGTAAAGCAGATATGCTGACAGAGCCAAAAGTATAACGTCTATAAAGCATTTCTCCCAAAGAGGCTTTTTCTTTGATATTCGTTCCCTGCTGCGCTCTGATATGGCATCCTTTGATTTTTTCCACACCGGAACTGTGATAAACAGCACCATGATAACTGCCGCTGCCACCGCATAGACAAGCATCTGCCATACAAATCTGTAAGTGCCTATATCCTTTGCCGTAAATCTTAAAAATCCGTCTGTAGATGCGGCAGCCCGGCACATTATATATCCGAGTACTATTCCAAGTACACAGCCCGCAAACGCTATTATTCCTGACTGCTGTAGGTACAAAATAAATACCTGTAATTTTGTCGCACCGCGGCTTCTTAAAACAAGTATGTCATTTTCCTCGAGCGAAAGTATCTGTGCAGATATCATTCTTATAAATAAAATCAAAAGCACAAGACACGGCAGCTCCAACGCCCAAAGCATCAGCTTTATCGTCTTCTGCTGTGTAAAAAAGCGCTCCAGCGTATCACGGATGTTGTCATTGTAGAGCTTGTCAGCATCCTTAAACTGCTCCATATAACCGTCATAAAGTGAGGCATTTTCCGTGTTGATCTGCCTGTAATCCAGCATGAGAAAATCACTGTAGCTGATATTGTCCTCGCTGTAATACTGCATCATTTCGTCAAAAACATCCTGCGAAACAAATATCACATCGCCCATATCCGAAAGCGTCTTGGCCCAATATGGATCGTTTATATCTTTTTCACGGCAGATCTGTGATATGACGAAAGAAATTTCCTTTTTCCCACTGCCATCAGGTACATGTAAATAGATTTTTTCACCTGCTACAAGTCCGTAGTGATCCATTGTCTTTTCGCTTATGCTGCACTCGAATGTGGCTGTGTCAGACTGAGACTTTACAACCTCAGCGTACTCCGAAAGTTCCGGCAGATATCCTATTGTAAAATAATGGTTAAGTCCTCCAAACTCTGTATCTGCGCGTCCGCCTGAGAGTGTGATAAGCTGCTGTGATGAAACCTTGTTTATATCCACGTATTCAGTCCACTTCTTTTCGTATCCTGACAGCTTATCAAGTACTGACTGCGAATCAGGATAATCTGCCACCGCATATGTTCCCTCGCGGCTCATCTGTGCAGGAAACTCATTCTGCTGTGTGGCATGATCCGTAAAAAGTCTGTCGAGTATCTGATTTCCCGCACCCTTTTCAAACATAGGGTGGCACACAAAAAGTGCTATAAACAAAGCCACTCCCATAAGCAGACACAGATTTAACCATTTTCTGTTTTTTAATTTATTAATTACGAAGCCAAACATATTTCATCGCCCTCATCAATACCGTAAAGCACAAGTGTATTGCTGCCTGATGTATAATCGCCCAATATTACCGGCTGCTTTACCACGCTGTCCCCATCAATTTTCCACACATAGTATGATATATCATCTTTGTCCATAGGATTGACCTGCTTGTGTATGATCGAAGTCGGCACCACTACCACCTTTTTAAAAGAAACATAAGAAAACTTTACAGCAGATGCCCTGGTCAGATCATCCGGTATTCCATTGTCAAGTTTTATATAAAATGCTGCATTTCCATATCCCGAATCTGTGTTTCCGGTAATATGCACACCTTTATCATCCTGATTTATATATCCCTTTTGAGCAACACTACCGTAACCGGCAAAACCGATACAGCTTCCGTAGATCGTTGTACCGTCCAGCTCAAGTGATACGCGCTCTCCCACATCTGCTATATTGTCCTTATATACTTTATAGCTATTGCTATCCTTTACCTGAACCAGCAGTACGTCCGTGGAATTTCCGGTTATCTGCAGGATATCTGAGCCTTTCTCCACATTATCTCCTGCCTTGACACTCACCTTTGAAACTTTTCCGTCATTTTTGGCATATACTGAAATATTTCCTTTGCCGTCATTTCCTGCACTTATGCTGTCATATGCTGACTGTAGCCGGGAAAGCTGATAGGTGTGGTCTGCACAGGCAAGTTTTTTCTGCAGATTCAATAATTGTAAATTCAGTTTCAACTGCTGCTCATCATATGCTGTATCCGGCTTTTCATCCTGCCGGTTATTTTCTTCTGCGCTACTACCACCTTCAGATAAATCTCTCACCTGTTTATCGTAATCAGCAATCTTCTGCGCATAGGATTCATTCTCCGAGTCGATCGCATTTTTCGCCTCTGTTATGGCAGCTTTGCCCTCTCCGGTATCCACCACGTAAAGCAGCATCCCCTTTTCTACCGTATCGTCCTGCATCACATTGACCGATACGATCTGCCCTTCATAATCACAGGTTTCGGTTATCGTCCCTGCGTCAGATCTGCTGTAGCGCACACCGTAGTTTGCTATATCAAAGTCAGACCTTGTTACCGTATATTTGCTGTACTTTGTCGGAACCTGATCTGTAGAATTATAGTAGACCAGCTCCCCCTCTTTTAAGCCCTCTGTGACCTGTGTATAGTTTTCATCAGACTCACCTGTTGTTATGATGCGTTTCTCGCGCCCGCCCTCATCATTTTTCACATAGACATATCTGGTATCGCCATGCTTATAGATGGAATCTTTTCCCACGACAAGTGCCTGGTCCGCTTTTGTCTTTTCAAAATATACCGGATACATCTGTCCTGCCGTAAGAAACGGCTTTTCCCTGCTTTCCACGCACACATCCGGATAGCGGTTGTTTATCTTCGAAAGTACCAAAACCTCTGATGTATATTGAGACTCGGTGACATCATATTTTTCGCCATCGACTATCACATATTTCTTGTCATAATCACTGTATTTGTACTCATTTATGGCTGTATCTTTTATATCCAGCACAAGGTCATCCGTATCTGAGACAATGACTATATTCTCGTATGTCGCAGCAGACCTTCCATCTGTCAGCTTCTTAGTGTAAGTGACAAGACCGCTGTGGGCTGCCTTAAGCTTTCCATCATCAACAATCTGCTGATATAAAGCCATCTGCTCATTGATCTTTTGCACTCGGTATTCGTGAAGCTGCTTATCGTAACGCTGATTTTCCTGTTCTGTGGCAATCTGCGTATTGTAATCATCTTCTGTGCTCTCTTTTTTCTCAATCTGTTCTGTTGAAAATTCGTCCGTATCCGCAGCCTGACTCTCCCATAATTTGATCTGCGTATCCGAGATCTGAGCGGATATCTCATATGTCTCATTCTCATGCGCCAGCGCATCCTTACATTCCTGCAACTGTTTTTTTGCCTCATCCACATCACAGACAGCAAGCACATCCCCTGCATTTACTGTATCTCCCGGCTCCACATATATCTGTGAAATGTTTACGTTGGCACTGTAGTAATTGCAGTAATCCCTAGGAACTGCGGTAGCCATCAGCACCTGTATGGAGCCAATCGTACCGTATTCCACAGGTCTGTAGGCTTCATTTAACGCTACAGGTTCTTCAAGCTCTGGTATGCTGCTTTCTGTCATTTTTCCACAGCCGCCTGCCACAAACGATACACATATCCCCAGTACTGCCAGTTTTTTTATTGATAAAATGTTTCTGATCTTCACTGCAAAACCACCTCATCCCCGCTTTTAAGTCCTTCTGTGATGATCCGGTAGTCTCCCACCTGATCTGCGACACTTATCCATACCGCCTGTCTGTATCCATTCTCATCCAGCGTGTATACAAAATACCTGCCATCCTTCTCATGTACTGCGTCCTTTTGCACATACACAGCATTTTCTATAGCAGGGCGCGTCACTTCCATGGAAAATATCTGTGCATCCGATACTGCCGACATGTCCGATACCGGTTCAAAAACAAGTTTTTTATCGTCCACCTCTTTTACCTTAAGTTCAAACTCTATATCAGATGCTGTTGCCGTGTATACATCACCTACATTAAAGTCATAGCCTTCCGGTCTGTCAGCCTCGTAATTGCCGTTTCCGCTGATTTCTGTTATAAGATTGCTGCCCGGTTCAAAAACTCCCGCCAAAAGCGAATTGTCCATTGCTGTGATCGTGCCATCCTCGGATGCCGTGATCTGATATCTCGACAGTTTTTCCTTAGCCTCATCAAGATAAAGCTGCGCAACCTCTGTATCCTTATCAAGCTGGGCAATATCGCTTGAATAATCCTGAGTATCATCGATTTTCATAATAGCCCTGTAGTGCTCTGCTAAAAGCTTATTCTGACTGATCTGCCCGCTGTAGTCCTCAATCTTTTTCTGTATCTCCCCGGATTTAAAAGCCACCAGTATATCGCCCTTTTTCACATGATCACCCACTGCCACATTTACCTTTTCAAGCGTAAGCTCCGTGTTTGTCGCACCATAGGAAAACCTGGTATAGCCCTGCGCGCTCAGACTGATGGTAGTCTGCGGTGTGAGTGAACCGCTCTGTACCGTAACTGTCTGGTATGATATTTTCTCGTAGGAAGCTCTGTCCGTCTGTGCAAGCTCCTTTTGTGCCGCCCCACATCCTGAAAATAAAATAGAGGTAATTGCAGTGGCAAGTGTCAAACGCCCTATATATTTTTTCTTTTTATTAATCATATATTTTCCACATCTTTTCCAAATAAATATGAACCTGATCTATTATCTAAAAATGTAACTCCATGTATAAACTTTATTGCAGCCAATAACAGTATCTTATATTAGATCATCACTCCTTATGATCGTGCCGTCTATCGCATTCACATACACCGGATATCTGTCGTAGCCCTTATCCTGTTTTGACAGACACCATGCCGGAACATAAGTACATTTATCCTTGTCAGATGCATCCTTCAAACGGATATATCCGAGCTTTAGATTGTTGTAAGTGTGATTTTGTGTAAAATCATACTGATCTGAGTTTTTTGTCATGTCATCCTTGATGATCTCTTTAATAGTGTCCATTGACAAGAGTTCCACGTTTTTTGACTCATTTACAATATCAACCGGGTAAGAAACAGTAAATTCCGTCACTCCCTGATCCGTCACAATAAAGGAACTGCTGCCATATGGCATAAAATCATCATAGTTATCGAGTGTCTCCCATATATCCATATTCTGGGTGAAATCGAGTGACTTGCAAAACGCTATGCCATCCACACCCTCGCCATAATCTATGATATATCCCCAGGCTGTATCCTTTATGACGCTCTCTTTATCATCAGTTTTTACAGTATCATCACCATCCTCTATCACTCCTGCGCTCCACTCGTAGTCTGATGTTCCTATATATACCTGTGAAGCCATGCCTAATTTATTTTGAAATTCTTCTGCCTTTTTTATAGCTTCGTCTTTTGATAATGCACACTCATTATCATATGAAGATGTAGTATCTCCACCTGTAGAGCCTCCGTTAAATCCCTCTACACCTTTCTCCTCTGCAAAGGATGGTGGTCCGTAATAGCCATACTCACTATCATCGTATAATGTCCCCTCACTTCCTGCCTTAAGAGGCTGTGCTGAAATATATTCAAGAGAGCCGTCCTCAGCAATTCCAAATCTAAGCTCACAGAAAACATTACCAATATATCCCAGATACTCATTACAATCCGTATAATCTGTAGCTTTTTCACGCGTATCCAGTGCAGACGGTTCTGCCTTTTCATACTGTTCCAGCAGATCATTTTCACTTTTCATCACCCTGCTGACGCCCTCTTCTGTGATAAGTCCCGCATCAATTTCCTGCTGATACCCGGCAATCTCATTTTTTACAACCTCCATGCTGTGATATATCTCTTCTTTCGTATAATGAGGTATGTCGTGATAATATACGGTACTATCGCCAAAATAAGCCTCTATCACACTCTTTTTGAAATCGGCACCCACCTTTATATTCTTCACCTCAACAACCGACATGCTTTTGCAGTCCGGCAGGGTAATGTCTGCTGAAATATCCACATCCACACTTTTGTCAGATGTCTTAACAGAAAAGCTGTCATTCCATTTCGTACTGTCGTCAAACGCACTTATATCGCTTCCTGCTTTTGTGTTTATATTTTCAGTTTCCATATTGTAATCTACTTTTTTTCCTGAACAGCCGGTTAATGCTATTGCAAGAACCAACGCCGATATAATAACGTTTTTCCTCTTCATAGCCTCTCCTTTACAGTGAATTTTCCAAATTTATGATCGTGCCATCTATAGCGTTTACAAAGATAGCATTTCGCTCACTGGAGTAGTCTACCATACGTGACAGTACCCACGCCGGAACATAGCTGTATTTTCCCTGTTCACTGTCACTTCTTATCTTAAGATAACTAAGCTGTAGCTTATTGAATGACGATGCAGTATCATATTTATCAGGATTTTCCGTAATCTCCGCCTTGATGATCTGCTCTATATTTTTCAGAGAAATAAGCTCCACATCCTTATAGATCTGTGTTACATTTACCGGATATTCCAACTGCACATCGATTATTCCATCATCCGTGACTGTAAGAAGTGTACTGTCAGGCAGTGTAACATCATCTGTATCACTATCATTTGTTTCATACACCGACAAATAGGTATCCCTATCCAATCCATCCTTAAATGTGATGCCGTCTATGCCGGTCGCGTATGAATAAATATATCCCCACGCTGCTGTCTGATAGTCATTTTCCTTTTCGCTCTCGAAATTAAAACCTACCCAGCCGCACTCACATTCACCTCGTTCCACCTGATCCTGCATTCCCAATTTACTAAGGAAATTCCCGGCTTCTTTTTTGGCTGATGCGGCAGATTTACTGCCCTCATTTGAGGTCTCGTCCACCTTATCCTTTAGATCCTCATCCTGAAAATTCCGCGTTATGGTATCATAGTCCTCATTCCTTAAAGATGGTGGACCGTAATCTGTCCCGGACTGAGACAAGGCATAAGCATGTACCTTGTGAGCCTCAAACTCCACCTCACAGAACACATCCCCCTTGTAGCCTGCAAATACTTCACAGCTTTCGAGATCCTTTGCCACGGTATAAGTAGTCTTTGCCGTTTCAAGCTTATCCCTGTATTCAGCCAGTCTCTGTTCCAACCACTCCCTGTAAGTATCATCCTGTTCTTTCTGCCAGTACTCTATGACCTCATTCAGTTCGTCAACAGTATAATGATCCGGATCGTGATAATAGTACTCGTTCCCTCCAAAATATAAATCCAGAAAACGCTTTTTGTAATCAGCATCTATCTTTACATTTTCCACCTCAACAACCGACATGTTATCAAAGTCTGGAACTACAATATTTGCATTTACATATACTGTTTTCTCGCCATTACCGGTCTGTATTGTAAAGTTTTCATTCCAGCCGGAGTCTGCCTTTATATCAGCTAAGGCAGACATATTTTTTGTCTCTTTACTTTCGCTCTCATTCCCATAATCTACTTTTTTGCCGGCACAGCCTGTGAATGATGTGAGGACAAGTGCCTCGATGAGTGTCATAATTGCTGCAAATATTCTTGTATGTTTTCTCATATGCCAATCCTCCCTGATATGTCACATTTTTTCTACAACATAATTATTCCTGTGAAAGTACGGTCCGATGTAAACATTCTGTATCTTAACTCACATCGTCCGGATGTATCACACTTCCGTCAATCGCGTTGATAAATACAGGGCATGCATTTGTAGTGCCTTTCTGCTGCAATTCCAGACTCCATGCCGGAATATAACTGTATTTTTGCATATCAGTCCGGTTGTTTACCCTTATGTATGCAAGTTTTAGAGTATAATATTTTACATTTGTATCCAGTACATATTTATCAGCATTATTTTTAAGCTCATCCCGGGCAATATCAAATATATTTTCCAAAGGAAGCATTTCTACATTTTCCTGTTTTCTTACTATACTTACCGGGCAGTCTATATAAAAAGTACCTATACCATATTTATCAATATAAAAATTGTAGAATTCATTATCAAAAGTATCCTCTATACTATCACCATATTTCATATTGTATCCGCTGTAATCCATCGGGTTTAAAGCATCATCAAATAATATTTTGCCAACTCCGATATTGTAGTAAAATCTATAACCACTTACACACTCATGTATATCATCTTCCTGATACACATGATCGGCTCTTTCGTTATATCCACTCCATTTCAGCTGCGAGCTCTCAGTCTGCGGGATGGATGAAAAACCTGTCTCTTTCAAAAAGCTGTCTATCATATTCCCCGCTTCTTCTATTGTGATACCCGATTCATTTTCCTCCTGCTCAATTTTCTCTCCCGATGTATCCTGTGAATCCGTGATATCATTTACCGTATCATATTCCATGAGTGAATCCGGCCCAAAGTATTGCTGCACATATCCATCGTTAAATATATTGCTCCACTCGTATTCATTACTTCCTGCCTTTTTGGTATATTCCTCAATCGGACCTGCGCCAATTCCCGACAGCCATTTATTTTCATCACCATCTGCAACAAAATTCACGTTATACCAGGTGTTTCCTTTTTTCCCTACAAACTCATCACATGAATCATACTCTGTAGCTATAGTCCATTCATCCCCGGCATTTTCCAGATAATGCGTATATTCCTTCAAAAACTCAGCTCTGTTTCCTGTGCCAGATGTATCAGTTGGTGTTGTTGAGGAATTTATGGAATCAATAAGATTTTGAAGCTGTGTTTTTGTCCAATGTTCCTTATCATAGTAATAAATCTGTGACTCTCCAAAGTATGCCTTCAATACCTTTTCTTTGAGCTTTGCAGAATAAGGTATCTTTTCCACTTCAACTACTGACATTGTCTTACAATCAGGCAGTTCCACTTTTGCACTTATATCTATATTTACATTTCCAATTTCTGTCTGCACGGAAAACTCATCGCTGTAGGTCGCCTCTGTACTAAAATCCTTTACATTACATACAGCACTTTTTGTCATTTTTTCTGTATCAGTGCCATAATCCACCTTTTTATCTGCACAGCCTGTGAGTGATGTGAGAACAAGTGCCTCGATGAGTGTCATAATTGCTGCAAATATTCTCATATTTCGTGAAGATATGTTACCCCTTTTATCCATATGCGGCTCTCCTCCCTTTTTGTTCTTTCCCGGTGACTATTCAGAATAGTTATCTTCCATGTTGTTATAATGAGTATATATGTCAGTTGTAAACTTTTTGTATCATACATTGCTTTTTTTAATAAAAAGTTTTTGTCTGCTCCATAAAAATTCCACCGCCTTCTTGACGTGCAAACATACGTTTGCTACAATGTAAATATTCTTGACTCTTAAGAAAGAAGGCTGATTATGAATACAGATATTACAAAACAACTGGAAATGGTGCTGTACAGAACCGAAGATGATAACGTAACAGTCAGTGCCTTGATAAAAGATGAAACGATATGGCTGACACAAAAAGCCATGGCTGAATTGTTTGGTATTGACAAGTCGGGCATCAGCCGCCATTTAGCAAAGATTTTTGAAACCGGTGAGCTTGATGAGGAAGTGGTTGTTGCAAAAATTGCAACAACCACTCAGCACGGAGCAATGCAGGATAAAACGCAGACTATTCCTACCAATTATTATAATTTGGATGCCATTATTTCTGTAGGTTACAGAGTAAACTCTATTCAGGCAACCAGGTTCCGTATATGGGCAACCGGTATTTTGAAGGAATATATGATAAAGGGCTTTGCTATGGATGATGAACGCCTGAAACAGGGTAAAACAGCATTTGGAAAAGACTATTTTCGTGAATTGCTGGAAAGAGTACGCTCCATCCGTGCCAGCGAACGTAGAATATGGCAACAGATAACCGATATCTTTGCAGAGTGCAGCATTGATTACAATAGAGATTCTGATACTGCATATCATTTTTATGCAACCATACAGAACAAATTTCATTATGCTATTACCGGTAAAACAGCGGCTGAAATCGTCTATAATCAAGCTGACCACACCAAGGAAAATATGGGCTTGACCACATGGAAAAATGCTCCAGATGGTCGTATTCTCAAATCTGATACCCCGATTGCCAAAAACTATTTGGATGAAAAACAGATTCGTCAGTTGGAACGTGCTGTTACAGGATATTTTGATTACATAGAGGATTTGATTGAACGTGAAAACGTCTTTACTATGGAGGAATTTTCAAAAAGTGTGAACGAATTTCTTGCGTTCCGCAGATACGATATCTTGAAAGATAATGGATGTATTTCTCATAAGCAGGCAGTGGAGAAAGCATATCAGGAATATGATATTTTTAACAAGACACAGCCAATTGAATCTGATTTTGATAAGATAGTAAAAGGATTGGAAAAGAAAATTTAATTTCTTTTCAGGATTATGATACAATTACGGAAAACAGTTTTTTTAGAATCTGACAAATCGGGATTTGTTGAATTGAGAAAAAATGAAGTCCAGCTAATAAATGTCAATAGTTAAATGAGAAAAAATCTATTTTATTTTCT
>OHYD01000048.1_pt1 | contig 78483 bp, 63 predicted proteins | sample 1580191 | NCBI WGS metagenome assembly OHYD01 (sample SAMEA3882510, study PRJEB24775) | human gut metagenome | biome: human-associated habitat; feature: intestine environment; material: feces | place: Netherlands | collected 2009/2010 | reverse complement strand
TACACATTGTCCAAATGCGTCCGCATTGAAGAACTTTTAATCAACTAAATAGCAACGAAATCATATTTAAGGCAGGATTATCTATGAATTTACAGATTCAGCATATCGCAAAAGAATTTCATAATGACACAAAAGCCCTGATAGATGTGGATTTCCGCGTCTCGCAGGGAGAGTTTGTCTCGGTGATCGGGCCTTCGGGGGCGGGGAAGACAACGCTCTTTCGCATTCTCAATGGAATGATGGAGTGCACTGGCGGACAGGTGCTTCTGGATGATAAGCGCTTTGATTCTCTAAAAGGAAGGAAAAAACGTGAACTGCAAAAATCCATCGCAACCATTTATCAGGACTTTTGTCTGGTGGAGAATTCTACCTGTCTGAAGAATGTGCTGACTGCCGGACTTCCGGATATGGGATTTTTCCAGGGCGTGTTTGGACTTTATGGAAAAACACGTAAAGAAGAAGCTCTGAAACTGCTGGATCGGGTTGGACTTCTGGAAAAGGCAGAGGAACCGATTAAGAATCTGTCTGGCGGACAAAAGCAAAGGGTGGCAATTGCAAGAGCACTTATGCGGCACCCGGCGATCCTGCTGGCAGATGAACCGGTGGCGTCTCTTGATCCAGTTACCGGGAGACAGATTCTAGGGTTGCTGAAGAGTATTCATGAGACTGATGGTGTCACCATTTTAATGAACAGCCATAATCTGGAATTCTCCCAGGAGTTCTCCGACCGACTTATTGGTCTGAAAGATGGCAAGGTTGTATTTGACGGTAAGACTGCTGATCTGACTGATTCTATCACTACACAAATTTATAACAAAAATGATACTCAGATAGAGAATAAGCGAGGTGTCGCTTATGAATGATAACAAAATAAGCAAAAATTCCATTGTGGCAAAATTTGCTGTTCCAATTTCTTTTCTGATTTTGTTTTTCCTTGCAGCAAATTTCACAGACTGTGACCTTGTAACTTTCTGGAAACGAAGGAGCCACCTCACCGACTTGGTCGTGGATATGATCCCGCCAGATTTTTCCTATATTCAGAAGATCCTGCTGCCACTTTTTTACACCATTCAGATGTCTGTTACCGGAACGGTACTTGGCATCTTTTTTGCCCTTGTACTCTCGCCTTTTGGCGCTGCAAACTTAGGATTTCCAGCTGTAATACGACGGATACTTAGAATTGTAATCCAGATTCTCCGTTCTTTTCCAGCCTTGATTCTGGCGCTTACTGCTACCTTTCTTTTCGGGCTTGGAACTTTTGCAGGTACTTTTGCCATTACATTGTACACCTTTGCCATTATGACAAAACTTACCTACGAGGATGCAAGTGCCGCCGATGTAAAAGCTTACCAGGCACTTCGGGCTATGGGTGTTTCAAAGTATGTAGCTTATATCCATGGAATTCTACCAGAGATCATTCCTGGATTTCTCACCAATGCACTTTACCTGTTGGAAACCAATGTACGGCACAGCTCCATTTTAGGATATGTGGGAGCTGGCGGTATCGGACTGCTTCTCAATGAGAAGATTTCCTGGTTGGAGTATGACAAAGTGGGGACCATTCTGCTGATGCTTTTTCTAACAGTGTGTGTGATTGAATATTTCAGTCGGTATCTGGCCGCCTTGATACGAAAAGAGCACACAATAAAAAAAGAGCAGGCCAGACTGCTGCTTCTGTTTCTGGCTGCCCTGTTTCTGATCTGCACGTTTACCCTTTCCCTGCCGGATTTTTCCAAAACCAGTCCACAGACTTTGCGAAATATGTTTGCTGGCTTTCTGCAGCCAGACTGGAGCTTCTTTTTCTCGGCTGAAAAAGATGGGCTTGGGTATCTTTTACTGGAAACAGTGTGCATTGCTTTTATTGGAACGGTAATCGGAGCCATTGTATCTGCACCGCTGGCTTTTCTAAATACCAAACGTTTCGTACCTGCTCCTGTGTCCTTTCTTTTTAATCTGGTGATCATGATAATCCGTTCGGTGCCTTTTCTGGTGTATGGACTGATTTTCATCCGGGTATCCGGGCCAGGAGCTTTCACAGGAGTGCTGACATTGGCCGTATGCAGTATCGGACTTCTCACCAAAAGATTTACAGAAGCACTAGATGCCCTGGACCCTCGTCCCTATCATGCGCTGCTGGCCATGGGGGTCCGTCCTCTTCCCGCCATCTGCCACAGTGTCCTGCCACAGCTGAAGCCTGTTTTCACCTCTATCATCCTCTACCGGTTTGATGTAAACATCCGTGAAGCTTCCGTTCTCGGTCTGGTAGGCGCAGGCGGAATCGGAGCGCCCCTTATTTTTTCCATGAATCAATATGCCTGGGAAAAAGCTGGTGCAATCATGCTGGGATTGATTCTGTTTGTGTGGTTTATCGATATGGTATCTGAAAAAATCGGAGCTGGAAATTGACATCCAGCTCCGATTTTCTGTCTTCTGGATCCTGTTTAAAAAATCTTTTAAACCTCGTCGTGAAATTTCCAAAGACTTTCAAGGGATCTTTTCATTCTGTTATTTTTCTAATTTTCTATAATTCTCAGCCTTATCGTACTCCTTATGCACGCCATCATCCTCGTACAAAGTATAACTGCTGCCTTCATATCCCAGCATAGTGAGTTTGGAAGTATCAATATCCTTCACACACTCCGCAGCCTCTGCAACCGGAATACACTTACCACTCCGGATAAACAGAGGCACTTCATTTAAGGCAACCTCCACATAATGAACGCCTTTTTCCAGAATCTCCTCAGAAATACTTCCGTCTGTCAGAAATTTCACAAACCTCATTTCTTCCGGAAGGTAAACATAACGCCCTCTTGCGTTCTGCTCGTAAACCGGTGCGATCATAATCTCATTTCCAAGGATCAGCTGGTCTTCCACCCGGATTGCCATCTTATCATCCGGATAAACAAAGCCAAGTGGTTTGAAATACATATCATCGTTTAAAACGGCCTTCATGTATTCGCTGTACAGATACGGAACAAGGCGGTATCTCGTATTTACCACATTTCGGAAATCCTCAACATTCTCAAACTGATAGCACTCTTGCTCTCTTGTTCCGATTGCGGAATGGTTACGCATAAGCGGAGTAAATACCCCAAGTGCCATATGGCGAAGCACCAGGTCTCTTGTTGCATCCGCACCAAATCCGCCAAGATCTGCTCCTGTGTAAAGGAATCCGCACATATTCAAAGACGGCAGCATTTTCAGGTTCAGAAGAATGTGTGACCACCAGGATTTATTGTCTCCCATCCAGATTCCGCCGTAACGGTGCATTCCAATATAGGAGGAACGGGAAAACATCAGGAAACGCTTCTCCGGATCAATGCGGTCGAATGCTTCGCCTGCTGCTCTTGTCATATTGTAGCCAAACAGGTTATGTACCTTGTCGTGACGGATCTTTTTGCCATCCACATTATGATAAAATCTGCGGTAATCTTCTGGGTTGTTTGCGAGTCCGTTTAGCTCGCCCTGCATTTTCCAAATGTGGATCTTACCTTCTTTATCCTGGGAAAACTCTCCGGCAAGTTTCTTCGCCTCTTCCATTCCCTCTGAGGAATAGAAAATAGCAGGCTCATTCATATCGTTCCAGAAGCCTTCAATCCCCTGGCTAATAAGGAAGCTGTATTTGTCTCCAAACCACTTTCTGGCATCCTTGTTCAGAAAATCCGGGAAATGAGTATCCCCCGGCCATACGGCTGCCACGAAATCACTTCCATCCTCCCGCTGGCAGAAGTATCTTTTTTCCACACCTTCCTCGTAAACCTCATAGCCGCTTTCCACTTTTACACCAGCATCAATAATAGGGATCAGGCGTAGCTCCTGGTCTTTCATCTCTTTTACAAAATCCGGGAAATCAGGGAAATTCTCCGGATTCAAAGTAAAGTCCTTATAGGAATCCATATAATCGATGTCCATGTAGATCATATCCAAAGGGATGTGATTCTCACGATAGCCGGCTGCCACCTTGCGAAAATCCTCCTTGGTGGTATATCCCCATCTGCTCTGTCCGAAACCAAATGCAAATTTCGGGGGAATATAGCTGCGTCCGATCACATGGCGAAACTGCTTTACAATATCATAGGCAGATTCACCTTCAATCACATACACATTCAGATCTGCATCTGCGCATGTCACTTTCAGGGTGTCCATTCTGGTATATCCAATATCAAAGGTCAGTTCAGAAGGGTAGTCGAAAAACAGTCCAAATGTTGTCTTTCCGCTTACAATGATAAAGTTGTGGGCACCATACAAAGAACGCTTGTCTTCCGTATGGTTTGGATCATCGGTACAATTGCTGATATAGCAGTATCCTCTTTTATTGATGCCGCGGTTGGCTTCCCCAAGTCCATAAACAATATCATCCTCATCCATCACATATGTAAAATCAAAGCCCTTTTCCAGGCTGATTTTTCCATAAGGAAAAGCGCCATTCGCTGTTTCAATCTTCTCTGTTACTGCCTCCGTATCAAAAGGAGCTCCGTATCTGTATTTTCTGATCATAACAATCTTCCTCGTCTTTCAAAAAAGAGGCAAAAAATTTTGCCCCTTTAAGTCTGGTTATGCTGCTGTCCGTTTCTCGTCCAGTAACCTGTTTATTTATATAACACAAATGCCTCATAAGGTTTCAGCACGATTTTACCCTTAAATACTTTTCGGTCAAGGTTTGTAATCAGGCACTGGGAACCTTCAAATTCTGCAGGAACTTCAAATTCTGCCGACTGCTGGCTGAAATTGCAGACTGTAAGAAGTCTTTCCTCATCCAGCTTTCTCATATATGCGAAAATCTGATCATCCTCACGGCAAAGCGGTTCAAACTCACCGTACACAATAATATCTTTCTCCTTGCGAAGAGCGATCAGTTTCTGATAATAATGGAAAATGGAATCCGGATCATCCAACTGACTGGCTGCATTGATTTCTTTACAGTTCGGATTTATTTTAATCCACGGCTCTCCATCTGTAAAACCTGCTTTTTCTGAACCGTCCCACTGCATAGGTGTTCTTGCATTGTCACGGCTTCTGAGCATCAGACATTTCATCATGTAATCCGGCTCCATCAGCCCTGCATCTGTCAGCTCTGTATAATACTGAATGCTCTCAATGTCCTTATAATCTTCCAGCTTATGGAAATATGCGTTTGTCATGCCAAGCTCTTCCCCCTGGTATACATAAGGGGTTCCCTGCATCATATGAAGACAGGTTGCCAGCATTTTTGCAGAAGTTTCTCTGTATGCCGGATTGTCATTTCCAAATCTGGAAACGCTTCTTGGCTGATCATGATTTCCCAGGAAAAGACTGTTCCATGCTTTTCCCTGAAGTTCTTCCTGCCATTTGATCATCGTCTTTTTGAAAGCCTTAAAGTCATATCTGTCAGTGGTCCATTTACCAAACTCCGCATGCGGGGAAGCATCTTCAACATGTTCAAACTGGAACACCATATTCAGCTCGCCACTTTCTTCCCCGGCATATTTCTGTGCCTCTTCAATGGTAACACCAGAAGTTTCCCCAACTGTCATGATATCATATTTAGACAATACCTCACGGTTCATTTCCTGTAAAAATTCATGGACCCGCGGACCGTGAACGCTGTATGGACCGAAATCTCCATACAGGCCGCTTTTCACTTCTCCATCCGGGAAAGCCTGATCCTTTGAAATCATACTGATCACATCCATACGGAAGCCGTCGATTCCCTTGTCACACCAGAATTTCATCATATCGTAAACTTCCTGGCGCACTTTCTCATTTTCCCAGTTCAGATCCGGCTGTTTTTTGGAAAACAGGTGCAGGTAATACATCTGTGTCTCATTGTCGTATTCCCATGCAGAACCGCCGAATGCACCACCCCAGTTATTTGGCTCTTTTCCGTTTACCGGATTTTTCCAGATGTAATAGTCACGGTACGGATTATCCTTGGACTTTTTGCTCTCCAGGAACCACTGATGTTCGTCTGAAGTATGATTTACAACCAGATCCATCAGCACCTTGATTCCACGCTCATGCGCCTGAAAAAGCAGCTCCTCGTAATCCTGCATGGTTCCGTAATCTTTGTAAATTCTGCGATAATCTGAAATATCATAGCCGTTGTCATCCTGTGGGGACTCCAGCATAGGTGAGATCCACAGAACATTTACCCCAAGCTCCTTCAGATAATCAAGTTTCTCTATAATTCCTCGGATATCACCAATTCCATCCCCATTGCTGTCATTGAAGCTTTTTGGATAGATTTGATATACAATGCTTTCTTTCCACCAGTTCTTCTTCATTTTCTGGCTGTCCTCCTGATATTCTATATTTATTTTCCCACAGAATATTCTTGCCCGGTACATGACCGCAGTGAAATATTCCCATGGCGCGTATTTGTTTTCTCTATTTTACTGCACCGGCTACTACACCATTCATGATCCATTTCTGACAGAAAATATACACGATCAGCACTGGAAGCAGAACAAGCAGATAAGAAGCAAATGCCAGATTATAATCAACAGAAAACTGTTTTTTAAATACATACTGGGCAAGCTGCAGTGTCTGTTGGCTTTCATCACTTAACAGTACCAATGGCATGGTAAAGTCATTCCAGGTCCACATGAAGGAAAGAATTGCTACTGTAGCTGTGGTAGGCTTCAGAACCGGGAAAATGATCCTGGAAAAAATCTGAATCGGATTTGCCCCGTCAATCATGGCTGCTTCGTCAAGTGCCTCCGGGATTGCCTTTACTGCCCCTGTATAAAGAAACGTATTCATAGGAAGACCGAAAATAATGTACAGGAATGTAATTCCGAAAATATTATCCAGGTGAAAAGCATTTGCCTGCACAACCAGCGGAAGCATGATTACCTGGAACGGTATAAACATGGCACTGATAAAGTAATAATACATGAGGGAAAAGAATTTGCTCTTTTTACGGTTTCTTGTGATGGCATAAGCGGCAAAAGAGTTTGTAATCAGTGTAAAAATCAGATTCACCACTGTGATAAATGCTGTATTAAGAAACTTTCTTGGAAAATTTGTCATTACCCAGGCATCTGCAAAGTTCTGAAGTCTGATTTTCTTTGGCAGTACCAGAATGTTGTTCATATCTGTTGGATCCTTGATAGCAATCATCAATGCCATATAAAGAGGCAGAAGGATGACAAGTACGATTCCAATGATCAGAAGGATCGTAACAGGCCAGTTGTAACGCTCTTTTACTTTCACTGTATTCTGTTTCATCCTAATTTTTCCTCCCTCTTCTCAAGTACACGCAGCTGGAATACGGAAATCAGTACCACTACCACAAAAAGCATAACTGCATTGGCTGACTGATAGGCGAACTGTCCGCCTCCGAAGCCTTTTTTGTAGATCAATACTGCAATAGATGTTGTACTGGTTCCCGGACCGCCTTCTGTCATAGCCATGATCTGATCGTAAACCATCAGATAACCCTTTGCGGAAAGTACCATATTGATGGTAAAAGATGGTGCCAGCAGAGGGAACGTGATTTTGCTGAATCTTTTGAAGCCGGTCGCTCCATCTAGGTCAGCAGCCTCATATACATCTGTGTCAATGGACTGAAGTCCTGCAATGTAGATCAGGGTGTTAAAAGCGCATCCGATCCATAAGGATACCGCAACAATTCCCCAGATGGCATGATTGGTTCCAAGAATATTTACACTTAAAGCTTTGATTCCAAGGCCTTTTCCCAGCTGTGGAATCAGGTTTGCAAAAATATAGTTGAAAATAAATCCTACAATCAGACTTCCCAACATATATGGAAGGAAATAAAAAGCTTTGATTGTGTTTTTAAACTTGATCTTTGCATTTAATGCACAGGCCAGGATCAGACTGATCACGTTTACCAGAAGGGTAGTGATCACCGCAAATTTGAATGTAAACAAATATGCATTTCCTGTATCCACATCAGAAAACATATGGATATAATTTCGAAGTCCTACAAAATTCCACTCTCCATATCCTCTCCAGTCTGTAAAGCTGTACATAACACCTTTTAAAAATGGAATGGTGTGGAAAGTAAAAAACAGAACAGCAAGAATTCCTACATAAATGTAGTAAACCCGGTTGACAGCAGGTTTTTTCCGTGGGGCTTTATTCTTCATAGAATCCTCCCTTATTTTTTTACAAGGCTGCTGTTCACTCAGTGGCCAGCAGCCTTACAATTCATACGGCTCAAAAGGTGACGGTTCACGTTCTTCACCTTTCGCCTGTATTTTCCATCAGTCACATAGATCAGTCTACATTTGCAATGTCATATTTCTCATCACACTGTGCAAGGAACTGATTTATATTCTCCTCGTTGTCCATTCCGTTTGTGTAGTTCAAGCACATTTCGGTCAGAAGCGCAGACATATCAAATCCGGATGGATAGTAATGATCCGGGAAGTTGGCAACCTTTCCAGCTGCAATATCTTCTTTCACACCAGCTACGGTCTCATTCTCCTGCTCTACACCTTTTACAGCTGAGAAAGCAAACTGATCATCAATGTACATTTTTGCATTTTCTGGCTCAAGCATAAAGGATACAAATTCTTTTGCCACTTCTTCATTTGCACTGTCTTTGCATACGCCAAGAAGTATATCTACACCAGAGGTTACATAGTTCTGGGATTCCTCATTGGAAGCCGGGAATGCAAACATATCCACATTGATATCTTTATTTGCATTTTTGTACTGGTTGACTGCCCAGTTTCCATTGATGATCATGGCAGCTTCTCCATTTGCAAAAGCTTTGTTTCCATCGTCGTAGGTTAGTCCCATAAAATCGTCCTGAGCATAGTCAAGAAGCTTCATATATTTTTCTGCAATTTCCTCGTGGGTTCCAACAAATGTGGTCTTGCCGGCTTTACGTTCATCATTAAAGCTCTCCGGAGCAAGGTCAGATGCAATACTGTTCCATGGGCAGTTACTTGTCCATGCATCTTTGTATGTCATAAGAAGTGGCTGTTCACCTGCATCCTGAAGTTTCTCGAGTACATCAATGAATTCGTCCCATGTTTTTGGAATCTCAATGCCATATTCTTTGAATTTGTCAACGTTATAAATGACACCGGAAGCGTTTGTTGCATACGGAACGCCATATGCTTTCTCTTCTTTATCCTTATTTACATCATATACCATCTGAAGGTAGGATTCCTGAATATTGGAAATGTAATCCTCGCTGCTTAAGTCCACCAGCATTCCGGCACTTTCTACCTCTGTGTAGTTGTTGTCACCGCCCATTGCAACGATATCCGGCATATCATTCTTCGCCATTCTGGTCTTTAATACAGTTCCTGCATCTGCCGGAGCTGTGATCTTGATTGTCACGTCCTCATGTGTCTCATTAAATTTGTCTACCAGCTTCTGAAGAATATCCTTGTTCTCTGCCTTGCTGGAAAAAAGTTCCAGTTCTGTTCCTTTTGCAGAAGAATCTCCCTCAGAGGAACTGCCGCAGCCGGTAACTGTACCAACCAGCAATGTACCTGCCATTAATGTGCAAATAAGTTTCTTGTTCATCTTTCTTTCCTCCATTATTTTACTCAATGAAGGCTGCGCAGCACTTGTTTATTTGAAAGCTTTTCCGGACACGTCTGTCCTGCTTTCCTTTCGGTGGCTTCATAATATCGTAACTTTTCAGCAAAATCAACAGGTTTCTCGAGAAGCTTAAATTGTAGACAAACTTTTATTTTGTATTTTGTGCATATTGTATAGTTTTTTATCATGAAGATTCATGAGTTCTCAGATTGTCCCCCCTGTCTTATAATTTCCCCGGATAGCAGGGATTTCATGCAAATTGTTTTCTTTATGTAACAGGAATCCAAACGTAAGCTTCTGTTACGAAAAAAACAGTCAAGCTCCAGAGCGTGTTTGAAAAAGGCTTTCTGCAAGATGTGCGTCACAATTTGTGGGAGATTTCGCTCGGATGAGGGCGCCGTAGCGGGCTACGGCAACCGAATTCGGGTGAAATATACCGCAAAGTGGGGCGTGCAGATTGCGGGAATGATTTTTCAAACAGGCTCTATAGCCTGACTGTCTTCTCTTCAAATTCTTTTGAACGATCTGTTCATATTTTCACAGAATCTCTTTTTACAAGGTACACCGGACTTTTTATATTAAACTCTTTTAACTGCTCCCCGGCAACCATCCGAAGCAGGCGGCTGAACGCCAAATGTGCCTTCTGACCTACATCCTGATGAACTGTTGTAAGTCTTGGACGGACCATTCTGGCATAGATACTGTCGTCGAAGCCGGTAACAGATACCTGTTCCGGAACCTTAATTCCATGATCTGACAAAAAGTTCATGGCCTCAATTGCTGCATAATCTGAGGAAAATGCCACTGCTTTTACCTGCAGAAAACGCGGAAGAAGTTCTTTATATTTCTGGATACGGCGGTTTCTTTCCCCCGGGATCACGATCAGACGAGTGCGGCTACAGAATTTTCCTTCTTTTTCCATAGCCTGCTTAAAGCCCATCCAACGGCTGTAATCACTGTCAATATCTGTTTCTGCAAGAAACAAAGCTTTGTCAAAACCGCAGGAACAGAGGTAACTTCCAATCTGATAGCCGCCTGAATAATCATCCACTCCCACATTCTGGAAAAAATATTCTCCTGCGGGATAGGCATCTATGAGAACCATTTTCTTATTCAGCTTTCTGGACAATTTCCGATATTTTTCATCATTATATCCCAGAATGATCAGTCCTTCTACATTCCATCTGGAAGCAATATCCACCACGTTCTGGATATTCTCCCCTCCGATCAGCATGATATAGTATCCTTTCATTTCAGCTTCCATCTGAATGGTTCCTACCAGTTCTCCTACAAAGGAGTCCTGCAGGGAGTACATTCCATGAGCCTGGGCAAAACCAAGTACCACGCCTATGATCCTGGAACCATGTCCGGACAGCATAACGGAACCCATATGCGGAACATAATTCTGTTCTTTAAGGATCGCTGTAATCTTATCAATCGTTTTCTGGGAAACTCTTTTGGTATTGCCATTTATAACATTAGATACCGTAGTACGGCTGACACCTGCCATTTCTGCAATATCCTGAAGCCGAATCATAAAATCTTCCTCCTTGTCTTTACAACATCACCTTATGATATACGCATCCCATCTTTTCCAGCATTTCCATCTCCCGCTTCTGGCAACTGAATATAATTATCTGCCGCTTACTGTCTTTCAGCCAGCGAAGGGTCTGCGCAAGTCTCCTGTCATCATAATAGCCGAATGCATCATCCAGGATCACCGGAAAAGCTTCTTCCCTGCAAAAAAGCTCTCCTGCTGCCATACGCAGTGCAAAATATATCTGCTCCAGAGTTCCTCTGCTCAGTCTTCCGGCCGGAACTGTCCGTTCTCCTGTATTAACAAAAATATGAAGCTCCTCGTCCATGATCACTTCTTTATATTTGCCGCCGGTGATCTCACTTAGGATCTGCGAAGTACGGTGCTTCAGCCTGTCCCCGACCTGATCCGTGATATTTCCGGAAAGAGCCTCTATGGTTTCCATCGCCATATTAAGTGCCTGTATCTCCGTTTCCTCCGGCGTCATTACTTCGGTATTCTCCTCACACTCAGCAAGCTCAGCCTGAAGATTGGAAAGAGCCGTATATTTCTCCTCATAATCCTGATTCAGATTGTTTCTGCTCCAGGTAAGTTCATCATGTCTGGAAAGCCAGCGTTCTCTCTGCCGCTCACGCTTGTTCAGCTCACGGCTAAGCCTTGTACGGAAAAACAACGCCGCAACGCTGACTGCCGCAGCTGCAACGCCGGCCAGGACACTTAAGATCACATAGCTGGAAAAAGCCGCCAGACAGCCAGTACCTGCAATTCCTCCAATTACTGCCACAGCAAGTACAGCATCTGTCGCTTCCCGTCTCTTTTTTACCCTGTCAATACGCAGATCCAGCAAATCTTCAGCACTTCTGTCCCGGGTTCCCATATTCATTCCATCCTGCTGCTGCGTTACTTTATTCCGCTTCTCATCCAGTTCCCGGATCTCTTTTCGGATATAATCCATATTGGAAGAAATCTTTTCCCGCTCTTTTTCCAGTTCTTTCTTTCTGCGGGCAGATTCTGTCATATAACCTTTTCTTGACATCTTAAGCATCTGCATAGCTCTGCCCATATCAATGGAACTGTCTCCTGCTCCCTGATAGCTGGCCATATAATTCTGCAGCTCCCGCACAAGATCACGGCCTGTAACACTCTTAAGCTGTGCTACTGAAACCGTATTGTCATAAACAGCTTCACTTACATTTCCGAGAATGGCCTCCAAAGCCCCCTGTTCTGCATCCACAAGGCTTCCGTCATCCTCACAGAGAAGTTCTCCGAATTTTTTTTCTTTATAAAAATTTCTGGTAAGACGATAATTCTTTCCGCCGGATGTAAACCACATGATTCCGCCATACTCAGCCGGATTCTCCCAGGGCTCATATTTCGTATATGTATCGTTCTGCGCCGCTTTGCCGCGGAGCCTGCGCACTCCGTAAAGCATGGAACGGATAAATGTATGTGTCGTTGTTTTACCGCTTTCATTCTCTCCATAGAGCACGTTCAGTCCCGGAGAAAGTACCACATCCTTATCCCGTATTTTACCGAAATTTTTTATTTTCAAACGTCTGATGACCATTTTTTCAGCAATCCTCCTGTGAACAGCAACCGTTATCCTGTCTTCCGCCTTTCCCTGTCATCTCCTGCTTCCAGTCTCCAGAAGAGCCTGCAAGCCGTAATACAGAGCTTTTTTTTCTACAGTATCCAATTCTCCCTTTGAAAGAAAATAACCGATATAATCACCGATCAGCGTACCGCTGTAACGTTTGTAAAGCTCCGAAAGATCATAGGCTGGCCAGGATTCATCGATCACATCTGTGATGTTTCCCAGATTTTTCAGTTTTTCCGGGATCAGCAGAAGATCCGGTGACCGCATTCCCTGAAGGATAATACGGTAGATATTTCTTCCGCCTCTGCGAAATATCTGCGATTTCACAGCTTCTTCCAGCGATATCTGCGTGGTTTCCTCGTGAAGTGTCAGTATCAGCTGCTGATAGGAACGGCATGCAAAAGGCACAAATTCCGTACGGATTCTGCCATTTATAAGCCTTCCTTCCATGTATCCATGATCACCTGTATCATTTCTGTCTATCGGTTCCAGTGCCCCTGAAAAAGCGGCCTGATCCCTGATGAGGATCTGTGGTTTATGAATGTGTCCAAGTGCTATGTAATCAAATCCTGCTGCTGCCAGAGATGCAGCACTGAGCGGTATATGCTTCTCATCCCCGCCGTGTGCAAGCAAAATCTCATACTTCTGCCGTCCTTCCGGAACTGCATGATCATATAACGGCTCCAGAATTTCTCTGGAATGATAACTGCATCCATAGACAGCCGTCTGGATCCGGTCAAGTTCCACACAGCTCATTTCCTGCGAGCAGATCATGTGCACATGCGGTGCCCAGGTAAATGTTCGGTAATAAGAGTTTTTCCTGATATGATCATGATTACCGGCGATCATAACAACTTCTGTCTGCTCCAGCATCTCCAGTATGGAATTCATTTCTTTTAATTCTCTTAAAAGTGGCTGCCTGTGGAACAGGTCCCCCGCGATCAGCAACAAATCTGTCTTTTTCTGATTGCAGATTGTTATGATATCACGAAAGCTGTCCCAGAGCTCCTGTTCTCTATTTTGACTGTACGCGTTTCCCGCGTCCGGCTTTGCCCCTAAATGCAAGTCTGCGATGTGTATGAACTTCATCCTCGCTTCCCTCTTTCTGTTCTGTCTTCTCTTTCGATGGCAGTGTTACGACAAACTGTGTCCGGTTGTCATCACTTTTTGCCAGGATTCTTCCTCCGTGCAGCTCCACGATCTGTTTGGCGATCGCAAGTCCCAGACCTGCGCCGCCGGTTCCTGTCGATCTGGAACCATCCACGCGATAGAATTTCTCGAATATCGTCTGAAGCATATCGCCCGGAATCTTATCACCTGCATTGGTAAATGTGATCTCGATGTCACCATCCTTCATTTTCGCTTCGATCCGGATCTCCGTATCTGCATAGCAGTAAGCAATTGCATTTCTTAAGATATTATCGAATACTCTTGCAAGCTTATCCGGATCTCCGTAGATCATCAGATCTTCTTCTACATCCACTTCACAGGTCAGCTTCTTTTCCTGGAGGACTCCGTACAGCTCATCTGCAAGCTGTTCAAGCATCATCGTAAGATCAATCTCTACCGGTTCCAGTTCGATATTCTGAAGATTATATCTCGTAATATCAAAAAATTCATTGATCAGCTCTCCTAATCGGATGGATTTTTCCAATGCGATGTGAGTATATGCTTTTCGTTCTTCTTCCGGCATGTCGGGATGATCTTCGAGCATCGTAAGATACGCCACGATCGAAGTCAGCGGCGTCTTCAGATCATGCGCCAGAAAAAGCACCAGGTCGTTTTTCTTCTTTTCGCCTTCCGATGCCTCCAGCTCCTGCCGTTTTAATGTTGCTTTAATCTCATTCAAACGGATCTCTATTGGTTTTAATTCTGTGATCAGATGAATGGGATCTGTAGATTCCGATATAATATTTTCAATTCCATGATCGATCTGATCCAGATATTTTGTCATCTGAGAAAGCGCAACATAAAAAAACAGCGCAAAAAGGATCAGATAACCAACAATCATGAAAAATGTCTTGTTATCTCCGATCAGCTGCCAGTAAAGATGGACCGCCGTCTTTTCATTTATATTCAGAAATACCAGAACATCTACAAAAGTTCTGGCAAAACTGTCATTATAAATTCCATCGATCACAAATTTAAGCAGTACCCCCCCTACCAGAACGGTAAGCGCTGTGACCAGCACCGTCTGCAAGAGGATACTGAATTTTAATTTCCGATAATTATTCTTCAACCTTATAGCCCACTCCCCACACAGTCTTGATAAAATCAGACTTGCCTGTCGGTGCACTCATCTTCTCGCGGAGATGACGGATATGCACCATCACCGTGTTGTTACTGTTCTTATAATATTTCTCATGCCATACTTTCTCGAACAATTCTTCTGAGCTTATGACCTTTCCCCGGTTCTCACACAGAAGCCAGAGGATGTCGAATTCGATCGGTGTCAGTGTCAGCGGCACTTCATTGTATACACACTCATGAGAAGTCCGGTTCAGAAACATCCCTCCGAAATCCAGGACATCTCCTTCTTCTTTGGTCCCTTCATTATACTGTGTACACCGGCGAAGCTGTGCTTTCACTCTCGCCACCAGCTCCAGTGGGTTGAACGGTTTCGGAATATAATCATCCGCTCCCAGCGTAAGCCCGGTGATCTTATCCATGTATTCCGTCTTCGCCGTCAGCATGATCACCGGAAATGTATATTTCTGCCGGATCTGCTTGAGGATCTGGAATCCGTCAATATCCGGAAGCATAATATCCAGGATCGCAAGATCGATCTTCGTACTGTTAATACAGTCCAGTGCATCCTGGCCGTTGTAAAATTTGAATACTTTGTATTGGTCATTTTGGAGATAAAGCTCTACTACATCAGCGATTTCCTTTTCGTCATCTACTACTAATATATTCATACTGCCCTCCATTCTATATGGGGACGGCGGATTTTTATAAATCCCCCGTCCCCATATACGTTTTATATACGTTTTTCACGTGTTGTTATCCACATGATCCTCTATTACAGTTCACAGTTGTTGACAGTTCTTGGGAATGGAATTACGTCACGGATATTGCCCATTCCTGTCAGATACATGACGCATCTTTCGAATCCAAGTCCGAATCCGGCATGTCTTGTAGAACCATATTTACGAAGATCCATGTAGAACTTGTAGTCTTCTTCTTTCAGTCCCAGTTCATCCATTCTTGCTTTCAGCTTATCGTAGTCATCCTCTCTCTGGCTTCCTCCGATGATCTCACCGATTCCAGGTACCAGACAGTCTACTGCCGCAACGGTCTTGCCATCGTCGTTCAGCTTCATGTAGAATGCTTTGATCTCCTTCGGATAATCTGTTACGAATACCGGACGTTTGAAGACTTCTTCTGTCAGGTATCTTTCGTGCTCTGTCTGAAGGTCTGTTCCCCATGTTACTTTGTATTCAAATTTATCATTGTGTTTCTCAAGAAGTTCTACAGCCTCTGTATATGTCACTCTTGCGAAATCAGAAGATACTACGTTGTGCAGTCTCTCCAGAAGTCCCTTGTCTACGAATGAATTGAAGAAGTTCATCTCTTCCGGTGCATTCTCAAGCACATAGTTGATGACGTATTTTAACATTGCTTCCGCAACGAACATATCGTCATCCAGATCTGCAAATGCCATCTCAGGCTCGATCATCCAGAACTCTGCCGCATGACGTGTTGTGTTAGAGTTCTCTGCACGGAATGTCGGTCCGAATGTATAAATATTGCGGAATGCCTGTGCGTAAGTCTCACCATTTAACTGTCCGCTTACAGTAAGGCTTGTCTCTTTTCCGAAGAAATCTTTGGAATAATCTACGCTTCCGTCTTCATTCTTCGGTACGTTATTCAGATCCATAGTCGTTACCTGGAACATCTCTCCTGCACCCTCACAGTCACTTCCTGTGATCAGTGGTGTATGCACATATACGAAACCTCTCTCCTGGAAGAACTTATGAATCGCATATGCTGTCAGGGAACGTACACGGAATACTGCCTGGAATGTATTTGTTCTAGGTCTTAAATGTGCAATTGTTCTCAAATATTCAAAGCTGTGACGTTTCTTCTGAAGTGGGTAATCCGGTGCGGATGCTCCTTCTACTTCTACAGTATCTGCCTGGATCTCGAATGGCTGCTTTGCCTGAGGTGTTGCTACCAGTGTACCTGTAACGATTACTGCTGCACCTACATTTAACTTGGAGATCTCTGCAAAGTTGTCCATCTTGTCGTGATATACAACCTGTAAAGGCTCAAAGAATGTTCCGTCATTTACCACGATGAATCCAAATGCTTTGGATCCGCGGATACTTCTTACCCATCCACCGATGGTTACTTTCTGATCCATGTAAGAATCACTGTTTTTATATAATTCTCTAATTGTTATCAATTCCATGCCAATTATTCTCCTTTTTAAAAACTCACATATATTCCTATTATACCATATCGGCCAGATTTATGTTATACTATATTTACTGAATTTACTATCTTACTTATCCGAATTTTTCAGTTAATAAGTCAGATGGAAGAAATATCAAAAGTTAGGAGATCATCATATGAAGAACTTACTAGTTGCACAGTCCGGCGGACCAACTTCTGCGATCAACGCAACTCTTGCCGGAGTAATTGAGAACGCTCTTTCCAGCCCATCCGTAGACAAAATCTATGGATCAGTTAATGGAATCCAGGGAGTATTAAATGAGAACCTGATAGATCTTAAAACCAAGATCACAAATGTATCAGAACTGGACCTTCTTTGTCAGACCCCTGCTTCTGCACTCGGCTCCTGCCGTGTGAAATTAAAAGATCCTGCCGTATGCGCAGATGAATACGAGACAATCATCTCTGTTCTGCGCAAATACAGCATCGACTGCTTCATCTACATCGGTGGAAATGATTCCATGGATACAGTAGACAAGCTTTCCAAATATCTGAACGACAAAGGAATCACAGACATTACCGTGGTCGGCGCACCAAAAACCATCGATAATGACCTCTGCGGAACGGACCATTGTCCAGGTTTTGGATCTGCAGCAAAATATATCGGAACCACATTTGCCGAACTGGAACGTGACTGCCACGTATACACAACCAAGGCCGTAACAATCGTAGAAGTGATGGGCCGTGACGCCGGATGGCTGACTGCAGCTTCCTGCCTCGCCCGTACAAATGGTGCGAAAGGACCTGACTTTATCTATCTCTGCGAAGTACCATTCAGTATTGACACATTCCTGAAAGATGTGAAAGCAAAACTGGAAGAACAGGATGCCGTGATCATCGCTGTCAGCGAAGGTGTGAAGAACAAAGACGGTCGCTACATCTCCGAAGAAGTACAGAGCTCCGCTGTCGATTCCTTCGGCCACAGCTATATCGCCGGTGCCGCAAAGGTTCTGGAAGATGCTGTAAGAAATGAGATCGGATGCAAGGTACGTTCTATCGAGCTGAACCTGATGCAGCGCTGCGCCGCACACCTTGCAAGTGCAACCGACATTCAGGAATCCAGAATGCTCGGAAAGGCTGCCTGCCAGTATGCACTTGAGGGTGCAGGCGGTATGATGGCTGCTGTGATCCGCACTTCTGACAAGCCTTATGCTACGGAATTTAAAGCACTCCCGGTATGTGATATTGCGAATGCAATCAAGAGTGTGCCTGCAGATTATATTAGTGATGCGGGAAATGATGTAACGGAAAAGATGGTGGATTATCTGACACCGTTGATTCAGGGAGAGATGAATACGGTGTATGAGAATGGGATTCCGAAGTATATTTATTTGTATTAAGTTGCTGTTGAATTTAGTATCATGGACCGGGGTAAGCCACGATGATGAATTAAACGACAAATTCCCACACTTGATTTTTACTCTTCCGCATGCTATACTATCACCCGTCACAAAGCCCACAAAACCAAGGTCGAACAGGGCTGACCGCCGCTTTCCGGCGTTAAATGAAGATCCGCTACGGCGCGTGTGTTCGTGACCTTCCACACGTAAAACAAAACTAAAGGAGAATTGAAAAATGAAAAACAAAAATCTTAGTTTCATGACCCAGGCAGCCATGATCGCTGCGATCTACGTGGTGTTGACTTACATTTTTGCACCATTTTCTTTCGGAGAAGTACAGGTTCGTATCTCCGAGGCACTCACTATTTTACCAATATTTACACCAGCTGCTATTCCGGGACTCTTTGTCGGATGTCTGATCGGTAATATTCTGGGCGGTGCAATCCTTCCGGATATTGTATTTGGCAGTATTGCAACATTGATCGGTGCATTTTTTACATGGAAACTGCGTGAGCAGAAACCAGTTGTAGCAACATTTCCACCAATCATTTCGAATATCATCATCGTTCCGTTCGTACTGCGTTACGGTTATGGTGTAACACTTCCTATTCCGTTTATGATGCTGACAGTCGGAATTGGTGAGGTGATTTCCTGCACCGTTCTTGGTCTGGTCGTGTATGGGGCATTGAAGAAATATAACAAAAGTTTTTTCACACGCCCTTTTTTATTATTCATTCTGTATTCTCTATTATCCAATATACGTATTACCGCTTCCGGACGTCATCTGATCCATCTCTTCATACTTCACGCTGTGTCTTGTACTGTCATTCAGATCTTCATACACAACATTCGTATCGCTGTATCCCACCAGAATGACGGCATTCTGCGAATCCAGCATTGCAATGACCGGACGGCCCTGGTTGATGATGTACAGAATCTCTTCCGTCGTACATCCTGTCAGGTCGTAAGCCTCGCCGTTATTGACATCTTTTAAGATATCAATCGGTTTTTCCTGATTCTTCAGGCGGTCTTTGATTGTATTTAACACATCATCTTTATCGGTGATCGAATACTGCAGATTGCGGTTACCGCGCTCCCATACATAATTCTGGAATGAATCGACTACCACACCATTGTAATCATTTGCTTTCTTGATCGCGTCTCCGGCCTTTGTATATACGCCCTGTATATCACCATGTCCATAGACATAATATTTCTCCGGTGCGTCTTTATCGGAAAATGTGATTGTCTGTGGTCTTTCGAACAGAATCTGTTTTGGCTTGAGCACTTTTGGTTCTTTGTCTGCGATTCCGTCGTTATACGTCAGTCTTACCTGTGTCTGTTTCAGGTCTGTTGCATAAGTTTCCAGTGCGATATTGCTCTTGGTCTTCTGTTCATTATTCGTAATATAATCCGGTGCTGTTGCTGTATAAGTATCTCCGTCTTTCGATGCACGTTCCAGCGTGATCATATCTTCATCGAATGATGCACTCAGAATATAAATGCCGTCTGTCTGATATTTTTTGATCACTTTTCCTTTTTGATTCCGGATCTCCAGTTTGTACATTGGAACGGTTGCCTCTCCGGATACGGTATTTCCTATATCCTCTGTCTTGGCAACTCCATATACAAAATCACTTCTGACAAATCCAAGTGGGCGGATGCATTCTCCTTTTCCGCAGGTTACTTTCTGCTTCTTTCCTGTCTCTACATTCAGGATTGTCACTTTTGTTGCGGTCTCAAGATCTCCGTTTGCCTGATATGCGATCAGACTTCCGTCTTCCGACACAACATACTGCTGTGCATCCAGTCCTTTGACCAGTGCTTTCTTCTCGGCATCTTCAACGCTATACTGATAAAGGGTGCCGTCTACCATTGTGTACAGCATATCCGTTTTCGCATCGTAATATGACATCTCTCCGAGTTCACTTTCTGCCTGTGCATATGATTTATTTGTGGAAATAAATACTTTCTCTTCCACTGAATTCTTCTCTATATCATAATAATAGACAGCTACTCCCACTTCTCCTTCGTGCTCGCCGCGGTCCATATAACCGGACACCAGGAAGGTTGTATTGCCTTTGGCATCTACCTTAAGAAGCTTGATCTTATGATCTGACACCATATTTCTCACATCTGTATTCTCCGCATCTGCGAAACCAAATACCAGTGAAATCTCGTCTGAATCTTTGTTATAATTCCAGAGTTCATTTGCCTCTACAAATGATACGATCGTACCATCTTTATTCACCTTATAAGACAGATTTGCAGGCGCGATGCCGAGGATGATTCCTTTCTCATTCAGAACCTTCTGTGTCGCGTCGAAGATCTGTTCCATTGTCCGATCGTAATCCAGAAGATAGGTTTTCTTGGCATCTGCAATATATCTTACGCGGAAAAACTCTTTGACCGCATAGCGGTCTGCCTCATTCTCTTCTCCTTTGCAGCTTACCCGGTATTGCAGCTGTACCGACATACAGGTACTGTTCAGTTCCTTGATGCTCCAGCGTTCTCCCTGTTCTACCTGTGGTTTCAGACTGCCCCATGTGACCTGTTCATAATTCGAATTAATCGTCACGTGCTGAAGTGTGGTGTTGTCCGCATCATCAGTCGGTTCAAGCGCTGCTCCGACGCCTGCATTTTCCACCTTGCCAAGTGCATTTTCATGATAATCGCTGATGTAATTCAGGCATTCTGTAACATGTGCATCTTCATCACTGACGATACGGGTATAGAAATATACCGGATCCGCACCATTTCTGTTCAGGCGGACTTCCAGGATCCGCTCTTCATCCAGTACTTTTTTCCCGCTCAGATCCAGGGTAAATCCTTTTCCCACCTTTTTAATCTTCTTATGTTCCAGCTGGCTTGTACCGTCCATCGTATAGACTTTGTAGCTGGCTCCCGTGAATTTATTCCCATATGCTTCTACGTTTACATCCAGGCTCTGGTTCGCTACCGGTGTGATCGTGTTGTGCATAGAGGATATATCCATGCGTTTTGCATAACCTGTCAGTGTATTGATCTTATATTCTCCATAAGAAAATGATATCTGTGGAAATGTTGCGGCTCCCATATCGGCCGTCATATTGTCATTCCCCTTATTTGTCACGTAGCTGAATATAATGACAGCCACGATAAATACTGCAGTCAGGATTCCTGCATTCTTTAACCTTTTTTTTAAAGTCAATGTCATTTATACTCCCTCTTTATCCTCTTTCTCCGGATGATCTTTCTCTGAATTTGCGGACTCCGTGGTGAACCCGTCCAACAGACGTCCCAGTGTCGGTGATACCCGGAGTGCTGCTTCACATCTCTTGATGGATGCCTCTATATTATTGTCTTCTTTGGCATGCCGCTTCTTTACTGCACGTATCAGGATATTCTTTGGTGTATGCTCCATATCTATAAATTCCAGTATCTGCGATTCATACCCCTCACGCTCCAGATACTGTGCTCTTAAGCCATCTGTGATAAGTGCTGCCATACGTTCTTTCAGAAGCCCGTATTTTAATATTGGTTCTAATATCTCATTTTTTATCTGACGGTTCAGTTCATGCCGGCAGCATGGTACCGATAAGATCACTTTCGCATCCCATCCCACGGCTTTTGCCAACGCATAATCGGTTGCGGTATCGCAGGCATGCAGGGTTACCACCATATCTACCTTATTGACACCGGTATAATCCGCAATGTCACCCTCCAGAAATCTCAGCTTTTCATAGCCATATTTTTCACTTAATTCATTACAATGACGGATCACATCTTTCTTCAGATCCAGTCCTATGATTCTTATGTCATATTCTTTCAATTCATGCAGATAATAATACATGGCAAATGTGAGATAAGATTTACCACAGCCAAAATCCAGGATTGTAAGTTCTCTTCCCTTATCAAGCTCCGGCAATATGTCCTCGATAAATTCCAGGAACCGGTTAATCTGCCGGAATTTGTCGAATTTCGCATGCACGATCTTTCCATCCTGTGTCATAACACCAAGATCCTGAAGAAATGGTACCGGGACTCCCTCTTCCAGTACATACTTCTTCTTGCGGTCGTGGCTCATATTGATCTGCTTCTTTTCGCCTTTTTTCATCTTGCTTTTTATTGTTACTTTTCCCTTTTTGCTTACAAGAATTGTATAAGCTGCTCTTTGTGTCTCCATCTGCATCTGGCGCATATTTTCCATATACTTAAGAAGTATTTCACAAGCTTTTTTCTCCTCCACATTCTCGTGAAACGCCTGATTATTCCGGAATGACTCGAGCTGAAAATAAAGGACATCTTTTTTCAGGATCGGTCTTACTTTCACTTTTTGTACACCGTCTTTATTCTTCGGGTTACTCAGCGTTGCTGATATAAATTCTATATTTAAATTTTCCTGTAATAATTTGCTTAATTCATTCATAATATTATATTCTACTGTTTTTTAGACAGGAGCGCAAGTAGCGTAAATGGCAATTTTATTAATGGTTCCGGAGGATTTGCGAAAAAGGGACAACGGTAAATACAGTTTGAGCCGGAGGATTTTAAAAAATCCTCCGGCCCAGACTATGAAATCGGGAATTTTATCGTTACTTTAAACAAATCTCCATCCAGATACAATTCAAATGTCCCGCCCTGCATTTCTGTCAGCGACTGTGCGATAGACAGTCCAAGTCCGCTGCCTTCCGTACTTCTTGATACATCTCCGCGTATGAAACGTTCCGTCAGTTCGTCAGCTGAGATATTTAGCGGCTGCTCGGATACATTCTTAAGGCTGAAATATGCCATACCATCTTTCTTTTCAAGATCAGCATAGACTCTTGTTCCTTGCATTGCGTATTTTGCCGCATTGTTGTATATATTAGACAGCACTCTCCACAACCGTCTTCCGTCTGCGCGGATTACAACCTCCTCATTCGGAAGGTTCATCACTTCCTCCAGATCACGCGCCTTGAATTTTTCTTCAAACTCTCCGCTCGTCTGCTGGATCATTTCTACCAGATTCAGATTCATGAACTCCAGTGTGATATTGCCGGAGCTTACTTTTGAAGCTTCCACCACATCTTCCGTCAGTGTCTTAAGCCGCTGTGATTTCTGTTCCAGCACTTCAATGTAGCGTTGGATCTTCGGATCCTTAAGGTCCTCCTGCTTTAACAATTCCACATAATTAATGATAGATGTAAGCGGCGTCTTAATATCATGCGATACATTCGTGATAAGATCTGTCTTCAGGCGTTCACTTTTCATGCTCTTTGCGAGCGCCGCTTCCAGACCTTCGCCGATGGAATTCACCTTTTCTGCAATTTCTTTATGCTCTGCCAGCAATCCATTTACCGGGATCTGATAATCCACTTCCCCGCCGGCGATCTTCTCGATCCCGGTCTTGATCTTTCCGGTTCCTTTCGCTTTCTGTACCATCCAGATAAATGCTGCAACATCTATGATCAACAGAATGACCGCCCATAACCGGTTGCTGATCCAGATACTACTTCCCGCTGATCCAAATACGTACGTAAGCCAGTGGATCATGAAGAAGATTGCAAATCCCATAATAGATTTCCACAGATGACGGATATTCTGGAACATTTCTTTTACGAAGATCAAAAGCCATCTGAGCACACTGTTCTTCCATACCGTTCCCGCCTTGATTCTTCTCACCAGACTCAAATATCCGAAAAGAAACATTGCGCAGGTATACAATGCCTCCACACTTCCAACCACTATTCCCGGCAGATACGACTCCACATTCTCCATATAGATCGTCTCTCCACTTGCATTCTGCCATGTAAATGCCCCGGCCTTTACTCCTACCAGCGCAACCACCGCCCAGAGTAACAGCACACTTGCAGCTGCCAGTTCTGTCTTAATGTGATCAAATTTCATAAGATACACTTCTTCGTCTTCTTTAACTTTTCCGGCTCCGATCGTAAGAAATACAAGAATGACAAGATATGCCGCTACAGCCGCCATTCCCAGTATTCCGGCCACTTTGGCTCCGGCCCCGTACCTTGTAAAGATCTCATTCTGTTCATAAAAATTATCTTTTACAGGATAATCCGTATCTACAACAGAGACATATATATAATCTGACGCATCGACATAACCGGCCACTGTCTCCTGCCACTTCTGTGCCATCGAATCCCCTTTACCGGCTTTTTCAATATTGCTTTCATAATCTGCAAGCTTTGGTCTTACGATTACATATTTTCCTGATTTTTTCATTTTTTTCAGGTTCTCTTTGTAATTGTCAAAGTTCTGATATTTTTTCTTATTCGTAATGACCGTCTTGTTGTCCAGATTAACATACAGATACGTTATGTTCGTATTGCCTTCCTGATACTGATTCTGAGCTACCGCATAATTATCAACGTCAGCATAGATCGTTTCGGCTGAATTATTTATCATTCTGTACGCTTCATTCAGCTTACCATTCCATTCTTTTGAATTGTTCACAAGCTGAAGTACCGTCTCTCCATTTACCGTCTTATAATCCCCGACAACTCTTTCACCATCATAATTCCAGCAATTGATATAGGCAATCTTTCCATCAATATCCTGAAGTCCCCGGAATCTGGATTCCCCACTGTTGCTCTCCTGATACTCTCCCTGCTTTAGTTCTGTCAGAATATCATCCGCAGAACTGTCTCCGGTAATTACAAATGACAGCTCTCCGTAATCGATCATCTGTTTAAAATCTTTGTAATGGAAATAATGATAAGTTCCGTCTGAACGTTTACATACGATAATACCGTCCTGTTTATCTAATTTGCTCCTGGCCGCATCATAATCCGTCATCGATTCCGAGATTAATTTTCCCCAGGAATACAGATCTCCCAGACGGAACGACAGGCCTGTTTCATCTTTTCCTGTTATCTCACCGGTATCTTCGTATTTTGCCACATCTACGATCTTATCCGGATCATATTTGCCATCTGTATCATATAAGGTCTGATACCGGATCTCATCCAGTATATTATAATTTGCATTCGTCACGGAATCGGCAAATGCATTGCTTTCTTCATAACTCTTCGCCGCATCCGCAGTGAACAGTTCCTGTGTCAGTATCGGATAACGTGTTACCCACAGTAAACATAATACTCCGATAACGGCCAGTACGTGTGCCCCCACTATCAAAAACAATTTTGCTTTGGGCATTCGGTACCATTTCTTCATATATACCCCTTCCTAAAGCTTTTCTATCTTATATCCGACACCCCAGACCACCTTCAGATACCTTGGTTCCTTTGGATTAATCTCGATCTTCTCTCTGATATGACGGATATGTACAGCTACCGTATTATCTACTCCGATAGCATCTTCATTCCAGATACTTTCGTATATCTGGTCAATAGAAAATACTTTCCCCTGATTTTTTACCAGTAGCAATAAAATGTTGTATTCGATCGGTGTCAGTTTCACCGGCTCTCCGTCAACCGTAATTTCTTTCTGATCGTCATCGATCATAAGTCCTCCCACGGTATAAACTGCCTGATTCTCTTTTTCCACTGTACTTCCAAGCTGTGTATATCTGCGAAGCTGTGATTTTACCCTTGCAGTCAGTTCCAGTGGATTAAATGGCTTGGTCATATAATCATCGGCTCCTACATTCAGTCCGAGGATCTTATCGGCATCCTCTGACTTTGCAGACAAAATAATGATCGGCATATTCTGTTTTTCCCGGATTTTTAACGTTGCGCGGATTCCATCCAATCTTGGCATCATCACATCAATGATCAGAAGATCCACTTTATGCTTATCCAAAAGCTTCAATGCTTCCTCACCGTCGTAAGCTTTTAATACTTTATATCCTTCCTGCGACAAATAGATTTCTATCGCCTCTACGATTTCTTTATCATCATCACATACCAGTATGTTGTACATAATTCATCACCTCCCTTATAATATACAAGAATACCAGCCAATTTTTAAGTATTGTTTCTGTAATTTCTTAAGATATTATGAAATTATTCCTTTCCGCCCACTTTATCAGAGATATGCAGAGTGTTAATATTTCGTCAAAAAATAATAAACTATATTTTTCTTAAGCAGATTTTTTATATAATAGATATGGATATCTTTTTAATATTTTTTCATACTGCAAACATTTCTTTTTTAACTGTTACATTTTAAATATTAAAAATTAACTTAGAAAGAAGATGAAAGTATTATGCATGAACCAGAAATAGAATATCTTATCCGGTCTCTTGGCATTGGCGCTACTTATCGGGGATATGCATATTTAATTTATGGGACACGCCTTTGTCTGTCTGATGAAAATTACCTCCTTTTCGTCAGTAAGTATCTTTATCCAGACATTGCACGTCATTATAATACTACCAGCTATAGCGTTGAACGGAATATCCGCACCGTTATAAAGGTCTGTTGGGAGCATGGCAATAAATCCCTCCTCGAAAAGATTGCTTTGCGTCCACTGCATCTTAAGCCGACATCCAGTGAATTTTTTGATATAATAACTGCTCATTTACGAAAAACTGCCATTTCTGCCTCTGATCTTGTTTCTGTTTAGATTCTGTTTTTATATGCTTCATTTTTACTTAAGATTTTTTCGAATTCTTTTATGCTTTTAACATATTTTAGACATATTTTCCATTTATACTAAATGTCAGATAGTTGATGAACAACAACTATCACCCCCCTCATAAAGTAACACACCGAAATCACTCTTCGGTGTACACTTTACTCTCATTCCTTTAGTAATTATAACAACAACAAAAAACTCTCCGTTCCGGAGAGTTTTTTGTTGCGCTTTTTTAATAAAACAGATCACAAGCCACACTGTTTACATATTCTTGTTAAAATACAACGACAAGCAACATCTTAAACTGCTCTTTTCCGTGCACTGCATGCGGATGCTTTGCCGGCATAATAATTGATTCCCCTTCATGTAACTCATATTTTTCGCCATTGATCGTAATCTCACCTACTCCGTCAAGACAGGTTACAAATGCATCCCCGCCTGATTCATGTGTACTGATCTCTTCTCCTTTGTCAAAAGAGAATAATGTAACACTTAATGCATCGTTCTGCGCCAGTGTTTTGCTGACTACCTGTTATTGTATTCCTCAATAACATTTTTCCCTTGTCTCTTACTATAATACTTTTTTCGTTCTAAAATGTGGTTTTAACAACAAATATCACATTTTTATAAAATGAACATACTTTGTACACATTTTTTGATTATAATAGAAAAAGATAGTTGGATAACAACTATCGCCCCCCTCATAAAGTAAAGGCCACCAGAAGGTCACTTCTGGCGGTCCATTTTACCGGTAATTTCTGCGGATGCTTTTATGGCTCCGCTTTTTTTAATTGTTCATACCAGGCAGTCGTCTGGTCTTTATCCTTATTATTCATGAATACCGTATATTTCTTTGTCTTAATCTGTATGACTTCTGATTGTTCCAGCCACACATACATCCGGCATTTTCCCGATTCTGCTCCGTCAAATTTTCCAAGCAACTGTTTTTCATCAGCCGAACCATTGGTTTTACTAAAATGTTCCTTCGGAAGCCCATTTTTTAATAATTTTACGGATTTTATATCCTCTTTTTCTCCGTATTGGTGTAACCAGATGTGATCTTAAAACTGCTGCCATCTGTCGGACGGTTGGAAGAAGTTCGCCTTCTTCAAATTCTCCTTTTCCAATACCCTTTACGATCTGGTTGCGGAGCTGGAGGTAAATTGGAATTTCAGATTTCATATCTTGCATACTTTGGTATAAAAAATCCGCACAGACACTGAAAATCTTAACATTTCCTCAATTTGTGCGGATTTTTCTTCCACATTTTATTCATTTAACAGTTTTATCTGCGATTTTTTTCCTCGATCCACGCCAGGATATCCTGATACACATTCTGACGGTCTACTTCATTCAATATCTCATGACGGTCGCCCTTATACAGATGGATCGACACATCTTTTATCCCGGCATCTTTATATTTCTCATAGACTCTGATCACATTCTTTCCGAAAGCCCCTACCGGGTCATCGGATCCTGCCGTAAAGAGCACCGGAAGCGTCTTCGGAATCCGTTTCATACTTCCTTTCCGTACCAGAACCTTCATACCGGCAAACATCTGATAATAGGCTCCCAGTGTAAATGTATAGGAACACAGCGGATCCCGCACATATTCATCCCTTTTCTTCTTGTCGGATGTGATCCATTCCTTCGATGTCTCACCAGGTTCAAATTTCTTATTGAAACCTACAAAGCTCAGATTATCCACAAATGTACTTCTGTATTTCCATCCTTTGAACGCTGCGATGATCCTGCAGATCATCCTTCCCGCACAAAGCGTCAGCATTCCCTGATGACCGGTTCCCATAATGACAACTCCCGCAAGGCCTTCCGCATACATCGTCAGATACTGTCTCAACAGGAATGACCCCATACTGTGCCCCAGCATAAAATACGGCACATCCGGATATTTTTTCCGTGTCATCTCCTGCAGCTGATAAATATCTCCGATCACATACTGATTACCTTTCCGTTCATCAAAATATCCCAGATCAGCTTCTGTCTGTATGGATTTCCCATGTCCCAGATGATCATGTCCGACTACATAATATCCGTGCTCCGACATAAATTCGGCAAATTCATCATAACGGTCAATATACTCCACCATTCCATGACATATCTGTAAGACACCTTTTATATCTCTATCCGGAAGCCATTCGATCGCATGGATCTTTGTCACGGAATCTCTGGATGTATAATAAAATTCATGCTTCATCATCTTTCATCCATTCTGACATACTCTTTGTATTCGGCCAACGGTTTGTACGCCGGACGAATGATCTTATCTACATTCTTAAGCTCTTCCAGACGGTGTGCACTCCATCCGACGATACGCGCTGCCGCAAAGATCGGTGTATAAAGTGACGGTGGAAGATCCAACATACTATATACAAGTCCGCTGTAGAAATCGACATTCGCATTTACACCTTTGTATATCTTACGCTTTTCTGCGATGACCTCCGGTGCCATGTGCTCTACCTTTTCATACAGTGCATATTCCTTCTCACAGCCCTTTTCTCTTGCAAGCTGCTTAACGAACTTCTTAAAAATATCGGCTCTCGGGTCAGATACAGAATAGATTGCATGCCCCATTCCGTAGATCAGTCCTTTCCGGTCAAATGCCTTCTTATCCAATAAATCGGTCAGATACCGGCGTACCTCATCATCATCTTCCCAGTCACTGACTTTTTCCATCATATCGTCAAACATCTGGGTTACTTTGACATTTGCTCCCCCGTGCTTTGGTCCTTTTAAGGATGCCATAGCAGCCACGATCGTCGAATACGTATCCGTTCCGGATGATGTTACCACATGCGTTGTAAATGTAGAATTGTTACCGCCGCCGTGATCCATATGAAGGACAAGTGCCATATCCAGGATCTTTGCCTCTAATTTCGTATATTTCTTATTCTCACGCAGCATCATCAGTATATTCTCTGCTGTTGATAATTCCGGTGACGGTGCATAGATGAAGAGATCTTCTCCCATACGGTAATTATATGCATGATAACCATAGACCATCAGCATCGGGAACTGACTGATCAGATTCAGGCACTGACGCAGTACATTTGGAATCGACGTATCGTCTGCATGAGGATCATACGTGTACAGGCTTAAGATCGATCTCGACAGGCTGTTCATCATGTCACGGCTTGGCGCTTTCATGATCACATCACGGACAAATGTCGGCGGCAATGTCCGTCTTTCCACCAGTGTCTCATGAAATGTCTGCAGCTGCGTCTTATCCGGAAGTTCACCGAATAACAGCAGATAGGCGATTTCCTCAAATCCATAGTGCTTATCTTTCAGAAACCCCTGCACCAGATCTTTGATATTGTAGCCGCGATAGTAAAGATTTCCTGCACATGGCACTTCCTCTCCGTTCACGATCTTCTTCGCACATACATCGGAAATGTTCGTAAGTCCCGCAAGGACACCTTTTCCGTTCAGGTCACGGAGTCCCCGTTTGACTTCGTACTTCGTATACAGCTCTTTGTCTATCGCATTATTCTTCTCGCAAAGTTCTGCAAAATGGCTGATTTCCGGTGTTACCTCAAATAGTGTCTGCCCTTCTTTTCTGTCCATCGTCATCATCCTTTCTTATATGGAGATAATAAATCACTCAATCTTGCGAATTCTTCCAGTGTCAGTGTCTCACCTCTCACACTTGCACCCTTTCCAAGTGCATCAATCGCTGCTTCCACTTCTTCTTTTGTAAAATCTAATGTCGCCGCATTCTTCAGACCGTTCGCCAGTGTCTTCCTTCTCTGGTTGAAAGATGCACGGATGATGTTGAACATCAGCTTCTCATCCTGCACCTGTACCGGTTTCTCCTGATGACAGGTCAAGCGTATAACCGCTGATCCTACCTTCGGTCTCGGCATGAAACAATTCGGCGGAACATTTGCCACAATATACGGGTCGGCATAATACTGTACTGCTAATGACAGTGCGCCATAGTCCTTATTACCCGGTCCGGTCTGCATACGGTCCGCAACTTCTTTCTGCACCATGACAGTGATACTCTCTACCGGAACCTCATTTTCAAAAAGTCCCATGATGATCGGCGTCGTAATATAATATGGCAGGTTCGCCACCACTTTGACCGGCTTTCCGTTGTTCTCTTCGTCTGCAAGCTTCTTAAGATCCAGCTTCAATACATCTTCATTGATGACACGTACATTGTCATATCCGCTTAATGTATCCTCCAGGATCGGGATCAGGTTCTTATCGATCTCCACTGCGATCACTTTGCCCGCCGCCTGCGCCAGATACTGCGTCATCGTACCGATTCCCGGTCCGATCTCCAGTACCATATCATCCTTCGTGATATTTGCCGACTGTATGATCTTATCTAATACATGCGTATCGATCAGGAAATTCTGACCGAACTTTTTCTGAAATGAAAAATTATATTTCTGCAGAACTTCTATCGTGTTCTGCGGATTACCTAACGTTGGTTCTTTCATGATTCCTCCCACGTATGAACTTATTTCCTAACTTTCCACTACAATTCAGGTCTTTTCAGACATACTCTGGTGTGTAAACTGTAGCGATTATTCCTCATTATACAATAATTTTACGGAGATTAATAGCAATAAAAAATGAAATATGTATAAATATATAAATGGAAACACACACAATTTTAGTTTCCATACCAAAGGAACTCATATCCACTTAATCTTATATCTTTCAATTCTGTCTTTTCACCCGTCAACAGATTACGGTACATCCCTTTTTCCTGCATCCATGCTGTCTTCTCCTGATTGCTGAAGTTGAATATTCCAAAGAATCTTCTCCCTTTATATTCCCGCAATACACACAGGATACTGTCGTCATGTACATCATATGTATACACATCTGCATCTTTATCAAATGTTATCTCCTGTCTGCGGATCTTTTCCAACCGGTCAAGTGTCTGGAATATGTTTCCCTGAACCGTTGTGACATCTTCCTTATCCTCAGCGAGTTCCCACGGTAACTTTCCCCGGTGGATATATCTTGAATCAGCACATTTTTCCGGATCGTTCTTATAACTATAATCGTTCACCTGTTCCAGGTCGTTGCCATAGTCGTCACATTATAAAGCATATGACATTCCGGCTTTTCAACCGTTCCAAAATACGGCACAACTTTTTCGGGTTCCATTACAACCTCTCCCAGAAGCAAAACACCCGGGCATACAATTTCTGCTATCATGCGCATCATACGGACAATTGTATACACCTGTTTCAGATTTCTACATGTAGTTCCAAGTTCTTTCCAGATATACGGCACCGCATCGATTCGTACAATATCTATCCCCTGATTTGTCAGATACAGAAAGTTATATATCATCTCATTAAATACTCTCGGATTACGATAATTCAGATCCCACTGATACGGATAAAATGTTGTCATCACCTAATGACCGGTTTCCGGAAGATACTGTCATTTTTCTTTTCTCTTTTTTCCATTTTCTTTTGTTCCTTCCTCTAAAGAATCTTCCTATGTACTATTTTCCTGTAAAAAATGCAGAAGAAACTGCTTGTCAGCAGCTTCTCCTGCATTTACAGGTTCTTGTATTCTATTCTTCTCCCACCAGATGCATCTGGTACGCCTTGAATTCTCCCATCTCTACAGGCATCGGGATTCCTGCTTCCATAAGTGCTGCGCCATTATAAGTCTTTCCTGTTTCCGTATCACGATAAACCGCACTGCATTTCAATCCCTGAAGGTTTACATAATTCACAGTCATATTTCCATGAATCTCCTGCATCACTACATTCAGCAGTACTTCTTTCTGATCTTCTGATACAAATGCCCATGCTGCATATTCTTCCTTCGATGGATCAGACAAACGGTAATAAAGTCCCGTCTGGATCAGCGGTGCGAACTTCCGGTATTCTTCTACCTGTGACCGGATCTCTTCTTTTTCTTCTTCAGAAAGTTTTCCGAGATTCAGTTCATATCCAAATGTTCCAGCCATTGCCACTACTCCTCTGGTATGCAGAGATGTACTTCTTCCTGTCTGATGATTCGGTACTGCCGATACATGTGAACCTACAGCGGATATCGGATAGCCAAACGATGTACCATACTGGATCTGTAATCTGTCCAATGCATCTGTATTATCACTGCACCAGATCTGTGGCGTATAATACATCATTCCGGCGTCAAATCTTCCGCCGCCGCCACTGCATCCTTCGATCAGCAGATCTGGATATCTGGTTACGATTCTTTCCAGAAAGTCATACAGACCAATAACATAATCATACATAACCCTGCCCTGATCTTTCGTTCCCCTCGAAAATACATCCATCAGACTACGGTTCATATCCCATTTCACATACTCAATATTTCCCTGGTCCAATACTTTGCAGATCTGATCAAATATATGGTCTACAACTTCCTTTCTGGAGAAATCCAACACCAGTTGGTTTCTTGCATGAACCGGATTTCTTCCCGGGATTGTAAGTGCCCAATCCGGATGTGCTCTGTACAGATCACTGTCTTCTGAGATCATCTCCGGCTCTATCCAGATTCCGAATTTTACCCCAAGATCATTGATCTTCTGTATCAGACTTCCCAGTGTTCCGCCAAGCTTCTTCTCATTAACAAACCAGTCACCAAGACCGCTGTTATCATCATCACGTTTTCCAAACCATCCGTCATCCAGCACCAGCATATCAATGCCTACATTCTTTGCTTCTTTTGCCAGTTCATATAAGGTATCGCCGTCAAAATCAAAGTACGCTGCTTCCCAGCTGTTCACCAGGATCGGACGGATACTTTCTTTATACTTTCCTCTGCAGATATGCTGTCTGATACAGCGGTGCAGATTCTGCGAAAGCTGGTTCATTCCACTTCCCGAGAATGCCAGGAGCACTTCCGGTGTATAAAACACCGATCCTGTTTCAAGCGGATAAGAAAACATCTCATCCTGCAGGCCAAGAAGTGCACGTGTCTGACCGAACTGGTCTTTCAATGCCTCTCCCTTAAAATTCCCACTATACACAAATGACATTGCATAGCAGTTTCCGCAACTGTCTGTTGTATGTTCATCTGCAAGGATCATCATCGGATTATACTGATGGCTTGAAGTTCCTCTTACACTTCCGATCACATGGCTTCCATGCGTAACTGGTTCTCTCTGCATCCTTCTTTCCATCGCATGTCTTCCGTAAAATGTCAGAAGATCATATTTACCATAAAGAAAATCAAGACACGCAGACTGTGCTTTCTGGATAAAAATCTTTCCATCACCATGATAAGCAATCTTTGCACTTCTGGTGATCACATCATAGTCCGGAAGTACACCATACAGAAGTGTTACTTCTACTCCTGTAACCACATCTTCCATTGTAATCTCAAGTGTCTGACTTTCTGTCTCTTCCGCATAGACTGCCGGAAGTCCCGGAATCTTATATTTCCCATTAGAAATCTGATGTGAACGGTATCGAAGATCACACGCTGTACTTCCGTCTGCATTTTCAATTATCAGAGCCACACTTCTGTAATCCCCGGTTCCGTAACACGGATACTCCTGAGGAAGTGCATCCATCGAATAGGTTCTGTCACTTCCGGCATCATACGGATTGCCTGAAAATCCTCTGTCATAATATGTCAGAAGATAATCCATACAGCTTCCATCTGTCTTCTTTCCATAATACAGATGAAGAAGGAATCCAAAACGGTCTACCTGCATCTGATATGTTGTATTTTTTGTCTGTATTGTAAATGTCCTGTCTGCTTCACAGTAAACAATTCCCATTTCTTTGTCTCCTTTTTATGTCTCAAGTTCTATTTGCATTCCGATTATTTTACGGCTCCATTCACCACGCCATTCAGAATATGTTTCTGACAGATCAGATAAAAGATCAGGATTGGCAGAAGTGCCAGCAGGTACGAAGCAAATGCCAGATTGTAGTTCGTTCCAAACTGTGTCTGGAAATTAAGCTGTGCAAGCGGCAATGTATTCTTTCCGGTTCCTGACATGATAACCAACGGTGTCATTACATCATTCCATGTTCCGAGTGCTGTCAGAACCGCTACTGTCGCATGCATTGGTTTCATAATTGGAAAGATAATTTTCCAATAAGTTGTCCATGTACTTGCTCCGTCCACACATGCTGCTTCTTCCAGTGCCATCGGAATATTCGTCAGATATCCGGAATACAAAAGCACATTCATCGGCATATAAAAGACCAGATATAAGATAATAACTCCGGCTCTGTTCGCAAGTCCCATCTGCGCCGTCTGTTTTACCACCGGCATCATCAGGATTGCAAATGGTACGAACATACCGCTGACAACGTAAAAATAAATGAATTTATAAAATTTGCTATGTGCCTTATTTCGTGCAATTGCATATCCAAGCAGTGAGTGGATCAGAATGGCAAACACTACCGTCACGATCGTGATCAGCAGGCTGTTTCCCAGTGAATTCCAGAAATCCGTTACTTTCATTGCCTCTGCAAAATTACTCAGGCTGAAATGCTTTGGAAGCGATAATATTCCCGCAATATCATTTGTCATCTCCGAAGGCTTCTTCAGTGCAATGACAACGGTCATATATAACGGAAATATGACAGTGATCACCCCTGCGATCAAAAGAATCGTTACAGGCCAGTTTATTCTTTCTTTCCCAACTTTTTTCATTACAACTGTTCCTCCTTCTTACCGGTGATGGTCATCTGTACTACCGAGATCACTACGATCACAATAAAGAAAACGACTGCATTCGCACTCTGGAATCCGAACTGACCGCCGCTCATTCCGTTATTATAGATCAGGTATGAAATAGATTCTGTACTCTGGGCAGGACCACCTTTGGTCAATGCCATGATCTGGTCGAATACCATCAGGAAGTTTTTTACACTCAGAACCATATTAATAGAGAAAAATGGAATGATAAGTGGAAATGTCAGGTTCTTGAATTTCTTCCATCCTGTGGCACCGTCAATGGCTCCTGCTTCATACACATCCTCCGGAACCGTCTGAAGTCCCGAAATATAAATGATTGTATTCATTGCGATCGACTGCCATGCACACACGATCACGATTGCAATCCATGCAAGCTTTGTATTCGAAAGCATACTGGAGCTAAATGTCTCACTTCCGATCATTTTTCCAAACGCCGGAAGAATATAAGTAAAGAAGTAGTTGAAAATATATCCTACCACCAGTGCTCCCAGTACATTCGGGATAAAATATGCACCCCTTAGTGCACTTTTGAACTTAATCTTACTGTTCAATCCGAGTGCCATCAGAAGACTCAGTACATTTGTCAGGATTGTCGCCGCAATTGCCAGTTTAAATGTAAAGATATAGGAGCCTCCGACTCTGGAATCCGTAAACAGATCCTTATAATTCCGAAGTCCTACCCAGTCATAACTTCCATAACCTTTAAAGTTGGTAAAACTATAGATCACTCCTTTGATCAGCGGCAGCGTATTGAAGCAGAAAAATAATGCAACAATCGGAATCGTGATCAGAAGAAATGTCCGCTTTCTATCATTTAATTTATTCTTTTTCATCGTACTAACTCCTTGAATTTCCGTATTACCAGTAACTTTTTTCTCTTAGTTATTATGAGATTTCTCGTAATCCTCAACTTTACGGATAATATCACGATTGTATCTTACCCAGTCTGTATCGAATTTTTTAAGAAATGCTTTTGGATCTTTTTTCATCAGAAATGTCTGGATCTGTGCGTCTACCGCCATTTCCGATGGATAATAATGATCCTGGAAATCAGACATCTTTCCTTCTTTTATGTATTTTTTCATTCCATCAAGTGTTGATGCCAGTTCAAAATCTCCTTCTTTACAAGGGACTGCTTTCTGATCGTCCAGATACGCCTGTACGTTTTCATCTTTCAATAGAAAATCTAGCACTTCATATGCTGCCTCTTTGTTCTTGCAGTCTTTCATGACGCAGAACTGAAGATCTATTCCTGAATTCAACTGATTTTCTTCCGTGTTATTACTTGCCGGCATTACAAATGAATCAATCTCCATATCCGGATTCACCGTCTGGATCTGTGGAATTGCGTAACTTCCGATTGTATACATTGCAGATTCACCTTTTGCAAATGCTGTACATGCTCCGTTGTAATCATATGCAAACGGGTCATCCGGTCCATACGGAAGTAGTTCCAGCATACGTTCCGCTACTTCTTTATATTCTTTCGAAAATGTTGTCTTTCCACGATTCACCTGTGCACATACATCTGCCGGTGCAAGATCTACCGCGATCGCATTCCATGGTGCAAGGCAGGTCCATGTATCTTTAAATCCAAAATAAAATGGCTGGATTCCTTCATCCTGCATTTCCTGACACAGGCTCATGAGTTCATTCCATGTTGTCGGAATCTTCCATCCATGTTCTTCGAACATTGCTTTGTTGTAAAGAATTCCTGCTGCATTTGCCGCATACGGGACTGCATAAGTTCCCTTTTCCGGAACAAACTCCAGGTTTTTATCAATTTCTTTGTATGCTTCTTTGATATCATCCAGTCCCTTGTAGTCTGAGATATCCATCAACATGTCCGAATCAATAAAGTTCGAATAGCTTACCTCTCCTCCGATTCCGATGATATCCGGGTTATCCTCGCGAATAAATCTTGTCTTCAAAACAGTCATTGCATCATTCGGAGATTCAATCGTAAGATGAATATCATCATGTGTGCGGTTGAATTCTTCTTCTATTTTCTCAAAAGTTTTTACTGCTTCCGGCTTATACTGCACAAGTTCTATTTCTGTCTTGCCTGTCTCTTTTTTCTGTCCGCATCCCTGCAGCATCATAGCCCCAGCCATCGTAAGAACCAGTCCGGCACTTACCAGTTTCCTGTACTTCCTATGCATGTTCCAAAACTCCTTTTTACTCCGTTCCTTCCTGATTTTGAACCTTTCCCGGGATATTTATCTGTTTTCATCGTCAGGTTTTTGCTTTTCATCTATTACAAATGAATTGTAACATATCATAATGCGTCTATAAATATCTTGATTTTATATGTTTTATAGTAAAATGCAACTTTTCCAGTTATATATTGAAGTCATCTAGCATTTTGGTATATACTGATGAAAAAGGAGGTGTCGTATGAGTGACATTTTATTTTCTGTTTTTCCAAATGAGAATTTTGTAGATATCGGTTTGTATCAGTACGGCTGGGAACAGTGTGAACCTTCACATTCTTTCGGACCTGCTGCCAGAAATCATTATGTCTTTCATTATGTAATATCCGGCACCGGTACCTTAATGGCCAATGATTCTTCTGGTAACACGATAAAATATCAAGTAAAAAGCGGACAGGGTTTTATGTTATTTCCTAATCAGATCAATACTTATATTGCAGATCAGGATCTGCCATGGGAATATACCTGGGTTGAATTTGACGGACTCCGCGCTAAAGAGATTGTTTCTACCGCCGGACTCAGTCCCGATCATCCGGTCTATCACGCCGGTTCAAAAGACCTTCGCAATGAAATGATGAACGAAATGCTATATATTGCCCGGCATCCGGGTTCTTCTTCCGAGTCGCCATTTCATATGATCGGCCATTTATATCTGTTTTTAGATTATTTCATGCGTTCCGCTGCTACCGTGCGCATGAATCAGAGTGGAAAGATCAGGGATTTTTACATAAAAGAAGCTTTATCTTATATTGAACAGAATTTCCAGAACAATATTACGATTGAAGATATTGCAGCCTTTTGCGGTCTGAACCGGAGTTATTTTGGGAAAATATTTCACGATACCATCGGAAAATCGCCACAGGAATTTCTGATCAGTTACCGTATGACAAAAGCTGCCGAACTTTTGAAGTTAACATCTCTGTCTATTGCTGATATCGGGAATGCTGTAGGATATCCAAATCAGTTACATTTTTCCAGAGCATTTAAGAATGTTTATGGGACTTCGCCAAGAAGCTGGCGGAATACTAATAAGTTGGAACCCGATTAATCTCTTGTATACTATAGTATGACAAAAGGACGTATGAAAAAACTTTCGTTTTTTCATACGTCCTTCTTGTTTTCATATTCACACTATCCACAAATCTTATCGATCCATGCGAATAACTCTTCCAGATCATAATCTCCGGCATGCGGCATGCCCCATGGATACTGAAGTTCTACGTCTACTCCATGATTCTCAAGGCTAGCCGTCAGCATTGCTGAGATTGCCAGTGATGTATCTCTGTCGACTGCTCCGTGACGGATGCGGAAATGTTCTGCTTTTACTGCTTTGTCATCTGCGATATAATTCATCGGATTCATCATCTTGATCTGCTGTCCGTCGGCAAGTTCTCCATTCACTGCACTGTGTTCTTTACTGAAGGCAGTGAAGTGACGATATTTTGTATCCGGCGTTCCGAACAGCTCATTTTCCGGCGTTCCCATAGATACGTTATCAAATGCCGGTGTCGCTTTCATACGTGTACGGAATCTGATGTATTTGTCAAAATCCACTTTTGTTACGGTACCTTTTTCGATCGTCATCCAGTCTAGTCCTGACAGATCGGTGCCTTTTTCATACTCTTTCTGTACACATTTCTTCACATAAGAAAGAACATATTCTTTGAAGCTTCCGTCTCCGTTCGCATCCAGTTCCAGTGCATTTCCCTCCGTGTCTTTCAGACCAAGTCCATTCACATAAGCCGGGAATAATGACTTTAATTCTTCTGCCATCTTCTGCTGTGCTTCGGTCATCGTTCCTTCATCCACGATGAATGTCGCATCCGTCTCCCCTTCCTGCGGAGGAATCTCGATCTTCTTGGAATAATCATTTAATCCGCAGAATTCCCACTCATATGCCATGTCGGCATGATCCAGATTGGTGATCGGACAATAGCAGGATGCTGCATAGATCGCATCGCTTTCTTCTGCTGCTCCAAGCTCTTTTAAATATGGCTCATAGTCCGGATGATCACCTGTGCTTCCAAGAAGAGAAGACATTGCCCCGCCTGCACTGGTTCCGTTGGAAATGATCTTATTCACATCTCCCGGAATGGTCTCTGCATTATGGCGCAGGAAGCGGATTGCTGCTTTCAGGTCACAAAGTGCTGCCGGTGCACAGCCTAAGAACTTTCCGTCTGCATCTTCCATCTCTCTTCCACGCGCTCCCGCAGATACTACAACATATCCATGAAGCAGCGCGAAAAATGTTGCATTTGTCTTCCCATGTATATTCTTTCCCGGTCGTTCCTGTGGTCCCGGCATATATCCGCCGATTGTATTCGGCAGAAAAATCGGTGCATTTTCCAGGTTATATCCATTCACAGATTTTCCTTCGTAGAATACTTCCGGTACAAATATGCTGAGTCTCTCCATCTTGTCATCAACCGGATTAGTTACATATGGAATATCCTCATATGCCCGGTAAGTAAGTGTCTGTCCCTCCATTGTGACAGTTTCTACTGTATATTTTTCTTGATCGAATACTAATTTACACATTGTCCTTCTCTCCTGCCAGTTTGATTTGTTCAAATATTTTTATAGGTATTCTTTTATGATTGCTTACGCTTTGTGTCTCTGCTCCAGATCTTTCTTGATCTGTCCTTCATATTTATCGATGTTCAGGAACAGACTGACTACCAGAAGCAGTGCTGCAAGGATTACGCCAAACCATACATATGCAAAGATGATGGCTGAGTTAGCAGATGCTGTCTGTACTTTTGCAGTTCCCACATATCCACCGGCTGCGATGATCCAGCTTGCGATAGCTGCTCCAAGTCCTAATCCTACTTTCTGTCCAAAGCTTACACAGCTGTTTACAAGTCCCTCAGAACGCACATTGAATTTCCACTCACCATAGTCAACAACCTGAGCCGATAATGCGAATCCACAAGCGAAGATTGCTCCATTTCCAAATCCTCTTACGACTGTTCCGACGATAGCTAATGTTCCGCTGTAAGGATTAATTGCCACGATCAGGAAACCCGCCAGCATCAGGATCGAACTGAGAATCAATGTCTTCTGATGTCCCATTTTCTTAACGATTGCAGGGACAAAACAGTTTCCGATAATAACCGGAAGTGTCAGTGCCATGGAAAGTGATGTCATCATGTTCATGTCTTTTAAAATATTTCCACAATAATATACGGTCATGGATCCGTTACCTGATGCAATGCTCAGTGTCAGGATAAATAATGCTGCTACAAGATAGAAATATTTGTTCTTTAAAATAGCCGGAACTGCTTCTTTTAACGGAACCGTCTCTACTTTTACTTCTTCCGTCTCTGCATCCATATCCAGATGTTCTCTGACTCCCCAGAAGCAAATCAGAAGCATCAGCGCTGTGAGCAGGCCGTATACGATAGATACACTTCTCCATCCGACTGCTGTTACGAACTTGATCGTAAATCCAGTAACGATAAGCTGTACAACGTTATTGACGATCTGGTTAATGGATGTCATACTCTGACGGTCATTGACGTCTAATGTCACACGTGACAGAAGTGCCGTATGTGAGATCATGTATGCAGTAAATGCAATACAGTTCAAAAATACATATGTAATATATGCATAGATCAGTTTTGCCGAGCTGCTGAGTGATCCCGGCACGTTAAATGTCAGAATCAATCCGATACAGATAACCGGCGCACTGATCAGGATCCACGGTCTTGCTTTTCCCCATTTTGTTCTTGTCTTATCAACGATTCCACCCATCATGACATCGCTGATACCATCCAGAAGTCTTGCAACCAGCATCATCGTTCCAACTGCCGCAGCTGCGATTCCGACTGAATCCGTATAGTAAGCTGTTAAAAATGTTCCCAGGATCTGTGTAATGATATTTCCGCCTCCTGAACCGATACCATAACAGATCTTTTCCTTTACGCTAACTTTCGTATTCATAAAAATTCCCTTTCTCAAAATCTTTGATTATTTTTTCATTTCGAAATGCATGCATCTTGTTGACGGTATTATCTTACCTCTTTTTGCAAATGTCTTCTTTACGATTATTAGCTTTAAAATTACAAAAAATTGCACAGCTCCTCTTTTATTTACATAAAAAACAAGCCGGAAAATACAATTTCCCGGCAATGTTTCTATTATCTTGTTTCATGTTCTTTCTTTTGCATATGCATCTTCCGGTACTGATACGGCGTATCTCCATACACCCGTTTGAACGCATTGATCAGTCCTCTGGCATCCGCAAATCCGCAATCCAGCGCAATATCCAGAATTGATCGTTCCGTATACACAATCGGATCATATGCCTGTTTCAGACGGTAATGCATGACATATTCCTTAAATGTCATGCCCGTATTCTTTTTGAAAAATCTGGAAAAATATTCTTTGGTAAAATAGAATCTTTCTGCCACCTCATACTGCGTGATCTCTTCTGTATAATGTACCTCCACGTACTGCATAATTCCTCTTAAACGCTCCAGATTCTTCTGATTATTGATTGGAAATACCGTTTCCCTTACCACCAGATCATCCCGGCATAAAAGATACATCAGCTCATACAACATAGACATAAGTCTTAGATTTTCATACGGTTCATGCTCTTTTTCTTTCCCGGCATAGTAAGAAAATTCTTTCATCAGCTGTTCGATTTTCTCCATATCCGAATCTGCCTCCGGCAGGAAATACATCTGTTCCAGGTTCGGAACCAGCTTTTTTACAAAGTCTACATTTACCAGAAGTACTACTGCAATTACTTCTGGTATTCCAAGTGTTCCTTCATCGGATATTACTTTATGAATACTCTCTGAATTAGTGACAAATAATTTTCCCGGCGCCGCCCGGTGAACTTTTCCATCGATGTAATGTAATGCATGTCCTTCAAATGTATATACAATCTCTATCTCCTGATGCCAGTGTTCCAGAACGTCTTTGATATCGCCCCGGTCGTCCTGTATGGTCCGGCCTGTGAAGTTCTGGATCTGGAATGGAAGGCTGTGTGTGTATTCTACAATTTCGTAATTATTAAACATATTACCCCTTTTGGGGATGGAGGATTTCTGGAAATCCTCCGTCCCCAATTAAAATTGCCCTGTCCCTTTTACTTGTCCACGATTTCCCCTGCAATTATTCGCATGGCTTCCACAATTTCCGCAATCTGTTCTTTCGTGATCCCGTCCATGTGAATACCTCCGGTACACACCACGGTCGTTTTCTTTCCTGCCGATACTTTCTCAGCAAGATAACGGCATACTTCCTCGTCCTTATGCCCCGTCACGTTCAGTACCGATGCCGTGCTGCTCATCTTGCCGCTACCGTCAAGAGACGGTCTTGGAATCGCAAGGACGGTACAGCCTATATGTGGGCATTCCCCACCGCTTACTAATATGTGGTAATCATCGCCGAGTCTGCGAACTTCCACACAGATCTCAGTAAATGTCAGCTTTTTCTTTATTTCCCAGAAGTTATCGGTCTCCATACTGTGACACTCCCTTCTCTACACAAGTCCGGTCCATCGACGGTATTCTCTCGCCTCTATCCCGAACGGTTCCACCAGCTTTGCCGCAATATGATATGTCATCTCTTCGATATTCTCCGGCTGATGGTAAAATGTCATCATCGGCGGAATGATCCGGACCCCCGGAATCGTCGCAAGTTCGGAAAGGTTACGGAGATGTATCGCACTGAGCGGAGTCTCTCTTGCTGCAAGGACCAGTGTCCGCTGTTCCTTGATCGTCACATCTGCCGCTCGCAAGATCAGATTGTCTGCATAGCCGCTGTGGATACCTGCCACAGTCTTCATACTGCATGGAACGATCAGCATTCCTTCCGTACGGAAGGATCCGCTTGCCGGTCCGGCTCCGATATCTTTTGTATCACATACCTGATCTGCAAGTGCTTCGATTTCTTCTACTGTGTCTTTTGTTTCCTGCTGTAATGTGATTTTCGCACTGTCACTTAAAATCAGAATGGATTCATAGTCTGAATCCTCCCGGATAATCTGCAGACACATTTTCAGAATCGGAAGACCACTCGCACCGGTTGCCGCCACAACTATGCGTTTTCTGTCCTTTTTGTCTTTTCTGCTTTTCGTCAGAAGACATTCCTTATCTTCTCTACTCTCCCTGCACATCTTATTTCACCCAATGCTCCGGATCTACATCCATGAACTGTGCACGCTTGAATCTGTCTTTCTGATCATACGGAACAGTACAGTCGAAGATTGTCTTGCATGCGATTCCGTGATCGCGGATACTGCCGGAGCAGCCCGGATCGTTGGACGGATCCAGCGGATGGCATCTGACTCCTGGAATTGTGATGATATCCGCATCTCCCTGAAATCTTGTATTCATCGCCCACAGTACATCGTTCATATCGAAGCAGTCTACATCTTCATCAACCAGGAATACATGTTTCAGCTCACTGAATGCAGAGAATGCCAGAAGTGCTGCCTGTCTCTGTCTTCCTTCATCACTGGCCGTAAGCTTCTTAAACTGCAGAACGGCCATATATTTTCCGCCGCCCGGTGAAGCGCAATATACGTTCTGAAGTCTTCCAGGCATTGCCTTTTCCACCATTCCGTAAATGCTTGCTTCCGTCGGGATCCCGGCCATAGATACATGTTCCTCACTCGGTCCGATACAAGTCTGCATGATCGGGTTCTTTCTGTGTGTTACAGCTGTTACTTTGATCATCCAGCACTGGTCACTTGCCGGTCCTGTGTATCCCGGGAATTCCGGCATTGCATATCCGGTATGGCTGTTCTGATCTTCCTGTACTCTTACATTCGGAACAACTTCCCCTTCGATCACATACTCCGCATTGGCGATCGCACGTTCATTTACCGTCAGGCATTTGCAAAGTCTGACCGGTTCACCCCTGAGGGCACCTGCAACTGCAAGTTCATCGTATCCCATCGGTGTTGTCGGCGGCTCAAAGCAAGAGCCGATCGCAATTGCAGGATCTACTCCGATACTGATCGAGATTGGCAGACGCTGTCCAAGCTCTTCTGCTCTTTCTGCCATTGCTCCGATGTGGCGTGCACCCGGTGTAAAGAAGATCGATAATTCACCTTTCCCCTGGATGCAGAGTCTGTGGATCGTCACATCACTTACTCCGGTATCCGGATGCGATGCGTAGCACATTCCAAGCGTAATGTACGGACCCGCATCTACCGGCGTATTCGTCGGTGCCGGTACTAATTTGTATAAGTCAAAATCCGGATCTGTCGCTTTGTGTACAACTTCCTGACAAGGTGCTGCTTCTTCTGTCAGCACCGGCGGGATCGGGTTATCCACGCTGTGATATAATTTCTTTCCGAGATCTTTCGGATCACATTCCAGCAATGCACCGACTCTTGTTCTGCTCGCAAGCACGCCGATCGCAACTCTTGCTCCCGGATGTCCTTTTACATCGTTAAATATCATTGCCGGTCCTTCTTTGGTCGGACGCATAACGGTTCCGCCCGCCCCGACATGACGGTATACACCGGAAAGCTCTGCCATCGGCTCGACTTCCACATCTGTTTCAATCAGCTGTCCCGGCATATCTTCTAACATTTTTAATGCACTTCTGAGATCTGTGACTTTTGCTGCCATAAAATAATCCTCCTGTTTTTTCATTCTTTATTGAAATCATTACTCATACTCTTTATTCCAATTTTAAGGATTTTCAGATGCAAAATCAATTCTACTTATGCTATAATTGATTCCAAAATGGAATGAATTGCAAGAAATTTTCGCACAATATAAGGAGACCTCAGATATGACATTTGATCAGATTCAGTATTTTATTGCCATCGCTGAATGCAATACCTATTTTGACGCCGCAGAAGAACTAAATATCTCGCAGTCTGCACTTTCAAAACAGATCATAAAACTAGAGAAAGAACTTGGCGTCGCCCTGCTCGACCGTTCCCGCCGCAAGGCCTCCCTTACCCCCGCCGGAGAGACCTTTTACCAGGACGCCCTGGCCCTTCGCCGGCAGTATGAGATCATGAACAGACACATGAAGAAGTATCAGATTTTCACGGGAAATAAAAATGAACTCCGTGTCGGAACACTGCCGATCCTGACACAGTACGGACTGACCGCACATTTCCGGCAGTTCACCGAATCCCATCCGGACATTCATCTCATTCTCGATGAAGTCGAAGAAAATGACTTAAAAAAAGGACTGCTATCCAGCCAGTATGACCTTATTATCTGCCGGGAACAGATGATAGCTGATCAGAGCGACATTTCTTCCGTCTATCTTGCGGACGATGAACTGGTCACCGTCCTTCCTGTTGGACATCCGCTTGACGGACCCGTATCACTTTCCGCTCTTGCAGACGAGTCATTCATCCTGATGAACCGCTACACCTCCGTCTATCAGATCTGTCAGGCACTGTTCGCAAATGTGCCGGTCCACCCACAGATTCTAAGAACCGGACGTGTCGAATCGATCATCAGCGCCGTTGCCATCGGGGAGGGCGTAAGCCTCCTTCCATACAGTAACTTCAAGCTCTTTCATCATGAGCACGTAAAGACACTGCCGCTTACGCCTCCGGTAAAGCTTCCTGTCGTAATTGCCGGCACGAAAAAACGGATAAATTCCTCTATCTGTCAGGAATTCATCCGTTGTATGACGGAACATTAAGTTTTGTAACCAGATTGCCCAGATCATCAATTTGTTGATTTTACATTTCATAGCACGCTATGATGATTTTGTATGTTTTTAGCGTATTTTGTCAGCTACAAGCGGTACATATCTCTGGCATTTTTCTCCGTCTGTTCGACTACTTCTTCATACGTAATGCCCTTTAATTCCGCAATCTTCTCTGCCACATAACGGATATAAGCAGAATTATTGCGCTTTCCACGGTTTGGTTCCGGCGCCATGTACGGGCAGTCCGTTTCAAGTACGATTGATGTCAGCGGAATATTTTCCACTACTTCCTTCAACTTCTTCGCATTCTTGAACGTTACCACTCCGCCAACGCCGATGTAAAATCCCATCTTGATATATTCTTGTGCCATTTCTTTTGAATAAGAATAACAATGGATCACGCCGCTTAGTCCTTTCGCATGCTCCTTCATAATCTCCATGGTATCTGCCGCTGCCTCCCGGCTGTGGATCAGAACCGGAAGATCCAACTCTCTTGCCAGTTCCAGCTGCCGTATGAACCATTTTTTCTGCACTTCTCTCGGCTCATTGTCCCAGTAATAATCCAGACCGATCTCGCCTACCGCAACCACTTTCTCCTCTTTAAACAGCTCTTTCATCTGTGCAAAGGTCTCTTCATTCAGGCTTCCGACCTCATCTGGATGAATCCCGACTGCCGCATATACAAATGGATACTCCTTTGCAAGTGCGATAACCTTTCTGCATGAATTGTATGTTGCACTGACATTTATAATTGTGCCAACGCCCTGCTCTTCCATAGAATTCAGCAATTCTACTCTGTCCTCATTAAACTGCTCATCGTCATAATGTGCATGTGTATCAAATATCATATATCCCTCCGGGGACGGAGGATTTTCAAAAATAATGTCTTAAATCCTCCGTCCCAAATCAAAAATGTCCTGTCCCCAGTATCCCAATATTTATCCCATCTTTTCCACACGTTATCCCAAGGAATTTCATGGTTATCCCACCCTTATCCCAAGGTTTTCCACATACTTATCCACATCATGTGGATAACTTGTGTAACAGATACTGTATATAGATGTCGGATATTGGAGATATATATCAAACAAGGACGGTGATTCCAAAAATCCTCCGTCCTCATTTTCATTCTTTCATATACAAAGCCAACTATTATCAACCAGTTTCTTTGTATCTTTCTATACTTACATTAGCAGATCTCTGCACCGGCCGGCATATTTTTCTCCGGTGTCATAAGTGCCAGGTTGCCTTCTGCGTCTTCCGCACACAGTAACATACCTTCAGATAATACTCCGGCGAGTTTTGCAGGTTTTAAGTTCACAAGAACCATAACCTTCTTACCAACCATCTCTTCTGCTGAGTAATGTTTCTTAATTCCGGATACGATCTGTTTTACTTCGCTTCCGATCTTAACCTGTGAGCAGAGAAGTTTCTTAGATTTTTTCACTTCTTCGCAGGCAATGATCTCACCAACCTGGAACTGCATCTTTCCGAAGTCATCGAATGTGATCTCTGGTTTTGCTTCGATGTCGATCACTTCTTCGTCAGCTTCTTCTTTTGCCTCTTCCTTCTCTTCTACATGTGGATGAAGTTCTTCTACTTTCTTCATTACTTCATTGACGTCCAGTCTTGCGAAAAGGATTTCTGGTTTCTCTGTTACTTTTCCATCACCAAGCTGAGCAAGAATCTTCTCAGATGTTTCTGGCATGAAGGATTCCAGAAGTTTTGCTCCTGCTTTGATGCTCTCGATCAGGTTGTAGAGAACTGTCTCCAGACGATCTTTCTTAGCCTCGTCTTTTGCAAGTGCCCATGGCATTGTCTCATCGATGTATTTGTTGCAGCGTTTGAACAGTACGAAGATCTCTGTGATTGCATCTGCGACACGCAGTTCATCCATCTTCGCATCGACTCTCTTCGGAGTATCTTCTGTAACAGCCTTAAGATCTGCATCGACAGCCTTTTCTTCTTCTGTCTCGGCAACACCCTTATCTGTTACAACACCGCCGAAGTATTTATTTGTCATGGAAATAGTTCTGTTTACCAGGTTCCCAAGTGTATTTGCAAGGTCAGAGTTCATACGCTCTACCATCAGCTCCCATGAGATTACACCATCATTTTCAAATGGCATCTCGTGAAGTACGAAGTAACGTACTGCATCTACTCCAAAGAAATCTACCAGTTCATCTGCGTAAAGTACATTTCCTTTGGACTTACTCATCTTACCGTCGCCCTGCAGAAGCCATGGATGTCCGAATACCTGTTTTGGAAGTGGAAGATCCAGTGCCATCAGGAAGATTGGCCAGTAAATCGTGTGGAAACGGATGATATCTTTTCCGATCAGATGAAGGTCTGCAGGCCAGTTCTTGTTGAACAGCTCTGTGCTGTTGCCGTCACAGTCATATCCGATTCCTGTGATATAGTTGGTCAGCGCATCAAGCCATACGTATACGATGTGTTTTGGATCGAAGTCTACCGGGATTCCCCACTTGAAGGATGTTCTGGATACACACAGATCCTGAAGTCCCGGAAGCAGGAAGTTGTTCATCATCTCATTTTTACGGGATACAGGCTGAATGAACTCTGGATGCTCATTGATGTAGTTGATCAGTCTGTCTGCGTATTTGCTCATCTTGAAGAAATATGCTTCTTCTTTTGCAGGCTTACACTCACGTCCGCAGTCTGGGCATTTGCCGTCTACTAACTGAGACTCTGTCCAGAAAGACTCACACGGAGTACAGTACATTCCTTCGTAAGCTCCTTTGTAAATATCTCCCTGATCGTACAATTTTTTGAAAATCTTCTTAACCTGTGCTTCATGATCTTCGTCTGTTGTACGGATGAATTTGTCATAAGAAGTGTTCATCAGATCCCAGATCTTCTTGATCTCGCATGATGCATTGTCAACGAATTCCTTTGGTGTAACACCTGCTTCGTCTGCTTTCAGCTCAATCTTCTGTCCATGTTCGTCTGTTCCTGTCTGGAAGAATACATCGTATCCCTGACTTCTTTTATATCTTGCGATGGCATCTGCCAGCACGATCTCGTATGTGTTACCGATGTGCGGTTTGCCTGATGCATAAGCGATTGCTGTTGTAATATAATATTTTCCTTTATTACATTTTTCACACATGTCTTTTTCTCTCCTTTTATGTTTACCGGATATATTTCCTTCGCAGAATCTGAATATCTACATAACCTGCTGCCTGCAGGCTTTGGCTGCCAACAGATTTCTTTTCTATATAAACAAAAAATCTTCCCTGAATTCACTCCTCATAACTTCTGTTACAATTCATAAATCTCAGGGAAGACGAAAATCCGTGTTACCACTTCCATTCACTGCCAGTCTCGCAACTGATAGTCTCTGCGGGTGAAGCTGTTCACTCCACCTCACCGCTGTAAAGGGCGGAGCCCTTCGTGAACTTACATCTTTATCAATGCTCATCCACACCGCTCAGTAAGCCATCTTCTGTAACGTTCCACCTATCCCTCTCAGCAGCACACTGCGGCATCCTCACCGGCAGTTCACGGGATTCTCTGTAAGATTTCCTGTTACATACTCTCTTCATCACTGCGTTTGTCATATATCCACTCGTAATTTAAATCGTAGCATATAAGCGGGCGGGATGTCAAGGACTACAGACTGTACTCATCAATCTTCTGCAATTCTTCCTCTGTAAATGGCGCACTGTGTATTGCTTTTATATTATCCAGGATCTGCTGCGTTTTTGATGCACCGATCAGGACACTGGTAACTTCTTTTTTCTGAAGAAGCCAGGCAAGTGCCATATCCGCAAGCTTCTCACCACGCTGAGCCGCCAGTTCATTTAACTTACGAATCTGTTCCATACGCTCTGCGGTAAGAATACTTTCTTTCAAAAATCTTCCGTCCTTTCGAATACGGCTGTCTTCCGGGATCCCATTGAGATAACGGTCCGTCAACTGTCCCTGTGCCAGAGGACTGAATGTAATGAGTCCTTTTTTCAGATTGCCGGTCATATCCTTTAATCCATTCTTTTCTACTGTTCTGTCAAATATAGAATAACAGTTCTGATTGATCACAAACGGGCATTTCAGATCTTTCAGGATCGCTGCTGCCTGTTCCAAAGTCTCTCCATCATAATTTGAAAGTCCTACATAGAGTGCCTTTCCCTGACAAACAGCTGTTGCCAGAGCTCCCATTGTCTCCTCAAGCGGTGTCTCAGGATCCATTCTGTGATGATAGAAAATATCCACATAATCCAGTCCCATACGTTTCAGGCTCTGATCCAGGCTCGCCAGCAGATATTTGCGGCTGCCCCAGTTGCCGTAAGGGCCTTCCCACATATCAAATCCGGCCTTTGTCGTAATGATCAGTTCATCACGATATGGCATCAGATCTTCTTTTAATATTCTGCCGAAATTTTTCTCCGCACTTCCGTAAGCCGGACCGTAATTATTGGCAAGATCAAACTGTGTGATACCATTATCAAATGCTGTGAAGCAAAGCTGCCTCATATTTTCATAATCGGATGCATCCCCAAAATTATGCCATAAGCCAAGCGAAATCTTGGGAAGCAGTAATCCGCTTCTTCCACAGCGGTTATATTCCATGATATTGTATCGTTCTTTTGCAGGTGTATACATATATTGCCCTCCTTGCACCGTAGATGATTCCCCGGTGTGCTATGAATGAATTTAAAATTTTCATGTTTAGTATACTTCTCTGTTTTTCGTCCTGCAAGTCAGACTGATCACATTATTTTATATTTTTTAACGGCACCTATATTTCGTGTTCTTCACAATTACAGATCTGAAGTGCCGCTCTATTTTCCACCAAATATAGCCAGGCCATATTCGAGCGGACACCGGATATCATCTTCTAATTTTTTCTTATATTTTCCCATCATTCATATATGCTTCCACTTTTCACATCATTGACGCTTCTTCCCAGAAAGCTTATAATATTCTCGTTATTTACAGAAACTATACATAAGATTGGGGAATTTATTATGACCAGAAGACAACATTTTACCGCCGGTTTCAAGGACGGAATACCGATCTGTCTTGGATACATAGCGGTTTCATTTACATTTGGGATCATGGCAAAAAAAGTCGGAATTTCGATCTTTGATGCGGTTCTGATCTCTCTTACCAATGTGACCAGCGCCGGGCAGTTTGCAGGGCTGTCGCTGATCGCATCGACTGCTTCTTATATAGAGATGGCCATCACACAGCTTATCATCAACTTAAGATACTGTCTGATGTCCTGTGCGCTTTCGCAGAAGATTGATCCGGAAGCGCCGCTGTTCCACCGTTTTCTCATTGCTTACGGTGTGACCGATGAGATCTTCGGCGTCACAGTTTGCAAGGGTGGAAAACTGAGTCCATTTTATTCTTACGGGGTTATATTTATCTCTGTATTCGGATGGGTATTCGGTACATTTCTTGGAATCCTGTCCGGTAATATATTACCGGCTCGTGTTGTCAGTGCATTAAGTGTCGCACTTTATGGTATGTTTCTGGCGATCATCATTCCGCCGGCCCGTAACAACCGTGTACTCGCAGGTGTTGTTGTCATTTCCATGGCAGCCAGCTTTTTATTTGACAAAACACCCGGGCTTAGGAATATTTCATCCGGATTCCGTATTATCATCATTACTCTGATCATTGCAGGAATTGCGGCTTATTTCTTCCCGGTGAAAGAGGACGAGTACGATGAACTGGAAGAAGCTGGCGAATTGAGTGACAGTACAAAGGAGGCACACCATGAATCATAATATTTACATTTACATATTTGTGATGGCGGCAGTTACTTACCTGATCCGTATGCTTCCGCTGACGCTGATCCGCAAAGAGATTAAAAGCACGTATATCAAATCATTTTTATACTATGTCCCTTATGTGACGCTTGCTGCTATGACATTCCCGGCAATTCTCAGTGCCACTGCGAATATCTGGTCTGCACTTGCCGGATTTATCATCGCCGTATTTCTGGCCTACCGTGGCAAGAGCCTGCTGAAGGTATCCTTGTTCGCATGTCTCGGCGTCTTTATTGTTGAGCTGATTACCGGATTATAAGTCATATAAGTTACCGGAAGTTTATGATATTGGCTTCCGGTTATAAACAATGAATACATATTTGCAGGAAATCCCCATATAAATGATACAAATGATTTATATGGGGATTTTTATGCAAAAATTTCTCGAAAAATTTAAACGGAAGCCATTACTCTTTTTGCTTCCGTCTGCATCCGTACTTCTACTCCTTTTTCTTCTGTTCTTTCATTCTCAACAGAATGCGGATCAGGCATTTTCGAAATATACTTCTGAACTTTTCCGACAGGAAATCAGTGGAAATACAATTACTCTCCACTACACCTTAAAAAATCCCGAAAAATATGGCATAGAAAATGCGCCCATTTCTTATGGACAATGTACCACCGATCCCGAACTGGTCCGGTCTAGTGTCGATGCGGAACGGACCAGACTTCGCTCCTATAACAGAACATCTCTTTCCAAAGACAACCGTCTTACTTATGATGTGCTGAATGACTATCTGAATTCTGCCTACGATCTGTCCCCTTATACACTCTACGACGAACCACTTGCACCTCTCACAGGAACTCAGTCACAGCTTCCGGTCATCTTATCAGAATACCGTTTTTATGAGATCTCCGATATTGAAAACTATCTGCAACTTCTTACTAAAACACCGGAATATTTCCGATCTATCCTGAATTTTGAACACACAAAATCCGAATCCGGCCTTTTTATGGCATCCTATACTGCCGACTCCATCATCAAAGAATGCCGGGATTTCGTTCATTTAAAAGAGAGTAATTATCTCTATTCTTCTTTTGTAGAACGGCTGGATGAACTTGCTTCCACAAAAAACAGCGGCCTCACCGAAAAACAACGAAAAGCCTATACCCGGCAGAACAGCGCCTACATAAAAAAATATATTTTCCCGTCTTATGAACAGCTTATCTCCGGCCTGTCCGAGCTTCGCAATTCCGGTAAGAATAATAACGGACTATGCTATCTTCCAAATGGCCGGACTTACTACGAATATCTGGTAAGAAGTGAGACTGGTTCCTCACGCAGTATTGCAGAACTGCAAAACCTTACGAATGCACAGATTCTTTCGGATCTTACAGTTATGCAGCGAGTGCTGACAGAAGACTCCTCCTCTGGCTCATCTTCCGTAACCTCCGACATTTTCAGCTCACAAGGTACTCTACTCTCCGAATCTGATCCTGAAAAGATTTTATCCACATTATCAAACAAGATTACAAAGGATTTTCCACCATATCCACAGATTCATACACAGATCAAATACGTCCAGAAATCCATGGAAGAATACTTAAGTCCGGCTTTCTACATGATCCCGGCCATCGACAATACTTCCGAAAATGTAATCTACATTAACAAGGGGCACATCACCGACAACCTTTCTCTCTTCACCACCTTCGCCCATGAAGGCTACCCCGGACATTTATACCAGAATGTCTATTACGCAAGCCTTCATCCCAATCCAATCCGCTGTGTACTGAACTACGGCGGCTACACAGAGGGATGGGCCACTTACAGTGAGATGATGAGTTACTACTTTTCCACACTGACCAAAGAACAGGCCACAATATTTCAACGCAACTCTTCTGTCATTCTGGGACTATATGCCCTTGCCGATATGGGAATTCATTATGACGGCTGGAAACTTGCCGATGCGGCAGCATTTTTCCACACTTATGGGATAACGGATGACGCGACCATTGAGGATATCTATGATCTGATCATTGCCGATCCGGCTAATTACTTAAAATACTATATTGGATATCTGGAATTTCTGGAACTTAAGAAAGATGCTGTGGATAAGTGGAAAGATAACTTTACGCAGATGCGGTTTCATAAGGCGGTTCTGGATGTTGGGCCGGCATCGTTTGATGTGATTCGAGCGTATTTATTTTAAAAATGGGACGGGGATTTTTAAAAATCCCCCGTCCCATTTTATTAATTCGTATTACTAGCCGCAATCTTCACCTTACTCCAAAGATTACTGATCTCTTTCTTCGTCTCCTCATTATACTCAAAGACTTCATCATTCTTATTATCTGTTCTTGGTATATATGCATCAATTCCTTCGAACTCTCCGCCCTTGCCATACAGATCTTTCATAACCTTCTTATTCGCCGATGTATAACCTACATAACTTGAATTGTCATAAGCTCCGTCATAATCACTTGCATAATTGATAAATGCATGTGCAAGTTCCGGATTCTTCGCATTCTTCGGAATGACCATGGCGTCGGACCACTGGTTGGTTCCGCCTTCCGGCATGTAGTATCCCATGTTTTTATTCTCATTGATCACATATGTCGCATCTCCGGAATAGATCAGACCAAGTGCCTTCCTTCCCTGTGCCATGTTATCAATGATCTCATCGGTAACGATCTCAGGCTTCATGGTCTGTACACATTGAACCAGCCAGTTATACGCTTCCTGGATCTGGCTTTCGTCAGACGTATTCATCGAATATCCCAATGCCTTCAATGCCATCATAAAGGAATCTCTCTCTGAGTCATACAGGTAGATGTCCCCTTTATATTTCTGATCCAGGAAAATGTTATAGCCTTCTTTTTCCAGGTCTTTGATGTCGACTTTTGTCTTATCGTACACGATTCCGACTGTTCCCCAGAAATACGGAACAGAATATTCATTCTCCGGATCATACGGAAGTCCTTTGACCGCATCATATAATTTATCCATACAGTTCAGTTTCGACTTATCCAATTTCTGTAAATATCCTTCGGAAATGAGTCTCTGGATCATATAATCACTTGGTACAAGAATGTCGTAAGCTTCTCCATTTGCGACCTTAATATACATCTGTTCATTCGAATCAAAATTTTCAAGAAGTACCGTTGCCCCTGTCTCTTTCTGGAAATCCTGGATAATATGTTCACCTACATACTCGCCCCAGTTGTAGATACGAAGCGTCTGTCCCTCGAATGGAAGCGGTTCTTTCTTGTTATTATATGTTACAACTCCGGCAACCACTGCGAGCGCACATACAACTGCGATTGCAGGTACCAGTACGTTTCGTCTGCCGATGCTGTTTCTCTTCGCACGTTTTGCAAAAAGTGCCGGTGCAGCATTGATGATCACAAGTACGATCGTGATGATCACAACCACCAGTGTCGAGATTGCATTGATACTCGGGTTGACACGTTTACTCATTGTATACACCATGATACTTAAGTTCTTCACACCACGTCCGGTTACAAAGTAAGAGATGATGAAATCATCCACCGACATGGTAAATGCGATCAGCGCCCCGGCTACGATTCCCGGCGTGATCTGCGGCACGACAACTTTTGTCAGTGCCTGCCACGGTGTTGCACCTAAGTCCATCGCCGCATCTGCGAGGTTCGGATCAAGTGACTTGATCTTCGGCATTACCGATAACATAACATACGGTATACAGAATGCAATATGTGCCAGAAGCATGGTAACGTATCCTTTTTCCACATGGAATGTGATGAATAATAACATGAATCCGATCGCAGTTACGATCTCCGGGTTCATGATCGGCAGGTTATTCGCCTGCTCCATCAGGTCACGTATCAGTTTCTTCGACTTGCTGACTCCGATCGCTGCAATTGTTCCCGCTACTGTTGAGATAAATGTCGCAAGCAGCGCGATACTGAATGTCGTCGACAGTGCATCCATCATATCTGCCGATTCCAGCATATGCTTATACCAGCGCAGCGAAAATCCGGTAAAGCTTGTAAGTGATTTTCCATCGTTAAATGAGAATATAATCATGTACAGGATCGGAAGGTAGAAGAATACAACCGACAGTATCATAAGGATCTTCCCAATTGGACGTTTTCCCTTATTCATAACGATTATACCCCCTTTCCGCCCTGGTTACGAATCTCGATCTTACGGACAACCATCATAAGTACCATCATGATGACCGCCATGATCATGGAAATGGCACTTCCGAAGTTCCACTCTCCAACCGTAATGAACTGGTTCTCGATCATATTTCCGATGAGGAAATACTGACCGCCGCCGAGCAGCTTCGGTATGAAGAAAGAACTGACTGCCGGAAGAAATACCAGCGTAATCCCGTTGATGATTCCCGGCACGGAAAGCGGCAGTGTCACACGCTTAAATGTCTGCGCCGGGCTTGCCCCAAGGTCTGCACTCGCTTCCAGCAAGGAATTGTCCATCTTACTAAGCGACGTCTGGATCTGCAGGATCATGAATGGCAGAAAGTTATATACCATTCCCAAAAGCACTGCCCCTTCTGTATAAAGAAGTGATCCCTTTCCAAGTCCCACCATATGCAGGATTCTCTGGATCAGACCGCCGTCGCTTAAGAGTCCGATCCATGCATACGTTCTTACCAGCATGTTGATCCACATCGGGATCGTGATCACAAGGATCAGCGCATTCTGCTTCTTCTGCTCACTGCGCGCAATATAATATGCAATCGGATAGCCCAGCAACAGACAGATCACCGTTGTCTTCACCGCAATTACAATGGAACGCCAGAGGATCAATAAGAAATCCGGGTCGGTAAAAAATTTGGCATAATGTTCCAGTGTAAATGTGAACGATAAGATGCTGTTTCCCTGATCTGTCACGGAATAAAGTGCAATCAGGACCATCGGGAATACTAACATCAATATTGCCCACACGATATACGGAAATGCTAACTGTGAAAATTTCTTCATCTTAGAATACCACCTTCGGCATAACGTGGATATCTTCCGGGAAGAATGTCAGGCCGACCTCCTGTCCTTCCTCCGAATAATCCGTTGTATGGATCTTGAACTCACGTCCCGTAGTGGAAAATGTAATCTCATACACGCCTTCTGTTACTTCTTCCGGATCAAAATCATAGTCTACACTGATGTCCACACTCTGGTCTTCATCCGTCAGCTTCCATCCCTGTGCATTTGCCCAGGTCTTAAGATCTGTATCCAGTGCCTGAGATTCTGTGATCTCGTCTACCGTCTTGAAGAAGTTGAACGCCATAACACCTTCATTTGCCTTCTCATTCTTAACGAACGGCTGGTTGACTACGAAAATGGTTCTCTCGATGCTGGTTCCGTTTGAAGTGCTGAATGTAACCGGATACTGTCCTTCTTTTGCTTCCAGTTCATATTCAATATTTGCAATGGAAATGTACTCATCCGTCTCTGTCTCCCATGCCTGTGCATTCGACAGTGCGACGATTTCCTTATCATCCAGATTCTCTACATCTTCTACGTCTACATAGAAGTTGTTGGCACTGATCTTCTCGCTTCCGTCTTCACTGGTTACGTCATGATTGCGGATGACACGCATGTTGACCGTAACGCTCGTTCCCGGAACGGTCTCTACCATGATTTCATAGTGCACACCCTTGAACAGGACACTTAAGACTTCTCCCGTCATCTTTCCGTCTTTTACATCCACGATATCAATATCCTCCGGACGGATCACGACATCCACCGGCTCATTCTCCTTGAATCCATGATCCACGCAGTCGAATGTAATATCATCAAAACGAACCTTATAATCCTCAATCATCCTTCCGGAAATGATGTTGCTCTCTCCGATAAAGTTTGCTACGAAACGGTTCGTCGGCTCATTGTAGATCTCCTGTGGGGTTCCGATCTGAAGGATCTCACCTTTCTGCATAACGACGATCTTATCCGACATCGTAAGTGCTTCTTCCTGATCATGCGTTACGAAGATAAATGTAATACCAACCTCCTGCTGGATACGCTTCAGCTCATACTGCATTTCCTTACGAAGCTTTAAATCCAGCGCCGCCAGCGGCTCATCCAGAAGCAGTACCTTCGGCTCATTGACCAGCGCTCTCGCGATTGCCACACGCTGCTGCTGGCCGCCGGAAAGCAGTGTCGTATTCTTATCCTCATAGCCTTCCAGACCGATCAGTTTCAGCATCTTCATTACTTTCTGGTCGATGATATCTTTACTCATTTTCTTAAGCTTTAATCCAAATGCGATATTTTCATATACGCTCAGATGCGGGAATAATGCATATTTCTGGAATACGGTATTCAGCTCTCGTTCATACGGCGGCTTGTCGGTGATATCTTCATTATCAAAGATCACCTTTCCTTCGTCCGCATCCAGGAACCCTCCAAGGATTCGGAGCAGTGTAGTCTTACCACATCCACTTGGTCCTAACAGAGTTACGAATTCATTTTCATATATGTCCAGATTGATTCCTTTTAACACAACCTGGGTGTCAAAGCTTTTCACAATGTTGCGAAATTCAATTAGTTTTTTCTCTTCCATTTTTCCTCTCCCTTCTCAGATTTTAAAGCCGCAAGGTATCGTTTCATAATCCTCATTCTTCCTTACATTTGCAGCTGCACTTCTCTTTTCTTTAAAAAATCGGCGGTGTCGTGATCCACAATATCTTTGCCGGGCTATTCCCGTGATTATAAAGATAATGACTCTTCGCACCATCCATATAAAACGTCTCATGCGCTTTCACTTTATACTTTTTGCCACCACGCACGATCGTAATATTTCCCTTCAGTACATAGCCAAATTCCTCGCCCGTATATGACGTCTGGACATGGCTCTTTTTATGCGGATAGAGTGTCATAAGGATCGGCTCCATCTGGTTCTTCTGGGCATTCGGAATGATCCATTCCACCTGATAATCTTCTTTCTCGTCTACGAAGAAATCATCCACCCCGAACACGATCTGCTTTTCTTCCTCTTCATGAAAGAATTCCGACAGGTTACTTCCAAGTGCTTCCAGAATGTCCTCCAGTGTTGCAATACTCGGTGCCGTTAAGTTACGCTCCACCTGCGACAAAAATCCCTTCGTAAGCTCACTGCGCGAAGCCAGATCTTCCAATGTCAGATCGTTCTGCTTTCTAAGCTCCCTCAGCTTCTTTCCGATATCCACGCTTTCACCTCCACATTTTCAAAAGTTTTCTATTACTATACTTTTTTTTCAAAAATACCGAACAAGATTCATTATACACGTGTATGTGGATAATGCAAGTGAAATGCTTGTAAAACCTCGACATAAATTAAAAATATGCTATAAGGACATTGCTTGTCCGGAAGTCTGTGGTCCGCAATGCCGCTTACAGAACTTGTGATCGCAGTATATGTGGTGTATCATATGCGGAAATATACGTGTTCACTGCCGGGATAATGTGTTATTATTAACCATAGAAAATTTTCCAGAGGTAACCACATGAATACAGCAACTACAGCAAATATTCAAAATAATAATCCTACTGCCTTTTACCACCTCCCAGGCCTGTTTGAATTTTACGAATTGTACCGCATATTCCTTCCATTATTCCGGAAACACAGGGAATATTTTTACGACTGGTGTGAGATTGGCTCGATCTATGGCGCTCCTTCGGATTGTATCTGGGGCGGCGGGCGTACTTCATTTGGATATTCTGATCCAGAAGACGTGCTTAATCTGGTGCGGGAATACGGCATCTCGGCCCGACTGACGTTCAGTAATTCGTTGCTACGGGAAGAACATCTTACAGATAAGAAATGTAACGAGCTTTGTAAAATGTTCGAACACGCCTCTGATTCTGATAATTCACCACATACACATCAACTCCAGAATGGCGTGATCGTGCACTCCGATCTTTTATTGAACTATTTACAAAAAAACTATCCTGATCTCTACCTTGTCTCTTCCACCACAAAAGTTCTGACAGATTTTCAGGATTTTCTAACGGAAGTAAACCGAGAAGATTTCCTCTATGTTGTACCGGACTTCCGGTTAAACAAAGTATTCGATAAATTAGACCTGATGTCGCAGCACCAGAAAGATAAAGTAGAATTCTTATGCAATGAATGCTGCTGGTTCGGCTGTAAGGACAGAAAGACTTGTTATGAATCCGTCAGCCGGAAGAATCTCGGAAATCCTGCCCCGGAGTTTCACTGTGCTTCGCCGGATGGCAGTAACGGTTACCGCTTTTCCAAGGCAATGGAAAATCCCGGATTCATCAGTGTGGATGATATACAGAATATTTACATGCCAATGGGATTTTCTAATTTTAAGATTGAAGGACGCGGGCTTGGAAGTGCGCTGATTCTTGAATTTCTGCTTTATTATATGACGAAGCCGGAATATCAACTGCATGTCAGGGAAGAGATTTATCTGGATAATATGCTCGATCTTTTTTAGCCATGGGGACAGGGTTTTTGATTTTTTTATTGTCCCTTCCGGATCAAAAATGAACGCAAAAAACCTGCCCGTCGGCAGGTTTTCTTGCATTCTAATCTATTTTTATTTTCTTTTGCTTTTCTATATCTCAAACGTCTCTAGATCATCCGGCACATACAGATTGCCATGATAATACTGCTGTCCTTCCTCCGTATACAACTTCTTTCTCTCCGCCAGATGTGTCTCTTCTGTATGATACAACAACAGATTCGGCACACCGAGTTCTTCCGCAAGCTGGCATGCTTCTTTTACCGTACTATGATGCTTCTCATAAGGCTTGAATTTATCCGCCTCACCGAACAGACAGAATGCCTCATGAAGCAGCCAGTCACTGCCCTTCACATATTTATAATCCACCTCATTGTACGGCTCGTCACCAACACAGGTGAATTTCTTACCGCTCTTAAGCTGCATGGTGAATCCGAACTGTTTCGCCTTTGTCGAACCAATGTCGAAGAATGTCACAGGACATCCGAGAATCGTTCTGCTGTCTCCGTCTTTCACGACATCAAACTGGATTCGCTCCCCCATATGCTTACAGACCTTCTGCTGGATCGTCATATTTGCGATTGCCTGAATCTTCTCTGCCAGCTCCTCATGGCAGTAAATGCGAAGATCACCTTCATATTTTCCCTGGTTCATTCTCTGTCCGATCATACGCACCAGCCAGATAATTCCAAGCACGTGGTCTACATGCTCGTGTGTAACGAAGATATCGTGGATATCATTCATGTCGATTCCTGTGTCTTTTAATACTTTCAGAATACGGTTGCCACCGCCTGCATCTACAAGGAAATGTTTCCCTTCATCGCTGATTGCATAGCAAGTATTATAACATTCACTTACCGTTGCATTTCCAGTTCCTAATATTGTTAATTTCATATGCTTTTCTCCATTTCTGGTTTTTGTACCGCTTTTTCGTAGTACTTCTATCAGCAGTATAGCATATTTTCTCCAAAATCATCTCCCAGATCATACACAATTACCTTCTGATTTTTCACATCCGCAATCTCGAAAGCAATCTCCTGATGCGTAACGGCAGGTGCTGCCATGTCATATAAAACGCCATCGATCAATTCATATCTCTGGTCATCGGGCAGGGCATAGTAATCCTCTAATGTATATTCCCCCTGCTTCTTTACCTGATATGCTCCCAGCGCTTCTGCTGCTTTGTTCTTTTAATTCTCTCATTTCGGTGATCGTCATAACCATTGCACCTTCCATCTCTAAATTTTGTATATTTGAAATATTCCAGCGAGTTACCAGTTTGGGATAAAAATATCTGCTGTCAGCAGTTTTGGCAATCTAATTTCTCGATAATCTGCAGGACTTGTTACTGGCAGCACCTTACGAACGCATGGCGATACAAAAAAGAGCCAGCAGGGACGGGGAAAATTCCATTTTTCCCGTCCCCATTGGCTATAAATCCGACAGATCTACCTCATAAATATAATGTTCCGGCTCTTTTTCTCTCTGATAAAACATCACCATATACCACGGAAAATATTCAATTTCCTCTTTTTGCTCAACATTCCCTTTGCAAAATACAATTTTTCTTCCAAACTTCCAGTTTTCTACTGCAGATACTTTATTCAAAGCAGAATGCTTTTGATAATCATTTCCTGATTTTATCTCAAGAAGGTCAATCTTCAATCCATTCTGTATTACAAAATCCAATTCTCCGTACTTTTTCAACTCAAAATAATTCAATGAGAATCCACCGCTTTTTATTGACTGGGCAAATACATTTTCCAATATACTTCCCATATTCACATCCATATTCCCCTGTAAGAGTTCAAACTGAATGTTCTCCATGCAGGAAGCACAGAGCAGACCTGTGTCTCCCATAAATAATTTGAACAGATTTCTCTTTTCATTAAGCTGTAACGGAGCCTGTGGTTCTGTAACATTATAAGATGGCAAAGCAACACCTGCATCACTTAGCCACATAAATGAATTCTCATAACGATTCATTCTTCCATTTTCATCAATCCTGTTTAAAATAAACCGTCTGTTCTTATCATCCAATTGAGATGCAATACTATCAAAGATGGCTTTAATCCTCACTTTTTCCGCACCTTCGGAATACTTCGATATATCCTGTCTGTATAATTCCAGAATATTTCTCTGAAGCCTAACTACCTTTCCGATATCATGCGTATCTACATAAGTCTGGACAACATCCGGCATTCCACCTACAACAATATAAGTTGCAAAAAGTTTCAACAATGTTTCATGCATTACTGTTGGAACTTCGTTATGATTTTCATAGCAGAACTGTAATGTAGTAAATGTTGTATCCTGCACTCCATTCGCCCGGAGAAATTCCCTGAAATTCATAGGATACATAGAAACAATCTCTTCAAATCCAACCGCATAAGAAGGAACTTCTTTATACCTGACACCAAGAAGTGAACCGGATTCAATATAATCAAACCGTCCATCTTCAACCAGGAACTTGATTGCACATCTTGCATTGGGGCATTCCTGTATCTCATCCAGGAATACCAATGTCTTTCCCGGCTCCATCTTCTGCATCTTGAAAGCAGTCAGGTTCTCAATAATAGTATCTGCATCCAATTTATCTTCAAAAATTTTTTCGGCACCTTTATCTAATATGAAATTGATTTCTATAAAATTTTCATATTCTTGTTTTGCAAACTCTCTGATAATTGTTGTTTTTCCAATCTGTCTTGCGCCTATAATACAAAGTGCCTTTTTATTTTTCTGAGTTCTCCATAATTTTAATTTTTCCGAAATCTCTCTTTTAAGCATTGAATCGCCCTCCTGATATTAGTATTGTAACATTATTCTCGTGTTATTCAATGTTTTTGTAACATTATTCTTATATTTTCTATTATATTTTGTAACATTATTCTGAATATTAAAGTCGGAATTTTATTATTTCTTATACCAGTTTTTTATGCACAATGCACACCGATCTTCTTTGTTTCATGATACTGCATCAAAAAAGCTGCCATCTTTATGGATGACAGCTCACTGTCTGTTTCTGATATTGCCATTAACTGTGGCTTTGTAAAGCTATGCTGCCAAACTGTGAAGGCATTCGTATTGAAGTGCCTCCGATCCGGAAGCGGCTGTTGAGGAATGATTTGTAATGCTTTTATAAATTAATGTCTTCTATAATTTTCAGGATAATATATACTTCCATCCAGCATTAAGATTCCTGGTACAATATAATTTATGTTTTTAATCAGATAATCCCGGATTCTGTCCTTTAAGCTTTTCTTTGTTGTATTCATATTATCACCTGTCAATGATATAATAACGTTCTTTCATAACTCACAGTAACCAATAAGTCCCTTTCCCACATTTAGCAACAATTTTTTCATCCTCTAAATGATTGAGAATCCGATCTTTAAGAGAAGCACTAACCGACTCGCCATTTGCGGCGATTCCAAGTTTTGCAGCGAGAGTAGATGCGATTAAATTCATAAATTTAACATCCTGTTTTAGTACATTGCGATATTTTTTCAGAGATAATACCGCTACAGTTACCGGGGTAACTGCTTCTACAAAATAAATACATGGTGCCGGATTCATAAATTCCATATCCCCCAGAAGATAAATTCCTTCATTCATAGCAATAAAATATTTAGAACCATCGTCCCGTATATGATAAATATTTACCGTCCCTTCTATAACAATCTGCAACCTGTCATCTGAATTGCACGGTTGACACAGCAATTCCCCTTTTTCCTACTGATATATCTGAAATTCCAGATTCTGTGTATCAAACTCTTTCTCTAACTCTAACTTTTCAATTGCTCTTTCACATTTAACTTTGTCTTTAATCTGCTTCATATCTCTATCTCCTGTCTATCATATTATATGAAAATCAGATATGTAGTAAGACATATGTCTGGGTTGTAATTCGATTATTTTCGTAAAATATTTAATGTACTAATGAAAGGAAAGAGATCTTCCTTCTATATTTCGGTGCAAAAACTATGTGATACTTACAATTCCACGTTGTATGTGATAAACTATTATTGTCCATCTTGGACGACCTCCTTTGATTAATAATATGGTTGGCGAACCTTTTATTATTATATCATTGGAGGTTTTCTACACAACGCTAAAGCTCTTTCAACCACCCGCATAGCAGGTGGTTTATTTGTTTCCTAAAGTTTCGTTTTGGGGAACATCCCAAAACTCCACAATAGAAAACAGGGCCTTGCCCTAACAAAAATAATGGACTACCTCCAGTTTATAACTGGTGCAGTCCATCATTTATCATTTCTTATTTACCTGATGTCTTACCCTTAATAGTCATTCTTATTCCTTCTTATCTGTTAGCAGATGCAACACGTCTTGCATCTCTCATGATCTGTCCTGCTGCATAACCATTTCCAGACATCACTGCAGAAGCCACCGCAAAATACTCTGCATTATCCAGGACATATTTTTTGAAACGCTCCACTAAACTAGCCTTTTTCTCTGTGTTATTCATTACCATTGTATTCTTAATTGCTACTGTGCTCATATTGACCTCTCCTTTTTTACTGTCTATATATTTATTTTCTTTGTTTTCCGTTTACATCTTGCATTTTAGCCTTGTTTTCAATTTCAAACCAGTGCTATAATTATCTTATTTTAAAACGATATTGACATTTACTATTCATATAAAGGAGGATATTATGGCAAAAGCATATCACGAAGCACTCCATCCACTTGGCAATCTTGGAATACAGGTATCTATGGCAGCACTTGAAAACACACATATTCCGGCCCACTGGCATGAGGCTATGGAGATTTTATTCTGTCTGAATGGTTCTGTCCGTATTCATATCGAGCACGAACATCTTACCCTTCAGCGCAATCAACTGATTGTTTTTGATTCAAAAGAAGTTCATTCTATTCATTCTGATTCTAAGCTATATATGTTCTTATGTATCCATGTTGATAAAAAGCAGCTTTCTGTTTACTGTCCGGATTTGGAACTATATCACATCAAATGCCGCCCGGTTTCTCTGGATGATTCAAAATCCACCCCGTATATTCACCTCTGTCAGCTTGCACACGATCTGACACGAACCAATGTCGAAAATAAAAACACCAGCGCCATGCGTTCAGACGGCACGGCATTGCTGATGCTTGCTGATTTGATTCGTTATTTTTCCGTATATTCCCTGCCGGGAACGACTACTGGAACAGGTCAGTCTAATGATATTCTGCGAAAGATCATCTCTTATGTGAATGAACATTATACAGAAAAGCTCTCATTGGAAGAAGTAGCTAATCAGGTAGGATTCAGCCGAGAATATTTCTGCCGTTTTTTCAAGCAGCATATGGGTATCACATTTCTTCGTTACTTGAATGAGGTGCGTATTTCTCATGCTGGACGTATTCTGATGAATACAGACAAGTCCATTTCTGAGGTAATGCAGGAGAGTGGTTTCACTAACCAGACGATTTTTAACCGTCTTTTCAAAGAGATTTACGGAATGACACCTCGTCAGGCACGCAATAGCTATGCAGAAAATACCTATTCATAACATCCAGATATAACGCAAACTCTGATATAGCATGTAGCTCTACCGTCTTCTGCTTTTCGCTGGATAATAACTGCTTCCACCTATCATCAAGATTCCCGGCACGATATATTTCATTTTTTATAAGATAATCCCACACCCTGTCTTTCAGACTTTTCTTTATTGTATTCATATTATCACCTGTCAGTGGTAAACTGACATCCTTTCGTAAGCACATCTTCTTTTTCCAGTCACATATCACCACTCTTCATCGATTCTTACAATATTTACATCACAAACATTCGACTTTATTCCTCCGCCAACTCCCCAAACTCCGTCTTCTCAAATTCCTGAATGGAAATATGTCTCTTATTCGGGTTCGCATACACGAAAGTCTTATCTACATTCTCCAGATAGTTCTGGATCTTATCGTTCGTCGCACTGATGATCGCCTGGAAGCCAAGTCCGCGGATCAGCGAGATACAGCTTGCCACCTTCTCGGCATCCATCTTGGAAAATGCCTCATCCAGCACAACCAGACGCAGTGTCGGAGACCGGTGCATCTTCGGCGACAGGTTGATCTTATAAAGCTGTGCAAAGCTTGCCAGAAGCGCCACATATAATGGGTTCTGTCCCTCTCCTCCCGAGTTCTTCTTGATCATCTTACTCAGTCCGATCGTCATCTCCTTATCGCCATGTACGATCTGCTGCATATCGAATGACAGATAGGTTCGGTAATCCGCATACTTATCCATGTTGCGTTTCGCCTCATCCATCTCGTCCTTCGTCGCATTCTCCGGCGGGATGAAGATATTGATCAGCTCGTTCATCATCTCCCCATACTGGTTCTCATGCTCCATCGTGAACATATCAAGCTGGTTGTCCATCGTATCATCTAAGTCAGACGGACGGATCTGCAGGGAATCATCCATGAACATCTTATAATATTTTCCATCTGCACCCTTGTTCTTCGTGATCACGAACTGATACTTATCCTTACCGAAGTCCAGTTTGCTGATGATCCGGTTCAGCTCATCCCTTCTCTGATAAGCCTCCAGGATCGCACTCCGGATCTTGAAGATGAAGTCATCTTTGAAATGCTCCACAGCCGCTTTCGCCTGTGTCTTCGCCGACTCCCTGTAAGTCTCCAGATGATCGCAGGACAGCGAATTCAAAAGCTTCTCATACGGCGCGTTGTCCCGGATAGAAGTTGAGAATGTACGGTTCGGATATTCTCTGATATAACTGCTTCTCTCTTCCACCAGCTTCCGGTAAGCGTCTTCCTCTTCTTCCCTGAGCGTATATACCCGCGAAACCATCTGACGTCTCAGATACTCATAATTCTCTGATTTTCTGCCCGACAGATATTCCTGGAACTCCTTCTCGTAACGCTTATCTGCTACTTTTCTCTTCACGTCCTTCATCTGTTCTTCCGATTCGAGAACTTCTGCATTCAGACGTTCGATTTCTTTCTTGTTCTCCCAGATTGCTTCCTGCACCTTGGATACGGATTCTTTCTTCGCATCCTGTGCCGCCTGCACTTCTTTCTTCTTGCCTTCCCATGCAGCAACGGATTCATCCTTTAACTTCTGCATCTGTTCCAGAAGCTGAGCCTTTTTCTTTTCTTTGGAAATGATTGCCTTGCTGTCAGCCAGCCATCCGAGATAATCCTCTGCCGGCTGCTTCAACATCTCCATCTGCATTGCCTGGCGGATCTCTTCTAACAGCTCCTGTACCGGCATTCTCTCGCCATTTAACTTCTCACATTTTTCTTCCAGCTTGCGGATTCTCTGGCGCATACTCGTCTCACCGATGTAGGCTCTTCTGGTGTAATTCTCCGGATTCATGTGCTGCAGTTTGTAGCTCTGGTACAGCATACAGTCCGGTGTCACACCGATCCTGCACTCACGCAGTTCATCCAGTGATTCGCATTTTTTTACATTTCCAAGGAAGAAATTAATGTATTCCTGCACATACGCTTCTTTCGCTTTTACTACTTCTGCCAGCGCGCCCGGCTGTACCTGATGCTTGTCCTTCGTAAGCTTCTCCGTATCCAGGACTGCTGCCCGGAAGAAACGTTTCGTATCCATCTCCTGGTAAATGTCCATCGCAGCCCTGGCATACTTTGGTTCCACGATCAGCTGCAATTTATTATTTCCAAGATAACCCTCCACTGCATTGTGCCATCTCTCGTCCTTCACATCCAGAAGATCCGCAAGAATATGCACATTCACAAACTTGCCGCAGCGCTCATGCAGACGGTTACGCAGTTCGAATCTCGCCTCTTCCAGCTCTCTCGGATAAGCCTTCTTTCCCTGCTTCAGTTCTTTTAATTCTGCTCTTGCCTCTTTCTCTTCTTTCTTGATCCGGCGAAGGTCTGCATCCGCTTCCTGTCTCTGGTCTTCCAGCTCCTCCTGCAGATCTTTTAAGCCTTCCTGCAGGCGCACAAGCTCTTCTTCGGAAATGCTTCCGTCTGCGAATTTTTCGATATCCCAGATCACCTGATTTGGCGTAATGTCTTTCTCCGTCCATGCCTTCAGATGCTCTGCAGTCTGCTCCCAGCGGACTTTTCCGTTATTCAGACGCTCCAGCGTCTCATTTAATGTATCCAGATCTGATTCCAGTCTCGCATACCCACTGTCTGCGATCCGCAGAATGATCTCTTCATACTCTTTCTGTAGGTCCTTTTCTTCCTGCTCCAGCACCTGTTGCTGCTTTTTCAGATCTTCGATGGCTTCCTGCCTTACCTTGATCCGGTCTCTGGCTTCCTGACTCTTCACCTCATGGTTCATAATCTCCAGACGGTCGATCTGATAAGAGCACACCTTCTCCTCATCGGATTTTTCTGCATACTGCTCATATTTTCCGCAGATCAGTTTCAGTCTTCTGATCTCCTCCATCGTCTCTTCGATCTTACTGCGCATGCGTCCATACTGCATGACACTTTCCTGCAGATCCTCAATATGGATATCCTGCTCCATGCAGATATATTCCTTTACGAAATCTTCCAGTTTGATATTCATACGGAACGAGATCGCACGTTTGAATAGCTTTGGAAATTTTTCCATGTCCAGACCGCCAAGATAGATATCGTATAGCTGTCTCCGGAATCTTTCATTGCTCGGACCGCAGTAGAACTGTTCCGGCGTAAAGGAACGCTGCAAGTACTCACGCATTTCCGCAGTGGTAAGGCACCGGCCTTCCGAACGGTAATGATTCGGAAGTAATTCTCCCGTATGCCAGAAGAACAGGCGGCTTACGTCATTATTCGACGTATCCACGTCAAACACAACACCGACACACTGCTTATCTTTGGTATTCGTCTGTGTCAGCTCCAGCACGATCGTACTGGAAAAATTACGGTTTCTTAAATACTGTGATTCATTATTTTCACTGATATTCACCATACCTCTTAAGTACTCGATCAGTGTACGGTCCGAATCATCTGCTGCCGCCTTGTTGAAAAATCCACGGCCATCCGTATTGGCATACAGCACGATCTGGATCGCATCCAGAACCGTCGATTTACCACTTCCGGAATGTCCGGTGAAGAAGTTGATTCCCTCATTAAGCGTCAGTATCTTTTTATCTATGTAATGCCAGTTATTCAGGCATATCTTCGAGAGTGCTTTGAATGGCTGCTTCGTCTCCAATTTGATCCTCCTCACTGAATGTTGCTAATAATTCCCTGATGTCGTCTCCTAAAAGTACCGTATGGATACAAGGGTAGATGACCAGGCGGGTCGACTCATTTAATTCTTCCAGTACATCAAGCGGCTCGATGATCTGGTACTTCTTCAGAAGTGCGATCGTCCGTCTCATTTCCGTAATTGACGGAAGACTCTTCAATACATGAAATTCTCCCGCTTTTCCGTTTACTGCACCAAGTGTTGTCACCACATGGCTGCTCGACGATGCAGTCTGCATCTGCTCGTCATAGATAAGCTTCAGCACCAGTAAATAGATCGTCGCCAGACGCGGCAGCTTCTCACCCCATAACTGCTCTCCCTGGATATAGATCACACCCATATGTACATTTTCCCGCAGTATGATCCCCGCCACCTCAAAATATGCTTTAAAAAATTCCAGATGCTTCGTACAGGTACGGTATTCTTTTGTATACTGCATCCTTCCCGCACGTTTATCAAATTTTCTTTCCAGGAGAAATGTCTGACGGTACAGTGTCTGGATGACCTCTGTGACCTCTTCTTTTTCTTCCTGGGTTAGCTGTTCGTAGTAATCTATCATTATTCTTAGAACTCCTTTTATCAGAACTTCTTTATATTATGTTCATCACTTTTCTTTCTGTTTTGCATTACAAATTATTACACACTATTACGCCCGTCTCTTCACGAATCTTAATGCCGGATACCGGTATCCGGCCTTTTCCACCATCTCCGGTTCTTCTTCCAGCACCATATATCTGCTGTTCTTACGCGTACTGTAATCATAAGCCAAAATCAATTTTTCAAATTCTTCCTCATCCGCAATATTAATCTTCGACGCATCCATCACTTCATCTTCCATATTATTCTCGATGAATTCTTCGATCTGCTTCTTGCTGAACCGCATCTGGATCCGGTTCAGTCTTAAGATATCATCCTTATCCAGATCTCCCGTCGTCTCATCCGGAAGGAGCTGGCTGATGAAGTCTTTTCTGGATTTTCTTCTCTTATATAAAGACTTCTCCGACAGAATTTCCAGCAGCGACAGATTCATGCGCTTTCCGGTCTCTGTGATGATCTCTTCCATCTGATCCGGATCTTCCGACATTTTATTCAGAAGCTGTACCACCAGACCTTTCGTATCTGTCTCACCGCTTAACAGATAATTCATCCTCGTTACCGTCGCACGGACGTACTTCGTATGTTCCTTATCCATATTAGCGATTCTGTGCTCAATATCATCAAATCCCCGCTCGATCAGATCCAGCAGATCCAGTACATCATCCTGATTATCTCCAAGCATCTTCGACCGCGCCTGTACCTTCATGATAAATGCCTCATCATCCCGGATCTCTCTCAGACATTTCTTAATATCCATCTTATAAATGTAAAAGTTATCCGACGTCTTCAGAATATGATACTTCTTCCACACGATCTCTTCCACATAGCTGTCCAGATGCTCTCTTAAAATCCCGCTGTACGAATCCTGCTGTAAAAGTTTTGCAAAAAACTTGTTCATGTTATGAAGCATGTCCTGCAGTGCCTTATTCAGCCGCCTCGTATTCACCAGTGCCGTCCTCAAAAGCCCGATACTCGCCCTCGGATCATTGCGAAATGCATACAGCGTCGCATACACATTCTGGATATAAATATCCGTCTCCGACGCATCTTCCGAATTCAGCTTTTCAAATGCATCGATCATCACCGCCGCATAATCCGGAATGACAATATTCGTCACTAGTGTATTATAATCCTCGATACGCTTCAGCCATCCTGCCCGCAGAAGCCAGTTTAATATCCTTGATGACGGCGTCTCCAGCATATCAAAATCCGTATCATTTTCCTCCCGCTGTAACTCAAACCGTTTCTTCGCATTCATGTCACTTAAGATCTGGATACATACTTCTTTCGTCAGGAAATAGTTATTATATTCGTATTCTTCATTAATACATAAAAGTGCTTCAATATAAATATCCCGGTTGACCGAACGGAACAGACTCCAGAACGTATCCGGGATTTCATTCATTAACTGCATCTTGTTTTCCTCCAAATGATTCCTTACAATTTTAACATTTTTAAGGGCTTTTTTCTACTGCAAGTTATTTTCCGCCGTTTTATACACTCTTTATTTGTTTTTTATCTTCATAGCTGATATGATAAGATAATAAAGATAAAATAAAAGACAACATACAATATAAGAATGAATACGGAGGTAAAATCATGTCCGAAAATATAGAAAAAGCAGTACCGACAGAAGAATCACCTAAGACTAAGGAATCTGAAACTAGCGCACCTGCTGCCACTGACAACGTTGTGCTTTATCCCGTTGCTGATATATCTGCTGCGCAGGAAACTACAGACACTGAAACGGCTGCTTCTAAGGAAATTACCGACCCCCAGAACACAGATAATCAAACAACTATCGACAGCAAAACTACCGACGGTAAAGCTTCCGATAACGCAGACAAATTCAGTGACACCCGAAATACAAAAGAATTTTCGAAAAAAGATGCGGAAGAAGACGAAGACTTGGAAGAAGACTTTTACGAACAACAGGAAAAATCCCGCTCCAAAGATGAACATCCGTTCCGTGAGTTCTTCTCTAATTTCCGTTCCAAACGCAAGATCGAAATGAACCGCGATGAGCAGATCCTTTCCCGCATCAGCGATGAAGATCTGATGGAATATCTCCGTATGGAACAGAAACGTATGGAACTCCTTCAGCAGGCGAAAGAAGTCCGCGAAAAAAGATTCTGGACCACATTCCAGCTCTTTATCTGTCTGTTATCCGTTATCCTTGTTATTTATTTTCTGAAGGATAACCCGGTAATATTAGTCTCGATCCTTTACACGGTCGGAATTCTCACTGCTCTCCGCATATGGAGCAAATCCCAGAACGGAAAAGACCACAGAGACAAAAAAGATTCCTCAGATTATCATAAGAAACCCTGGGAATAATTACATTTTCCCGTGACATTTTACCACATCACACGATCATGTCATCATACCCGCCAGCACTACGCTGGCAGTCACACCAGCCAGAGTTGCAAGCAGCGCACCCGTTAATGTATAGCGCATCTTCGTGACTCTGGCTGTCATATAATATACACTCATGGTATAAAAGATCGTCTCCGTACACGACATACTGATCGATGCAATCCGTCCGATATACGAATCTGTTCCATATTCTTTAAAAATGTCCAGCAAAAGTCCCGTCGCCGCCGATGAGGAGAACATCTTTACCACTGTAAGCGGAACCAGCTCTCCCGGAAAACCGATTCTGTCCGTAAATCTCCCGATTCCATTTGCAATCAGTTCAAGGAAGCCGGACGCTCTCAATATCCCCACCGCCACCATTAATCCGACAAGTGTCGGCATAATCTTGATCACTGTCAGAAACCCCTTCTTTGCACCTTTAATAAACGTATCGTATACCGGAACTTTCATTAACAGTCCATAACCTACAATCCCGAAGATTACCAGCGGGACTATGAAATCTGTAAGATATAACAATATTTGCATATTAACATTCCTTCTTTAAATTATCCTCTTACAGTTTATTCTATTGGCTTGTCATATATTAATATATAACTGAGATTGGTGCAATTTCCGGCAGCCCCTTACAAACGCATGGCGATTTATACCGTCATATTTTCCACACTGTTTGCATATTATACTTCAGATATCCACATACAGGAGTCTCACTTATGCTGAACTACCTCTGGTCTTTTATGATTCTTACAGGCATCGTATACGCCGCATTCACAGGCCGGATGCCCGATATTACAAATGCAGCACTTGATTCATCCAAAGAAGCCATCTCACTTTGTATTACCATGATCGGTGTCATGTCTTTTTGGGTAGGACTGATGGAAATTGCTTCCAAAGCCGGAATTATCCCGGCCGCTTCCAGAAAGATCCGGCCGGTCATTCGTTTCCTTTTTCCAAATCTTCCCGCCGGTCACCCCGCCGAAGAACCGATTACCACCAATATGATCGCCAATATCTTAGGTCTTGGCTGGGCCGCCACTCCTGCCGGATTAAAAGCAATGGAAGAATTATCGAAATTAGAAGAACAGCGCCGCAAACATCTGGCTCCCGGTATCTCCCGCCCTGCCGGAACAGCAAGTAATGAAATGTGTACATTCCTGATCATCAACATTTCATCTCTTCAGCTTATTCCGATCAATGTTATTGCTTATCGGAGTCAGTATGGAAGCGTTAATCCTGCTTCTATTATCGGAGCCGGTATTGTATCAACCCTGATCAGTACCGCCATTGCTGTCATCTACTGTAAATTGAAAGAACGATGACGTTTTCAAAACTGATATCCTCTTCATCCACAATAAATGATCACATTCACAAAGTTATCCCCATTTATAAAATATCCTGTGGATAAATATTCTTTTGTCGTAATTTAATGTAGACAACTTCACGGAACAGTGCATATACCACCGACATCAACGGAATAAATATCAGCATTCCGACAATTCCCATCAGACTTCCGCCAACACTCACTGCTGCCAGCACCCAGATTGACGGAAGTCCAACCGAATTTCCCACTACATGTGGATAAATCAGATTCCCCTCAATCTGCTGAAGTACCAGAAACAACACAATGAATATCAACGCCTTAAACGGACTCACCATAAAGATCAGAAACGCCCCGACCGCACATCCGATAAATGCTCCAAAAACCGGTACCAATGCCGTAAATGCAATCACAATTCCGGTCAACAGTGCATATGGCAGTCTAAACAGTGTCATCGTGATTACAAACATTGCTCCAAGGATCAAAGCCTCCACGCACTGTCCCGTCAAAAAACCGGAAAATGTCTTATACGTCAGAGCCAGCACTTCCAATACAGCTTCTGCTCTCCCCTTCCTGACAAACGCAAATAATACTTTTTTCGCCTGTCTTCCCAGTTTCTCTTTCTGCAGCAAAATATAAACTGCGAATACAAATGCAATAAAAAACGTTCCCACTGCACCAATAATATTTTTTGCCGTATTAATGGTAGTCTCCAGCACACTTCCCGCTCCGTTTTTCAGAAAGCCTGCCGCCGCTTCCATAATTTTATTCCAGTCAAATTCCAGATTGTTCACGACATTCATAATTTCTTTATTATTATGGAACCAGTGATCTGCCCACCCCTGCACCTGCGGGATAAACTCCTGAATACTCTTTCCCAGATTGGCAAATGTTCCTGCCAATTGCGGAAGCAGCCCGAATATTATCATTGCCAGAATTCCGGTTACACCGGCAATTACAAGCATCAGACTGATTCCCCTGGCATATTTTCTTTTATATTTTTCAGAAATTTTTCTCTCTGTAAATAATTTTCGTTCTACAAAGTTCATCGGTACACTTAAGGCAAATGCAATCGCACCGCCAAGCAAAAACGGATATACTATATTTAATACAAATTGAAACGCACTTATCACAACATCAAATTTCCACAGACAGACAATCAGTACTGCCGTAAATATGATCAATCCCCTGATCTGCTTCACTGTCTCTTGTTTTAATTCCATTTTGTCTTTCCCTTCAAATACTTCAATCCCTGAATCACAGGAAGATTCAGAAATGCAAGACCATATACTGTCATCAGCTGCGTCATATTTAACGTAACAACCTTAAACATGGCATGTAATCCCGGAATTGTAAGAACACCCGTGATCAGAACAGTACCTAAGACAAATGCTCCGATCAGATATTTATTATTAAAGAATCTCTTTGAGAATATTACCGGCTTATCGTCTTTGCAGTTAAATCCATGTACCAGACGGCTCATACACAATGTTCCAAACGCCATCGTACTTGCCAGAACTGCATCCTGTCCTCTGTATCCGATCAAGAATGCTGCCATTGTCATAATCCCGATGCACAGACCTTCGGTTCCGATATTCACCAGATATGCTTTCGTAAGTATTGACTCATTCACAGGTCTCGGTTTCTGATCCATAACCGCTTTAGAATGCGGTTCCATACCCAGCGCAATTGCCGGCAGGCTGTCTGTCAAAAGATTAATAAACAACAGATGTACCGGGGCAAAAGGCACCGGTAATCCGGCCGTTGCTGCATACAGTACCGCAAGAATTGCTCCGAAATTTCCGGATAATAGAAATTGAATTGCATTTTTAATATGCTGATACAGATTTCTTCCATTTTCCACTGCCTTCACGATCGTTGCAAAATTATCATCTGTCAGAACCATCGCCGCCGCATCCTTAGCAACTTCGCTTCCGGTCACACCCATTGCAACACCGATATCCGCCTGTTTTAAAGCCGGCGCATCATTCACACCATCTCCTGTCATTGCCACAATATTTTCCTTTTCCTGCCACGCACGGACAATCCTGATCTTATGCTCCGGAGAGACTCTTGCGTAGACCGAGATTCCCTCTACAAAGTCTTTTAAATCTTCATCTGACATATTTTCAATATCAGCACCTTCACAGGCTTCTGACTCATCCTTTAATATTCCAATCCTCTTTGCAATTGCCGCAGCCGTGACTTTATGATCTCCTGTAATCATAATCGGCCGGATTCCGGCATTCAGGCACTCTGCTACCGCAACCTGCGACTCTTCTCTCGGCGGATCCATCATTGCGATCATTCCGATAAATATCAGATGCTCTTCATCCTCTGTACCGATTTCTTTTTCCTCTTCCAGATGTTTATATGCAAATGCAAGAACTCTTAACCCTTCTCTGGAAAACTGCATATTCTGCATGGAAATATTCTTACAGTCAGAATCTGTCATCTTTCTTACAGTATTTCCAACTCTGATTCTGTCCATACGATCCAGTAATACATCTACAGCACCTTTTACGATCATTATATGATCAGCCGTTAACATCTTATCATCTTGAATCCTATGAGCTGTCGACATCAATTTCCGCTCACTGTCAAATGGAACCTCAGACAATCTCGGATATCGTTCCCTTACCTGCATAATCTCGATTCCCAGATTACTTCCGAGATTAATAAGTGCCGTTTCCGTAGGATCACCAATCTCCTGTCCGTCTGTATTCGTTGAATCATTACACAGGATACTGAATCTCAAAAGCAGTTTTTCATTTTCATTTTTCAGATTAATTTTTCCGGCCGGTATTCTCTTTTCATTTACATAATAATCCTCTACCGTCATCTTATTCTGCGTCAGTGTCCCCGTTTTATCCGAACAGACAATCGATACACTGCCAAGACCTTCTACCGCCTGCAGTTTTCGTATAATTGCATGTTCTTTTGCCATCTTCTGTGTTCCAAAAGATAATACAATCGTCACAATCGAACTAAGAGCTTCCGGTATCGCTGCAACTGCCAGCGCAACAGCAAACATAAACGCTGAACCAATAGATTCTCCCTGAAATACATTTACCCCAAATATTATGCCTGAAAATACCAGAATTAATATCGACAATTTTTTTCCGAAGTCATCAAGATTCACCTGCAGTGGTGTGCGCTTTTCTGATGTATTCTTCATAAGATCTGCAATCTTTCCCACTTCTGTATTCATGCCGATTGCAGTCACTTCGTATCTTCCTCTTCCATACGTAACAAAACTTCCGGAGAATACTTTGTTCGTCTGATCGCCAAGTGCTGTTCCGACTGCGACTTCATCCAGATTCTTTTCAACTGCTATGCTTTCTCCCGTCAGTGCACTTTCATCTACCTTCAGACTTGCACATTCTATAAGTTTTCCATCTGCAGGTATACAATCCCCTGCCTCCAGTATTACTTCATCGCCAATCGTCACCTCTCTCGACGGAATCTGAATAATATTTCCATCTCTTGCTACTTTCGCTTCCGGAGCAGATAACTGTTTTAAACTGTTAAGCGATTGTTCTGCCTTTACGGTCTGCACCGTTCCAAGTATTGCATTCATCGTAATTACTACAAAAATAACAATCGCACTTTCTGCATCTCCTAAGATACCGGAAATCACTGCAGATATGATCAATATGATAACAAGAAAATCTTTAAACTGTTCCAGAAATATCTGCATGGTACTTTTCTTTTTCCCTTCTACCAGTTCATTGAAACCATATTTTTCCTGATTCTCCCTTGCTTGTTTTGTTGTCAGCATATTTGTTCTCCTTTCTTTCTTTGGCCAATAACCCTTTTTAATTTTTGATATATCGAAAGTATACCTAGAATCTGCCACCGTCAACTTGTATTACATGCTTTTGCTTTGGTATAAAAAAAGAGACTTTTATTGCATAAAAACTATGCAATAAAAGTCTCATCATTTCATTACGATACGGATAGCTCTTTTGCCATCGTACTGACGTCATCGTAAACATCTATATCTTCCATTCTTATATCCCTTTTATGAAATATATAGATGCCGATTACTCCCTCTTATTAATTATAATATAATCACTTCAATAAAATATGTCAATATATTTCAATAACAAAGTATGCGAGAAAAACTACCGGTTGCCAAAGCATCCGTAATGAGCTGCCAGTGGCAGGTCATGTAGGTGGCAAGTTCTTTAAATAAAAAAAGAAGTAGTACTTATATACTACTTCACTCTCATTCCATGAGCGTGCGGGGATTCGAACCCCGGACAACTTGATTAAAA